>Ga0126306_10000157_pt1 | contig 25424 bp, 21 predicted proteins | sample Plot27_FD_92592 | JGI IMG/M metagenome (GOLD analysis project Ga0126306, IMG submission 92592) | Serpentine soil microbial communities from UC McLaughlin Reserve, CA, USA - Plot27 | ecosystem: Environmental > Terrestrial > Soil > Grasslands | place: USA: UC McLaughlin Reserve, Lake County... | reverse complement strand
GCCGCTGCACCAGTCGAAGGCGCTGGCGGCCGTGGCCGCCGTGGCGCGGGCCCGGCCCGAGCTCCCCGCCGTCGCGTGCTTCGACACGGCATTCCATGCAGACCTGCCGGCGGCGGCCGCGACGTACGCCGTGCCGGCGGAATGGCGCGAGCGCTTCGCGCTGCGCCGCTACGGGTTCCACGGTCTCTCACATGCCTACGCCGCGCGCCGTGGCGCCGACCTGCTTGGCGTCAGGGCGGGGGCGAGGATCGTCACGTGCCACCTCGGCGCCGGCGCGTCGCTCGCCGCCGTTCGGGACGGGCGCTCGGTCGACACCACGATGGGCTTTACGCCGCTGGAGGGGATCGTCATGGCGACGCGCTCCGGCAGCGTCGATCCCGGGCTCGTCCTATGGCTCGTACGGCAGGGGCTCGCGCCCGAGAAGGTGCACCACGCACTCGAGCATGAGTCGGGACTAAAGGCGCTTGCGGGCACGCCGGACATGCGCGAGCTGCTCGCTCGTGCGGACGACGCCGCCCGGCTCGCTCTGGACGTATACCTGCACCGCCTGGCCGCCGCGGCGGCGGCGATGGCAGCCGCGCTCGGCGGCCTCGACGCGCTCGTGTTCACCGGCGGGGTGGGCGAGCGCGCACCTGCGATCCGCGCCGGCGCAGCTGAGCGGCTCCGCTTCCTAGGCGTCGCGCTCGACGACGGCGCCAACCGCGAGACGGCAGGGGACGCTGACGTCGGCATGCCCGGCGCCAGGGTCCGAGTCGCCGTGGTGGGCGCGCGCGAGGATGTCGAGATGGCACATCAGGCACGCATCGTGCTCGCGTGAAGCAGGACTCTCCCGCCCCGCTGGTGCTGGAGGACCCGGGCCGGGTGGGGCTGCTCGCGGCGGAGCTGGTGCTCAACCGCCTGTGTGCCCGGCCGCATGCTCGACTGCTGCTGCCGACGGGGCGCTCGCCGCAGGGCATGTACGCGGCGGTCCGCGCTCACGCGGCGGCCGGCCGCCTGCCGAGTAGCGGCGCGACGGTCCTGCAGCTGGACGAGTACGTCGGGATTGGGCCGAGCGACCCGAGGAGCTTCGCGGCGCAGCTGCGCGCCGCCCTCCGTGGCGTCCCGCTCGGCTCGCTCGAGACGCTGGACGGCGCGGCGCGCGACCTCGCCGCCGAGACCGCGCGCCACGAGTCGCTGGTCGAGGGCGCTCCGATAGACCTCGCGGTGCTGGGACTCGGCCGCGACGGGCACGTCGCGTTCGACGAGCCGCCGGCACGGCTGGCGTCGGGTGTGCGCCGGGTGACCCTCGCGCCGCAGACACGCGCCGATGCGGCCGCGGCGTTCGGCGGATCGCACGGCGTCCCGGCCGACGCTCTGACGGTGGGACTCGGCACATTGCGGCGGGCGCGCGAGCTGATCCTCCTCGCAACCGGGTCTCCGAAGGCGCCGGCGCTCCGCGCGATGCTCGAGGAACCCGTGGGCGAGAGCTGCCCTGCGTCGCTACTCCGCGACCATCCCCGCCTCACGGTGATCTGCGATCGCGAGGCGGCGGGCCTGCTCGCGCCCCGCAGCCTGTTCGCGAGCGACCGCGTGCTCGTGGTGCTCGGGCATCGCGATCCCGGGGTAGACGGCGAGCACGTCGTCTCCTTCCAGTCCCGCGCCCGGCTGCGGCGAGCGCGCCGGCTGGCCGAGCGCTCACCCGTTCGCGCTGCCGTGCTCACCGGATACACGGGCGACCGGCGGGTTGTCGGAGGCCGAGCAGATGAAGGCCGCCTGGGACGAGCATGCCGCGCCAGCGCTGCTCGAGGTCGCGGGCCGCAACACCGCAGAGAACGCCTCGCGCTCGCTTCCGATCCTGCTGGCGCTCGGCGAGACGCGGCGCGTGACAGTCGTCTCCTCGGCCTGGCACCTCCGCGTGCCGTGGTTCTTCGCGCCGTATCGGCACTGCGGACTGCGCGTCTCCTACCGCGCGTCGTTCTCCCGTCACGGTTGGCCGCGGCTACTTCTGCGCGAGCTACGCGAGGCGCACCGCGCGGGCTCGGAGCGCCGCAGCGCCATGGCGGCGGCTCACATGCCGCCGCTGGAGGCGCTCAACCTTGCCGTAGGTGATCGATCTCGCGCTGTACGGCCGCTTCCGTGATCGGGCGGCGCCAGTAGGCTTCCCACGCGTTCATCACGACGCCGATGCCCCAGCCGCCCGTGACGAAGGCGGGCCAGGGGAAGCCCGCGCCGGTCAGCGCCCAGATGGTCCAGACCAATGCGTTGGTCATCGCGTAGACGAGCAGATGCGCGCGGAAGTCCTGCTGCTTCTTGAGCCGCTCCAGGGCCTGTTCACGGACGTCCGTATTGGGTTCGGTGACAGTCATCGACCCACCGTATGCGGCATCGCAGCCGCGCACATCCGCGGAGGGAACGTCGAAAGAGCCGTAGTCCCCCGCAGACCGTGGAGCGGCCGGGAGCGCCGCGAGCGCGCGGCGCTCCGATCGCGGTCAGGAGCCGGCCGCCCGCGCGGAAGCGGTCATCCAGCCGTCCGTGATGCCGGTAACGGCCGGCACGACGATCACCGGGCACGGCGCGTGCCGCACGACGTGCGTGGAGACGCTTCCCAGCACGAGGCGCTTGAAGGGGCCCTGATCGCGCGAGCCCGTCACCAGCACGTCGAGCCCGGCGCTCATCCGCACGAGCTCCGCCGCCGGCTCGCCGGCCTGCTCGACGACGTCGACCTCACCGTGCGCGGCCGCCTCGGCAGCCAGCTCCTCCAGCCGCCCGCGGTCGAAAACGGGCGCGGGGGCGGGCGCCGGCAGGCCGGGCTGGGGCACGTGTGTGAAGACGCCGGGGAGTGGCGACACGTGCAGCAATCGCAGCTTCGACGTCTCGCCGCCGGCCTGGTCGACGAGCCGGCACGCGTACTCGAGCGCGATGAGTGCGCCGGGCGTGCCGTCGACCGCGACGCCGATTCGCTCGAAGCGGGGATCCTCGTCGCTCGGGGGGACGACGGCCACCGCGCACGGACTGTGGTGCACGATGCGCTCGGCGACGCTGCCGGGCTGGTGCCCCGCGATGCGCCGGCGCGCGGACGTCGCGACTACCAGGAGGTCGGCGCGCTCCGCCTCCGCGACGTGATGGAGCGCCTCTGCGAGGCTCGGGCCGGACGCGACTCGCGCCTGCGCGCCCGTGACGCCTTCGAGCGACGCGGCGCCCTTGCGGGCGATCTTCCGTGCGTCATCACGCATGATCTCCGCGTAGGCGCCTCTGTCGCCCGCAGCGGCGGGGTGTGGATGTAGGCGGTCGCCACGCTGACGCGTGCCCCGACCGCGCGCGCGAGCGCGCCGCCGAAACGCAGTGCGGCGTCCGACTGGGCAGAGCCGTCGCTGCCGATGACGAATGTGGGGCGCACGGGTATCTCCTTGGCCGGCAGGTATGAATGACCTGCGACGCTACGCGTGGTTGCGACCGCCGTCATCGGCGTCGCGCCGCGCGGCGTCTCCGTACTTCCCCACAGCTTCGTGGTTGTCCAAGACCGCTTGGAGAAGGAGATCGGCGCGCTCCTTGGGCAACCACGTGACGGCGCCGAAGCGCGCGGCGCGAGCGGCGTACGCCGGATCGTCGTCGACACCGATGACGATGACGCGCACGCCGGCGCCCGCCGGGAGCCAGTCGAGGTGCTGCAGCAACCGGTCGTCGATGACCAGGACGTCCGGTCCGAGCCGAGCGAGCGCCCGGCGCAGGCTGCGCGGATCGGCCACGAGGCCGACGAGCTCTACGCCCGCCGTGTCGGCTAACAGCCTCGTCAGCGCGTCGCGGCTGAAGCCGGCTTCGTCGGCGAGCAGAACGCGCGTGAGGACCTGCGACGCGGAGATGTCTGGAAGCGCTGACATGCCCAAAGCGTCGCCTCGTCGACGCCCACGGACATCCGTGGATAGGCGCCATTTCGTGCGGGAGAGCTACGGGCCCGACATCCGCACCGTAGTTCGCCTCCGCTCGCTCGCGGTCGGCTCCCGATGACGGTCTGCGCAGTCGGCCGTACCTTCGCGGAGTGGGCGTCCCAAGTACTCCGGAGCAACTGCGTCAGGTCGGCGCAGACGACGTGCGCGCCGGCAGCCAGCAGCGCCGCGCCGGCTCCGCCGCGATCGACGCCCACGACGAGCCCGAAGCCGCCGGCGCTACCGGCCGCGTTGTCGAACAACACCTCGACGGCGTGGCATCCGAGCTGCTGCTCGAAATGGCGGTTCTTGACGTTGCCGAGCGCGCACACGGTCGCAGCGCCGGGAGGGTCGGTGGGCGCGCCCCACGGCAGCTCGATGGCCCGCGACCGGAGGAAGCCGTCGACTCCGTCATAGCGGCGCCTTCCGTCCACGTGGCGCATGTAATCCGTCGCGACGTCGAACGGCTCGTAGCCCCGGCCGCTCGCGCGCGCGGCGCTAGAGGAACTCGTCGAAGCGGCGCTTCCACGCGGCAGCATGACCGTCGCCGTCCGGGTCACGACGCCGTCAAGATCGAAGAGCAAGGCCTTGAAGTGCGACAGCTCGGGTCTGTCCATGCTTGATCGCCGGCTCCAGGGCCGGCCGTCGCTGTCGCCGGGCGCCTTCGTCAACGGTTTCCACGAGACGTGGCCGATCGTCCACGCCGAGAAGGCCTTCGGGCTGGCGCGGACGGGCCAGACGATCGTCAACGCCCCCGACGCCTCCGTGATCCGGCTTTACGTCGACGACGAGCCGCTGTTCGTCCCGACCGCACGATTGCGACGGTACGCGCGCGTGCTCGACATGCGGGCGGGGACACTGACCCGCGAGCTCGACTGGACGACGCCGGCCGGCAAGCAGGTGACGGTCCGGTCCTGCCGGCTCGTGTCGCTGGAGCACCGCCACCTGGCGGCGATCGCGTTCGAGGTCGTCGTGCACGACCTGCCCGCCCCGGTGGTGATCGCCTCGGAGCTCGTCAACCACCAGGACGCCCACCTCCACGACAGCCGGCGCCGGCCGCAGGTGGCCGATCCGCGGCGCGCGACGCACTTGGAGCACCGCGTGCTGCACGCCGATGTCGTCCAGGCCGATCGCGAACGCGTCACGGTCGCATACCACGCCGCGAACAGCGGGATGACGCTCGGCGTCGCGATGGATCACGCGATTGAGTCCGCGGCGCCCCACCGGACCACCGTCGCGGCCGACGGAGACCGCAGCGAGGTCGTGCTCACGGCGGACGCGCAGGCCGGCGTCCCTATCCGCCTCGTGAAGTACATCGCGTACCAGTCCTCGCGGTCCGAACCGCCTGCGGAGATGGTCGAGCGTTGCGGCCGGACGCTGGACCGGGCCGTGCGCGACGGCTTCGAAGCGCTTCGCCGGACGCAGCGCGCCCATCTCGATCACTTCTGGGATCGCGCGGACGTGCGCGTGGACACGCGCGCTCCCGATTCGGCGCGAACCCAGCAGGCGATCCGCTGGAACCTCTTCCAGGTGGCGCAAGCGACGTGGCGCGCCGAGGGAGCGGGCGTACCGGCGAAGGGACTGACAGGGCAGGCGTACGAGGGGCACTACTTCTGGGACACCGAGGTCTACCTCCTGCCGCTGCACGCCTACACGCAGCCCCGGATCGCGCGCAACCTGCTGCGCTTCCGCCACAGCATGCTGGCGCGCGCGCGCGAGCGTGCGCGCGAGCTCGGCCATCGCGGTGCGATGTTCCCCTGGCGCACTATCAACGGGGAGGAGGCATCCGCCTACTACCAGGCGGGCACCGCCCAGTACCACCTCAACGCCAACATCGCATATGCGATCCGGCGCTACGTCAACGTCCGCGGGGACGTCGACTTCCTCGTCGAGGTAGGCGCCGAGATGCTCGTCGAGACGGCGCGTCTCTGGGCCGACCTCGGGTTCTACGCGGACGACGGCGACTTCCACGTGCACGGCGTCACCGGACCCGACGAGTACACGACGGTCGTCAAGGACAACACCTACACGAACCTGATGGCCCGGCTGAACCTCGAGCTCGCCGCGTCCGTTGTGCGCCGCCTCCGCGCCGAGCGCCCCGCCGCTCACGCCGCTCTGGTGGCGGAACTGGACCTGGGCGAGGACGAGCTCGACGAGTGGGAGCGCGCCGCGGCGGCCATGCACGTGCCCTACGACGAGCGGCGCGGCATGCACCCGCAGGATGCGGGCTTCCTCGACCGCGAGATCTGGGATCTGGACGCCACTCCGCCCGACCGCTTCCCGCTGCTCCTCCATTACCACCCGCTGGTCATCTATCGCCACCAAGTGATCAAGCAAGCCGACATCGTGCTCGCGATGTTCCTGCTCGGGGACCAGTTCGACGCCGAGCAGAAGCGCGCCAACTACGACTACTACGACCGCATCACGAGCGGCGACTCGTCGCTTTCGGCGTGCGTCCAGAGCATCGTCGCGGCGGAGGTCGGCAACGAGGAGCACGCGCTGGCGTACTTCCGCTTCGCGCTGCTGATGGACCTCGCGGACGCGGCCGGTAACGCCTCGGACGGCGTCCACATCGCCTCCGCAGCGGGCGTCTGGCAGGCGCTGGTCTTCGGCTTCGGCGGCGTGCGCGACTTCGACGGCGCCCTCTCGATCGCACCGCGGCTGCCGGCAGCCTGGCGCTCGCTGGAGTTCTCGCTCCGGTTCGCGGATCGGCAGCTGCGGATCCGGCTAACGCACGACGACGAGCGCTACTGCGTCGACGAAGGTGAGCCGATCGCCGTCACGATCCGCGGCGAGCCGCGCCTGCTCGCGCCGGGGGAGCCGCTCGTGCGTTCGGCTGCCCGGACCCTCGCCTGAGCCGCTTCATCGAAGCGCCCGATCGAAGAAGCCGCCGACTCTGCGCTCGTAATCGGCCGGTGCCGCGTCGATGCCGCCGGTGTGCCCGGCGTCCGGGATCTCCCAGAGCTTGGTGGTCTCGCCGCCGGCGTCGCCGTAGACGCGGTTGAGCGCCTCGTCGCCGTTGCCCTTCAGGCCGCAGATGAGCAGGACGGGACGCGGGGCGATGCGCGGCATCAGGTCGGTGAGATCCGTCGGTGGCAGGTGATCGGAGACGATCGCGCCGGCGGCGGTCTCCATCGTGATCGGCGCGATCCAGCGGATCGGCTCGGGTGGGGTGTCCGGCATGTGCTTCTGCTCAGCGGCCGAGCGCAGCCCGGCGCCCTCGGAGACCACGGCCCGCAGGCCGGCGTCGCGAGCCGCGGTCTGCAGCAGCAGCTCACCGCCGACCGACAGGCCGAGGCCGCCGATGCGGCCAGCGTCGACGTCCGGGCGCTCGCGCAGGTAGGCGACGGCCGCGCGAAGGTCAGGCTCGCCGCCCCAGCCGCGCGCGTTGAAGTCGCCTTCGCTCTCGCCCTCGCCGCGGCGGTCGAGCAGGAGGACCCCGTAGCCGTGGCTCACCAGCATCCGCGCGTGGCGGACGGGCCCCTCACGGCCCGGGAAGGCGATCACCGCCGCGCCGTTTCGCGACGGGACGTACCACCCGGCGAGCCGCAGCCCGTCGCTTGTCATCAGCGACGCGTCGACGTACGGCCGACCGAGGTTCACCTTCTCCACCGGCGCGCGCGCCTTGTGGTTGCCCACGATCGCGAACGCGACCGGCATTACAACGAAGACGATCCCCAAGGCCGCGACGGCGCCGGCGAGCGTCCGCCGCAGGTAGCGCCGCAGTGGCCGCTCGTCCAGCCGACGCGAGCGCCACGACACGGCCGCGCCGAGCGCGACGAGCACCGCGCCCGCGACGCCGCAGATGATCGCCGTGACGTCGTCGCCGGCCAGGCGATCGACGGCGACGTGGCGGACGCCGTCGACCACGCCCGCGGCGATCATCAGCGGACCGGCCATGAGCGCCGCCACGGCGCGGGCCCCAGGACGCAGCCGCGGGTACACGAGAGCCAGCAGCACCGCGAGCGCGACGGGAACAAGCCCGCTCGCGAGGTGGTCGCCCACCGAGGTGCCGGGCTCACGGTGCCAGAACGCGTCGTCGACGACCCAGAGCACAGCGGCCGCCATCGCGTGGCGGAACACGAGCGTCTCGTCGCGGCCGGCCGGCTGCGGCCGGCGGAACTCCCGGGCGCCCGCACGGCGGGCGGCCCCGGCTGAGGCCGGGGCCGTAGAGAGGAGAGCCCCGTGCTCCGCCTGGCCCACCTATCCATCCGCCGGCCTGCTGCTGCCCTCATCGCGTGGATCGCGGTCGTCTTCGCGCTCGCGGTCGTCGGACTGGGGATCGTCGGCTCGCTCTCGCCGTCGATCACGACGGTCGCCGGCACCCAGTCGTCGCGCGCGCAGCACCTCGCGGAGAGCCGCTTCGGGCCGAGCGTGCTCGTGCCGGTGCTGCTGCAGGGACCCGCGCGCAGTCTCGACCGCCAGGGACCTGCGCTCGTCCGCGCGCTCGCACGGCGCTCCGACACGCGCGTGCTCTCCGCGTGGGACGGCGGCGAGGCCGGTGAGCAGCTGCGGCCAACGCCGACCGCCGGCATGGTGGTCGCGTCCGTCGCGCAGACGCCGGAGAGGATGGTCGAGACGACGCAGGCCGAGATCGAGCGCACGGTCAGCGCCGAGGTGAGCGGTTCGGTGCGCGCGTCGGTGACCGGCACGGCAGCGATCGACCGAGCGCTGAGAGATGAGGCCATCGAGGCGTCGCGGAGGGGCTTGGCCTGGACCGTCCCGGTCCTCTTCCTCGTGCTGCTGGTGCTGCTGCGCGCGCCCGTCGTCGCGCTCGCGCTGACGCTGCTCGGCGGCGGCACCGCGTTCGCCGGCTTCGGCGCGATGACGCTGCTGGGCAAGGCCATGGAGGTGGATGCGACCGCCGTGACGCTCGCGTCGGTGACCGGTCTCGCGCTCGGCGTCGGATACGGGCTGCTCTTCTACCGGCGCTGGCGCACTGAAGTCCTCGCCGACGCCGCTCACGCCGACGCCGCTCGCGCGGCCGCCACGGCGGTGGAGACGACCGGTCGCGCGGTGTTGATCGGCGGGACGGCGCTGATCGTCTCGCTGGCGCTCGCGACGCTGATCGCTCCGACGCAGATCCTGACGTCGCTGGGCGTCGGCGTGTTGCTGTGCGCCGGGCTGGGCGTCGGCGCCGCGGTCGTCGTGATGCCGGCCGCGCTCGTACTGGTCGCCGATCGCAGCCATGCCCTCTGGTTCGCCGCTCCGGCGCCGGCGCTGCGGGCGTGGGAGCGCATGGTGGGCGGTGGCGGGTCGGTCGTCCGGCATGCCGTCCCGGTCGGGGCGGCGGCGACGGCCGTGCTCGCCGTGCTGGCGTTGCCGCTCTCGGCGCTCGACACGGGCCGCCGTCGGTCAGGTTCCTGCCGGCTGACGCGGATGCGCGGGTCGCCTTCGAGCGGGTTGCGCGCGTCATGGGCCCGGGCTGGCCCACGCCCTACAACCTCGTCGTCGTCTCGCGCGACCGGCCGATCACAGACAAGGCGCTGCTACGACAACTGAACGCGTTCCAGGACGACATGGCACGCGACCGGCGGGTCGACTCCGTGGTCGGGCCGGGCGCGTTCGCGGCCACGAGCCGGGACCTCAAGGCGCTGCCCAAGCAGCTCAAGAGCTCGAGCAAGCTGCTCAAGAGCGGCAAGAAGGATCTCGGTCGGCTGAAGTCCGGGCTCGGCCGCGCCGGCGCAGGCGTCGGCAAGCTGCGGGCCGGACTGGAGGAGGCAGCCGGCGGCGCCGGCGAGCTGCGGGGCGGATCGAGCGCGGCGCAGACGGGCGCGGGCAAGCTGCGAAACGGCTTGGACGAGGCGCGGGCCGGGGCGGGGAAGATCTCGGGCGGCTTGACGCGGGCGCTCGATGCGGCCCGCAAGCTGCGTGACGGCGCCGCGACGGCGCTCGCCGGCTCCAACGAGATCACCGGGGGACTCGGTCAAGCCGTAGAGCCGGTGAAGACCGGCGCGCCGGTCGTCCGTCAGATGGCCGCTGACGTGACTGCAAGCGCGACGGCGGTAAAGGGGGCGCAGGGCGCGGCGCAGGCGCTGGCAGGTCAGCTCGAGCAGGCGGCGGCGGAGGTGGCCGCGCTGCCGGACGGTCCGGCCAAGGCGGCCGCCACGGGGGCCGTGGGCTCAGCGCGCCAGGCAGCGGGCGGTCTCGAGGCGTCGCTCGGAGCCACGGGCACCAGCCTGACCGCCGCGGCCGCCATCGCGGGCGCGTTCTCGACCCAGGTCGACCAGCTCTCGAGCGGACTGGCACAGCTGTACGCCGGATCGGCGGGCCTGCAAGCAGGCATCGGGCAGCTGAAGACCGGGAACGCTCGCCTCGCCGCGGGCATCGACGACCTCGCCGGCGGGGGCGGGCAGCTGACGACCGGCGTCAGCGCGCTGCGCGACGGCGCCGCGGAGCTCGAGGACGGGCTGGGGCAGCTCACGGGCGGCGCCGGTCAACTCGCGGGCGGGCTGTCGGCCGGCAGCGGCCCCTCCGGCCGGGTCGTCGCCGGGCTCGGCGAGGCGGAGTCCAGCGTCGCGGAGTTCCGCGCGAACCTGCCGTCCACGAAGGACCTCGAGCGACTCCAGCGAGAGTCGCCGGGCCTGTTCGACTCCGGCTACTTCGTGCTCGCCGCGATCGCCGGGGCACGCCCGGCGGATCGCAACCAGGCGTCGTTCGCCGTGAACCTCGATCGTGGAGGCGACGCGGGCCAGATCACCGTCATCCCACGCTTCGCGTCCGAGTCGGCCGCGACCCAGCGGCTCGGCGAGGATCTCCAGGACGGCGCCGACGTGTTCGCGCGCGCCAGCCACACGGAGGTCGCCGTCGGAGGGCCGGCCGGATCGCTCGGGGACTTTCGCAGCGAGACCGCATCGCGCATCTGGCCCGTCGTGATCGCGCTGTCGCTCGCGGTCGCGCTGCTGATGATGGCGATGCTGCGCACTGTCGTGCTGCCGCTCGTCGCGGTCGCCTTCGACCTGCTCACGTGCGCGGCGACGTTCCGCGTGCTCACCCTGCTCTTCAACGGCGACGATCCTCCGCTCGGCGGGCCCGGCTACGTTGATCCGATGAACATCATCGGCATCTTCGCCGTGGTGTTCGGCGTCACGTTGGTCTACGAGGTGCACCTCCTGCAGCGCACGCGCGAGGCGTTCGTCGCCACCGGCGACCCGCACGGCGCCCTGCGGCAGGGGCTACGCGAGACCGCGGCGGCCGGGACGGGGGCCGCGCTGGCGATGGTCGCGGCGATCGTGCCCTTCGCCGCCACGCAGCTCGACACCGTGCGCGAGTTCGTGATCGGCATGGCCGTGGCAATCCTGATCGACGCGGTCATCGTGCGACCGGTGCTGCTGCCCGCGGCGGTCGAGCTGCTCGGGCGCTGGGGCTGGTGGCCGACGACGGCGTCGGCGCCGGGCGGCCCGGTCGAGCCGGCCGTTCAGGTCGGCGCGGCCGATCAACGCGTCCCGGTCTGACGCCCAGCTCGCTTGCGGGGCTGCCGCTTCACCCCGGCGGCGGCCTTCGCGAGCTCGGTGGGCCGGCGGGCGGTGCGGACGGTGCGCTCTAACAGCTCCGCCTGCGCCTGCATCAGCGCCGCGGTCTCGGCGAGTGCTCGCCCCGCCGCCTCCAAGGCCTCGGACTGGCGGCGCAGCATCGCTCCGCTCTCCTCGAGCAGGTCGAAGACGGCGTCGACGGGGGCGAGCACGCGGCCTGTCAGCTCCGCTTGCAGCCGTCGCTCCCGCTCGACGACCTCCTGGACGAGCTCCAGCTGGCGCCGCATCGGCTCGAGCAGGGGGCGCGGGATCGAGTGCATCATCTTCTCCCACTCGCCGAGCAGCTCGCGGGCGCCGAGGTCGGGCATCGCAGGATCATCGCAGCCGCATCAGCAACTCTCCGCAACTGCGAGCGCACTAACCCCGATGACGCGGCCGACGCCCGGGCCTAGCGTGGTCGCAATGACCACCGTGACCGCCAACGGGCGCCGCGCGCCGCGCCGCGACGCCCGCCTCGACGCATACGTGCAGCGCTCGCGCACCGCCGCCACGGCGCTGCGGCAGCACGACCAGGAGGCGGTCGACCGGATCGTCTGGGCGATGGTGGTCGCCGGGCTGGAGCATGCGATCGAGCTGGCGGAGCTGGCGATGGAGGAGACCGGTTTCGGCGTGCTCGAGGACAAGGTCGTCAAGAACTACATCGCGACCGAGTTCCTCTACGACCACCTCAAGGACAAGCGGTCGGTCGGCGTCATCGACGAGGACCCCGAGCGCGGCATCCAGTACGTGGCCGAGCCGATCGGCGTGGTGCTCGCCCTGCTGCCGATCACGAATCCGACGTCGACGGCTCTGTTCAAGGCGATCGTCGCCGCCAAGACTCGCAACGCGGTGATCTTCCGGCCGTCGGCGCGCGCCGCGCGCTGCGCCGGGCGCGCGGTCGAGCTGCTGCAGGAGGCGGGGGAGGCCGCCGGGCTGCCGCCGCACGCGCTTCAGGTCGTCCCCGACCCCACGCTCGATGTCTCGCAGTACCTGTTCCATCACGAGGACGTCGACCTGATCTGGACCACCGGTGGGCCAAAGGCCGTCGCCGCCACGAACGAGGCCGGCAAGCCCTGCATCAGCGTGGGACCCGGGAACGCCCCGGTGTACATCCACCGGAGCGCGGACATCCCGATGGCGGTCGTCGACGTCCTGATCTCGAAGACGTTCGACGCCTCCGTGATCTGCCCCGCCGAGCAGACCCTCGTCGTCGACGACGCCGTCTACGACGACGTCGTCGCCGAGCTCGAGCGGATGGGCGCCCGGGTGCTCGACGCGCCCGCCGTCACGGCGCTCGCGGAGCAGGCCTTCGACGCCGACGGCCGCGTGCGGCCCGCGGCCCTCGGGCGCTCCTGTCCCGACCTCGCCGCGCTGGCCGGCATCGTGGGCGCCGAGTCGGACAAGGTGCTGGTCGCGCCGCTGCCGGACGACCTCGGGGCGCTCGCCGAGCACCCGATGGTGCAGGAGAAGCTCATGCCGGTGCTCGGGCTCGTGCGCTCGCCGTCGCTCGAGCACGCGCTCGACGCCTGCTCGTTGGTCACGGAGCACGGTGGGCTGGGGCACACGGCGGGCATCTACGCGGCCGACGAGCAGGTGATCGCGCGCTACGCCGAGCGCATCAAGACCGGCCGGATCCTCGTCAACGCGCCGACGGCCGTCGGCGCGCTCGGCGGCATCTACAACCGCATGACGCCGACGTTCTCATTGGGGTGCGGCACCTGGGGCGGCGGGATGACGACGGAGAACATCAACTACCTGAACCTCCTGAACGTCAAGGCGGTCGCGCGCCGCCAGGCGCCGCCGCAGTGGTTCCGAGTGCCGGCCGACACATACTTCAACACCGGCGCGATCGAGAACCTCCGCTCGCTCGGGCTTGCGCGCGCGGTCATCGTCACGGACGCCGGGACCGAGCGCCGCGGCGTCGTGGACGAGGTTCGGCGCCACCTTGCCGGGCACGACGTAAGGGTCTTCTCCGGCGTCGAGCCCGAGCCCCGCGAGAAGCTGATCCGCGCCGGTGTGGCCATGCTCGCCGAGTCGCCGCCGGAGCTGATCGTGGCAGTCGGCGGAGGCTCGGTCATCGACGCGGCCAAGGCGATGCGGCTGTTCTACGAGAACCCGAGCCTGACGCTGCGCGAGCTGACGCTCCCGTTCCTCGACGCACGCAAGCGGGTGGCGCACTACCCGAACGGAAGCGCGCACTGCATCCGCCTGGCGGCGCTGCCTACGACCGCCGGGACCGGATCGGAGGTGTCGCCGGCGGCCGTCCTGACGCAAGCCGGGCGCAAGCTGACGCTCGTCGACTACTCGCTGGTGCCGGACGTCGCGATCGTCGACCCGCGCCTCACCCTGACCCTTCCCACGGCGATGACGGCGGACACCGGCGTGGACGCGCTCACGCACGCGCTCGAGGCGTATGTGTCGATCTTCGCCTCGCCGTTCACCGACGCCTTCTGCCTGCAGGCGCTGCATCTGATCCTGGACGCGCTTCCGCGCGCGGTCGCCAACGGCACGGACCTGCGCGCCCGCACGGACATGGCGAACGCGGCGACGATCGCCGGACTCGCCTTCTCCAACGCCTTCGTCGGCGTCAACCATGCCCTGGCGCACGCCGTCGGCGCCCGGTTCGGCGTCGCGCACGGTCGCGCAAACGGCTTGTTCTTGTCGCAGGTGCTGCGCTACAACGCGGCGGTCCCCCGCAAGTTCATGCCCGCGCCCGGCTACGGCGCCTACGTGGCGCCGCAGAAGCTGGCGCAGGCCGCGTGGGTGCTCGGTCTCGGCGGACGCACCGAGTCGACGGCCCGCGAGCGGCTCTTCGACCGCGTCGACGCGCTCCTCGTCGAGGTCGGCATGCCCCGGACAGCGGCGCAGGCCGGGATCGACCCGGCCGCGTACGAGTCGGCCATCCCGGAGCTCGTGCGAGACGCGTTCCGGGACGCCAGCCTCCGCACGAACCCGAGGATGCCGCTGCTCGACGAGCTGGGCGCGCTGTTGGCGACGGCGTCATGACGGGTCGCGCGCTCGCGGAAGTCGCGATCGCACCGCTTCCGCTCGAGCGGTTCCGCGAGGTGCTCGACGACGCCGGCTACCGCGAGTTGCTCGAGCTGCAGCGGCGCGCCACCGCGCTGCTCGCCGGCCGGGTGGTCTGGTGCGTCAACTCGACGGCGCGCGGGGGTGGCGTGGCCGAGCTGCTGCGCTCGCTTCTCGCCTACACGCGCGGGGCCGGAGTGGACTCGCGCTGGAGCGTCCTGCAGGGCACGCCGGCGTTCTTCGCCATCACCAAGCGCCTGCACAACCGGCTGCACGGCGAGATCGGCGACGGCGGACCGCTCGGCCACGCGGAGCGCGCGGAGTACGAGGCGGTTACCGCTGCCGGCGCGCAGGAGCTCGCCGGCCTGTTGCGTCCAGGGGACGTGGTGATACTGCACGACCCCCAGACCGCCGGGATGGCGCCCGCCCTGCGCGCCACGGGCGCGCACCTCGTGTGGCGGCTGCACGTCGGCGCCGACGAGGGGAACGGCCTCCTGCAGGAGGCCGTCGCGTTCCTACTGCCCTACGTCGAGATCGCCGACGCCTTCGTGTTCTCCCGGCGCCGCTTCATCTGGGACGTGCTGGACGGGTCGCGAGCCGTCGTCGTGGCGCCGTCGATCGACGTCTTCTCCCCTAAGAACCAGGCTTTCGGCGCGGAGACGACCCGGGCGATCCTGCGCGTGGCCGGCATCCTGGAGCCCGGGGCGACGGACGCAGCGCGCTTCGTGCGCGAGGACGGCACGCCGGGGCGCGTCGATCGTCCCGCCGTGCTCGTCCAGGACCGGCCTCTGCGCGACAGGGAGCGTTACATCGCCCAGGTGTCGCGCTGGGACCGTCTCAAGGACCCCGTCGGCGTGCTGGAAGGCTTCGCGCGGTCAGCGGGCGGCTGGGCGGGGGCGCACGTCCTGCTCGCCGGGCCGGCCGTCGAGGGCGTCGCGGACGACCCTGAGGCCGCCGCTGTGCTCGCCGAGGTGACCAGCGCGCGCCGGCAGCTGCCGGCGCCGCTGCGCGAGCGCGTGCATCTGGTCTCGCTCCCGATGGCCGATGCGGAGGAGAACGCGGCGATGGTCAACGCGATCCAAAGCCGCGCCGCCGTCATGGTGCAGAAGTCGCTCGCGGAGGGCTTCGGGCTCACGGTCACCGAGGCGATGTGGAAGGCCCGGCCTCTTGTGGTCAGCCGGGTCGGAGGCATCCAGGACCAGGTAACCGACGGCGTCGACGGCCTTACCGTCGACCCACACGACATCCCCGGCTTCGGCGCGGCGGTCGGCCGCCTGCTCCAGGACCGCGAGCTGGCGGCCTGCCTCGGCGCCGCCGCGCGCGACCGGGCCCGTACAGACTTCCTCGAGCCGCGCCACCTCGGCCAATGGGTCGACATCATCGAACGGCTCTCGTCGGAGCGTGCGGTCGGGGTCTAGGTCCCGGGCCGCTCGCCCGGTCAACGCGACAGCGCCATCGGCGCGAGCGCCGCGCGCCAGGCGTCGCGCTTGCGCGCCGCCTCCGCCGGGAGGACGCCGCCGGCCAGGGCGGCCGCCGCGTCCAGCGCGTGCAGCGCCTGGGAGAGGTCGCCCGCGCGGGCGTCCTCGTCCGCCATCAGGAGCGCCAGCTCGAACGCCTCATGCGCCTCGCTCGGCCCTCCGGCCCCGGCCGTGAGCGCTCGGTCCACGAGCGGTTCGCGGCCGAGCGCGACCGGCCGCGCGGTGGCCATGTAAGGCGCGAGATAGCGGCCGGCGACCTTGCCCGGGGGCCACCAGAGCGCGCGCGTCGACACCTCGCCGCGGAGCGCGGGCCGGGCGTGCCCCGTGCGCCTCACGGTGCCCTTGGCAGTCAGCTCCGCGCGCAGGTACAGCGGCGCGCCGCCGGTGAGCAGCAGGCCGCGCAGCACCGGCCGGAAGGGAGGCGCCGCGTCGATGGCGCCCAGCTCGGCGGCGAGCGTCGTCGCGACGACGTCGGCCTGCTGGCTGGCGAGCCCGCCCTGCTTGATCGGGAAGCTGGTCGCGTCGCCGGCGGCGAAGACGCTCGGTGCTCCTCCCACGCGGCCGTGCGAGTCCACCGGGATGAAGCCGTGGTCGTCGTGCGGGATCCCCGCGATCCACGGGCCTTGAAGCGGCGGTAGCACGATCGTCCTGTCGGCCGGGATCTGCTCGCCGCGCTCGAGCAGGAGCTGACCGTTCGCGATCGCCACCGCGTGGCCATGCACGAGGTCGATCTCGCGCTCCCGCAGCATCGTCGCGAGCGCAGCCGAGGCGTGCTCGCCGAACAGCCACAGTGGTGTGTTCTCCGCGGTGACGAGCGTGAGCTGCACGTCGCCGGCGTTGCGGCTGCGCAGCTCAACGGCCGTCATGATCGCCAGCTCGTAGAGGGGCAGCGCCCAGGCGATGCCCGGCGGAAGCGCGAACGCGATCGTGTTCACGTCCCCTCGCTCTGCGGCGTCGAGCACGGCCGCGAGCGCCGGGACGTCCTGCGGCCCGGCGAACGTGAGCGCCCCGGGCAGGGCGTCGGCCGCGCGGCCGCCGACGGCCACGACGAGGGCGTCGTAGGACAGCTCGCGATCGTCGGCGGTGACCGCGACGTGGTCGTCCGGGCGGACGCCGGCGAGCGTGCCGGCGTGCAGCGCTGCGCCGCAATAGGCGGCCACGTCCGCGAATGCGAGCGGCGCCGGCCCGCCGAGACCGAACGGCTCCGCGACCGAGGCAGGCCGGTTGATGAAGCGGGTGCCCGGGGCCAGCAGCTCGAGCCGGACGCGCTTTCCGACGAGCTCGTGCAGGGCGAGCAGCGCCTCCAGCGCCGCCACGCCGCCGCCGGCGACGAGGACCTTCGCTCGCTCGGACATGATCAGACCTCCTCCGGTTCCATCTGGATCGCGCCGCATGGGCATTCGGCGGCGCAGAGGCCGCATCCCTTGCAGTAGTCGAGGTCCACGGCGTACGCGTAGGGGCCGCCGGGATCGAGCTTGATCACGGCGTTGTCCGGGCACACGCCGAAGCAATTGTCGCAGGCGAAGCAGTTGCCGCACGACAGGCAGCGCCGCGCCTCGAACAGCGCCGTCGAGCCGTCCAGGCCGCCGGTGACCTCGTCGAAGGTGGACTGGCGCCGCGCGAGCTCGAGCTGCGGGCGCACGCTGCGCGGCGCGTCGCTGTAGTACCACGAGTTCAGCGCGTCGAATCCGACCGGCTCCCCGGGCGGTGAGGGCTCGGCGCGGGCGCCGCGCAGCCACGCGTCGATGTTGCGCGCCGCGGCCTTTCCGTGGCCGATCGCCATGGTCACGGTGCGCTCGGCGGGCACGATGTCGCCGCCCGCGAAGACGCCCGGCCGGCCTGTCATCAGGTCGGCGCCCACGTGCACTACGCCGTCGCGCAACTCGAGCCCCTCCACGCGCTCGAGCAGCGTCAAGTCCGACTCCTGGCCGAGAGCGAGCACGAGCGAGTCCGCCTCGAGCTCCTCGAGCTCGCCGGTCGGCTGCGGGAACCCGCTCTCGTCGAGCTCCATGCGCTCGACCACGAGCCGTCCCGCGTCGACGTGGCGCACCGTCGAGAGCCACTTCATGAGGACGCCCTCCTCAAGCGCCTCCTGCAGCTCCGAGTCGTGCGCCGGCATGCGGTCGCGCGTGCGCCTGTAGACGACGATCGCTTCCTCGGCGCCGAGCCGTCGTGCCGTGCGCGCGGCGTCCATCGCGGTGTTGCCGCCGCCGTAGACCACCACGCGCCGGCCGAGCTGCGGCCGCTCGCCGTCCTCCAGCCCGCGCAGCACCGACACGGCGTCGAGAATCTTGGCGGCGGAGCCGGCCGGGATGTAGGCACGCTTGCCGAGGTGCGCGCCGACGGCGACGAAGGCCGCGTCGAAGCTGCCCTCCCGCATCGCGGTCTCGAGGTCGTCGATCCTGCTGTCGAGGTGGAGCTCGATGCCGAGGTCGAGGATTCGCCGCACCTCGGCGTCGAGGACGTCACGCGGTAGGCGGTACGCGGGAATGCCGAAGCGCATCATGCCGCCGGGGCGCGGGCCGGCGTCGTGGATGGTCACGCCGTGCCCGAGACGGGCGAGGTGGTAGGCCGCTGAGAGCCCGGAAGGGCCGGCGCCGACGACCAGCACGCGGCATCCGGACGGCGGCGCCGGCGCCTCGACGGTCCACCCGGAGCGGATCGCCTCGTCGCCGAGGAAGCGCTCGACGGAGTTGATGCCGACCGCCTCGTCGAGCTGCGCCCGGTTGCACGCGGTCTCGCACGCGTGGTAGCAGACGCGGCCCATCACGGCGGGCAGCGGGTTGTCCTCCATGATTTTCCGCCACGCCCGCTCGTACGCGCCCTCCTCGGCGTGGTACAGCCACGCCTGGACGTCCTCGCCCGCAGGGCAGGCATGGCCGCACGGTGCAGCACCGTGGACGTACACGGGCCGCTCCGTGCGCCAGGAGCCGGTCTTGTCGGCCAGGCTCGAGGCGGGGTCGAGCGTGATCGCGAAGGGCTTGTCCATCAGGATCCCTCCAGCAGCCCGAAGCGGGCGATATTGCGGTTCGCGCGGCCCTGGATCAGCTCGATCACGTCGCGTCGCTCGACCGGATCGAAGAGATGGGCGTAGCGCCGCTGCGGCCGCAGGTAGTCCTCCACCGGCACCTGGCGCCGGATGCGGCAGGCGCCGGCCACCTCGCCGCCCTCGGCCTCGAACACGGGGAAAACGCCCGACTCGACCGCCAGGCGGGCGATGCGGATCGAGTCGTGCGAGGCGGTGCCCCATCCGAGCGGGCAGCTCACGAGCACGTGCAGGTAGCGCGCGCCGTGGAAAGTCATCGCCCGCTCGACCTTCGCCTCGAGATCGTGCAGGTCGGCGATCGTCGCCGTCGCCACGTACGGGATCTCGTGCGCCATGGCGATGAGCGGCATGCTCTTGCCCTGGCCGAACACGTTGCCCGGCTGCCCGCCGACCGCCTGGGTAGTCGCGGTCCGGGCGGCCGCCGGCGTCGCGCCCGAGCGCTGGACGCCGGTGTTCATGTAGGCCTCGTTGTCGTAACAGATGAACAGCACGTCGTCGTCGCGCTCGAACATGCCCGAAAGGCAGCCGATGCCGATGTCCACGGTCCCGCCGTCGCCGCCCTGGCCGACGACGCGCACGTCGCTGCGGCCCTTGACCTTGAGCGCGGCGGCCACGCCCGTGGCGACCGCGGGCGCGTTGCCGAACAGCGAGTGGATCCACGGCAGCTGCCAGGAGCTCTCGGGGTACGGCGTGGAGAACACCTCGAGGCAGCCGGTGGCGTTCGCCGCGATGACGCGGTCGCCGGTCGCGCGCATCGCCGCGTCGAGCGCGTAGCGGGCGCCGAGCGCCTCGCCACAGCCCTGGCAGGCGCGGTGCCCCGACGTGAGCGTGTTGGACCGGCGGGGGTCGGCCTGGACGGTGCGCTGCTCGGGATCGAGCAGCCGGTTGCCCACGACGAACGATCCCGCCTGGTAGTACTTGATCGGCTGGTAGGGCATCGTCACACCGCTCCGCTCGCCACGATCCCTATGTCCCGCAGCATGTTCTCGGCATGCGGACCGGAGCGCTGTCCGTCGCGCAGCCGCGCGAGCTCGCGCTCAACGATCTCGGCGCGCAGGTCGAGGAACGTCAGCCCGCCCAGCCGGCCGGCCACCGCGTCGGCCAGCAGCCGCTCGAGCGAAGCGCTCGTGATCGGCCGCCCGCCGAGCCCCGCGACGACGGCGTGCACCTCGACCGGCAGCCCGGCCAGCGCGAGGCGGACGTTCTGGTCGACGATGCCCCCGAGCCCGACCGCGAACGCCTTCTCCACGACCACGACGCGGCGCGCGCCCGCGAGCGCCGCGCGCACCTCGTCGGCCGGGTACGGCCGGAAGCAGCGGATCGCCAGCGCGCCCACGCGTTCGCCGCGGTCGCGAAGGCCGTCGACGACGTCCTCGATCGTGCCGAGCACCGAGCCCAGCGCGACGACGACGGTCTCCGCGTCTTCGAGCCGGTACCCGCGCGCGAGACCGCCCGACTCGCGGCCGAACGTGGCGGCGAAGTCGCCGGCGATCCGCGGGATCGCATCGAGCGCGAGTCGCTGCTTGGCGTGCATCAGGTAGCGCACCTCCATGAACGCCTCCGGCCCGACCATCGCGCCGATCGTCACGGGGTCGTCCGGATCGAGCACCTGGCGCGGGACGAACGGCGGCAGGAAGGCATCGACGGCGGGCTGCTCCGGGATCTCGACGCGTTCGTGGGCGTGCGTGAGCACGAACCCGTCCATGCATACCATCACCGGCAGCGCGACCTCCTCGGCGAGCCGGAACGCCTGCACGTGCAGGTCGATCGCCTCCTGGTTGGACTCCGCGTAGAGCTGGATCCAGCCCGAGTCGCGCTGCGACATCGAGTCGGAGTGGTCGTTCCAGATGTTGATCGGCGAGCCGATCGCCCTGTTGGCGACCGTCATGACGATCGGCAGGCCCAGGCCGGAGGCGTTGAAGACGGCCTCGACCATGAAAAGCAGCCCCTGGCTCGCGGTGGCGGTGTATGAACGCGCGCCCGTGGCGGATGCGCCGATCGCGACCGACATCGCGGCGAACTCCGACTCGACGTTGATGAACTCGCACGGCGAGAGCGCCTCGATCTTCACCAGCGCCGAGAGCGCCTCGACGATGTGCGTCTGCGGCGAGATCGGATACGCGGCGATGACCTCGGGACGGCAACGGGCAATCGTCTCGGCGACGGCCTTGGAGCCTTCCATCTGCCTAGGCATGGACGGCGTCCAGCATCGTCAGGCGCGCCGCCGTGGCGGCGGCCGCGTTCGCCTCGCCGAGACGGCCAGGGAAGCGCTCGCGGATCGCCGCTGCAAGCGACTCGGCCGACGCGACGCCCGTGACGGCTGCCAGCGCGCCGAGCAGCGGCGCCCCTGGCATCGGGCGGCCGAGATGCTCGCGCGCCAGCTCGCTTGCGGCAACGGTGCGCACGTGGCCGGCCGGGAAGCGCTCGTCCAGCTCGGCGAGGCCGAGCTCGCCGAGCGTCCGCGCGGTGTTCAGGATCACGAAGCCGTTGCTTCGCAGACCGCCGAACACGTCCACCTGATGCAGCAGGGTGGGGTCTTGGACGACGACCGCGTCGGGCTCCACGATCGGCTCGTGGCTCCGGATCGCGCGGTCGTCGACGCGGCAGAACGCGACCACGGGCGCGCCGGTCCGCTCCGAGCCGAAGCTCGGGAACGCCTGTGCATGGCGCCTGTCGAGGAAGGCGGCGACGGACAGGAGCTCGGCGGCGGTCACCACGCCCTGGCCGCCGCGCCCGTGGATGCGTACCTGGAACATCACGCCGGGACCGGGACCGGTGCGAGCACGCGCTCGGCCAGCTCGACCAGCCGGTTCGCGTAGCCCCACTCGTTGTCGTACCAGGCGACGACCTTGACCTGCGTGCCGTCGATGACGCTCGTCAGCGGCGCGTCGTAGATCGCCGAGAACGGCGACTGCACGATGTCGGACGACACGATCGGCTCCTCACTGTACGCCAGGATCCCGGCGAGGGGAGCGCGCGCGGCCCGCCCGGCGAAGGCCGCGTTGATCTCCGCCGCCGTCGTCGCATGCTCCGCCTCGATGGTGAGGTCGACTAGCGAACCGGTCGGCACCGGCACACGTACGGCGAAGCCGTTGAGCCGGCCCTCCAGCTCCGGGATCACCAATCCGAGCGCCTTGGCGGCGCCTGTGGAGGTCGGCACGAGGTTGATCGCCGCTGCACGGGCGCGTCGCAGGTCCTTGTGCGGCCCGTCGAGCAGGCTCTGGTCGGCCGTGTAGGCATGGATCGTCGTCATCAGGCCGTGGCGGATCCCGACCGTTTCGTGCAGGACCTTGGCCACGGGCGCGAGGCAGTTCGTGGTGCACGAGGCGTTCGTGACGATGTGGTGGCGCGCCGGGTCGTAGACCTCGTCGAAGTTCACGCCGAGGACGAGGTTGGCGTCCGCCGGCTCCGGTCCCTTGGTCGGCGCCGAGAGGATGACCTTGCGCGCGCCCGCATCGATGTGCGCCATTGCGTCGGCGCGGGTGCGGAACCTGCCCGTCGCCTCGATGACCACGTCGGCCTCGAGCCTGCGCCACGGGAGCGCCGCGGGATCGCGCTGGCACAGCACGTGGACGTCGCGATCGCCCACGATCAGCCGGTCGTCCTGTGCCGCGACCGTGCGGGAGAAGCGGCCGTAGACGGAGTCGAGCGTCAGCAGGTGCGCCAGCGTCGTCGCGTCGGCGACGTCGTTGACCGCGACGATCTCTATGTCGGCGTCGCGCTCGATCGCCGTGCGCATGACGGCGCGTCCGATGCGGCCGAAGCCGTTGATGGCAACACGGGTGGGCATTCGGGATCTCCTTCTCGGTTCAGGACCAGCGGTTCACCGACCGCGGCGGATGGCGGTACTCGTCCAGCAGTCCGGCCTCGAGCGCGTACGCCACTAGCTCCGCGCGGGTGGACCGGCCCGTCTTCGCTTGGATGTGGCCGCGGTGCGATTCCACGGTGCGGACGGAGAGGCAGAGCGCCTCGGCGATCTCCGAGTTCGTGTTCCCGAGCGCGATCAAGCGGAGCACCTCCAGCTCGCGCTCGGTCAGGTCGTCGGCGACGCCGTGCGACTCGGACGGCATCGCCGCGAGCGTGGCGCCGAGCGTGGGGTCGAGATACGACCCGCCGGCGGCCGCTCGCCGGATCGCCTCGAGAAGCTCGTCGTCCGCAGCCTCCTTCAGCACGTAGCCGGCAGCTCCGGCGCCGAGCGCCTTGCGCGCGAGTGCCGGATCAGCCTCCATCGTGAGGATCACGACGCTGGTGTTCGGGGTGTCGCGGCGTACCTGGGGAAGCACGTCCAGGCTGGGCCGGCCCGGCATCGCGAGATCCAGGACGAGCACGTCGGGCTTGTGGCCACGCACCTGGCGGGCGGCGGTGTCGGCGTCGGTGCTTTCGGCGACCACCTCCCAGCCGGGCTCCGACTCGAGCAGCATGCGGATGCCGGCTCGCACTACGGGATGGTCGTCGCTCAGAACGATGCGGAGGCTCACGGACACGATGCTGGCGGTGGCGTGCGTCCGTGGCATCGGGTCAGAACCCGCCTGTTACTGCGGGAAAGCCGCACGGCTTGTGCGCGTGCGCCCCGATGGCGGGAGGCGGCGAACGCGCGAGGATCGCTCCATGAGCCCACATGTGGTGATCGCCGGCGGCGGCGTCGGCGCGCTCGAGGGGTTACTCGCCCTCCAGGCGCTCGCGTCCGAGCCTCCGCGGATCAGCATCCTCTGTGCCGGCCGCCACCTCACGTACCGTGCGCTCTCGGTGACCGAGCCCTTCGGCGGCGATCCGGGTCCCCGCTACGAGTGGCCGGAGATCGCACACGACCGCGGCGTGCGCTGGATCCCGGACGTCCTCGTGGGCGTGCGTCCGGACACGCAAGAGATCGACACGCGCGACGGATCGCCCATCCGCTATGACGCGCTGCTGCTGGCGCTCGGCGCGCAGCCGCAGCGGGCTCTGCCCGGCGCCCTGACGTTCGCCGGGCCGCGCGACGTGCTAGCGCTCATGGAGGCGATTGACGGGCTCTTGCGCGACCGGCGCAGTCACCGCATCGCGTTCGTGAGCGTCTCGAGCACGAGCTGGACGCTCCCGCTCTACGAGCTCGCGCTGCTCACCGCGGAGCGCGCGGCCCGCGACGGCGCGAAGCTGGCGATCGAGCTGGTCACCTCCGAGGCGGCCCCGCTCGCCGTGTTCGGGGCCGCGGCGAGTGCGGCGGTCGCGCGCCGCCTCGCGTTCGCCGGCATCCACGTGCGAACCGGCTCACTCCCCCTGGCGGTCGAGGACGGCAAGCTCCTGCTCGAGCTGGAGGGAGCCGTCGACGCGGACCTCGTCATCGCGCTCCCGCGGCTGCACGGACCCGAGGTGCCCGGTCTACCGTACGACGGCGACGGGTTCGTCCCTGTCGACCGCTTCGGCCGCGTCCGCGGCGCGGACTGCGTCTGGGCGGTCGGCGACATGACCGCGCGGCCGCTCAAGCAGGGCGGCCTGGCCGCTCAGCAGGCGGACGTCGCTGCGGCCGACATCGCGGCGCACTTCGGCGCGGCCGTCGAGGTCGAGCCCTACGGGCCGGTGCTCCAGGGCGTGCTCCTCACAGGCGAGGAGCCGGAGTTCCTGCGCCGCCGTCCGCACGCGTCGGAAGCCGCTCGCGATCCGCTCTGGTCGCATCCGCAGAAGGTCGCCGGCCGGTACCTGGCTCCCTACCTCGAGACACTGGGCGCACCGCCGCTCCCGGGCCAGGCGCCGTGAGAGCTCAGGTGCGCCGGGGCGAGCCCGTCGATGTCGATCTCGCACCCGGCGCGGTCGGGGTCGTGCGGGACGAAGCGCGTGAGCGTGGCGGTGGGCGCGAGGCGGTCGAGCAGGCCGCGCGTGAGGCCTCGGTGCAGCGTGCAGATCACCTCCTGGTTCGCGCGCACCGCGTCGCGATAGGGGCAGTTGTCCAACCGGCACGTCAGGTGTCCCCCGAGCCGCAGGTCGAGCCGCGGCTGAAAGCCGAGCGCGGCCAGGACGTCGCCGATCGCCTGCTCGGGCGAGGTGGTGGCTGTCGGCGCGAGCTCGTGCCCGACCCTGCGGCCGGCCGCCTCGACCTCACGCAGTCGCGCGCGCGTGGCGGGAATGGCGCGAGCGAGCCAGCCGGCAAGAGCCCTGTCGGCGCGGGGCGCGTTGCCGCCAGGCCTAGCGGTGGGCGCGATCGCCCATTCGTCCCGCGGCCGTCCGCGTGGTTGCGCCACGCGGCGCTGGGTCACGAGGCCGGCGTCCCGCATGCGCTGGAGGTGCGCCCGCACCCCGTTGGGGTGCAGCGCCAGCCGACCCGCGAGCTCGTTGGTGGAGGCGGCATCGCCGAGTTCGCTGAGGAGGGCGAACAGCCGCCGGCGGGTCGGCTGGGCGAGCACGTCGTCCCTGCTTCCGTTGGGAAGGTCGAGAGCAGGCATTTTTCACACCTCGTTGGGAGAATCCCTTGATGCATGCTACGTTCCCG
>Ga0126306_10000156_pt1 | contig 25439 bp, 23 predicted proteins | sample Plot27_FD_92592 | JGI IMG/M metagenome (GOLD analysis project Ga0126306, IMG submission 92592) | Serpentine soil microbial communities from UC McLaughlin Reserve, CA, USA - Plot27 | ecosystem: Environmental > Terrestrial > Soil > Grasslands | place: USA: UC McLaughlin Reserve, Lake County... | reverse complement strand
GGCTCGCCGGCCAACTTCCTCGACGCCGGCGGCGGCGCCAAGGCGGAGGAGATCACGAGCGCGGTCGAGGTGATCCTCTCGAACGACGCGGTGACGGCCGTGCTGTTCAACATCTTCGGCGGGATCACGCGATGCGACGAGGTCGCGCGAGGGCTCATCGAGGCGTTCGAGCAGATCAAGCCGGACGTGCCGTTCGTGGTGCGGCTCGACGGGACGAACGACCAGGAGGGGCGCGCGCTCCTCGCCGAGGCGAACCTCCCGAACGTGCACACCGAGGCGACGATGCTCGGCGCAGCCGAGAAGGTCGTGGAGCTGGCGGGTTGATGGCGATCTTGGTGGACAGGGATACCCGCCTCGTTGTCTCCGGAATAACGGGCCGGGAGGGCACCTTCCACAGCCTTCGCAACCGCGACTACGGGACCAATGTCGTCGCGGGTGTGACACCCGGCAAGGGCGGTCAGGATGTGGATGGAATCCCCGTCTTCAACACCTTCCACGAGGCAGTTGAGAAGACAGGCGCCAACACCGCGATGGTGTTCGTTCCGCCGCGGTTCGCCGCCGATTCCATCTTGGAGGCCGAAGATGCCGGAATCCCTTTGATCATCACGATCACCGAAGGAATCCCCGCCCACGACGAACTACGTGTCTACAACCATCTGCTGCATGGTGGTTCGAGATTGGTCGGACCCAACTGCCCCGGCATCCTGTCGCCCGGCAAGGCGAACGTGGGGATCATCCCCGCGCAGTTCTTCAAGGAGGGCAACGTCGGCCTCGTGTCGCGCTCCGGCACGCTCACCTACCAGATCGGCAACGAGCTGGCCCAACGCGGCTTCGGCAACTCGTCGATCGTGGGCATCGGCGGCGACCCGGTGCCCGGCTCGAGCTTCATCGACATGCTCGAGCTGTTCGAGGCCGATCCGGAGACCGAGCTGATCGTCATGTGCGGCGAGATCGGCGGCAGCGCCGAGGAGGAGGCCGCGGACTACATCGCGGAGAACGTCTCGAAGCCCGTGCTGGCGTACATCGCCGGCTTCACGGCGCCGCCCGGCAAGACGATGGGTCATGCTGGAGCCATCGTGTCGGGTACGAAGGGAACGGCTGCGGCCAAGGCTGAGGCTCTGGAGGCGAAGGGCGTGCGAGTGGGACGCAACCCCACCCAGGTTTCCGAGATAGCTGTGGAGATACTGGGCACCCGGGTGTAACGGGTGGCCGAGCTCACCAACATCTCACTCGCGCGCGGAGCGCCCTCGCTGGACATCATCGCCGTGGACGACCTGCGTGCCGCCGCCCAGGTCGCGTTCGAGCGCGACCCGGCCGGCACGTTCGCCTACGGCACGTCGGCCGGCTATCCGCGGCTGGTGGAGTGGATCGCCAACAAGCACGGCGTCCACCCGGATCAGGTTGTGGCCACGAACGGGTCGATGCAGGCCGACGCGTTCCTGTTCCAGATGCTGGTCGAGCCGGGCGACGTGGTCGTGGTCGAGGCCCCCACGTACGACCGCACGCTGCTCGCGCTGCGCAAGCTCGGCGCCGAGATCCTTGCGATCCCGCTCGAGGCCGACGGCATCGACGTGGACGCGCTCGAGATCGCCCTTCAGGAGGGCGCGCGGCCGAAGCTCGCCCACATCATCCCCAACTTCCAGAACCCGGCCGGCTGCACGCTGTCGCTCGAGAAGCGGCGCAAGCTGCTCGCGCTCGCGGCCGAGTACGGCTTCACCGTGTTCGAGGACGACCCATACGTGGAGCTGCGCTTCGAGGGCGAGTCGCTCCCGACCATGCTGTCGATGGACGAGGCGGGCCGGGTCGTCTACGCGTCGTCGTTCTCCAAGACGGTCTGTCCCGGAATCCGGGTGGGCTACCTCGTCGGCCCGGCCGAGCTGATCGCCGCCATCCGAAAGCTCGGCACGAACACGTACATCTCGCCGAACATGGTCGCCCAGTCGATCGTGGCCGAGTTCTGCGACTCGGGCGCGATCGACCGCTCGATCGAGACCGTCAAGGCGGCGCTTCGCGACCGCCGCGACGCCACCGCCGAGGCGCTCGAGCGCCACATCCCGGACTCGACCTTCGTGAAGCCGCAGGGCGGCTACTTCCTCTGGGTGGACCTACCCGAGGGCAGCGACGTGGCCGCCCTGGCGGCGGGCGCGGAGGAGCGCGGGGTGATCTTCGTCAAGGGCACGGACTTCCTGATCGAGGGCGGCGACAGCTCGCTCCGGATCGCCTACTCGGCCGTGCCGCCGGACCAGATCGAGGAGGCCATCACACGCGTCGCCGAGGCCTACCGCGAGCTGGCCGGCGCGACTGCGTGACCCAGCTGCAGCTCCGGCAGCAGCGCGACGTGGGAGCGCTGTTCCGGGACGCCGTCGCCGTCTTCGGCCGGCACGCGCTGCTGTTCATCCTGCTGAGCGCCGCGGTGGTGGTGCCCGCGGAGCTGATCGTCGAGGGCGTGGGGATGGAGATGCTCACGAGCTCGTACGACAGCTCGCCGCCGGTGGCGGAGGCCGTCATCCCGACGATCGTGGAGTTCCTCGTCGTCACGCCGATCATCGCCGCGATCTGCATCTACGCGCTCCATCAGATCGCGGACGGTGTCCGGCCCTCCGCCGGGCAGGTGCTCGTGGCGGGCTTCGAGGCGTTCACGCCACTGTTCGCGGCGGTGGTGCTGGCGGCGGCCGGGATCGCGCTCGGCTTCGTGGCGCTGATCGTGCCGGGCGTGTACCTCGCGGTGCGGTGGTACTTCGTGCCGCAGACCGTGGTGATCGAGGGAGCGCGCGGACCGCAGGCGCTGTCGCGCTCCGGCCTGCTCGTGACCGGCTTCTGGTGGCGCACCTTCGGCCTCGTGCTGCTCGCCAACATCGCGATCGCGATCCCCGGCTTCGTCCTGCTGGCGCCGTTCACGGCGGTAGCCGAGAGCACCGACCGTGCGGTCTGGGCGCTCGTCGGCTCCGCCGTGACGACGTCGGTCACAACGCCGTTCGTGGCGCTGTACTCGACCCTTCTGTACTACGACCTCCTGGCCCGGCGCGCGGGCGTCAGCGGCTGAGCCACAGCCGCTGATTCAACTCGCGCCGCAGGCGACGCGCCGCGCGGCGGTGAGCCACCCGGCGGGACGCCGAGGCCGACGCCTTCGCCGTGCCGCGCACCCGTGCCGTCGCCGGACTCGGTAGCGGCCCGTCGTACGCCCCCCAGCTCGGGAGCGCCGCAAACGGGGCACGGACAACCTCCTCGGCATCTGGTTCGGGGTCGGTGCGAAGCTACGAGCGCGGGCCGGGGCGGCGAAACGGGGCGAGCAACAGTCCTGTGTTCGTGCTGGCCCCAATGCGGAAGCCGCCGTGCTCTGCGACGATCGGCGCATGCGCCGGACGGTCCTGATCGTCGACGACCACGACGCGTTCCGTGAGTCGGCGTCAGCGCTGCTCGAGGCCGAGGGCTTCGCGGTGGTCGGCGAGGCTGCAGATGGCGATGGCGCGCTGGCCGCGGCCGCGCAGCTCCGGCCGGAGGTCGTCCTGCTCGACATCCAGCTCCCCGATGTCGACGGGATCGCCGTGGCCGAGCGCCTGGCGGCCGTCCCCGACCCGCCGCGCGTCGTGCTGATCTCGAGCCGGGACGCCGCCGCCTACGGCGCTCGTCTCGAGGCGGCGCCCGCGCGCGGCTTCATCCCCAAGCGAGAGCTCTCGGGCGCCGCGCTCGCGGCGCTCGTCGGCTGAGCGCGTGACCGCCAGAACGGCGCGGCTCCTCCTGTGGCCGGCGGGAGCCGCGCTCGGCATCGTGGCAGAGGCGACGTACTTCGGCCTGGACCAGCCGGGCGACTGGGTGCCCGACCTCGCCGTGGGCTGGACGCTGATCGCATGCGGCCTGGTCGCCTGGTCGCGGCGGCCCGCGAGCCGGACCGGCGTGCTCATGGCCGTCACCGGGTTCGCCTGGTTCGCCGCGAACTTCTGGGACCAGGCGCTCTACCTCCATCGCGGCCCGCTCGTGCATCTCGTCCTCGCGTACCCCGACGGGACGCTGCGCGGCCGACTCGTCCGGACGGCGGTTGGCGGCGCGTATCTGATCGCCGTGTTCCCAGCTGTCTGGGGGAGCGAGGTCGCCACGCTGGTGCTGTGCGCGCTGCTCCTTGCCGTGGCGGCCGCGAGCCATCTCCGTGCGGTGGGCGGCGAGCGGCGAAAGCGCCTGGTCGCGCTTCAGGCCACCGGCTTCCTCGTCGCGGTCGTGGCCGGCACGTCAGCGGGACGCCTCGCGTTCCAGACCGAGACCGGCACCGACGTGACGCTCCTCGTCTACGAGGCCTCGCTCTGCGCGCTGGCGATCGGCCTGCTCGTCGCGCTGATTCGCGAGCCGTGGGCACGCACCGGCGTGACCGACCTCGTCGTGGAGCTGGGTGAGGCGAGGTCCGGGACGCTCAGCGACGCGCTCGCCCGTGCCCTCGGCGATCCCGGGCTCCAGGTCGGCTACTGGCTGCCCGCCTCGCGGGCGTACGTCGACGCCGCGGGCCGCAGGCTGGATGTCGACGCCGCGGGAACCGGCCGGCGCGTGACGCCGATCGAGCTCGACGGGAAGCGCGTGGCGGTGCTGATCCGCGACCCGGCCGTTCTGGACGATCGCGGACTGATCGACGCCGTCACGGCGGCCGCGCGGCTCGCCGCGGCGCACGCGGGCCTCCAGGCGGAGGTGCGCATGCAGCTGGGCGAGCTCCGCGCATCTCGGCTGCGACTCGTGCAGGTGGGTGACGAGGAGCGGCGCCGTCTCGAGCAGCGGCTTCATGACAGCGCCGAGCGGCGCTTGATCGAGCTTGCCCGGGAGCTGGAAGAGAGCGGCGGGCTTGGTGTCGACGACTCCGAGGCCGCGACCCGGCTTCGCCGAGCGCAGGAGCATCTCGCGCTGACGCTCGACGAGCTCAGGGAGCTCGCCGCAGGCCTCCACCCGCGCGTGCTCGGCGAGCGAGGGCTGGCGGGTGCGCTCGGTGCTCTGGCGGCACGCAGCCCGGTGCCGGTCGACGTGGAAGCCCCGGAAGGGTCCCTGCCGGACGAGATCGAGGCGGCTGCCTACTTCGTGTGCTCGGAGGGCCTCGCGAACGTCGCCAAGTACGCATCGGCGTCGCGCGCGTCCGCCTCGGTGAGGGCCGGCGGCGGTCGCGTGACCGTGGAGGTCGTTGACGACGGCCGGGGCGGCGCCGACATCGGCCGTGGCAGCGGGCTCCGCGGGCTCGCCGATCGTGTCGAGACCCTCGGGGGAACCCTCCGGCTCGACAGCCCGGTCGGGCGGGGAACCCGCATCAAGGTGGAGATCCCGTCAGGGCACGTCGCGCACGGGCGGGCCGACCCTCCGCCACGGTGACGAGGCCCACACGAACTGGTCGCCGTGGTCCATCGGCAGCACGGGCTTGACGTCGAGGGAGCCGTTCGCACGGCGCTTGAAGCTGATGGTCAGCGTGTATCCCTCGCTCGGCCAGTCGAACACGAGCCGGTGGCCCCTGACCTCGAACGTGCCCGAGTAGTGCGCATCGGTGCCGAGGAGCCACCTGCCGCCGTCCAGCGTCATCGTCACGATCGAGTTGATGTCGGGATCCTCCGGGTGCGCGCCGACCCGCCTCGCGCCCTCGAGGGTGAGCTTCCACCGGTAGGTGCCGTCGAAGCGCTCGGGCGAGCGCGCCTCCTGTGTGGTCGTCTCGGGAGGCCCGGCGTGCCCGCATGCGACCGGCTCGGGCGGCGGGGGCGCGGAACTGTTCCGCTTCATCGTGCGGATCCGCGCGATGAGCGAGCGCGTGGCCGGATCGGCGGTCAGCTGGTCGTAGACCGGCCGCACCGCGCGCCGCAGCTCCGCCACCTGGGCCGGGGTGGCGAGGGCGATGCGGCCCACGGCGCAGAAGTGCTTCGCGAAGGCTCGCTCTGAGGGCGGGTTCTCCACGACCCGTTCCATGGTCTGCTCCGCGGCGGTCCTCAGCACGTTCCGCTGCTCCTCCGTGAGCTCCTCCAGCGCGGCCGCGTTGGCGACCACGGTGTTCGCCTTGCCGAAGAAGCTGACGTTCGCGGTCACCGTCCAGGCTCCATAGACCCTCGAAGTCGGCAGCTCCGCGCCGTCGATGTGCCCGCGGCTGACCTCCAGCCCGGCCGCGCTGCCACTCACGTGCACCGGTCTGGCCCCGAGCGCGGACAGCAGGGCGTCCGTCGCCTTCGACGGGATGTCGCGCACGCGGGCGCCCTGGTAGTCGCGCAGCGAGATGAGCGGCCTCGAATACCCCACCGGGTGACGGAGCAGCTCGGGCACGATCGCCAGTCCGGAGATGCCCAGCGGCTCGAGCCCCGCCATCATCCGATTCGCCATCGGGCTCTGCGCCACGCGGCCCAGCAGGGCGTAGTCGGTGATCAGGAACGGAGCCTGAAGTGCCTGGAAGCTGTTCACCCCAAGCTGGTCCCAAACGCGCGTGGGGAGCCAGCCCAGCTCGAAGCGGCCATCCCGCACCATGCGCGCCACGCGTGCCTCGACGTCGGATGCCTCCTCGCCGCCCACGTCAAAGGAGATCCGGACGCGGATCCCACCGTGAGACAGCTCGCCGACCCGTGCCGCGAACCAGCGCACCGCAGGCTCGTCCGGCTGCCCGGTCTGCGGCTTGTCGAGGTAGGCGATGCGGAGCACAACCGGCGCCTCCGAGCCGCCCGCCTTGTCAGAGGCGCCGTCGCCACCACCAAGGCTGCAGCCGGCCAGCAGGGCCGCGATCACGACGACGGCGGCGAACGGTGTCTTCATCAGTCGAACGTATGGGGCAGCGGCCGCCGGCACATCGCGGCGCGCCACACCATTCTCGTGCCGGCGCTTGTGGCTGGCAACAGTTCGCGCTCGCTCCCGCACTGAGAGAGAATCGCGACATGACGGCCCGACTCGCGATCCCCGTCCTCGCGGTCGTGTGCGCGATCACGGCGGTCGTCGCCGTCGGCTCGGCCGTCGACCGGCCCCCCTCGAGCTACGCGGCCGCGTCGGGGACCGCGGACATCGCGGACGCGCTGGCGGGCCTGAGCCTCGTACTCGGTGGCGCGCTCGCGTGGATCCAGGACAGGAGCCGGGTCGTAGGCGTGCTGGGGATGCTTGCGGGCGTCGCGTGGTTCGCGCCGGACTGGGAGGGATGGGTCGGTGCCGGGCCGCTGGTGCGAAGCCTGGCCGCGGCGGTCGCGGTCCTCTACCTGCCACTCCTGTTCCACCTGTGCCTCGCGCTCCCGGCCGGGCGGGTACGCGGCGGGGCGGCTCGGCTCGGCGTCGTGGCCGTCTACGCGCTCGCGGTGGGCGTGGCCATTGGTCGCGCGCTGTTCCGCGATCCCTTCCTCGACCCCTACTGCTGGCGAACCTGTTTGGACAACGCGTTCCTGGTCCACGCGGAGCCCGGGCTGGCGGGCGCGCTGGGCGACATCTGGATGAGGGCGGCGCTCGTCGTGGCTGCCGCCCTCGTCGTGATCGCCGCGCTCCGGCTCGTGGCGGCGACTCCGGCGGCCCGCCGCGTTCTCCTGCCGACACTCGTCCCGCTCGCGGTCGCGGCGACCGCCGAGGTCGCGTACGCCGTAGCGCTCGTGCGGACGCCACTCGAGAATCCGGAGAGCGCCGGCTTCGCGGCGATCTTCTTGGTTCGGTCCCTGGCCGCGTGCGCGCTGGGCCTCGGGCTGGCGTGGAGCGTCGTGAACGTGCGGCGTATGCGCTCGTCCGTATCGCGGCTCGCGGCCGAGCTGGCCGAGGCGCCCGCGGGCACACTGCGCGACGGCCTGGCCGCCGCCCTCGGTGATCGCGATCTCGAGGTTCATTACTGGCTGCCCGGCTCCGAGCGGTTCGTCAGCTCCGATGGCGCCACGGCGGCGGCGCCGGCACCGGGAAACGGCCGAGTGGCAACGCCCATCACCCGCGGCGGGCGCACGCTGGCGGTGGTCTCACATGACGCCGCGCTCCTGGAAGGCCGCGAGCTGGAGCTTCAGATCGGCTCGGCGGCAAGGCTGGCCATCGACAACGAGCGGCTCCAGGCGGAGGTGCTGGCCCAGCTACATGATCTTCGCGGCTCACGCGCGCGCATCGTGGAGGCGGGCGATGCGGAGCGCCGCCGGCTGGAGCGAAACCTCCACGACGGCGCGCAGCAGCGACTGCTCGCCGTCTCGTACGACCTCCGCCTGGCGCGCGCCGCGGCCGAGAAGGACGGTGACCTCGAGCTCACCGGGCTCGCTTCGCTCGCGGCGGCCAGGATAGATGTGGCGCTGGGCGAGCTGCGGGAGCTCGCCGAGGGGATCTATCCGGCGATCCTCACCGAAGCTGGACTCGGCATGGCGCTCGCGTCGCTGGCCGACCGGGCGCCGCTGCCGGTCGAGCTCGGTGACATACCTTCGGAGAGGCTTCCTCCGGCTGTCGAGCGAACCGCGTACTACGCGGTCGAGGAGACCATCCACGAGGCCCACGGGCGCGGAGCGTCCTTCGCATCGGTTCGCGCGGAGCGTGCGGGTGACACGCTCGCGGTGACCGTCGATGACGACGGCGCCGACCGGGACGGATCGCTCGTGCACGTGACCGATCGGGTCGGCGCACTGGGCGGGACCGTCGCCGCGGGCCCGACGACCCTCCGCGCGGAGCTCCCATGCGCGTAGTCGTGGCGGACGACGTGATGCTCACCCGCGAGGGCATCGTGCGGCTGCTCGAGGAGGCGGGCGTCGAGGTGGTCGGACAGGCGGGCGACGCGGCGTCGCTGGTCCGGCTGGTGCGCGGCACGCAGCCCGACGCGGCGATCGTGGACATCCGGATGCCGCCGACGCACACGGACGAGGGGCTCGTGGCGGCGAGCATGATCCGCACCGAGCTGCCCGAGGTCGGCGTGCTCATCCTGTCGCAGTACATCGAGCCGAGCTACGCCCTGCGGCTGCTCGAGGAGCACCCGGAGCGGGTGGGCTACCTGCTCAAGGAACGGGTCTTCGACGTCGCCCTCCTGGTGGACGCGCTCCGGCGCATCGGAGACGGCGAGACCGTGGTCGACCCCACGATCGTCTCCCGCCTGGTCGGCCGCCGGCGGAGGGAGGATCCGCTCGAGGCGCTGACCGCGCGGGAGAGGGAGGCACTGGAGCTCCTTGCGGAGGGGCTCTCGAACAGGGCCATCGCCGCCCGCCTCGTGGTCACCGAGCGCACCGTCGAGGCGCACGTGAAGCAGATCTTCACGAAGCTCAGGCTGGATGCGAACCCCGATTCGCACCGGCGGGTACTGGCGGTGCTCGCTTACCTCCGCGGGGTGACATAGGCCGCCTCGGAGACGTCGACCTTCACGACCACCGGGCCGAACGCACTGAGCCGCACGCGGCGGCGAGTGGGTACCGTCAGGCCGTCGAAGACCTCGAAGTCGAAGCTGCGATGGGCGCCGCGCGCCCAGCCGCCGAACGACTCCGCCACGTAGTCGTGGCGCACGATCAGGCCACGCTCGTCGATGTGGAGCGTCTGCTCGCGGCAGTGGCTGCGGACCCCGTCCGGCACCCGGAAGCGCAGGCGCCGTCCGGGCAGCTCGTCCGCGCCCCAGCCGGCGAGCACGAACGGCAGGGAGATGTACGTCCACATGGCGGCTCCGCCGAACGCGGCGAAGTCCAGCTCGTCCCAGCGGCGCCCCCAGAGCGGGACGGCGCGGCTCTGGTCGCCGATCCTTGCCTCCTCGCTCGTGAGCACCGCCGTGTCCCGCGGGCGCGGCCAGTCGAAGAACTCCACGTGCTGGCCGGTGGTCCGCACGCACGTGCGCGTGTTCGTGAATGGCCGGCGGTTTCCCCTCATCGCGAACGCGAGGCCCCGCGCGGTGACCCGCACCTCCACCGCTCCCTCGGATTGCCAGCGCTCGAGTCCGCCGTATGCCGCGATGCACTCGTCCAGCAGGCTCAAGCGAGCTCGCCCACCAGCCGCTCGATCGCGTCGACGCAGCGATCCACGTCCGCCTCGGTCGTCGCGTGATTCGAGATCGAGATGCGCATATAGCGGCGGCCGTGCCAGGTGGTGCCGCCGGCCCAGAACGTGCCGTCGCGCTGCGCGGCCTCGATCAACCGGTCGGTGCGCTCGTCCGTGCCGAAGCTCGCGAGCGCCTGGTTCAGCACGATCTCGTTGCCGATCTCGACGCCGTCCATCCGCGCGAGCCGCTCCGCGAAGCGCTCGGCGAGGGCGCAGCAGCGATCCACGAGCTCGGCGAGCCCGCTGCGGCCCAGCTCGCGCAGCGCGGCCCAGGTGGCGAAGCCACGTGCCCGGCGCGAGGACTCGGGCACGTAGTCGGACGGCCCGCGCGATGCGCCCTCAGCCTGGCCGGCCAGGTACGCGGCCGTGTATGTCATCGAGGCCACGTGGACGTCCGGGTGCGCGCAGAAGACGAAGCCGGTGTCGTACGGGACGTTCAGCCACTTGTGGCCGTCCACGGCCCACGAGTCGGCCTGCTCAATCCCGCTCACGAGCGCCCTCTTCGAGGGACTGGCGGCCGCCCACAGCCCGAAGGCGCCGTCCACGTGCACCCACGCGTCTCGCGCATGCGCCGCCTGGCAGCCGCGCGCGAGGTCGTCGCATGCGCCGGTGTTCACGTTGCCCGCCTGGAGGCAGACGATCACCGGCCCGTCCCCCGCGTCCGCCAGCGCCGCCTCGAGTGCGGCGGCGTCGATCGCGCCGTTCGCGTCCGCGGGGATCGGCTCCACGGCATCCGCGCCCAGGCCGAGTAGCCTGAGCGACCGGTCGATCGTGGCGTGGCGCTCCTCGCCGGCGATCACCCTGATCGGGGGCGCACTTGTTAGGCCGCGCCTCTCCACGTCCCAGCCGGCCCGCTCCAGCACGTGGTGCCGAGCCGCGGCGAGCCCCACGTTGTTCGCGCCCTGCCCACCCGTCGCGAGGCCGAACGACGCTCCGGACGGAAGCCCGAGCGCCTCCTTCAGCCACTCGCCCACGACCTCCTCGACCAGCGCCGCGGCCGGCGAGGACAGGTAGTTGAAGGCCATCTGGTCCCAGCCGGTGGTGAGCATGTCGGCCCTGGTAGCCGACTCGAGCGCGCCGCCGACCACGAAGCCGAAGTAGCGCGGGCCGGCGCTCGCCACGAGTGCTGGGTCGACAGCGGCGACCAGCTGGTCGATGACCGCATCGGGATCCGTGCCCTCGTCCGGGAGCGACTGGCCGAGCGCATCGCGGAGCCGGCCGGCATCGAACCCCTGCGCCACCGGGCGCTCGCCAACCGTGCGCCGGAACGCGGCGACGCGCTCGGCGATGCGCACGAGCCCGTCGGCGGAGCCGGCCATGGCGCTACCGGCCGTAGCGCTCGCGACCAAGCACGAGCTGATCCGGCAGAGCCGTGCGCGGCGGCGGCGAGGGGTCGGCCACGACCGAGACGGTCTCCGCGACCGAGCGGGTCACCGAGTGCGATGTGCCCTCCGAGTCGACCACGATCTCGTCGTCGCCCGCGCGCGCCAGTGTGCCCTCGAGCCCCGGCATGAGACCGGTGTCCTTCAGGTAGTGGAGGAGGTCCTCGGCCTCGTTCTCGAAGCGCAGGACGCGCACGCTTGCGCCCTCCTCCACGTCGGCCAGCGGCACGCCGTCCTCGCGCTCGCCCTCGAAGATCGGGTGGCCGTGCGGGCACGTCTTAGCGTCGCCGATCGCGCGCAGCATCCGCTCCTCGACCATCGGCGACATCCAGTGCTCGAGCCGCTCGGCCTCCTCGTGCACCTGGTCCCACGGGATGTCGAAGACGTCTGTGAGAAAGCGCTCGATCAGGCGGTGCCGGCGCACGATCCCGGCCGCGTGCTCCTGACCGGACTCCGTGAAGGTCAGCGCCTTGTCGGCGCCGCGCGTCACGTACCCGTCGGCCTCGAGCCGGCCGATCATCTCGTGCACCGTCGGCGCGGACACCTGCATCGCTCGGGCGATGTTGGCCCCGGTGATCGGCAGACCCGCCTCCTGGAGCCAGTAGATGATCTGGAGGTACTCCTCCTCGGCGACGGTGGCCTGCTCCTGAGACATGCAGCCATCCTAGCCGGGGTGCCGTTCGCCGAGCAGCGGGCGGTGCCCGCTCCACACGCATGGCTTCCCGGTGCGCCGACTAGCATCTTCGGCCGTGCAGATCGGGCCAGGGAGTCGCGTGCTCGTCACCGGTGCCTCACGGGGGATCGGCGCGGCGATCGCGCGCGCGTTCGCGAAGCGCGGCGCCACGCTGGGGCTGATTGCCCGCAAGCGCGAGCCGCTCGACCAGCTCGCGGGCGAGCTTCCGGGCGACGACCACGTGCCGCTTGTGGCCGATGTGGCCGACCAGGAATCGGTCGCGGCGGCCGTCGAGGAGTTCGGCAGCGTGGACGTCGTGGTGGCGAACGCGGGCATCACGCACTACCGGCCGTTCGCACAGCTCCCGCTCGACGAGGCGCGCCACATGAACGACGTGAACTGGCTCGGCACGATCTACACGGTCTGGTCGGCGCTACCGGGCATGATCGAGCGCGGCCGCGGCCACATCGTCGTGGTCTCGTCCGGAGGCGGCGTGCGCGGGTTCCCGTCGGCCGCCGTCTACAACGGCACGAAGGCGGCCCAGCGCGGCTTCGCCGAGGCGCTTCGCCACGAGCTCGCGGGCACGGGCGTGTCCGTGACCACCGTCTACCCCGGCGAGATCGCGACCTCGCTGCACGACCACGAGCTCGACCACATGCCCGACTGGTACCGCATGGACCGCCGCGCGCCGGCGGGCCCGCTCGGCGAGCAGGTGGTCCAGGCCGTTGAGAACGACCAGCGCGAGCTCTTCTATCCGCCGCTCGTCCGCATGCTGCGGATCGCGAACGGCATCTCGCCGCGACTGGGCGACCTGGTGCTCAGGCGCATCCTCGGCCGGAGTGCGGCGCCGCGATGACGCTTCCGCTGAACCCGCCGGTGAAGCCGCAGCTGGCGAAGTCGGCGAAGGAGCTGCCCGAGGGCGACCAGTGGTGCTACGAGCCGAAGTTCGACGGCTTCCGGACGATCGTGTTCCGCGACGGCGACGACGTGAAGCTGCAGAGCCGCAACGGCAGGCCCATGAACCGCTACTTCCCCGACGTCGTCGAGCAGGTGCTCGAGCTGCCGCACGACCGGTTCGTGCTCGACGGCGAGATGATCGTTGTGGTGGACGGGGTGCAGGAGTTCGATCTCCTCTCCCAGCGGATCCATCCCGCCGCCTCGCGCGTGGAGCGTCTGCGCAAGGAGACCCCGGCCGAGCTGGTGGCGTTCGACCTGCTCGCCGAGGGCGACGAGGTGCTCTGCGCGCTCCCCTACACCGAGCGGCGCGAGCGGCTGTCCTCCCTGGTGAGCGACCCGGTGCAGCTCACGCCGATGACGCCCGACCCGGGCGACGCCGGCCAGTGGCTGACCGGCACGTCCGAGGGCGTGATCGCCAAGCAGTGCGATGCGCCCTACAAGCCGGGCGAGCGCACCGGGATGGTGAAGATCAAGCGCGTGCGAACCGCCGACGCGGTGGTGGCCGCCTTCCGCTTCGGCAAGGAGGAGGGCACCCTCGGCTCGCTGATCCTCGGGATGTACGACGACGACGGGCAGCTCCACATCGTCGGCCACACCTCGGGGTTCAAGGCGAAGGAGAAGCGCGAGCTGCTCGGCAAGCTCGAGCCATACCGGACGCACGAGCGCGGCTCGGGAGAGCCCAGCCGCTGGAAGTCGGACGAGGAGCTCGTCTGGGAGGGACTGCGCCCCGAGCTGGTCGTCGAGGTGGCGTTCGATCACATAACCGGCCAGCGAATTCGCCATGGGGCAAAGCTGCTTCGCTGGCGGGACGACAAGGACGCCACCGAGTGCCATATCTCGCAACTGCGTTCCTGATCCTGCTGATGCTCATCCCGGCCGCGCCGGCCGCGGCGCAGGCGTCGTCGGAGGTGTACGTGAAGGGAATGCGGAACCCGTACCGCTGGTCGTTCGACCGGCAGACAGGCGACATCTACGTCGGCGACGTCGGCGGGATCAACGAGGAGATCGATTACCTGCCGGCGGCGAGCGCCCGCGGAGCGAACCTCGGTTGGAACTGCTTCTCGGGCAACTCCGTGCAGACAGGCTGCACACCCTCGGCTCCGTACTTTCCGCCGACCTACCAGTACCCGAGCAGCCCCGACGTGGTGATCGGGGGCTACACGGTGCGGGACCCGTCGCTGCCGTCGTTCGCGGGCCAGTACCTGTTCGGCCGCTTCGACAGCGGGGCGATCATGAAGCTCGGCCCGCACGCCGCGCCGCCCGTGGTGGACACCGGCCTCGACATCGCGAGTGTCTCGGGCTTCGGCGAGGACGGCGTGGGGCATCTGTACGCGACGTCGCTGGCGGGCGACGTCTACCGGCTCGGGGAGATCGGCGGGACTCTGACCAAGACACCGATCGACTCGCTGAACCAGCCGGTGTCCATCTCGGCCGCCCCGGGGGTCACGAACGAGCTCTTCATCGCCGAGAAGCCGGGGCGCCTCATGCGCTGGACGCCATCCGGCACCACTGAGGCGCTGGACATCAGGACACTCGTCGAGGACGGCGGGGAGCAGGGGCTGCTCTCGGTGGCGGTCTCTCCCGACTACGCGACCAGCCATCGCATCTTCATCTTCTACGTGGACAACGGCGGCGACCTGCAGCTCGACGAGCTGAGGTACGGCACGCGCACGCCGGTGCTGACGATCCAGCACGATCAGGCCGACAACCACAACGGCGGGCAGCTCCTGTTCGGGCCCGACAACGCGCTCTACCTGTCCACCGGCGACGGCGGCACACAGGGCGATCCCGAGGGCGACGCGCAGAACCCGAATTCCCCGCTCGGAAAGATCCTCCGGATCCACGTCGGCGTAGAGCCGCCCCCGGGCGGCGGGCCGGCCAATGACATGAGCGCGCCAGTCGTTTTCGCTCCGCGGCGCCAGCGCGTCCTTCGCCGGCGCGCGGTGATCGTCTACGTGCGCTGCAGTGAGGACTGCACGCTCAAAGTGGGCGGGACGCTGCTGATCGCGAACCGCAGGTTCCTGCTTCCCCGTGTGCGAGCGGCGCTCGTGGGTGGCCGCCGCGCCCGGATCCCGGTCCGGCTCCGTCCGCGCGAGCGGCAGCGGCTGCGGCGGGCCCTGTGGCGCCACCGCCATCCGCGGGTGACCCTGCGGCTGCGAGCGTCGGATGCGGAGGGCAATCGCTCGCCACTGGTCCGGCGCAGCGTGCGCGTGCGCCGTTAGCGGGCAAGATGTAGCCCGTGGCAGAGCTCGAGGTCAGGGCCGCGGACGTCACGAGGCTCGATGTGGACGCCATCGCCAATGCGGCGAACACGCAGCTGCGGCACGGTGGCGGCGTGGCCGGGGCGATCGCGCGCGCGGGCGGTCCGGAGGTTCAGCGAGAGTCCGACGCGAAGGCGCCGATCAGCCTCGGCGAGGCGATCGAGACCACGGCCGGCGACATGCCGGCGAAGTGGGTCATCCACGCCGCGACGATGGAGCTGGGCGGGCCGACGTCGGCCGACATCATCGATAGAGCGACGCGCTCGACGCTGGCGAAGGCGGAGGAGCTGGGCGCGCGCTCGCTGGGGCTCGTGGCGTTCGGGACCGGCGTGGGCGGGTTCCCCCTCGACGAGGCCGCCCGAATCATGGTCGGCGCCGCCCGCGAGCACACCGGGGAGCTGGAGAAGGTCGTGTTCGCGGTGCACGGCGAGGACGCCGAGCGAGCGTTCCGCGAGGCGCTTTGAGCACGCCCGCCGGGCAGGGGCCGCTCCGCGCACTGGTCGCGCCCGACTCCTTCAAGGGAACGTTCTCCGCACGGGAGGTGGCCCACGCGATCGCCGAGGGGCTCCGCTCGGCCGGACGCGAGGCGGAGGAGCTCCCGGTGGCGGATGGCGGCGAGGGCACGATGGACGTGCTCATGGCGGCCCTCGGCGGTGAGCTCCGCAGGCTGACGGTGTCCGATCCGCTCGGCCGGCCGGTGGAAGCCGGCTTCGCGCTGCTCCCGGACGGGAGCGCGGTGGTGGAGATGGCCCAGGCGAGCGGGCTCTCGCTGGTGGCCGAGTCCGAGCGAGACGCGTGGGCGGCATCCACGCGAGGCACCGGAGAGCTGATCGCTGCGGCGGTGGAGGCGGGCGCCTCGCGCGTGATCGTGACCGTGGGCGGATCGGCGACCACGGACGGCGGCGCGGGGGCGGTCGAGGCAGTGAAGGAGGCGGGCATCGATTCCATCCAGATGGACGTCGTGTGCGACGTCCGTGTTCCCTTCGAGCGCGCCCCGAGCATGTTCGGGCCGCAGAAGGGTGCGGATCCGGCGATGGTCGAGCGCCTGGAGCGGCGGCTCGACGAGCTCGCCGCGAGCTTCCCGCGGGATCCGCGCGGCGTGCCGATGACGGGCGCCGCCGGCGGTCTGTCCGGAGGCCTGTGGGCGGCGCTCGGGGCCGAGGTCATACCGGGAGCGCCCTACGTGCTCGATGCGATCGGCTTCGACGCGCTCATGCGTGGCTCCGCCTTCGTCGTCACCGGCGAGGGCTCACTCGACGAGCAGACCCTGGAGGGAAAGATCGTCGGCGAGGTGGCCACCCGCTGCCGCCAGGGCGGCGTGACCTGCCACGCGCTCGTGGGCCGGAACAAGCTCGACCCGTTCGGCGAGCGCATCATCGACCTCGCGTCGGTAACGGAAGCGACAACACTCGACGAACTGAGACGCGCGGGAGCCGCCCTCGTCGAGGGATCAGGCGCCGATTGACGCGGGCGCGGGCGCTCCGCTGCGGCGGGTGACCGACGCCGCGTAGGCGCGGGGGCGGAAGCGCAGGATCGGGTCGTCGCTCAGGGCGATGCCGTCGGTGACGCGGGTCGGGTCGAAGACGAGGATGTCGTCGCCCTGCTCGCGCTCGGTCTCAGGTCCCGTGAGTTCCAGCCGGCCGACCTCGACGCGCTCACGGTCCTCCGGCCACGCAAGCGTCGGGTCATGCACCTCATCGCCGTCGTTCGCCACGACAACAAGCAGGCGGAAGGCGGACGAAGGCCGGTCGACGATCTCCTCCTGCAGGTAGTCGCGCCCCCGCGAACGAGCGTCCTCCTCCGACAGCGTCCGCTCCCCCTCCTCGGGCTCGAAGCGGTAGCGCACCCAGCGCTCGGTACCGTCCGGCGCCGTCCACCTGAACGAGTGGATCGAGTTGTACGCGACGGTCGCGTAGCTCTCGGGCGGGTCCGCGGTCAGCGCGGCCTGGATCGCGGGTCCGGCCTCGGGGTGCCGGCCCATCCACTCGCCCAGCTTCTCGAAGTCGGGCTGGCCGGTCTCGGGGTCGGGCTTGCGCAGGCGCGTGAACTCGAGGAAGTCCTCAGGGGTGCGGACGAAGAAGCACGGCAGCGACAGGGCCACGATGTCCGTTTTCGAGCCGTCCGGGAGATAGAACTTCACCGCAAGCCCGCGGCCCTCCTTGGCGTAGTCCGGGATGCCGGGATCGCCGCCGCCGTTCGAGGACCGGGCGGTGACGGGCACAGGCTCCTCACCCATGTGTGCAGCAGTTGTGAGCCCGGAGCCGGACGGCGTGAAAGTGCCGCGCATCAAGGTGCCCTTCGCATGGGCAGCCCGGTGGCCGGGGTGCTTACCCGAGATCGCGTTGATCGCGTCGACGACTTCCTCAGCGAACGGATCCATGCGAGGACACTAAAGGCACGGGCGCCCACTTGGGGCGCCCGTGTTTGCCTCACCCGTGCGGCGGTCTGGCGACCGCCGCGTTCCGGGAGCTAGCGCATCCCCGGCACGGGGCGGAAGCCCTCGTACTCGGGGGTGTGCTCCCAGGCCTCGTCCGTCTCGCGCAGGACCATCCGGCCGATGGCGCCGAGGCCGACGGCGAGGAACGCCGCCGCCACGACCGCCAGCCAGTTCATGGCCGTGCCGATGGCGAACCCGAACAGGATCGCGCCGGCCGCCGTGGAGATCGCCATCCACGACTGCACCGCGCGCGCCCTGTAGAGCCCGGCCGCCAGGCACGCCAGCCCGAGCGCGAAGCCGAACGACACGAATGCGAACGGGATCAGGATCCCGGCCGTGTTGTTCAGCCGCTCCAGCAGCGCGACCGCCTCGCGGGTGCTCCCGCCGGCGGCCATCTGCCACATCACGAGCTCCATGCCGACGATGCCCGCGAACGCGAGCAGGCCCAGCATCGCCAGGCCACCGCCCACGTGCCCGAACGCAACCTCGCGCTCGCGCATCATGTGCATCAGCCCGAGCACGGCCGGAACCATGACGGCGATGGAGATCAGCGCCAATAGGTGAGCCACGTACCACGCATCCAGGTTGTCCTGGATCGTGGCCACCTGGGTCGCCTCGTTCATGTCGCTCGCGGGATGGATCACCATCGCGACGAGCAGTACGAGCGGCGCGACGACCATGCACGCTCCCGCAACCATCTTGCGGAAGTGATGTGCATCGGAGAGGTGCATCTACTGCCTCCTGAGTAGGGGGACCGGGGTGATCCCGACTGCTCGGAGTACCCAAGATTGTAACTTCGGTTACTAGCTCTCCGCCAGTGAACGAATTACTGCTTCGTAGAAGCCCTCGCTCATCGCGCCCTCGGTGCGCTCGACGTTCGCGAATCGCGACGTGTCGCCCGCCACGGCGTTCGCCACGAGGAAGAGCCGCCCGACGACGTCCGCCACGTCGAGGTCCTCGGCCGAGTCGCCCACGCCGATGCACTCCTCGCGCGCGTACCCGCGTGCGCGCATGTGCGCGGCCACCGCGCGCGCCTTCGAGACGCCCGCCGGGATGAGGTGGAAGGTGTGCGTCCCGGGACCGATCTCGCCGTTGTCCACGAGCCGGAGCCCCGAGTGCCCCTCGGCCGCCAGCAGCTCGTTCGCCTCCCCCGCGTCCACGAGCCCGCGGAACACGTGCGACACCTCGCGCTCCCGGTGGAAGGGAGCGTGGTATTCGAGCCGGCCGTCGTAACGGCTGAGCAGCAGCTCGGGTGCGCCCGTCGCGGCGATCTGGTCGTGCACCGACTCGCCGTCGCTCGGCTGGAAGTCGCCGGTGAGGAAGGTGGTCTCGCCGTCAACCACCATCGCGGCGCCCACCTCGAAGATGTACGAGCTCTGACCGATCAGGCGGGCGTCCTCCATCACCTGCGCTCGCCGTCGGCCGGACTTGATCACCACCTCCGCGCCCGCGCGGTGGCACGCCTCGAGCGCGCGCGCCGCGAGCAGCGTGAAGTCACCCTCAGCGGTGCGGAAGAGCGACGCTCCCTTGCCGAGGAGCGTTCCGTCGAGGTCCGTGTACACGCACCTGATCGCCACTACGCGCGGGTGCGGACCGTGGCGTACGGCGGCCGCTCCACGATCTCCACCTGGATGAGCCCGCCGTCGGCGGTCTGGAGCGGGAATGCGTGATCGTCCAGCAGGCGGCCGTCGGCGCGGAGGCGTTCGAGGATCACGCGCAGCACGGCGTAGGCCATCGGCCCGAGGTCACGCAGCGACTGGTGGCGGTTGAGCCGCACATCCAGATCCACCTGCGCCATCCCGCCGGTGCCACCGAGCGCATCGCGCGCGTGGAGCAGCATCGCCGTCTCGACCGCGTAGCCCGAGGCGAACGGGATCCGCTCGAACAGCGTCCGGCGCGCGGCCACCTCGCCGGCCAGAGGCTGGACGAAGGCGGCCAGCTCGGGGAAGAACGCGGACAGGAGCGGCCGGGCCGCGAGCTCGGTCACGCGGCCGCCGTCGGCGGGCAGCTGCGTGCCGTCCGCTCGCACGTAGGGACGCCGGAAGAAGCCCTTCACGAACCGCACGCCGGGCTCGCAGAGCAGCGGGCCGAGCAGGCCGAGCGCGAAGTGCGGCGAGAAGTCGCGCGTGTCCGAGTCGAGGTACGCCACGAGCTCGCCCCGGGCCACGGACAGCGCCCGCCACATCGCGTCGCCCTTCCCCAGCGCCTGGCCTAACTCCGGCACGAGCTCGGCTTCCTGGTACACCTCGGCGCCCGCGCGCCGCGCCACCTCGGCGGTGCCGTCGGCCGACGCCGCGTCCACCACGACGACCTGATCGATGAGCGGGTCGAGGCCGCGCAGCCGCTCCACGATCTCGCCGATCGTGTCGGCCACCTCGCGCGCCGGCAGCACCACCGTGACGGGCTCGGCCTTGCGCTCGAGCAGCCGCGGCAGGTCGAAATCGGAGTGGTGAAAGCGCCTGATCAACTGGCGCGTACTATCGCACCGTGCCCCGCTCGCCGACCACGTATCCATGGGAGGCCGTGCTCGAGCCGGGGCGCGACGAGGAGCTGGTCGCGACCTCGCGCGAGCGCGAGCAGGCCGGGCTCCCGGAGCCGATCCCGGACGACCTCCACCCCGCACTGCGCCAGGGCCTCGAGGCGGCCGGCGTGGAGGGGCTGTGGGCGCACCAGGCGGATGCGCTCGAGGCGGCGCGCCGGGGTCACGCGATCGTCACGACCGGCACGGCCAGCGGGAAGTCGCTCGCCTTCAACCTGCCCGTGCTGGACACGCTCGCCAGCGATGTCGCCGCCCGCGCCTTCTATCTGTATCCGACGAAGGCGCTCGCGCAGGACCAGGCGCGCGGCCTCGCGCGCCTTGCGCAAGCCGCGGGCGGTGCCCGCGGCGCAGCGATGGGTTCCGGCGGCCGCTACCTCCGTCACGCGATCTACGACGGCGACACGCCGCGCGAGGAGCGGCGCTCGATCCGGCAGCGCTCGAACCTCATCCTCACGAACCCGGACATGCTGCACGTGGGGGTGCTGCCGAACCACCGCTCGTGGGGTGACGTGCTGGCCAACCTCGCCTGGGTGGTCGTGGACGAGGCGCATGTGTACCGCGGCGTGTTCGGCTCGCACGTGGCGAACGTGCTCAGGCGGCTGCGGCGGCTGGCGCGCGCCTACGGAGCGGAGCCGCGCTTCCTGCTCACGAGCGCCACGATCGCGAACCCGACCGAGCTCGCCGAGCGGCTGACCGGCGTGGAGGTGCAGCTCGTGGACCGCGACGGCGCGCCGCGGGCCGAGCGCCAGATCGCGATGTGGAACCCGCCGCTCGTGGACGAGAAGCTCGGCCGGCGCGCATCCGCGCTGGGCGAGGCCGCGGACCTGCTCGCCGCGCTCGTGGAGCGCGAGATCCGCACGATCTGCTTCCTCAAGTCGCGACGCGGCGTCGAGCTGATCCAGCGGTTCGCGCGGCAGCGGCTCGAGGCGGAGGGGCGCATCGACCTGGCCGAGCGGATCGCGCCCTACCGGGCGGGCTACACGCCCGCGCAGCGGCGCGAGATCGAGCAGCGGCTGTCCGAGGGCGACCTGCTGGCGGTCGTGGCCACCGACGCGCTCGAGCTCGGCATCGACATCGGCGACCTCGACGCCGCCCTGTGCGTGACGTTCCCCGGAACGGTCGCGTCGCTCCGTCAGATGTGGGGCCGCGCCGGCCGCCGCAGTACCGGGCTCGCCATGTACGTCGCCGGCGAGGACGCGCTCGACCAGTTCTTCTGCCGCCACCCGGCCGAGTTCCTCGAGCGGCCCGTGGAGCGCGCGATCCTCGACCACGAGTCCGAGCAGATCCACGAGGCGCACCTGTCCGCCGCCGCGTACGAGCTGCCGCTCACGCCGGAGGACGGCGAGATCTTCGGACCGCACTGGGAGGAGCACGCGCGCCGGCTGGTGCAGCAGGGCGCCCTCCGCGAGCGCGGCGGCAAGTACCTCCCGCGCGGCCCCGGCTACCCGGCGGCGCGGATCGCGCTGAGGTCGGCGTCGCCCGACTCCGTGTCCATCGTGGAGACCCGTGGCGGCGAGGTGATCGGCAATGTCGAGACGGCACGCGCGCACTCGGCTGTCCACCCGGGCGCGGTGTACCTGCACATGGGCGCCGCGTACGAGGTCGAGGAGCTCGACCTGGCCCAGCACCGAGCCGCGGTACGGCCGTTCGACGGCGACTGGTACACGCAGCCGAAGAAGGAGTCCGAGACCTGGATCGAGCAGGTGCGCGACCAGCGCCAGACGTGCGGTGTGACGCTCTCGTTCGGCGTGGTGTCGGTCACGGAGCAGGTGGTGGCGTACCAGAAGAAGAGCGTCACGGACCACTCCGTGCTCGACCTGCTCGCGATCGACATGCCCGAGCAGGACTTCGTGACCCAGGCGCTCTGGTACGAGCTGCCCGAGTCACTCGTGCGCGAGGAGTTCCCGCTCGAGGTGCTGCAGGGGTCGCTGCACGCGGCCGAGCACGGCCAGATCGCGGTCCTGCCCCTGATCGCCATGTGCGACCGGTGGGACATCGGCGGCCTCTCGACCGCCTACCACCATCAGACCGGCGTGCCGACGATCTTCATCTACGACGGGCACCCCGGCGGCGTGGGCATCACGCGCGCGGGCTTCGAGCGCTTCGAGGCGCTGGTGGGCGACGCGCTCCGCCTGATCTCGGAGTGCCCGTGCGAGAGCGGCTGCCCGTCGTGCGTCCAGTCGCCCAAGTGCGGCAACCTGAACGAGCCGCTCAACAAGCGCGGCGCGATCGAGCTGCTGTCGCGGATGGCGAGCGCGTAGCCGCGCACGCGGACGCTCAGCGCGAGAGGACGCGGGCCGCCGCGTCGATGACCGTCCGGCGCCTCTTCCCGGCGGACTCGTAGAGCTCCACTGCGGCGGCCTCCACGGCGGTGGCCGCCGACAGCCGGTCGCGGATGTCCGCCGCTGTCATCTGGTCGTAGCCCTCCCACGGCGTCTCGACGGTCAGCTCCGGGCCGACGCCGCCCGCGGCAGGCTCCGCTGGCGAGCCGTACTCGACGTCCGGAGCGCCGCCATTGCCCGCCGCGTAATCCGGCTGCACCGGCGTCCCGTACTCCGAGAAGTCGGGCGACCCCTCGCGGCCCGGGCTCAGGAGCTCCGTCCCGATCCGAGCCACCTCTGCTGCGGTGGACAGCCCCACCTCCGCCGCCTTCAGCCCGACCCGGATCGGAGCGCGGACAAGGGTGAGCGGTGCGGTGAGGAGTCCCATTTCCCGGCCGTACCCATTGCCCGGAAGCGAAAACGCTCGTGTACCGCCGGCTACTCGACGGCGAGCGTGAGCTTGCCGCGCAGCTCGTCCGGGCTCGCGGACATCCAGCCGTCCAGGTCGCCCAGGGGGCGCGTGAACAGGCCGACCCCGAGCGAGCCGAAGTCGGTGATCCCGAGCGCCGACCCGAACTGAGTGAGGATGCGGGCGACGAGCTGCTCCGCGTCGGCGCTGACCGTGACCGACCCGGTCGCGCCCGGCACGTCGGCCGGCTCGGCGGTCGCCAGCGCGGCCGCGCGCTTCGGGTCGTTCGCCACCACGAGCGCGTCGTCCACGACACCGAAGACCACCGCGTCGCCGTCGGGCTGGGCGAGTGCGTAGAACTTCTGACCGCCCTTCGGCTTCGACAGCCCCACCGGGCCGAAGCCCGCGCCCTCCGCGAAGCTCGGCAGCACGTCGGCCACCTTCGCGAGCGTCCGCTCGAACTCACGCGGGTCCTTCAGGTCGGCACGGACGCCGAAGCCGCCGTCGAGCGCCACCGAGGCCAACACGTTTCCGGTGAGCTGAGCGATCAGGTCGTTGTCGAGGCTCACGCCAAGCTGCCTGTCGATCGTCTTCTTGGCCTGCTCGTAGTCGCCGAAGCCGGACGGGTCGATCGACTGGCCGGCGTTCTCCGCGAAGTGCACGATGTGGGCGAGGTCGCGAATGCCCAGGCCGATCTCGCCGGACCGCTTGACGACCGGCGGCGCCTCGTCGCCCGAGGCGATCGGCAGGTCGTCGTCCGAGAGATCGCCCTCGGTGTGCGCGCGGAAGTCGACGTCGAGCGCGTCGTCCTTCGCGGTCACCGTCGCGCCCACCTGGCGGAGCGCGGCGATCCACGTGATGCGGCGCGCGTCCGCCGAGCCGGGATCGGACTTCAAGAGCGCCTCCACATCGGCGTAGATCCGCACCAGCGCGCCGTCGGGCAGCCCGCTCAGGCCCTCGTCGAACGAGTCCTCGTCGAAGTGGTCGTCGCCGTCGGCGCGCTCGAGCGCGCTCTTCAGCTGGGCGTCGTCGTTCGCGAACACCACGAGGTCGTCCTTGACCGCAAACACCGTATCGCCGTCCTGGTACAGCGTTGCTCCGGATGCCTCGCCCGTCTTCTGCGGCTTCTGGCTCGACACGAGGTCGTCGAGCTTGTCCTTGTCCTTGGCCCTGACCGCCGCGACGATGTCGCCCGAGTCTCCCGTGATCGCATCGGCGCTGGCGGCGCCCACCACGAGCGGGTTGCCGAGCACCGGCTTGACGTCCTTGTCGAAGTCCAGGCCGCCGCTCGACTGCTCGAGCTCGCGCCGCAGACTCTCCTTGATCTGGCCGTTGAATGGGAACTTCTCCACCAGCTTGTCGAGCGCCTTGAACTGATCGCCGTCGAGGTCGGTGTCGACCGCGACCGCGAACGGCGTGTCCTTCGGCAGCACCGAGAGCGCCGAGTCGAGCGCGCTGCCGGAGTCGTCGCCGCCGCATCCGGTGAGCGCGAGCACGCTCAGCAGCAGGATCACTGAAAGGAAACGGCGCATCGGGGCGCGCAGTCTAGTCTCGGGCCGATGCGCTCGAAGAACCTCGCCCTCGCGCTTCTGGCCACCGCGCAGTTCGTCGTCGTGCTCGACGCGTCGATCGTGAATGTCGCGCTCCCGTCGATCGGCCGCGACCTCGACTTCGCGCAGGACGACCTGTCCTGGGTGGTGAACGCCTACACGCTCGTCTTCGGCGGCTTCCTGCTGCTCGGCGGACGGCTCGCGGACCTGCTCGGGCGGCGGCGCATCTTCGTCTGGGGAATGTGGCTGTTCGCGGTTGCCTCGCTGGCCGGCGGACTCGCGCAGACCGACGTGTGGCTGGTGGCCGCGCGCGCCGTGCAGGGCCTCGGCGCCGCGCTGATCTCGCCCGCCGCGCTGGCGATCCTCGCCACCACGTTCGCCGAGGGCGCCGAGCGCAACAAGGCGCTGGCCGTCTGGGGCGCGGTGGCCGGGTCGGGCGGCGCGGTCGGCGTGCTCGCCGGCGGCATGCTCACCGAGTGGGCCGGCTGGGAGTGGGTCCTGTTCGTGAACACGCCCATCGGCATCGCCGCTGCGTTGATCGCCCCGCGGATCTTCTCCGAGAGCCGGGACGAGTCGAACCCGTCCTGGGACGTGGCCGGCGCCGTGACGGTCACGGCCGGCCTGGCCATCCTGGTCTACACGCTGGTGGACGCCAATGACGCCGGCTGGGGCTCGACGCAGACGATCGCGCTCGGCGCGCTGTCGCTCGCCCTGCTCGCCAGCTTCATCGTCATCGAGCTCAGGCGCCGCTACCCGCTGATCCCGTTCTCGATCTTCAAGCTGCGCACGCTGCGCGGGGCGAACGTGATCGGCCTGCTGCTCGGCATGTCGCTGTTCGCGATGTTCTTCTTCATCTCGCTCTACATGCAGCAGGTGCTCGGCTACGACCCGCTGAAGGCCGGGCTCGCGTACCTGCCGCTCGCCGGGTTGATCATCATCTCCGCGGGCGGCGCCTCACAGCTGGTGGCGCG
>Ga0126306_10000155_pt1 | contig 25446 bp, 21 predicted proteins | sample Plot27_FD_92592 | JGI IMG/M metagenome (GOLD analysis project Ga0126306, IMG submission 92592) | Serpentine soil microbial communities from UC McLaughlin Reserve, CA, USA - Plot27 | ecosystem: Environmental > Terrestrial > Soil > Grasslands | place: USA: UC McLaughlin Reserve, Lake County... | reverse complement strand
GGCGTTCCGCATCCACGGCGGCTACGGCTACTCGAAGGAGTACGAGATCGAGCGGCTCTACCGCGACGCCCCGCTGCTCCTGATCGGCGAGGGCACCTCCGAGATCCAGCGCATGGTGATTGGCAAGAAGCTGCTGGAGCGCAACAAGATCTAGGCTTGGCCGCGTGTCCAGCGGCGATACCAAGACTCTGATCAGGCAGGCGGTGGAGCATCTCCAGGAGGAGGTGCCGGCCCTGAAGCAGCTCAAGCTGGTGATCCGGCTCGAGCTGCGCGCCCGTGGCGACGTGCCGATCTGGCGCGTCGAGGTGCCCGGTCCGAAGATCGAGAAGGACCCGGCCGGCGACGCGCGGGTCGATGTCTCGGTCTCGCGCTCGCACTTCAACGAGCTCGCGGCCGAGGGGCGCCTGAAGCACTGGGTGGACGCCTACGAGCACGGGCACGTGCGCGTGACCGGCGACGCGGCCGTCACGAAGTTGATCGCGGCCGTGATCCAGCGCCAGCAGGCGCGCACCTGACAGACCGTCAGCCTGGCGTGAGGATCATCTGGGTGCATGTGAAGAAGGCGGCGTTCCTGCCGTCCTTCTGGATGCGCACCTCCCAGACCTGCGTGCGGCGGCCCACATGCAGCGGGTGGCCAATCGCGGTAAGGACATCGCCGACGCGGCCCGCGGCGAAGACGTTCGCCTTCAGCTCCGCGGTCGTGAAGTCGGCGCCGTCCTCAAGGTGGCGGAAAGTGCCCCAGGCCGCCACCGTATCGGCGAACGCGACCCAGACGCCCCCGTGTACATAGCCGCCTGGGTGGAGGTGGCGCCGGTCGACCTCAAGGCGGCCCTCCACCTCGTCGTCATCGATGCGCACGACCTCGATCCCGAGGTCGCCGGGGAAGCTGCCTGTGATGCTCCGGCGGAAGCGCTCAGGGGTGATGGCCGAATTCGTCAAGGGGGCGCGAACCTACTAAACGGGGGGTGACCGCTATTGTCTATTCGGATGTCGAGAGGTGATTCGCGGCTCTCCAAATGACCGTCGCGCTCCTGTATCACGACATCGTTCCGCAAAGGGACGCTGACGGTGTGGGTTTCCCCGGGCCACTCGCGGCGCGCTACAAGCTTCAACCCGACGAGTTCCAGGCCCATCTCGATGCCATTGGCGGTACGGGTTATCGAGTCGGGCTAATCGACGGCGACAGCCGCCCACCGGTCGCACTGACCTTTGACGATGGCGGCAGCCGATCGCTCTCGACCGCCGACGCGCTGGAGGAGCGCGACTGGCGCGGCCACTTCTTCGTGACCACGGGTCGCCTGGACACACCAGGGTTCTTGACACGCGAAGCTGTTGGAGAACTCGTCCGGCGTGGGCATGTGGTCGGCAGCCATTCTCATTCGCACCCAACGTACATGGCGCGCTTGAGTCTGCAGGAGATTGAGCTGGAATGGCGGCGCAGCTGGGATGCGCTTGCGGAGACTCTCGGAGCGGAGCCAACCCATGCGTCCGTCCCCGGCGGATACCTTTCGACCGCCGTCGTTGAGATCGCGGCCCAGGTCGGATATCGCGTTCTCATGACATCGGAACCGGTTTCCGAGGTCAAGAGGGTGGGTGAGCTGAACGTCGTGGGTCGGTATCCGATCTGGTCGACCACGCGTCCGCTGACCGCCGCAGCCTACGCGCAGGGCAGCCGTCGAGCGCGCGTTCGCCTAGCCGTTGCCTGGAAGCTGAAGCGGATCGCGAAGACAGTCAGCCCGGCGGGGTACGACGCACTGCGCTCGTTGGGTGCATGGTCGGAGCGCCGGCGCTAGACGCAGCGTCCCTCGTGCGCTGATTAGCGCTGGAGCAGCGCCCCGCCATCGTAGAGCTTTACGACCCGTACGCTGCCAGGTGGGGACGCGTCAAGGCATAGGCCGCACAGCACACACTCGTCCAGGTTTTCCTCGACGAGCCGCAGGCCGTCCTCGCCGGCCGCGTAGATGTCAACCGGACAGACGTCCTCCAACCTGCGGGCCAACTCCACGTCGCTCCGGACCGACTCCTCGACGTCGACCCGGATGAAAAGCCCGTTCTGTTCGCTCACGCGATTACCCCCGTCCGCTCCCTGACCAGACCGGGGATCTGCGAGATCTCCTCGGCCACCACGATGCCCGCCGAGGCGAGCCGCTCGATCTTCTCGACCGCCGTGTCCTCCTTGCCCTCCACGATGGTGCCGGCGTGGCCGAAGCTCATGCCGGGCATTTCGTCCATGAAGCGGCCGGCCATGAAGGCGACGATTGGGAGCTCGCGCGTGCTCTCCTGGGTCACGTAGCGCGCGAGCTCGGCCTCCATGCGCCCGCCGGGCTCCGTGTAGATCACGATCGCCTCGGTCTGGTCGTCGGCCTCGAACAGCGGCATCAGCTCGGCATAGGAGGAGCCGATGATCGCGTCTCCGCCGATCGAGACGGCGGTGGACTGGCCAAGGCCCGCGGCCGTGAGCGTGGACGACATCTCCGTGGTCATGCCGCCGGAGCGCGAGATCACGCCGACCGGACCGGGCGAGTAGGCCTTGGCGGCGTCCTTCGCGGGGCCGCCGATGCCGCCCATCTTGATCACGTCCGGGACGATGATCCCGAGGCAGTTCGGCCCGATGATGCGCGCACCGTGCGCCGAGGCCAGCTCCACCATCTGCGCCACGTCGCGGCGCGGGATTCGCTCGGTCACGATCACAACCAGCTCGACGCCGTTCTCGATCGCCTCGAACACTGCGTCCTTGGTGAAGGCGGGGGGGACCGTCACGACCGAGCCCTTGATCGGGCAGCCGTGGTTCTCGACGGCCTGCTCGACCGTGTCGAACACAGGCACACCGTGCACCTCGCGGCCCTTGCGGCCGGGGGTCACGCCGCCCACGACCTTGGCGCCTCTGCCGTAGTCGATGCACTCGCGCGTTAGGTTCACCGCCTCGCGGCCGGTGATGCCCTGGACGATGAAGGTGGTGTTCTCGTCGATCAGGATGCTCACACCGCGGCTCCCTGGATCTTCTCGACCGCGCGCCGGGCGGCCTCGTGCATGGACACCGAGCGGTCGCAGTACTCCACGCCGTACTTCTCGAGGATCTTGAAGCCCTCCTCTTCCCAGGCGCCCGGGATGCGGAATATCGCGATCTTCTCGGCCGGGTCGTATCCGAGCTCGAGGCACGCCTTGATCACGCCGCGCGCGACGATGTCCACGCGCGTGTTGGAGACGATCGACATCATCACCGCGATCTTGTCCACACCGGGCTTCTGGAGCACCAGCTTCGCCAGCCCGGCGGCCTTGCGGACCGAAGGATTGCCGCCGATCTCGCAGTAGTTAGCGGGCCGCCCGCCGTGTGCGCGGACCGCGTCGAAGAGGGTCAGCGAGCCGCCGCCCGCGCCGATCACGAGGCCGAGGTCGCCATCGAACTCCGTAACGTTGCCGGCCACTCCGCGATGGTCCATCGAGTCGACCGCCTCGCCGGCCAGCTCGAACTCGGTCGGCTCGCGGGCCTCGCGCGTCTCCTCGTCGCGCACGCCGAGCTCCTTCAGGAGCGCCTTCTGCCGGGGTCTCGCCTCGTTCTCCATGTCCATGTGCGCGTCGAGCGCCAAGAACGACCCGTCCTCGAGCTCGCCGAGCGGGTTGATCTCAGCGAGCGTCATGTCGTGGTCCACGAACAGCTGCGCCAGGCGGGCGAGGATTGGGGTGATGCGCGTGAGCTGACGCCCGCCTACTCCGGTGGACGCGATGGTCTCCTTGGCCATGTAGTCACTGATGGGCTGGATCGTCGAGAAGTGGCGGCGCCCGACCTTGTCGGGCTGGTCCTCGGCCACCTGCTCGATGTCGATGCCACCGACCGGGGAGAAGATCATCACTGGCCGCTTGCGCAGGCCGTCCCAGACCACCCCGGCGTAATACTCCTGCTTGACTGCGGCCTTCGGGTCCACCAGCACCCCGCGCGGCATGTGCCCGCCGATCTCGAGCTTCAGGATGTCCTTCGCGTAGCCGGCGGCCTGGTCGGGGCTGTCGGCGAATTTCACGCCGCCCGCCTTCATCCGGCCGCCGGTGAGCACCTGGGACTTGATCACCGTCGGTCCGCCGATCCGGTGCGCGATCTCACGCGCCTCCTGGTCGGTGGTGGCGAATCCGTAGTCGGTGACCGGAATTCCGACCCGCTTGACGATCTCGCGGGCCTCGTATTCGAAGAAGCGCATGGCGGCGCGGAACCCTATCGTCCCCGCGCCGCCGAGCGGCTAGCCTCCCAGGTGGGCGACCCAGACGGTGGCCTTCCGCGTGCCCCATCGTCCGTTTACACGTCCGGCCCCGATATGCCGGAAGCTCCGGCTCGTCAGCACTGCTCGGTGAGGCGGCGAGCCCATCCAGGCCGAGAACGTAAACGCCACACGCGCGCGCCAGCCGGAGTGCCACTCGAGCGTCTCGCCCGTGGCGAGGAACCTCCCACCGACGCGGATCGACGCGAGGTGGCCGAAGTAGTCGTTTTTCAGCATGTAGCGCGCGTAGCTGCGAGCGGAGCCCGTGAGGACCTCCGACGCCTGAAGCGTCGGCAACCCGCTCGAGCGCCTCATTTCGTTGACCTTCTGGATCATTGCCCTGCTCTTAGGCGGAATGGCCGCGCCCGCCGTGGTGGGTGCGGTCAGGGCGAGCACGGCGACCCAGGTCGCGAACGCAATCCGTGCGTAGCTCAACCGAATCTCTCTTTCCCTAGGCCTACGGGGTTAGCTGACGGGCTCGCGCAGGAAAAGAGAAGCGCGCTACGGGTCGCAGCAACGGGCAACGATCCGATTCGCCCCAAGCAACCGTCCTGGTCGCCACTGGTTCCCCCGTTCGCCCAAGACGGCGTCCCCGCAGGGCGATTCGGCAGTGGTGCTTGGGATTACCCGGAAAGGCGGCCGGACGAAACGGCCGCCGATCGACGAAGAGACACGACCTAGGCGCGGGCGGGCTCGAACTCGTATGCCTCGGCGAGGTCCGGATCCCTGCGCGCGAGCATCTCCGCGAGGTCGACCATCACCTTGCATTGCTTCCAGGTGGCGTCGTCCTGCATTTTGCCGTCGATCATGTGGACGCCGCGGCCATCCGGAATCGCCTCGATCACCTTCTTCGCGAACTTGACCTCCTCGGGGTCGGGTGAGAAGACCTTCTTCGCGATCTCGATCTGGGCGGGGTGCAGCGACCATGCTCCGACACATCCGAGTAGGAAGGCGGCGCGGAACTGGGTCTCACATCCCTCGGCGTCCTTGATGTCGCCGTGCGGGCCGTAAAAGGGCAGGATGCCGGCGCCTGCGCACGCGTCGACCATGCGCGCGATCGAGTAGTGCCAGGGGTCCTGCTGCGCCGTGGCCCGCGAGGCGTCGGGATTGTCGGGGTCCCGATCGTCGATCACGCGGTAGCCCGGGTGTCCGCCGCCCACGCGCGTGGTCTTCATTCGCCGGTTGGCGGCCAGGTCCGCAGGTCCAAAGCTCATTCCCTGCATTCGCGGACTCGCGGTGGCGATAGCCTCGAGGTTCGTCACGCCTTGCGCGGTCTCGAGAATTGCGTGGATCAGGATCGGCTTCTCGAGCCCCGCCTTGGCCTCCAGCTGCGCGAGCAGGCGATCGACGTAGTGGATGTCCCAATCGCCCTCGACCTTCGGGACCATCACCACGTCGAGCCGGTCGCCGATCGCGGCCACGAGCTGCGTGAGGTCGTCCAGCATCCAGGGGCTCTCGAGCGCATTGATGCGGGTCCACAGCTGTGTCTCACCGAGCTCCATCTCGGAGCCGACGCGGATCAGTCCCTCGCGCGCCGCCCCCTTCCGATCGACCGGGATGGCGTCCTCGAGGTTGCCGAGCAGGATGTCCACCTGCGGCGCGATGTCGGGCGCCTTAGCGACCATCTTCTCGTTCGAGAAGTCGAGGAAATGGATCATCCGCGAGGGCCGGAACGAGATCTCGCGAGGCGGCTCAGGAGCGCCGATTGCGAGCGGCTTGAAGAAGTCTCTGGGATTGCGCATGGAGCGCTGGAATCTACCGGTGACTAGGATTCCGCGGCCCATGGGCGAGAGCGAGACCCGACCCGTCGAGACCAATCAGGCCGCACGCGAGGAATCCGGCGCGCGCCCCTACGGCCGCTACCTCGAGGACTTCGAGGTAGGTGCCGTGTACAAGCACTGGCCAGCGAAGACGGTGACCGAGGCGGACGACCATCTCTTCTGCCTGCTCACGATGAACCACCACCCGCTGCACATCAACGACGTCTACGCGGCGGAGTCACAACAGGGCCGCAACGTGGTCGTCGGGCCGCTCGTCTATTCGCTTGCGCTCGGCATGTCGGTGGCCGACGTGTCGGGTAAGGCGATCGCGAACCTCGCCACCGAGGAGCTCTCTCACCCGGCGCCGGTGTTCCACGGCGACACGCTGTTCGCGGAGTCCGAGGTGCTCGAGGTGCGTCCTTCGCAGTCGAAGCAGGACCGCGGCATCGTGAAGGTGCACACGCGGGTGCACAAACAGGACGGCACGCTTGTGGCGGAGTTCAAGCGCGCCGTGCTGGTGCCCCGCAGGCCGGCCTACGCGTAGGCATGGCGTCGCGCCTGATGCAGCGCTTGCGGCTTTCGGCGCCTCCCATAACAGCAGGGCTGATCGCGCTTGCCGGCGGCGTTGTGCTGATTGCACTCGACGGCGGCTACCCACTGACCGTCTGGTATTCGACTGCACTGTTCTTCCTCGCCCTCGTTGTTGTGACCACGGCAGTCGCGCCACCCCATGCGGCCGATCGCCCCTCACAGCCGCTGATTGCAGCTCTCATCGTCTACGCGGCGTTTTGTGGCTGGGGCTACCTGTCGATGCTGTGGGCGGATGCGCCAGGAGAGGCGTGGCACGCGGCGAATCGGGCGCTGCTCTACGGCTTGGTCTTGTCGGCCGCGGTGCTCCGGCCTTGGACCCAACGCGAAGCGCTCGCCGGCCTGGCGGTTGTCGCATTTGGTGTCGCCGGCGTCGCGATAGTCGTCCTGCTGAACGCGCAGTCGGGGACGAGCGCCACAGACTTCTTCGTCGAAGGACGACTGAGCGACCCGACGGGGTATCCGAACGCGACTGCCGCAGCCTGGCTGATAGCGCTTTGGCCTGCCCTCTTTCTGGCCACCACGCCACTGCTCGGTTGGGTGGTGCGCGGCTTCGCCCTCGCGGCGGCAACGGTGTTGTGCCAAGCCGCACTGCTCTCTCAGAGTCGGGGTGCCCTGGTCGCCTTCGTGGCGACTGCTGTGGTCTTTGTCGGGTTCTCTCCGCGCCGTTGGCCGACACTCCTCGCGTTGACCACGGTCATAGGACTAACGGCTCTCGCATTCGATCCGCTTACTGCGGTGCGCGAGGTGCGTGAAAGCGCCGGACTCGACAGCGCAGTCGACGATGCGGTACGTGCCGTCGTCGCAAGTTCGCTCGCGGCCCTCGTCCTGGGCGCGGCGGGGGCGGCGCTCGGGGCCCGCGTTGGCCCGAGGCTTCAGTCGCGCGGAAACATCAAGCGGGCGGGAGACTATGCGCTGGCCGGGTTCGCGGTTGTTGGGCTTGTTGCGATCCTTGTCTCGATCGGAAGCCCGACGCGGTGGCTCGACGATCGCTGGGAGGACTTCAAGAGCAGCGGCTATGAGCAGGTCGAGGCCGGCAGCACGCGATTCGGCGGCTCGCTGGGCTCTGGGCGGTACGACTTCTACCGCGTCGCCCTGGAGGAGTTCCGCCGGAGGCCATTCACGGGTGTCGGCGGAGATAACTTCGCTGCCGACTACCTTCTCGATAGGCGCACCCCGGAAGCCCCGCGACACCCTCATAGCCTTGCCTTCAGGTTGCTTGGGCAGCTGGGGCTCGTTGGTACGGGTCTATTCGTCGCCTTCCTCGGGCTAATGGCCGCCGCGGCGGTGACCGCGGCGGGACGTGCGAGGTCGCCGGCGGAGTCAGCCATCGTGATGGGTGCGCTTGGAGGGTCAGTGTTCTTCCTATTCCACGCGCTAGCGGATTGGCTTTGGGCGTTCCCCGGTTTGGGCGTGCTGGCGTTCGGTCTGGCAGGACTGGCCGTACGGACGCGTGGCTCCGCCGCCGAGTTCGCTCCCGGTGAGCTTCGGCTGGTGCGCAGCGGCTCACGGTCCTTGGCGTGGCGTTCGGCCACTTCCGTCCAGGTGATCCTGGTCGTCGTGGTGCTAGCAGTCGCCGTCTCGCTCGCACTGCCTGGGATTGCCGCGCGATATACGAGCGAGGCATACGAGAGCTATCGCAAGGATCCAGGCGCCGCGCTTGAGCACCTGAGTAGGGCTGCGGAGCTCAATCCTCTAAGCGCCGAGCCTCTGATCGCACGGGGGGTGATCGCACGCCGGGTAGGTCGCGACGAGCTGACCTTGGACGCTCTGCGCGAGGCCGTCGGGCGTGAGCCACGCAACTGGTTCGCGTTCCTTGAACTCGCGATGGCCGAAGAGCGCTTGAGACTTAGGGACGAGGCCCGGCGCAGCGTCGATACTGCCGTGCGGCTCAACCCACGTCAGGCCGTGGTGCGCGAGGTCAGAAAGCGCATCGACAGGGGCGTGAGTGTCGATGCGAACCAGGTGGAGCGCGAACTCTTCGGACAGCTACAGGCCAGACTCGACCCGACGTCGGAGTAGATGCGGTGGGTCGATACGCCAAGAACCCGAGTGGTGCTGGACACACGAAGAAACTGGTGTACTCTCGAAATAAGTTGGAACTTGGACCCAGGCATCAGTGTTGGCCGTTGCCGGTCCGGCCAGAAATTGTGCTCGCAACCCAAGGAGGGTGACCGGAGTGAAGCTTTTCTTCAATCGACTTGTGCTCGTCGCATGCGTCTGCGCCATCGGAATCGCCGTTATGGCGTCGTCTGCCTCGGCCCAGACCGCATCTCAGCAGGGCTACGATGAGTCTGCGCTGCTCGGTCAGGTCGGCGGACCCGACGGAGGCCAGGAGGCAGGGCCCGTTTCCGTTTCCTCCCCCTCCCCCTCCTCATCCAACGGCAGCCTGCCCTTCACTGGCTTGGATCTTGCGATCCTCGTGCTCATGGGCGGGGTCCTCGTCGTGACCGGTGTGGCCCTCCGCCGCGCCGCACGGCCCGCCTCCAGTTAGACCACAACAGCTCTGCGCGATCCGGCCCGAGACTCCGGATCGCGCATAAGCCCGTGGGATGACCTTGGTCGGGGGTCGGCCTCCTTTTTCGTCGTGCGGGTGAGCCCGTGGCGGAAGCGCCAGGACTCGTTGCCGGTGTCGACGATGTGGGCGCGGTGGGCGCGGTGCTGGTGGGGAAGACCTTGGTCCACTCCCCGAACGGCAAGTTCGTCGTCACGATCAGGCTGCCGCGTTCGTGGCGCTCGCTGAGGACCGGGAAGACGAGCTCGGCGGCGCCGTCGGGCAGGGCGAGGTAGCCGAGCTCGTCGAGGACGACAAGCTCGGTGCGCGCGTAGCGGCCGACGACCCGTCCGAGCTCGCGGCGGATTCGGCCTCTTGGAGCTCGTTCGCGAGGCCGGCGAGCGTGGTGAAGCGCACCCGCCTGCCCTGGTGGCAGGCGCAGACGGCGAGCGCTGTGGCGAGCATCGTCTTGCCGGTGCCGCTGTCGCCGATGAAGTGATCGACTCGCGATCGTCGATCCAGGACCCCTCGGCGAGCGCGGCGATCGTGGCCTGGGGAACGTTGGGGTTGTCCTGGAAGCGGAAGTCCTCCAGACGCTTGATCGCGGGGAAGCGGGCGTCGATCAGGCGGCGGGCCGGCGCTCGCGGCGTTCCCGCGAGCGGGCCGCGCAGCTAGAGCTGGCTTTGTGGAGCCACCAGCTGAGGAGCGAACTGCTCGGGCGCGGAAGTCGTGCCCGCGCCCAGTTCCGTGGGGACAGTAGAGGCAGCCGAGAGGATGAACGAGACCCCGGGCGGCGCCACGGCGTACTGGCGATCGACGAAGAAGGTGCGCATCGTTTCGGCCAGAATCGCCATATCGAACGCAACCGACCGATGCTTGATGTAGTACAGGTCGTGCGACAGCTTCCAGGCAGACCCAACGTCCGAACCCGCGTATCCGCATCGCACCTGCGCCCAGCCGGTGATGCCAGGCTTGACGAGATGACGGCGCTGATAGAAGGCGACGAGCCCCTCCAGCCGGTCGACGAACTCCGGCTGCTCCGGCCGCGGACCAACGAGGGTCATGTCGCCCTTGAGGACGTTGAACAGCTGGGGAAACTCGTCGAGGTGGGTGCGCCGGAGGAAGGCGCCGATCCTGGTGACCCGGGCATCGTCCGGCCCAGACCATTGGGGTGAGTCGCTAGGACCGATCGTCATCGTGCGTAGCTTGTAGACGGTCAGCGGTCGCCCGCCTTCCCCAATTCGCAGCTGCTTGAAGAGAACGGGTCCGCCGTCGCGACGGATCAGGAGTGCAAAAACCGCCAGCAGGGGAAGGAATAGGGGTACGACCAGGGCGGCAACGAGAAGGTCGATCGCGCGCTTCGCGGCCGGCCCGATAGCCCGGTAGTTGGGATGCATGATGTACTGGAACCAGGCGGCGTTGATGTCCACAACCGGTACGTGGCCGAACACGTCTTCGTAGAAGCCTGAAAGCTCCCAGAGGCGGACCGGGAGATGGAGGCAGGTGCGGGCGATCTCGTCGAAGACGAGGAAGCGCGGGGCTTCGCCGCTCATCACCAGCAGGTCGATTCGCTGGTTCTCGACGATGTCCCGCAGATCCGAGAGGGCCCCAAGCGTTAGGACCCCCGCTGCGTCGTCCGTCGGGCCCATATCGACCGCGACCCGGCCGACAACGACGTAGTTCTCAATGTTGGCAGCCTGGAGCTCGTCGGAAAGATCCCTGGTGAGACGCGAAGACCCGATCACCGCGGTGCGAACCGGTCCATCGCTGCTCCAGCGTCGACGCGTCGCGCTTGACACGGCGGTCACCAGAGCCGTTACGCCAAGCAGCAGCAAGAACTCCACGGGACGCAGGCCCGGCAGACCCGTGAGCGTCTGAATCATGGCCAGGATGCCAACGCCGATCGCGGCCCTGATGGCGCGCAGGGGAACCCGCATGAAGGGCAACAGACTGGCCCAGGAAACCGGCGGGGTAGCCACAAGGTTCGTGCAGAGGAAGACAAGCGCCGCTACGAGCACTCCCTCGTAGGGGGTTTCGCCGATCACCAACAAGCAGACCGCAGCAGCAGCAGGCGTGACGAAGATCTCGGTGAGCCGCCGGACCGGCGTTTCGGGAAGGCGGCCCAGCCGACGAGCCCAGGCCCCCTGGGAATCAAGGGCGCTGGACATCGGCCGGCCATTGGCGGGCTCGTGGTTAGAGATGGCTTCCATGGCGAATTACGGGGGTGTGGGCCGACTCAACGGGGGGCTTGACCGCGGCGCACTCCTTGCCAGATTCGAACTACTCCGCACGCGGTCCAGCCAAGCGAGCCAACCCGGCACGCTTGATCGATCGTAACCCGAAAACCCGAAATCAGCCACCCGAATGTGGCGCCCCTGCTTGGGAACATTCGTCCAGACGAGCACCCCGAGGGTGCCTGGAAACGCACAGCCTGTCGAGCGGAAGGCTACCACGGACCCTCAAGCAACACCCCCCCGAAAAGGCACCCCCGCCGTGAGGCGGGCTCGCAAAGCCAACGGGGCTCGATACAGAGCCGGCCGGGCTGCCAAAGAACGTTCCGGGCGGTGCCGGCCGGAACAATGATGGAGGTGTTACAAGGTGCGACATCTATCAGTTCGCAGTCTCTGGGTCGGGCTGGCACTGCTCGTGAGCATGCTGCTGGTTTCCCAGGCATCGCCCGACGCGCACGCGAAGGTCGCGTCATTTAACGCCAAGAAGGTTGGCCGTCAGGCGGCGGTCTTCCGTATCCACGGCGTCAGGGTGAGGCAGGTGAGGTCGGTTTACATCGTCCTTGGAAGGCATGCCACGAAGGGACGTCGGGCCATCAGGCTCGCCCTTGTACGGCGGGCCGCGCGCCGCGGCACGCTGCGCGTGAAGCTCGTGAAGGCCGAACGCGCGCGTTTGCGTCGGGCTCGGGGCAGGACCGCTGAGGTGGGGCGGCGCAAGCGTCCACATCTGGTGGTCACGTCCGACACGACAGCGCCCGAAACCACGATTACATCTGCTCCGGATGCAACGACGACCTCCGCTGGGGCGTCCTTCGAGTTCGCCTCGAACGAAAGCGGTTCGACATTCCATTGCCGGCTCGACGGGGCGAGCTGGGACAGCTGCTCGTCACCCAGGGCATACGCCGGCCTTGCTGGCGGATCACACCGCTTCGAGGCCCGTGCCACCGATTCCGCAGGCAATGTCGACTCGTCTCCCGCGTCGAGGGACTGGACGGTCCAGCTGGACTCGACGCCCGCTCCCGGCGGCAGCTGCCAGCCGGCCTTCGGTTCGTTCGAGGCGGGCAGCTGGCCGACCGGATGCTGGCGTCCGTACGCCGACAGCAGTCCGTTCAACCGGCCCGTACCGGCGAACCCTCGGCTGCTATCGAACTCGTCTGCGATCATCAACCGGCTCGTCGGGTGGGGGAAGATGCAGAGCCTGGTGGCCGGTCACTCTGGAACCGACGATGACTACTGGCATCCGCTCTACTACTCGCACTCGAGCGATCCGCTCTACACGGTGCGCTGCACGATGTGGACCAGTTCGTGCAAGGTGGAGGGGGCGCAGGTTCGGATCCCGAGGCAGGCTCAGCCGGCGGCGGGCGGGGACGGGCACATGGCCGTGATCGATCAGAGCACCGGTATGGAGTACGACTTCTGGCAGGTCAAGTCGCGCTCGCCTGACGGGGGCACGCTGTACGTGAGCCATGGGGGCAAGACCCTCATCGACGGAGCTGGCCTGGGCTCGAACGCCACGGCCGCCCACTTCGGACTCGCCGCTGGAGCCATCCGGGGGGCCGAGGTGCTCAGAGGCGAGATCAACCACGCGCTGTTCTCACAAATCAAGTGCTCGTCAGGCACGTCCGTCTACCCGGCGGCCCCCGGATCGACAGGAGCTCCATGCTCGAATTTCGGCCTCTCGAACCAGGACGCTCCGCCCATGGGCGCGCGCCTCTGGCTTGCGTTGTCCGACGGCGAGATCGACGGGCTTCCGGTGCCTGCCTGGAAGAAGACGGTCCTGAAGGCTATGGCGCGCTACGGGGTGCTCGTCGGCGACACGATGGGCGGCAACAGCTCCTGGGGCATCCAGGCCGAGTCGGGCTCGAGCTACACAAGCTTCGGCGCCACGGACCCGTGGGACACGGTAGGCGAGCAGGCGAAAGCGCCGGCGTGGAACACGGGGTACGTGTTCGACGTCGGCTCCGGCGTGGATTGGACGCGCTACCTGCGCGTGCTTGATCCCTGCGTTTCGCAGGGGACCTGCTAAGCGACGGGCGAGGCCAGCATGGGTGGCCGGGCGCATGAGCGTCCGGCCACTCCCTTTCCAGCCGGAGATTCACGTGCTGGGGGCGGAATCATCTACTACGGTGATGGTATGGCTCTCCTGGGGGACTCCGTGTCGTGAGCTCGCTGGTCGCGGGGATTGACGGCAGGCTTGGCGGTAAGGCGCCTCGGAGCGTGATGGCGCTGACGGCGAGCGCCCTTTTGCTTGCGGTGGCGCTCGGGGTGACGCTTGCGGAGAGCGTGCCGATCGGGTTGGCGATGCTCCTAGCCCTCCTCTATGCGCCTGTGGTCTTCCTCAACCTGCCCGTTGCCATCGGGCTGTGGCTGCCGCTCGCCTTTTTCGAGGGGCTTCCCGGGGTTCGGCTCGGCCCTGAGGCGGCTGGGATACTCATCACGCTGGGCTGGATTGCAACGCTCCTGGTATATCCGGAGCAGGCCAAAGAGGTCGTGCGCCGACATCGAGTGTTGTTCACCGGACTCGCCGGGTTCCTGATCTGGATCGGACTGTCGCTGGCGTGGGCCAAGGAGGTTGGCCCCGCGGCAGGGTATTTGTGGCCATGGTTCGAGGTGGCGCTCTTTCTGACGATCGTCGCAACCGCGGTCTCCGAGCCGCGGCACGTGCGACTCCTGCTCACCGGCTTCGTCCTTGGCGCGGCCGCTTCAGTGCTGATCGGGCTCCTGGGCCAGGGTCTCGGTACGGCTGCAACGGCCGAGCTGGCGCAGGCGGGGCGGCTGCAGGGGGGCGCGGGAGATCCCAATTACCTGGCGGCAGGGCTCGTGCCCGCGCTCGCACTCGGGGTGGGCCTCATCGCGACGACTCGTAACCCCGCCGGACGCTGGTGGCTGGCGGTGGCCATCGCGGTGCTCATGGCAGGTCTGGCTTCGAGCGAGTCGCGCGGTGGCCTGATCGCCGGGTTGGTGTGTGCGCTTCTCGCTGTGATCGTGTTCAAGAAGAGTCGCCTGGCAACGATCGGAGGCCTGGTCGCCCTGATCGTCGTCGCCGGCGCCTGGTTCATGGCCAATCCCGCCGCCTGGCAGCGGGTCACGGAGACGAAGGCAGATGCGGGAAGCGGCCGCGTCGACCTGTGGCGTATCGGCTGGCGCATGATCGGGGATTACCCGGTTGCGGGGGTGGGCTTGCGGAACTTCGGCGTCGAGGCTCCTCAGTACACCCGGGCCCCCGGCGTCTTGAGATTTGTGAAGCACGTCGAGCGCCGGCAAGAGCCGCACAACGTGTACCTCGCACTGTGGGCGGAGACCGGCGTCATCGGGCTGCTCCTGTTCTTGATCGTGCCTGTGGGCGCGCTGCGAGCGGCGAGCCTGGCCGCGAAGCGTTTCGATCAGCTTGGCGACACGCGGATGGCGGTCCTGTCACGGGTGGCCTTACTCGGCTTGGCGGGCATGCTGACTGCGTCGTTCTTCCTGCCTAATGGGACGGACAAGCGACTGTGGTTCCTCATGGGCATCTGCTTGGCTCTGCTGGCCAGCGCGCAACGGCAGGCCGCAGCTCGGGGTCTCCTCACGTCTTGGGAGGCGAAATCCACGGGGTCGCATCAGACACCGAGTCTGGTGCGGAGTGCGAGCCGGGCGTCCACGCCGTTTTCATGAACACGGGTCAGCCGACAGGCGGGCGCGGGTGGGACGTTAGGGTTGCGCTCGCTCTTGCGTGCGCTGCCGCGCTGACCGGCTCAGGCTCAATCGCAGCATCAGCCACCTCACAGGAGACCGCCAACCCCCCTTCCACCTGGACGGCGAGTTCGTCATTGCATGACTCGCTGTGCACGCACTCATTACAGTTCGGCGCTCGGCGGTGGCCCCCCGGCTGTTGGCGCCCGTATGCCGACTCGAGCCCCTTCAACCTGCCTATCCCCGACCACCCGGAGCTGCATCCGGACTCGGCCGCGATCGTGCGCAAACTCATGGGTTGGGGGCTACCCCAGAATCTCCTTGCCGGCCACGCTGATACGGAGGCTGACTTCTACCACCCGATCTTCTGGTCAACACTTTCCGACCCGGTCTACACGGTTCACTGCGTCAAGTTCACACCGTGCGCCGTTGAGGGACATCGCCTTCGGATCCCGGCGCAGGCACGGGCCGCGGCCGGGGGCGACGGCCACTTGGCCGTCATGGACCAAACCACCGGGTGGGAATACGATTTTTGGCAGGTCCGTCGAAAGCCCGAGAATGGGGGCACGCTTGTGGTGTCCCACGGAGGGCGCACGCGCACTGATGGCAGCGGCCGAGGGTCGAACGCGACCGCGGCGTGGTTCGGGCTCGCGGCAGGTGTCGTCCGCGCCCAGGAGCTTGAGGCCGGCGATATCGACCACGCGCTCTTTGTGGCGGTTCGCTGCTCTTCAGGGGTGGCCGTATACCCGGCTCACCAGGGTACCTCCGGCGCGCAGTGCAACGAGTTCGGCCTGTCAGACAAGCATGCCCCTCCGATGGGGGCTCGGCTCTGGCTCGACATGTCCGACGAGGAGATTGGTGCGTTGCAAGCGCCTGAGTGGCAGAAGACTCTGCTGTGGAGCATGGCCCACTACGGCATGCTGGTGGGGGACACGCTCGCCGGCCATGGCTCGTGGGGAATCCAGGGCGACTCAGGCTCAAGCTACACCAGCTTCGGCTCCCCGGATCCGTGGCGTCGCCTGGCTGTGGACCTGCAGGCTTCCCCCTACGGCGTTGGTTATGCGTTCAACATCGGGCAGGGGGTCGACTGGGCCAGCCGTCTTCGGGTGCTGAGCCCTTGCGTCTCCCAGCAGACGTGTTGAAAGTCCCTGCGCCGGCCGACCGCGTGTAGCCTCGCCTCTCGTCGTGTTCACCCCCCCGCAACGCCATAGCTGGCTTTGGGCCGTCCTCCCGCTCGGCACTGACACTGTGGCGGTGCCTGATGATCCCGACCTGGCGCGCGCGGTGAGCGAGGCGGGTCTCGGAGTCGCAGAGGATCTCGCGCCGGTGGTCCTCATGACGCTGCGCAACGGCCGGATGCCCAGGCGCGCTGCCGTGGAGGAGTGGTTGCACGGTGCCGAGGTGGTGGCAGTGAGCGTGGGGGGTGGGCGCACCGAGATCCGTGACCGAGTCTCGCGCCCGCGGCGTGCGCTCGAGCGTGCCGCAACCCCCTTCCTCGCGGCCATGTCGTGGCTGACCGGTCGGCGAATCGCCGAGATGTTGAGAGGTCACGGCTTTGCAGTCTCGCGACTGCCGGTGAGCGACCGCTCTCGAGGACCGGTCACCGTCGGATCGTCGCTGTGGAAGCACCATGTAATTCCGCTCGGCGTGATTGTCGTCGGCCGGATGCGCCGGCGACCGACCGTGCTCGAGGCCGTGACCTCTGCCGCGGCGGACGACATCGGTGGCGCGCTTGCCGTCCGCCGGGTGAGGACTGTGGAGACGGGAAAGGTCCTTTTGGACGTGGCGGACGACGCAGGGCGCCGGTACGTGCTCCGAGTCGCCGGAGCAAATGCCGCCGGCTTCCTGTGGACGTCCCTGGGCTCGGTCCGCTCGATTAATGCCCTGAGCCGATCACCCGTGTTGAAGGACCGCCTTGTGCAGCCCATTGCGCATGGGGCGGTCGGCCCTGTCCAATACGCCCTCGAACCCTGGACGGCGGGCGCTCACCCCCGTCGGATGACCCCGGCCCTGTGGGAGCAGTGCCTTGAGTTCTTGGTCGAATTGCATCGACTGCAGCCCGGGGGGAAGGGACCAGGCAGGCTCGTGACCGACATTCAACTACTCGAGACCTACGCCGATGAAGCAGGAAAGCGCACCTTGAACAAGCTGCGCGACCAGCTCTGCGATCGGCTCGCCGATCTGACCCTTGGTTGGGGACATGGCGACTTCTGGCAGGAAAACCTGTTGACAGATGGAGAACGGCTTGTCGCGGTTCTCGACTGGGACACGGCGACCCCAGCATCTCTGCCCATGCTCGACCTCATGGATCTGATTGCCCTTTCGCGCCGGCGCGATCGTGGGCTGACGCCCGGTCCCCGTCTGGCGGGTGTCCTCCTCCCGCTGATACGCGCTGGCGAAGACACCCGCATCCGCGCCTATTGCGATGCCACCGGCGTCCCTCCGGATCGGCGCACTCTCGAGGCTCTTGCGCTCGGGTACTGGATCGACCGCACGGCTCGCGATCTGCGAGATACGCCGGACAGACGGGTCCGTCCGACCTGGATCGCTCAGAACGTCCGGGCTCCCCTGAGCCAGCTGGCAAGTTGGCGATAGAGTCCTCCCCGGACACCGGTGGCGCCACAGCGCGGCACCTACGGGGCTCGAGCTTGCTGCTTGCCGGCCGCCTGGTCGCCCTTGTCGTCGACTTCGCCGCCCACGTGCTGGCGGTGCGGTACCTGAGCAAGGGCGATTACGGCGCGTATACCTACGCCCTGGCCGTAGCCACGCTCCTGTCCGCCACGCTGCTACTGGGGCTCCCGGAAACGATCGCCCGATACGCGCCGATCTTTCTGGAACGCAAGCAGGCGGGCCGGCTGGTGGGGGCCCTCGCCGTGGCAGCTGGACTGGTCACCGGCGGCGGTCTGCTGTGCATTGCCGCTGTGCTCCTACTGCAGGATCCGATCGCTGAGGGGATGAACAGTGCCCTGGCGGCCGAGTTGCTCGCGATTCTCATCATCGTTGTGCCGACCGAGGGCCTCAACCTCATCTTCCAGTCGCTGTTCGCCGCATTGGGCCGGGTGCGCAGCATCTTCATCCGCCAGTACGTACTGGTCCCAGGGCTGCGCCTCGCGGCAGCGCTGGTCCTGGTGGTGGGCGAAAACGATGTGGAAGTCCTAGCCGTCGGCTACGTGTTCGCCAGTCTGACGGGGCTCGCCTGGTACAGCTCGCTCGCAGCACCGGCATTCCGAACGCAGCTGCGTGAGCGGTTCCGCGAGGTGGAGTTTCCGGCGCGTGAGGTCCTCTCTTTCGCGCTACCCGTCTTCCTGACCAACATCTTCTGGATCGTTCTGCTCGCGTTCAGCACGATCGCTCTGGGCTTGCTGTCCAGCACGCGGGAGGTGGCCGAGTTCCAGGCCGTGTTACCACCGGCTCGCCTCAACTATCTCGCGATGGCCATCTTCGGGATCCTCTACATCCCGACGGTCGCGCGGCTCTACGCCAGGAACGACATGGACGAACTACGGCATACGTACCTGACGACCACGTATTGGCTCATCGTGCTCACCGTGCCGGTGCTCGCTCTCACCACGGTGTTCTCGCCTGTGTTCGTCCCCACGTTCTTCGGCTCTGAGTACGAGTCGTCGGTGGGCACCTTGGCGTTGCTCGCTGCCGGCTACTACGTGCATACCGCGGCCGGTCCGAACAGCGCCACGCTGAAGGTGTTTCGGAAGCTGCGATACACCGTCGTAATAGACCTGACGGCTCTCGCCGCGGGAATCGTCCTGAATCTCATCCTGATCCCGATTGCAGGCGCGTTCGGGGCCGGCCTGGCGTTCCTGCTCGCCATCGCAGCTCGCAACGTTCCCTACCAGTGGGCGCTCAAGCGTGTGACCGGCATCAACCTCGTGAATAGGGACTTCATCCGCCTTCAGGGCGCGGTCGTGACCGTGCTCGGTTTACTCGCCGCCGTCGAGGCGCTCTTCGACCCGTTCCTCGCGTTCGCCGTCGTCCTGGCCGCTGTTGGAGGTGGTCTGGTCCTGGTGGCCTGTCGTGACATGCTCCATCTGGAGGACGCTTTCCCTGAGCTTGCCGGGGGCCCCCTGGGAGCACTGGTCCGTGTCAGCGAAGGCCGGCGAGCGCGGCGTGGTGACGAAGGAAAACGCTGATCCGGTCTAGCTGCACATCCATCGTCTCGTTCCTCGCGCGCTGAATCCCGCGCTCGATGAACCGCCGGCGGATACTCTCGTCGCCGCGGAGTCGCTCGAGCGCCGCGGCCATGGCGCCGCTGTCATTCGCCGGTACCAGCAAACCGGTTTCGCCCTGCCCGAGCGCAGCGGCCACGCCCCCGACATCGGTGGCGACGATCGGGAGCCCGGCCGCCTGTGCCTCGAAGATGACCTGCGGGAGCCCCTCCGTGAATGAGACGTGCGCGAAGGCGTGACTCCGGCGGTACTCGGCTTGGAGTCGTGGGCCGTTCGGCACGTAGCCGAGGAGTTCAAGCGCGTCGCTCACGCCGAGTTCCTCGGCTCGCGCGCGAACGTCGCCCGCCATCGGGCCGTCCCCCGCGATAGCCATGCGCCACCCGTCATTCGCCTCCAGGAGACCGGCGAGGATCTCAGGCAGGAGCGTGGGATTCTTCTCCGGATCCAGCCTTGACACGCTGAGAATGCGTAGTTCGCCGGTCCAGGGCTTCTCCAGCGCCTCCTCAGGGGCCACGACGTCCTCCGACTGAATGAGCGAGAAGCCCGTGGCGAGCACCGGTCCGTCCTCCGCACGGTACTTCCGGGCAAGATCTTCGCCTACCACCACGGTGGGATACCGGCGGGCAAGGCGCCGGTAGGTCCATTCGGCCGACCACGCGGCCGGCATCGCCCAACGCCACATCGGACCCGCCGGCAGTCGGCCGGCGATGTAGCTCGGGAAGTCCTGTCGCACTCCTAGAAAGACAGGCTTTCGCTTGCTACGCGCAAGCGCGACGAACAGCAGCGACAGGGGGTGCGGTCCGAAAATCCATACCGCATCCAAGCTGTCGAGCTCCCGCTGGAAGATGGCGCAGGAGCGACGAGCCGCCCCCGCCAGGCCCCGGACGTCCGCAACGCTCGAGTAATACGGAAGGGCCGTGAACCGTGCGTCTGATGGAAGCAGATACGGGCCATCCGCCGGCTCAGGAGCCAGGCGGCCGAGCAGCGTCAGCTCCCCCACGCAATCTCTCAAACCGATGAGGAAACGGATGACCGCTTCGTCGGTGAAGATCGAGTCGTCACGGGCGCTGTAGACGAGATCCGCGTAGATGCCGAGGCGCATGTACCACGCGGGACTTCTACAGCATCGCGCGGCGCCAACCTGCCACTACGATGCATTCGTTGAAGGGAGGCGAGGTGATCTTCGGGCTTTGGTGACGAGTGGTGGTTGCGGTGACGTCGATGTCTCCGTGCTGATTCCGGTTTACAACGAGCTGTCCCACATTCGGGAGACGGCCGCCCGAATGCGACGGCAGCAATTCGACGGCAGCTTCGAGCTGCTTTTCATTGACGGCTTCTCGGAGGACGGGACCCGTGCCGTGCTCGAGGAGCTGGCTGGGGAGGATCCCCAGGTCCGGCTGCTCGACAATCCGGCCAGGCACATCCCCTGCGCCCTGAACGTCGGCTTGGCCCACGCCCGAGGCGAGTTCGTGGCGCGGATGGATGCCCATACGTACTACCCGGATAACTACCTGCAGCGGGGCGTTGAGCGCCTGCGGCGTGGCGACGTCGCGTGGGTGAGTGGCGCTGCACTTCCCTACGGGGTGGGCGGCTGGTCCAAGCGAGCGGAGCTTGCCTTGGGCACGTGGCTCGGCGTCGGGGGTGCGAGCTTCCGGCGTGGCGCCGACCGCGAGTTCGACTCCGATACGGGCTTTACCGGGGTCCTGAGGCGCGCGACGCTTGAATCCCATGGCGGCTGGGATGAGGAGTCCCTCGTCAACGAAGACGCCGAACTCGCGGCACGAGTGCGCCAGGCCGGAGGCCGGATCGTGTGCATTCCTGAGCTCGCCGCGCGCTACGTGCCGCGTGACAGTCTGAAGGACCTGGCCCACCAGTACTGGCGATACGGACAGTTCCGCGCGCGCACGAGCCGGCTCCATCCCGAGAGCATGCGCCGCTCAAATCTGCTGCCGCCGGTCCTGTTCCTCACCGTCATCGGCCGCGCCTTCGCACCTGGTCGGCTGCGCCGCCCGTTGGGCGCGGGCGTGGCGTTGTACGGATTGTCTGTGGCGGGCGTCAGTATTCGCAGCGCGAAGGACGCCTCTTGGCGGGACGGGGCGCTGCTTCCGCTCGTGTTCCTCACGATGCACCTTGCATGGGGAGGCGGCTTCCTCGTCGGATGCGTCCGCTTCGGTCCACCGTTCTCAGCGATAGCGAAGGCGATAGGGCTTGGGCGTTGGAGGTGGCGCAGGGGATAGTCAGCGTCAGCCGCCGCGACGGCAGCTACCCCGTGATACGCAAGGATGGACCACGCGGAGGAACTGTCCCCAGTCGACCCCGGAGTTGAGGTCGAGAACGTACGAACCGTCCGATTCGATTCCCCCGGCCGAGCGTCCAAAACCGATCCATGGGTCAGGGAGGCCGAAGCTCGTAAAGCTGGCGCCGGATTCAAAGCTAACGCCGAACGAACTGTGCCCGTTCATCGTGTCGCCGACGAACCCGCCGTAGCGATGGAGGGCAAGTAGCAGCGCACGTTTCCAGCGCGGAACGCCCAACTGCGTTATGCGACGCTCCGACAGGCTCAGCCACAGCCGGGCTCCGAGCGGTGGCGCGGAATCACCGCCCCGTCCGAACTGGCGGCACGGCGAGCCGGTAGAGCCGCGCCGCGCTGGATACACCGAGTGCCCGTTGGAACAGCGGACGGTTATGAAGAGGGCGTGACGGATACGTCCCGAAACCATTTCGGGGGGACGGACGATCCCCGCTAGCAGCCCGAAGCCGGCAGCCGTGGCACTGGCGCCGAGACCCGAACCCTGGATCCGAGTCCTGCCCCCGTAGCCAACCACGAGCCGCCCGCCGCCCGAGGGCTTGTCTCTTACCTGCCAGAAGTCGTACTCCCAGCCGCTGCGGTGGTTAACGACTGCGAGATGGGCATCGTCCCCAGCGGCGGGACGGGCCCCGTCCGGAATCCGCACCCGGTGGCCCTCCACAGGACAGGGTCGCCAGAGAACGCAGCGGATCTTGAACACCGGCGATCGCCGCCCGGCGTAGTAGACCGGGTGCCAATAGTCCTCCTCGGTATCCGTGGCTCCCAGCACCAGACTTTGGGCCGGCCCCCAGTCCGCCAGCTGACGTGCGACAGCATCTGATCCGCTGAGCAGCCGCGGACGCTGCGGGAGGCGGGCGTTGAACGGGCTGTCCGGGCCATAGGGGCGCCAGCAGGCCGGCGGGGCTCCGCCAGGACCGCGGGTGGGGGAGCAGGCCGCGGCGGCCGAAGCCTCCGCGACGTCGGGCCCCATCTCAAGGCTGGCGCACGCGAGGACGAGCAGTCCCGCGCACAGTTGTCTGCGCAAACCTGCCACCAGGAAGCGAGCAACACTATCCCATGTCCCGGCGGGGCCGTCCTGGCGGCGCGTTCTACGGAGGCGGCGACGTCAGTGGCAGCTATCCGTGCCGGAGTCGCTGAACGTCTTACCGGCCTCCGGTACGAACTGCCACGTGTACCCGTTACTTCCGAGCGTCATCCGCATGACGCCGAACGTCCCTGAGCTGCGCACCTGGCTGTTCGGCTTGACCGTCCCGATGGCGTAGTGGCTCCGGCCGCCCGTCCCGACAATGAACTCGCGTATTCCGCGGTTGGCATCGGGCGCGCCCGTGGGCGTCTGCGGTGCGAAGCGCTCGTAGATGTGCTCGCTCCCGCTGAGCACGACATCGACGTCGGCGTCGTACATGATTTGCCATAGGTACTGCATGCCAGGGTTGTTGCCGTGTATCGCCCCGGAGCTGAAGAGCGGCTCGTGAAGCAGGGCGAGGGTGCAGCTTCCCGGGTTCGCGGCAAGATCTTGCTCAAGCCATGCCTCCATCTGGTTCTCGCACGGCCCGAGCTCATAACAGACGGAGTCCAGTGCGACCACATGCCAGTCGCCGAGGTCGTAGCTGTAGTACCCCGCGTTGAAACTGCCGAACGCGGAGCCGACGTAACCGAAGTAGCCAGCCGCGCCCGCCGTGTCGTAGTCGTGATCGCCCACGATAGGGCGGCTACGCGCGAGATGCCGCCCCCACGACGGGTCGTAGCAATCCGCGAACTCGGCCGGTGTCCCACGCTCGTATGCGAGGTCACCGAGCGGCAGCACGACGCCGGGCAGTTTGTCGAGGAGATTGGCGGTGGCCTCGTCCCCGATGCTCCCGCAGTAGGCGATGTCGCCCGCGCCCACGATTTCCGTCGGACGTCCGGCGTCTACCGAGAACGTTTTCGGGGAGCTGCGCCCCACATTGCCCGCAGCGTCGGATTGCTCCGCTCGAACGGTGTACGTACCGGAGGGGAGCGGCGCGGACGTCAGTACCGAGAACGTTCCGCTGCCCCTCCGCGTAGTCGTGATGGTATGGAGCGGAGAGCCTGCGACCCCAGTACCCGAATAGATACTGAGAGAGACGGTGGAAGAGTCGCCTTGGAAGGTCCCAGCGGACCCACCGAAGTTCGGCGTGGCGTTCATGGTGCTGTCCTGCGCGGGAGTGTCCACCCGGATCGTGGGCGGTGTGTTATCCACCTGAAGTGCTCGGTCGTAGTGAGCCCGAACTCGCTCCACCGACAGAGGAGAACCGTAGACGGCGACCTCGTCCAACGTGCCTGATACCCAGTCGTAGCCGCCGGCCGAGGCGATGTACAGGGCGGAACTCGATGTGTCCACGGGTCCGGCGAGCGTGCGGCTGGCTCGTTCGGTGCCGTTGAGGTAGATCCGCATGGTCGATCCGTCGTAGGTGGCGGCGACGTGCTGCCAGATTCCGGCTTTCACAAGGCCGGTAGCAGTTGTCAGCTCGGTGTACGAACCGCCCTTCCACAGCCGGAGTACCAGCGCCCCCGAGTAGGTGAGCCGCAGCATGTAGTGAAGGTCCTTGCGGATCACGGTCGCGGAGTACACAGGCAGCTGCGTCGGCTTGAGCCACGCCTCGAGTGACAGCGCGCTCGCCGAGTTGAGGGTCGTGGCGTGCGGAACGCGGACCTGGTCGTCGAACCCGTCGAAGTCTGCTGCGGTGTCAGGGTCGCCGCCCACCACGCCGAGCAGCCCGAGCCTCGGAGGGGGGTTGTAGGCACCGGGGTGCCGGCCCGTTTGATCCGCCGCTGTCGTTCCGCTCAGTTCCCCGAATCGCCAGTAGCCGCGGGGTGCATCCGCCATGATGACGTCGCGGTAGCTCACGGGCGGCGGGGCGTCCACGGTGAAAGTGCTGCTGTTGCTGCGGCCCAGATTCCCGGCGAGGTCGGACTGTTCCGCCTGGACCGTATAGGTGCCGGCTGCAAGGCCGGGGTTGGGTAGGGCTGACCAACCACCGTCTGCGCGAGTGACGGCTGATGTCTGGAGGGGAGAGCCCGTTGCGGTCGACCCCTGGTAGATCTTCACGGTCACGACGTCGGAGTCGCCGCCGCTGTTGCCGGCGGCGCCGCTCATCGCCGGGGCAGTCTCGGTGGTGGTGCTGCCCGAAGTAGGCTGTGTGAGCGTCACCGCGGGCGGTGTCGTATCGCCGTTCGAGGCCGCCTCGTAGTGTGCGCGGACACGCTCGGTTGACAGCGGCGCGTTGTAGATGGCAACCTCGTCAAGCGCGCCGTTCAGCCAGTCGTATCCCCCGCTCGCTCCGAGGTAGAGCGATGAGGTGGAGACATCGCTCGGACCCGAGAGGGCCACTGTTGCCCGCGCGGTCCCGTTTAGGTAGACAGTCATCGTTGCGCCGTCGAACGTCGCAACGACGTGTTGCCAGTCGCCGGCCTTCACAGTGCCGCCGGGAGTATTCAGCTCGGTGTACGAACCGCCCTTCCACAGCCGGAAGGTGAGGCGACCATCGGCCCCGAGCCGAAGCATGTACTGCCCGTCCTTCCGCACGAGGGTGGCCGTGCCAAGCGGCAGGTCCCTCGGCGCGAGCCATGCCTCCAGCGCGAGACCTGTCGAGCTGTTCAGCGTGAGCGCGCTCAACACCCTGACTTGGTCGTCGACGCCGTCGAAGCGGGCCGCGGCGTTCGCGTCGCCCGCAAGGGCGCCTGAGCGCCCCAGCACGGGCGAGCCGGCGTAAGTGCCCGGGTGGATGCCCGTTTCATCCAGGGCCGCGGTACCCGCGCTCTCGCCGAGCCGCCAGTATCCACGCGGCGCATCGGCCCTGACCGCCGCCCGGTAGTCCAGGGAAGGGGGCGCTTGGATGGTGAAGGTTGTGGTTTGGCTGCTGCCGGTGTTGCCCGCGGTGTCGCTTTGTTCGGCCTGGGCGGTGTAGGTGCCCGCCGCGAGCGGGTCGGTGGGGGTGGTCTGCCAGGTC
>Ga0126306_10000154_pt1 | contig 25488 bp, 28 predicted proteins | sample Plot27_FD_92592 | JGI IMG/M metagenome (GOLD analysis project Ga0126306, IMG submission 92592) | Serpentine soil microbial communities from UC McLaughlin Reserve, CA, USA - Plot27 | ecosystem: Environmental > Terrestrial > Soil > Grasslands | place: USA: UC McLaughlin Reserve, Lake County... | reverse complement strand
TGAGCCCGAGGCTGAAGGGGAGATCGAGCTCCGCCAGCTGTTCGAGCTGGAGGAGTTCGGTGAGAGCCCGGCGGTCGAATGAGGGGGCCAGCTCCAAAGGGAGCTGCCGAAACAGGAACGGCTCGAAACGCTTCGTCTACGGCGTCGCCCCGAGCTGCGCGCCGATCGAGTCGCGGAGCGCGAGCGCCGCGCTCAAGGGGCGCACCATCACCGTGAAGTCGTCGATGAGCCCGTCCATGTTGGTGTGGATCATATCGATCCCCTCGACCTCACGGTTGCCCACGCGCGTGCGGAAGTGCAGCACGGTGCCGCCGTCTCCCTCGAACTGGGCGACGTAGCGGAAGTCCTCGAAGGTTCGGAAGAGGATCGACAAGAGCGCTGCGACCGCCTCCTTTCCCTGGAACGGTTTGAAGGTCACCGGGCTATGCAACACCACGTCGGGCGCCAGCGACGCGATCGCGCCGTCCAGATCGCCCGTCTCTACCGACTTCCTGAACGCGAGCGCCATGGGAGCCTCCTCTGTTCGTCCGAACGTAGGATAGAGCGGTCGCCAACACCGCCGCGCGGGTCCACTAGAGAAGAAGGCGTGACAACTCCGGCGGTCCGCTGCTGAATGTCCGCGGCGAGGTGGTCGGCATCACCAGCGATGACTTGGAAGGTGGCGGGTCGGGCCTCGGGGTCGTCATTAGCATGGCGGCGTTCTGCAAAGCCGTGTTCCAAGACGAGAGCTGACGATCGCCGGGACGCCGTACGTGGAGCGGTCGAGGGGCCGCATCCGATTCTGTCGGATGGCCATTGATCATCCGTTTGATCATCCAGACGATCCTTCTGTATCCGTCTGGAGCCGACCAGATCGACGCCGAGCATCCGTCTCGTAATCGGAAGGTTGAGGGTTCGAATCCCTCCCCGGGCTCCAAACCTGCAGGTCAGAGCGCATGTTTGGCGTTGCTCGCTGCGCACCGACAGCCGGCGGTCATTCCTTTACGGGATCATCGCGCTAATGCGTGCCCGCCCCGCTTCGCCTCGTGGAATCGGTCTGGCTGATGGAGACCCCGCCGATCGGTCTCATTCGTCAGCCCACGACGAGCGGAATTATTGAAGACGGACGTTGCGGTCCGAGCACGCATTCGCGCGCATTACTGAGAAGAATGACTTGTGGTTTTGCCGCATGTCCCGCCGCGCGGTGAGTTGTAGTGGCGCCGCCAATTCGACAGACAGGACCGCAGCCCTAGCGACGCCTGTGTCGCCCATCAAGATCCTGCGCTCAGCCGGTCGCGACCACTGTCGATACACCATCCAGGAGTCGTTGCCATGAGCAGGGGGGCAGTGTCGGTGGTCCATCGACGGCGGCTCGCGACCGGGCTGGCCGTTGTCGCGTTGCTCTGTGTCATGCCGCCCGCGAATGCGACGTCCATCGCGGCGGCCGGGGACATCTCCAGCGAACCCGGTGGTCACCGCGGGGACCGGCTGACCGCTGAGCTGATCCGGCGGTGGAACCCGACGGCGGTGCTCGCCCTCGGCGACGTGCAGGACGAGGCCGGAGAACTGGTGAACTTCCAGCAGGCCTACGACCGGTCCTGGGGCGCGTTCAAGGCCAAGACGCATCCGAGCATCGGCAACCACGAGTACCTGGGCGGCGACGGCGCCGCCGGGTACTTCGACTACTTCGGCGCGGCCGCGGGTCCGCGGGGGCCCGGGTACTACTCGGTCGAGATCGGCCCATGGCATGTTGTTGCGCTGAACTCCAGCTGCGCCATGGTGCCCGACGGGGGGTGCGGGCACGGGTCGGCGCAATGGGCCCGGCTGAAGCAGGACCTGTCCGCGCACCGGACCCGGTGCACGCTCGCGTTCTTCCACGCTCCCTACCGTGCCTCAACGGCGCTGCATGGCGGCAGCCCGGAGCTGGCCCACCTGTGGGCGCAGCTGGTCGCCGGTGGCGTCGACGTCGTGCTGAACGGGCACAACCATGTGTACGAGCGGCTGATGCCGATGCGGACGACCGGGGTGGTCGACACGGCCAATGCTCCCTGGACCATCGTGGCCGGCACCGGTGGGCGGTCGATCCACCCGGTCAACCGGGTGCATCCCACCTCGGTCTACCGGCTCCGCAGGTACGGCGTCTACCGGCTGATCATGTATCCGGACCGCTGGATCGGAGCCTTCAAAGGGGTGGACGGAAGACCTACGACCACGCCGGGCAGCGTTGCCATTAACGGGCGTTAGCAGGTGTGGCATCCTGCCCGCTGAAGCTCGGCATCCGCGCATTGGGAGCGGCCTCGTCCAGGGGCGGGAACGGCTCGTCGGAGTAGACGCCGATCCCCCAGATCCCAGAAGCGCCGGATGGCCGCCGGGTCGATGAGGCTGTGCACATAGGTCACCGCTCCGGCGGCCTTAAGGCCAGCTGTGAACGAGGGCCGGAAGCGGCGGTCCTGACGGCCGTTGACGGCCAGGCTGAGGGCGGGGTCGCGGTCCCTCCACCTGGGACCACTCGACCCGATTAGGAGCGCACTGGCTGGACGACCCACCCAACCTGAGCAGCAGGAACAGCACGTGTCAGTACCCGGTGGACGCTTGCCTGCTGTCTTGTAAACAGCAGGTTGGGGATTCGAGTCCCCCGCCAGCTTCCATAAGCGCAGGTCAACGTGCTGCGATCCAGCCCCTCGCCCGGTCCAGTCGGCAGGTAGAGCAGGCAGTTGGGCGATTTCAGCCGGGTTCAGCGAGCCGCTTCACCAGGTGGATCTGGTCATGCCCACGCGGGTAGGCCGGCGTCCGACCGCACTCAACGTAGCCTCGCCGGGCGTAGAACCTCGGCGCCTGAAACGTGTGCGTGCTCAGCGCCACCTGTTCACAGCCGCGCCGACGCACCTCCTCCTCCGCCGCGGCCAGGACCCGCGTGCCCAGCCCGGACCCGCGCTGGTCGGCGCGTACCCAAAGCAGCTCGATGTAGCCACAGCCACCCCATGTCCAACCACAGAGCCCCGCAAGTAGCTCCCCGCCACTCCCGCGCACCGCCACGCGCAGCAGTTGGCCATCATCAGGCCGGTCGCCGCTGCGTTGAAGGCGTAGATCTCATCGTCAAGCCGTTCGTTCAGGCCATCGTCGACGTCGCTCACCGCGACCACGACCTCACCCATCACAGACTCCTGGCAGCGACCCGTTCCCCATGAAGGCGGGGCCGTCCCCGGCCGGGAACGATGCCCAAGACCCTACCTGGTCATTCAGGCCCTGACTGATGGCTGATGAAGCGGCTGATTATCCCGGCTCCGAGCCGCCTCTCGATAGCGTCAATGCTCAAATACCAACCAGGGCGGCCACCAAGCCAGCAGTTGACGCAAACTGGAAGCATCTCCCCGAGCGGCGCCGCCGCCAGCTCTCGTCACGACCAAGGAGCCCATCATGCGTGGTGCTGTCCTGTATGCCCCCGGCGACGTTCGGGTGGAGGAGCGCGAGGACCCCAAGATCATCGAACCAACCGACGCCGTCCTCCGGTTGTCCGCGACCTGTGTCTGCGGCTCGGACCTTTGGCCGTACCGGGGGGTCGAACCCGTCCAGGGACCCTCGCCGATGGGCCACGAGTACGTCGGCATCGTCGAAGAGGTCGGCAGCGAGGTCAGCACGATCAAGCCCGGTCAGTTCGTAGTCGGCTCGTTCTGGGCCTCCGACAACACCTGCCAGCTCTGCCAGGCCGGCTACCAGAGCGCCTGCCTCCACCGTGAGCCCATGGGCGCCCTGGGCGCCCAGGCCGAGCTGCTGCGGGTCCCGCTCGCCGACGGCACCCTGGTCGCCACCCCGGACCTCCCCGCCGACGACCTGATCCCGAGCTTGCTGGCCGCCTCTGATGTGCTCGGCACGGGTTGGTTCGCTGCCGTGGCCGCCGAGGCCGGCCCGGGCAAGGTCGTCGCGGTGGTCGGTGACGGTGCGGTCGGGCTGCTGGCCGTGCTGGCCGCCAGGCAGCTCGGCGCGGAGCGGATCATCGCCATGAGCCGCCATGCGCCGCGCCAGCGGCTGGCCCGCGAGTATGGCGCCACCGATATCGTCGAAGAGCGCGGCGACGACGGGGTGGCCAGGATCAAGGAGCTCACCGGTGGGCTGGGGGCGCACTCGGTCATCGAGGGGGTCGGCACCCAGGAGTCGATGCTGCAGGCCATCGGCGCCACCCGGCCGGGCGGGCACGTCGGCTTCGTCGGTGTCGCTCACGGTGTGGAGCTGCCCGTCGAGGGGCTGTTCTGGTCCCTTGTGCACCTGCACGGCGGGCCCGCCCCGGTGCGCCGGTTCCTGCCCCAGCTCATCGACCTGATCTGGAACCGCCAGATCGACCCCGGCAAGGTCTTCGATCTGACCCTCCCACTCGAGCAGGCCGCCGAGGGCTACCAAGCCATGGACGAGCGGCACGCCATCAAGACCCTGCTGCGGCCGTAGACAGCAACTGTCCACGCGAAGTTGGTGTGGTGACGCCACCGGCGACCGGTTGACGGCAGGGTGACGCCCGTCGGCTCACACAGACCCCAGGGGTGTCCTTCTCGATCCGTCGCGACGTATTGTCGGAGGCATGACTGACGAACCTGGCCAGCACGAGCGGTCCGGCGAGGTCCGCGCCTCCGATGCCGAGCGCGAAGCGGTCGTGGAGCGACTGCGGGTGGCCACCGTGGAAGGCCGGCTCACGCTCGGCGAGCTGACCGAACGGACCGGGGCCGCCTACACGGCCACCACCCGTGGCGACCTGGTGCCCATCACCGCCGACCTGCCCGCGGTGCCCGGTTCCCCGGCGGCCCCTGCGCGGCCGGACGCCCGTGCTGACCGCGAGTGGGTCGTCGCCGTCATGGGTGACAGCAAGCGGCAGGGACGATGGCGGGTCGAGCGGCCCCTTGTCGCCCTCGCCGTCATGGGTGACGTGGTGCTCGATCTGCGCGGTGCCGAGGTGCCGCGGGGCGACGTCGACATCACCGCCACCGCCGTCATGGGCGACGTCAAGATCTACGTCCCCGACGGCGTGGACGTGCAGCTGAGCGGGATCGCGGTGATGGGCGACAAGAAGGTCAAGGTGCGGGAAGCGCCGGCTGGGCAGCCGGCTCCCAGGGTGGTGGTGAGAGCCACAGTCGTCATGGGCGACGTCAAGGTCCTCGGCGATTCCTACGCCGAGCCGGCCCGTCGGACCCTGCGGGCCTGGCTCAGCCGCGACGACCGCGACCGCCGCGCCATCGAGTAGCCGGTTTCCCAGCGGGCGGATTGATGGCCGTGCCGTAGGTCAGCCGGCGCAGCAGCACCTCGGCGGGACCGCGCCATCCGGCGCGGTCCATGGCGTAGGCTCCGGCCACGGTCACCAGCCAGACCCCGACGGCGAAGGCCGCCATGGTGGCGCTGCCCAGCAGTGCCCCAGCCCCCAGGCGGCCAGCAGGGGCGCGACGAGCAACGAGTGGGCCAGGTAGCAGGAGAGCGAGCGCTTGCCCACCGCGGCCACCGCGACCACGGCGGGATGTCGTCGCGCCCATGCGGGGATCCGGTAGGCGATCAGGCCGAACAGGGCCACGTATCCCAGGCCGCCGGCGAGCCCGGTGCCTTCGGCGATCAGCCGCAGCGCCCCTTGCTCGGAGACGGCGGCGGGCGGGACCTCCAGCACGCCGATGTGGGCGAGCGCCGCCGGGAGCCCACCCAGCCAGCCGATCGCCAGCCCAGGACCGCCGTCCACCGCAGCATCCGAGATGGTGCTGTGGCTCCTCCAGGACCCGGCGCCGCGCCGCCCAGAAGCCGAGCAGCATCACCGCATGACCGCCGAACGACAAGATGCGGCCGGCAAGGGTCACGAACAGCCAGGTACCGAGCCGGGTGTGGGCGGCGGCGATCGCGCTCCACACCAGCAGCGTGCCCTCGGCGCGCCGCAGGAACAGCCAGCCCAGCCACAGGCTCGCCAGCCCGTAGGCGCCGAGGATGTGACCGGCCATCAGCAGGGGCGGCGTGCACGAAGCCGAAGGCGATCAGCCACAGGCTGCGCCGGCGCGGCAGCGCCACCGCCGCCCGCCCGGAGGTCCCGGACGCGGTCTGGCGCAGGAACAGCTGCATCATCCCGTAGCCGAACAGGAACGCGAACAGCGGGGTAGACTCGCAGGTCCAGCACGGTGATCATGAGCAGCTGCACGGCTCGGTCCAGGGCCGACCCGCCGACCGGGTGCCACCCTGAGGCGCCGTGGGACGCCGCCCACAGGTGGAAGCCGGTGTTGGACAGCACGATGAGCAGCAGCATGCCGCCGCGGGCGAGGTCGGGGGCGAGCGCGCGCTCACCGGGACGCACCGGGCCGCGCGCCACCAGCTCCCGACGCGAGGCGGCCCGGTCCTGGGGTTGCAGGACTCCACGCATGACCGCGGTCTCGGCGGCGCGGCCGTCCCAGCGCATCGGCCGAAGGTCTCGGCCGCGGCGACGATGGTCGCCTACGCGCCGCCGTTGGTCTGGCCCGCCGCCGTCGACACCTACCGGGTCACGCGGTAGCGCAGGTGCGTCACAAGGTCGGTGCCCCGCACGCCGAGCGGTTCGAGGGTGAGGTCGCCGACGCCGTCGAACAGCCGCTCGCCCGCGCCGAGGAGCACCGGCGCGACATGCAGGCGGAGCTCGTCGATGCGCCCCGCCGCCAGGTACTGGTTCACCGTGTGCGCGCCGCCGGCGATCGCGATGTCGCCCCCGCCCGCCGCCTCGCGCGCCTGGGCCAGCGCCGACTCGATCCCGTCGGTGACGAAGGTGAAGGTCGTGCCACCGTTCATGGGCAGCACCGGGCGCGGATGGTGCGTCAGGACGAAGACCGGCCGGTGGTACGGCGGCTCGTCGCCCCACCAGCCCTTCCACTCCAGGTCCCAGTCGCCGCGGCCTGGGCTGAACATGTTGCGGCCCATGATGAAGGCTCCCGCCGCCGTGATGCCCTGGAGCTCCGCGGCGTTCGCCTCGGCCTCCTCGAACATCCACCGATGCAGACGGTCCTCGGCCCCCTCGCCGAGGGGATTGTCCAGGCTCTGGTGCGGGCCGGCGACGAACCCGTCGACGGACATCGATATGTCAACAGTGACCTTGCTCATCTCGCTGTCTCCTCCCGCTTCTCTCTGTAGCGAACCTCATCTGCTGGCCGGGACCCAACGAAGGAGCAGCGCGGTCCCGCGTGAGGGCCTCCAGGGCCTTGGCGGCGCCGTGGTCGTCGTTGCCGGCGGTGACCAGGGAGGCCTGGCGCCGCACCTCCTCGGGGGCGTGGCCCATGGCCACGGAGGTGGCGACGGTGGCGAACAGGCCGAGGTCGTTGAGGCCGTCGCCGATGGCCGCCCGCTGCCCGGCCTCGATCCCGCGGGTGGCGCAGAGCTGGTCGAAGGCGACCGCCTTGTCGACGCCGGCGGCGGTGACCTCCAGGTAGCCGGCCTTGGACCGGTGGACGGCCAGGTCGCCGGGGAGCCGGCGGAGCAGCCCGTCGAAGGCGTCGTCCCGTAGGCCGGGGGCGATGAGCAGCAGCTTGTGCGGCGGGGCGGCCTCGGCCAGTGGGTCGGCGACCTCGGGGTCGTGGCCCACGATCCTGGCCTCCTCGGCGACCGCCGCGTCGAGCTGGGAGGCGATCCAGCGCTCGCCGTCGTACCAGTTGACGGCGATCCCGTTCGCGGCGGCGGCGGCCACGACCGCTCGGGCTGAGGCCAGCGGCAGCCGGTGCTCGCGTTCGACCTGCAGCCGGCCGGCGTTGTCGTACCGGCCGGTGAGCCCGCCCTGGGCGGCCACGAACGGGGTCGGCGCCGTGAGCCCCAGGTCCAGCAGGATCCCCTTCAGCTCGCCCGGGCAGCGGGAGGAGCAGAGGACGACGCTGACCCCGCGGGCCTGGGTGGCCTGCACCGCGGCCCGGGTCGGCTGGCTGATCTGGTGGTGGCTGTCCAGCAGGGTCCCGTCCACGTCGACCGCCACCACCCGCACCCGTGGGCCGCTCACGGCGGCGCCGGCTTCTCCCAGACGGAGACGTGGCTGTCGCTGTCGCTGGTGAACGGCTCGCGCGTCCAGCCGCTCCAGCGCTCGCGCAGCCGCATCCCGGCCAGCCGCGCCATCAGGTCGAGCTCGGCCGGCCACACGTAGCGGAACGGCATCGAGACGACCTCCAGTTCGCCGTCCACGACCGTGTAGTGGTGGGAGATCAGGCCCTGCGACGCCACGTCGTACTCGTCGAAGCCGAGCCTGGTCGGGCTGACGGTGAACGCCCGCACGGTCTCGCCCGGGGGGAGCCGCTGGAGGGCCGGGACCCCGACCTCGATCACGAAGCACCCGCCCGGCCCGAGATGGGCGGCGACGTTCTGGAAGCACGCGACCTGCTCGTCCTGGGAGGTCAGGTTGTTGATGGTGTTGAAGACGAGGTAGGCGACCGAGAACGACCCTTCGACGGTGGTCGTGGCGAAGTCGCCGACGGTCACGCCGACCCGCTCGGCACCCGGCTTGGCCCGCAGCCTCGCCACCATCGCCTCGGAGAGGTCGATCCCGTGCACGGGGACGCCCCGCTGGGCCAGCGGGAGCGCGATCCGCCCGGTGCCGATGCCGAGCTCGAGGGCGGCCCCGTCGCCGGCCAGGCCGGCGAGGAAGTCGACGACCGGGTCGACGGCCGCCGGCGCGAACATCTCGGCGGACGACTCGTCGTACCTCCGGGCCGCCCGCTCGCCGAAGTGGTTCTCAGGCATGGGGGCATGCTCTCAAGCCGCCGCCGGCTGCGCGAGCGGGTTTCCGCCGGGGTGGGGCTATGCCGGCAGTGGCGGGCCGAGCACCTCGAGCCCGTGGGCGGGCGCGGCGGTGCGCCAGCGGGGCGAGCTCGGGCTCGGCCGGGTAGGCGCCGGGGAGGGCGCGCGAGTCGGCCGGGATGCCGACGGACTGGTAGAGGTGCTCGATCCCGCCGGGCAGGCCCAGGGCGAGGAACCGTGCCGGGGCGTCGCCGGTGACCCGGAAGCGGTGCGGCACGTCCTTGGGCAGCCAGATCAGGCTGCCGGTGGCGAGCCGGTGGAGCTGGCCGCCGGCCTCGTAGTCGAGGGTGCCGGCGAGCAGGTAGAAGGCCTCGGCCTCGCGGTGGTGGACGTGCAGCGGGGTGGCGATCCCGGGCGGCAAGGTCACCTCCATGGCCGTCAGCGCCCCGCCCGACTCCTCGGCGTGGAGCTTCACCTCCATCGGCGATCCCATCGCCCACAGGGCCTCGCCTGGCCCGACGGGCGGTGGACGGCTGCGCCGGATACGGCCCCGACCGAGCACGTCAAGCCCCGCGGCTACCACGCCCCGCGCCGTCAAGAGCGGGCCAGGCGCACCCGCCGGGCGATCCTGGACGCCGCCACCCGGCTGTTCGCCGAGCGCGGCTATGCGGCGACCACGATGACCGCGGTCGCCGACCAGGCCGGGGTGGCCCTGGACACCGTGTATGCCGCGGTCGGCCCCAAGCCGGTGCTGTTCCGGCTGCTGGTGGAGACGGCCATCTCCGGGACGGAGGGCGCCGGTGCCGGCCCTGGAGCGCGACTACGTCCGCGCCATCCGGGCCCAGCCCGACCCGGCCCGCAAGCTGACGCTGTACGCCCAGGCGATCGGGCGGATCCAGCAGCGGCTGGCCCCGCTGGTCCAGGTCCCGCAGCAGGCCGCGGCCGGCGACGCCGAGCTGGCCGCCCTGTGGCGGGGGATCGCCGACCGCCGCGCGGCCAACATGCGCCTGCTCGCCGCCGAGCTGGCCGCCACCGGCGCCCTCCGCCCCGAGCTGTCGGTGGAGGAGATGGCCGACGCCTGGCGGCGGCTCCTGCTCCGGTCCGCCTGACCCACGAGCGTCAGCCGTCGCCGCCCGGGTCGCCGGGATCCAGTTCGGGGAGGGGGCGGGCGAGGCCGCAGGAGCAGTTGGTCAGGGAGTCGCAGTCGGCCGCCACGACCGCCAGGAGCGTCTGGCGGACCTGGGTGAGGTGGTCGATGCGGGCGTCGATCTCGGCCAGCTTGGCCTGGGCGCGCCGGTGGAGCTCGCCGGTGCCTCGGCGGTGCTCGGAGAGGGTGAGCAGCTCCTCGATCTCGGCCAGGGTGAAGCCGAGGCGCTGCACGGCCTTGATGGTGCGGAGCAGCCGGACCGTGTCCTCGGGGTACTCCCGCTGGCCGGAGGGGCGGCGGGCCGGGGCGGCCAGCAGGCCGCGGCGCTCGTAGTAGCGCAGGGTCTGGACGTTCACCCCGGCCCGGTCGGCCAGCTCCCCGGTCCGCAGCCCGCGGCCGTTCACGCCACCCATGGGGCGGACAGCTCGGCCAGCTGGGCCAGGCCGTCCAGGGCCGGCGCGGCCTCGGCCGGCACCTCCAGGTCGGCCACCAGCCGCCCGTCGCCGGCGGTGAGGGTGAAGCCGAGGAAGGCACAGCACCCCTGCTCGCGGACCAGCAGCTCCCGCACGGTCGCGGGGTCGGCCGAGCCGTCCAGGAGCAGTCGCAGCCGGGCCGGATCGGGCCGCTCCATCCCGGTCAGGTGGGCGAACACGCCGTGGCGGAAGTCGGCCAGCCGGCCGGCGTAGTCGTTGGGGTGCAGGGTGCAGGCGATCGGCCCGTCCGGGGCCGGAGCCGGGCGGTGGATCGGGATGGGCTCGCTGGGCACGGCGACCTCCGGTGGGCTGGCGCGGTCGTTTCCAGCACCCTAGCCCTGTACCAAGGTACCGAAGTCAAGCGAAGCCGCTTCCCGGATCGGGGATCGGGCGCACAATTGCCGGGCAGCCAACGGACGACCAAGGGAGAAGCCGCGTGAAGCTTGGCCTCCACTACTGGAACTACTCGACGCCGGCCGATCCGGCTGAGATCGCCCCTGCCCTGGCCGAGACCGCGAGGATCGTGGACCAGGCCGGGTTCTCGTCGTTCACCGTCATGGACCACTACTTCCAGATGGAGCACGCTGGCTCGGCCGAGGAGCCGATGCTGGAGGCCTACACCACCCTCGGCTATGTCGCGGCCCTGACCGAGCGGATGACCCTGGGGGTGCTGGTCAGCGGCGTGATGTACCGCTACCCGGGGCTGCTGGCCAAGATCGTGACCACCCTGGACGTGCTGTCGGGAGGCCGGGGGCGGCTGGGCATCGGGGCGTCCTGGTACGAGCGCGAGCAGGTCGGCCTCGGCGTGCCGGTGGTGCCGGTGGCCGAGCGGTTCGAGCGCCTGGAGGAGACGCTGCAGATCTGCCTGCGGATGTGGAGCGACGACAACGGGCCGTTCGACGGGCGCCACTACCAGCTGGCCGAGACGCTCTGCGTTCCCCAGCCGATCAGCCGGCCCCACCCCACGATCCAGGTCGGTGGGGGTGGCGAGAAGAAGACGCTGCTGCTGGTGGCGCGGTACGCCGACGCCTGCAACCTGTTCGGCAGCAGCCCCGAGGACGTGGCCGGCAAGCTGGACGTGCTGCGGCGCCACTGCGAGGCCGAGGGGCGCGACTACGACCGGATCGAGAAGACGATCCTGGCCGTGCGGCCGGCCCTGGCCGACGTGGACGGGTTCCTGGCCGCGGCCCGCGAGTACGCGGCCCTCGGGGTGACCGAGATGGAGGTCATGCCCGACCGGCACCCGGTCGAGTTCGCCGAGCAGATCGCCGAGCGGGTGCTGCCGGGGCTCAAGGACATGTGACGGCTACGGCGACGCCTCCCGCCGGCACGCCTGGTTGGCGATCGTGTAGTCCCGCAGGGCCAGGAACAGCCGCTCGTCGCGGATCTTGCGGTTCATTCGCGAGATCACGTCGTCGGCCAGCTCGGCCATCTCGATGCACTGCTCGGGGACCGAGGTGACGGTCCTGGTCTCGACCACGGTGCTGGGCGGGACGGTGGTGGTGGCGGCCCGGGCCGTCGGGACCGTGGCCGACGGGCCGGTGGCCGGGCCTCGCTGCACGGCGACGACGAGCACCGTCCCCAGGGCCATGACCAGTAGCAGGTTGACGGCCAGGGCCAGGCGCTGAGGCCTGCGCAGCGGCGGGGGAGCAGGCGGCAGCAGCGACGGGGCGGGGTGGCCGGCCGGCTCGTCCAGCGGCCCGGCCTGGTCGCCGGCGTCGGGGTCGGCGCACAGGATGATCGCCCGCAGGCCGGTGGCCGCGTCGACCTGGGTCACGCTGCCCTCCCTGAGGGCGCTGCCGGCCGCCCGGAGGCGGTCCTCGAGGCTCGTCTTGGGGCGGTCGTCGAGGTTCATGCCGGCCTCCCGTCGGGCCCGGTGCCGAGGAGGCGGGCGAGCTTGCGGCGGCCATGGTGGAGCTGGGCCTTGATGGTGCCCGGGGCGCGACCCAGGGCGGCGGCGATCTGAGCGATGCTGTAGTCCTCGTAGTAGTGGAGGGCGATGACCTGGGCCTGGCTGGGCGGCAGGGTGCGGATGGCCTCCCAGACCTCGGCGTGGTCGTCGGCCAGCTTGATGGTGTCGTCCTGGTACTGGACCGCCGAGTCGCGCTCCCGGGCCTGCTGGCGGAGGTAGGCCCGCAGGAACGATCCCCGCTGGTTGAGGGCGACCCTGCGGACCCAGGCGCGCGGGTTGTCGAGGCCGCCGACCCGGCCCCAGTCACGGTAGGCGACCAGGAACGTCTCCTGGGCGAGCTCCTCGGCCACCAGGCGGCTGCGCAGCAGCCCCTGCAGCAGGCCGACGACCCTAGGGTATTCGCGGAGGTAGAACTCGTCGAACGCTTCTTGTCCCATGTTGCCCGCTTACTCGCTCCAGCGGCCGGTTCGGTTTAGCGGGCGGCGAACCGGCGTCCGGCGGGGTTGCACTTGGTGTTAGGCTTGCCTAAAACTTGGCCCCCGGGTGCGCCGCCAGGGCGCTGGACGAGGAGAGCATGCATGCGTGAGGTGGGCGGGGTCGAGCGGGGGCCGGCCAGGGCCGGGCGGGTGGTGGCCGCGCTCGGGCTCGGGGCGGTGCTGCTCCTGGCCGGGTGCGGGAACGACGACGGGGCCGGGGTGCGCAGCGAGGGCACGGCCAGCGGGTCGGGGACCGGCTCGGGGTCGGGCACCGGGTCCGGGTCGGGGCTGGCCGGGCAGGACCTGAGCGGCACCACCAACGACCAGCTGGTGCTCAAGGCGGTGGCCGACTACAAGACCTGGGTGATGGCCGAGGTCGACGGCCTGGTCGCCGACACCTCCAAGTTCACCGACGCGGTCAGGGCCGGGGACGTGGCCGAGGCCAAGCAGGAGTTCGCCCCCAGCCGGGTGCGCTGGGAGCGGATCGAGCCGATCGCCGGCCTGGTCGAGGAGATCGACGGCGCGGTCGACGCCCGGGTGGACGACTTCGAGGGCGTCACCGACCCCGAGTTCACCGGCTGGCACCGGCTCGAGTACCACCTGTGGGAGAAGAACTCGACCGCCGGCACCAAGACCTTCGCCGACAAGCTCGACAAGGACATCGCCACCCTCGACCAGCAGATCGGCGGCATCGAGTTCCCGCCGGCGGCCGTCGCCCTGGGCCCGGCCGAGCTCATCGAGGAGGTCTCCGAGGGCAAGATCACCGGCGAGGAGGACCGCTACTCCCACACCGACCTGTGGGACTTCGACGCCAACGTCGACGGCTCCAAGAAGCTGTTCGAGCTGCTGACCCCGGCCCTCCAGGCCAAGGACGCGGCCCTCACCGCCGAGATCGCGGCCGGGTTCGCCGCGGTCGACAAGAGCCTGGCCGAGTACGCCAACGGCGACGGGAGCTTCGACTCCTACACCGCCCTCCAGGCCGCCGACAAGACCCGGATGCAGGCCGAGCTGGCCGACCTGTCCGAGAAGCTGGCCCGCATCTCCGGGGTGCTCGGCCTCAAGGGCTGACCCGCCCATGAGCGGCGACCGACCGCCCGAGGAGCGCCCGGCCCGGCTCGGCCGGCGGGCCTTCCTCGGGTCGGCGGCGCTCGGGTCGGCCGCCCTGGGCGCGGCCGCCCTGGCCGCCTGCACCTCGGACGAGGAGCCGCGCGGGCCAGGGCCGGGGCGCCAGGTGCCGTTCCTCGGCAGCCACCAGCCCGGGATCGACACCCCGGCGGCCCGCTTCGGCCTGCTGGCCGCCTTCAACCTGGTCCACGAGGACCGGGCCCGCCTGGCCAAGAGCCTCCGCGACCTCACCGACGAGGCCCGGGGGCTGATGGAGGCCCGTCCGCCGGAGCGGCGCGACACCGCCTACCCGCCGACCGAGACCGGCATCCTCGGGCCCGACGGGCGGACCGACGGCCTGGCCGTCACCGTCAGCGTGGGAGCGTCGCTGTTCGACGACCGCTTCGGGCTGGGCGACCGCCAGCCCAGGGAGCTGGTCCGGATGCCGTTCCTGTCCAACGACCGGCTCGACCCGGCCCAGACCCACGGCGACCTGCTGCTGGCCCTCTCGGCCGACCAGCCCGACGTGCTGCTCCACGCCCTGCGCCAGCTCATGCGCAGGACCAGGGACAACCTGGTCCTGCACTGGATGCTGGACGGCTACAACCGCCCCGACGCCAAGCCGGTGCCGGGCCGGACCGACAACCGCAACCTGCTCGGCTTCAAGGACGGCACGGCCAACCTCGACATCACCGACAAGGCCCTGATGGACGAGCTGATCTTCGTCGGGGCCGACGACGGCGAGCCGGCCTGGGCGGTCGGTGGCAGCTACCAGGCGGTCCGGATCATCCGCATGTTCGTCGAGTTCTGGGACCGCACCCCCCTGAACGAGCAGCAGAAGATCATCGGCCGCGACAAGGCCAGCGGGGCCCCCCTCGGCCAGGACCGCGAGAGCGACGACCCCGGCTACGCCGAGGACCCCGCCGGCCGGCACGTCCCCCTGGACGCCCACATCCGCATGGCCAACCCGCGGACCCCCGAGACGGCCGGCAGCCGCATCCTGCGCCGCGGCTTCAACTTCTCCCGCGGCTTCGACAACGCCGGGCGGCTCGACCAGGGCCTGGCCTTCGTCAGCTACCAGAAGAGCCTGACCAGGGGGTTCCTGGCCGTCCAGGCCCGGCTCACGGGCGAGCCCCTCGAGGAGTACATCCTCCCGGTGGGGGGCGGCTTCTTCTTCGCCCTCCCCGGCGTCACCTCAGAGGACGCCTGGCTCGGCCAGCAGCTGCTCGCCTGAGGGCCCGTTACCGCCTGGCCGGCTGCGGGCCCTCGGGCACCGACGGCGGCCAGCACCAGGAGCACGCCGCCCAGCCGGCCCACGACATGGAGGCCATGGGGATCCAGCCGATCGAGGCCAGCGGCGCCAGGCGCCCCGGCTGACCCTGCCGGCGACGCCCGACTCGATGGGCGGGTTCAACCTCCGGGTCGGGATGGCCAACTTCCGGCTCGCCCCCCAGCACACCGGCGACCGGCCGGTCGCCGGCGAAGGGCACCTGCACCTGTACATCGACGGGACCAAGCACACCCGGCTCTACGGCCGCTGGTTCTACCTGGACGGGCTCACCCCCGGCGCCCACACGCTGCGGGTCGAGGCGGTGGCCAACAACCACGCCCCCTACCACCGCGACGGCGAGCCGGTGTTCGCCATCACCGCCGTCCAGGCAGGCTGACCCGGCCGGTCCCGCGACCGGGCGCTCCGCTGTCCGGGCTGTCGGGTAAGGTAGGAGCATGTGCGGACGGTTCAGCTCCACGAGCCAACTCCAGTTCCTGCTCGAGCAGTTCCGGGCCGAGCCTCTGGGGGTCGAGGGGCACCAGCCGAGCTGGAACGTCGCCCCGGCCAGCGACATCCTGGTCGTGACGGCCTCGGCCGACGGCGCCCGGCAGCTCCGCGCCCTCAAGTGGGGGCTGGTGCCGCGCTGGGCCAAGGACCCCAGCGGGGCCAACCGGATGATCAATCTCAGAGCCGAGACGGTGCGGGAGAAGAAGGGCTGGAAGAGCACCCTGGCCCGCAAGCGCTGCATCATCCCCATCGACGGCTTCTACGAGTGGCAGGACCAGGGCAAGGGCCAGCGCAAGCAGCCCTTCTACATCACCTCCCGCGACTTCAGCCCGCTCGCCCTGGCCGGTCTCTGGGCGACCTGGCGCGACCCGTCCGCGGCCAAGGACGAGGACGGCGGCGGAGGCGGCGACGAGCTGTTCACCTGCACCATCCTGACCACCTCGGCCAACGACCTGATGGAGTCGGTGCACCACCGCATGCCGGTGATCCTGGCCCCCGACGACTGGGACGCCTGGCTCGACCCGGAGAACACCGACACCGAGGAGCTGGCCAAGCTGCTGGTCCCGGCCCCCGAGGAGATGCTGACCCTCTGGCCGGTGGACAAGGCCGTCGGCAACGTCCGCAACAACCGCCCCGAGCTCCAGGAGCCCCTGGAGGGCCACCAGCCGATCACGGCCTAGCAGGGCAAGGGACAGCAGTAGACTCTGGCCATGCGCTATGGCCCGCGGTTCGAGTTCGCCCGCCGCCAGGACGGCCGCCGCGTGGCCTACCAGGTGGCCGGGGAGGGCGACCTCGACCTCGTCTTCCTGTTCGGCTGGCCGACCCACCTGGGGCTGATGTGGGAGGACCCGTCGTTCGCGGGCTTCCTGGGCAAGCTCTCGTCGTTCTCCCGGCTGATCCTGTACGACCGGTCGGGCGGCGGCCTGTCGGACCGCGGGCCGGGCGGGTACGTGTTCGAGGACGAGATGGACGACGTCCGGGCGGTCCTGGAGGCGGTCGGCTCGGAGCGGGCCGCCCTGTTCGGCTGCCACACCGGCGGCCGGCTGGCCCTGATGATGGCGGCGACCTACCCCGACCAGGTGTCGGGGGTGGTGACCTTCGGGTCGCACCCGGCCACCCTCCGCGACGAGGACTACCCCTGGGGGACGACCGTCGAGGAGCACGAGGGCCTGCTGGCGATGATCAGGTCGGGAGGGGCCTTCGACGACGGCGCCCGGTTCCTGGAGATGGTGGCGCCGCGGGAGGCCGGCGACGCCTCGGTGGCCCACTGGCTGCGGATGTTCATCGTCTCGGCGGCCACCTTCGCCGAGCAGTACGAGGGGATCCGGTCCCTGGGCCCGGTGGACATCCGCGGGCTGCTCGGCTCCGTCCAGGCACCCGTCCTGGTGCTGCACCGGACCGGCGACCGGGCGGCCGACGTCCGGGCCAGCCGCTACATGGCCGAGCGCATCCCCGGGGCCCGCTTCGTCGAGCTGCCCGGCGACGCCCACTTCCCCTTCTTCGGTGACCAGGACGCCGTGGTCGGGCTGACCCAGGAGTTCCTCACCGGGGCCACCCCGGTGCTGGAGCCCGACCGGGTCCTGGCCACGGTGCTGTTCACCGACATCGTCGACTCGACCAGGCTGGCCGCCGAGCTGGGCGACCGGCGCTGGCACCGGGTCCTGGAGCGGCACAACGCCGCCGTCCGTTCCTGCCTGGCCCGGCACCGGGGTCGCGAGGTCACGACCACCGGGGACGGGTTCCTGGCAACCTTCGACGGGCCGGCCCGGGCCATCCGGGCCGCCGACGCCATCCGGGCCGGGCTGCGGGACCTGGACCTGGAGGTCCGGGCGGGGCTGCACACCGGCGAGTGCGAGCTGCTGGGCGACGACATCGGCGGGATCGCCGTCCACATCGCCGCCCGGGTCCTCGGCCAGGCCGGAGCGGGCGAGATCGTCTGCTCGCGGACGGTCAAGGACCTGGTCGCCGGGTCCGGGTTCGCCTTCGCCGGCCGCGGCACCCACAGCCTCAAGGGCGTCCCCGACTCCTGGCAGCTCTATGCGGTCGAGCTGGCCGACGGTTAGCCCGGTCGCGCCCCGGCCGGTCCGCTGGCCGGTGATGTACCAGCGCTGGAGCTGGCTGGCCTTCCTGCACTGGCCGTACCCGCCGGAGGTGGTGCAGCGGCTGCTCCCCTCCAGCCTGCGGGTGCACGACCTCGACGGCCGGGCCTGGGTCGGGCTGACCCCGTTCCTCATGGAGGACCTGCGCACGCCGGTGGCGCCCGCCCCGCCCTGGTTCACCAGCTTCCCCGAGACCAACGTCCGCACCTACGTGGTCGGCCCGGACGGGCGCGAAGGGCTCTGGTTCTTCTCCCTGGACGCCGCCCGGCTGGAGCCGGTGCTGGTCGCCCGCTCGACCTACGCCCTGCCGTACATGTGGTCGCGGATGACGGTGGAGCGGGACGGGGCGGCCATCCGCTACCGCAGCCGCCGCCGCTGGCCGGGCCCGCGCCCGGCCGCCTCGGACGTCACCCTGGAGGTCGGGGCCCGCCTGGCCCCCGGCGAGCTGGGCCAGCTCGACCACCACCTGACCGCCCGCTGGCAGCTCTACACCACCCTCGGCCCGCTGCTGGCCCGGGCCATCGTCGACCACGAGCCGTGGCCGCTGCACCGGGCGGTCGTGCGCGAGCTGCGCGGGAACCTGGTCGCCGCCGCCGGGCTGCCGGCGCCCGAGGGTGCGCCGGTGGTCCACTGGTCGCCCGGGGTGCGGACCAGGATCAGCGGCCTGCGCCCGCTGGGCCGGGCCTGACGGGCCGGCTCAGCGGGCGGCCAGCGACGCCAGCGGGGTCCCGGCCATGCGGGCCAGCACGGCCACCCGGCCGCCCGGGTACAGCTCAGGGGCCAGGCGGGTGAACGCCTCGACGTCGCCGAGGTTGCCCTGCATCAGGTCGTAGTGCATCGGCACGACCGTCCCGATCCCGGCGTCGCGGGCCAGGGCGAGCGCCTCGGCGGCGTCCAGGTTGCCGACGATGTCCTGGGCCTCGCGCTCGGCGTCGCGGCCGTTGATCGGCAGCAGGGCGACGTCGACCCGGAGGCGCCGGAGCAGCTCGGCCTGGCCGTCCCAGCGCAGGGTGTCGCCGGCGTGGTAGAGGCGGCCGTCCGGGGTCTCGAGCACGTAGCCGAGGTAGCGGACCTGGTCGCCGTCGGCGGGCAGGCCGTGGGCGTAGGCGTCGGTCGCGTGCACGCCGTGCAGGGCCGGGACCGGATGGACGGTCACGTCCCCGGCGGCGATGGGCTCGCCCGGCCGCGCCCCGACCAGGCGGCCGGGCGGCAGGCCGGCCTCGGCGGCGTCGGGCACGGCCGGGGCCGGCACCACCACCCGGGCCTGGTCGTCCAGCTCCAGCAGGTCGCGCAGGGCCGGGGCGTCGAGATGGTCGAGATGCTGGTGGGTGGCCAGGACCAGCTCGGTCCCGGCCAGGTCGGCGATGCCCACCGGCGACGGGAACCGCCGGTCCGGGTGGTCGGAGAGGAACGGGTCGACGGCCAGGCGGGTGGCCGGGGTCCGGAACAGGAAGCCGGCCTGCCCGATCCAGGTCAGCTCGATGCTCATCCGGCGGCCCCGCCGGGCGCCGGGAACCGGGTCCAGCCGTAGTGGGGCTGGCGCGGGGGCGGTGCCGGCCGGAGCGCCGCCTCGGGCGGGCCGAGCAGGCGCAGCAGGGTGCCGGCGGGGGCGAAGGCGTCGTCCACCGCCTCCAGGGGGGCGGCCGGGTCGAGCCCGGCCTCCAGGACGGCCCGGGCGCAGGCCGCGCCCAGGTCCCCGTCCAGCAGCTCGCGCACGATCGCGGGCAGGGTCTCGGGGTCCTGCAGCAGCCAGGAGTGGGTCGCCCCGTGGACCACGACCAGCTCGCCGCCCGTCCGCCGGGCGGTGTCCCGGGCCGAGGCCAGCGGCACCACCAGGTCGCAGTCGCCGTGCACGGCCACCACCGGCGTCCCCGTCCGCCCGACATGGTCGAGCAGGGGGGCGCTGGCCGCGGCGTACAGGGCCGACAGCCCGGGACCGAACAGCCGCCAGGGCGCGGTCAGGTGGCCGACCATCACCGGGACGGCCAGGCGGCTGAGCTTGGCCGCCTGGCCCAGGTCGCGGGCGAACGGGACCGTGCCCAGGGTGTCGGCCAGCAGCATCGCCCCCAGCACCCCGACCGACGGCGGTGCCCACCCGACCAGGCGGACCAGGCTGTCCCAGGGCGCGCCGACGCTGGCGTCGACCAGCAGCAGGGCCACCACCCGCTCGGGGCTGTGGGCGGCCAGCTCGGTCACCAGCCGGCCACCAAGCGAGTGGCCGACCAGCACGGCCCGCTCCACCCCGAGCTCGTCCAGCACCCGGCCGAGCAGGAGCCCGTACTCGTCGAGGCCCTTGCCGTCGTCGGAGATCCCGCTCCCGGCGACGTCGACCGCCACCACCCGGAAGCCGGCCCCGGCCAGCCGGCTGAGAGTCTGCACGTACATCCTGTCCGTCAGCAGCAGCCCGCTGGCCAGGACCAGGGGGATGCCGTGGCCACCGACGGCCACCCCGACGCGGCGGCCGCCGACGGTCAGGCGGTGCCGGGCCAGCCGCGGGCCCGCGGCCGTCGGGAGGGCAGGTTCCCCGGCGCCGTCGCCGCCCGTTCTGTCGGTCCCGATCATCACGCCGCCCCGGCTCCCGCGCTCTCCGGCAACACGCCCGTCACCCGCCGGTTACCTCAAGTATGCAAGCTGGAAGCGAGGGCTGCAGCATCGGCCCAATCCGGGTGATACTGGCCGGACCCGATCGGGATGTGTGAGCACCATGACGGACGACACGCGCACCGCCACCCTGTACCGCCGACTCGCCGGCAGCTACGACCTGTCCACCGCCTGGCTCGAGCCCTACCGGCGCCGCGCCATCTCCCAGCTCCGCCTGCGCCCGGGGGACGTGGTCCTGGACGTCGGCTGCGGCACCGGCATGAGCTTCGAGCCGATCCAGGCCGCCATCGGCCCCGAGGGGCGGCTGGTCGGGATCGAGCCGAGCCCGGAGATGCTGGCCTCGGCCCGGGCCCGGGTCGAGGACGCCGGCTGGTCGAACGTGACCCTGCTGGAGGCCAGCGCCGAGGACGCGGCCGTCCCGGGGCCGGTCGACGCGGTCCTGTTCGCCTTCACCCACGACGTCGTGCAGTCCCCGAAGGCCCTGGCCAACACCCTCGGCCAGGTGCGGCCCGGCGGGCGCCTGGCCGCCGCCGGGCCCAAGTGGACGACCTTCGCGCCCCAGCTCAACCCGCTCGTGTGGCAGGTGGCCAGCCAGTTCGTGACCAGCTTCGAGGGCTTCCGGCGGCCGTGGGCCGAGCTGGAGCGGGCCGTGCCCGGGCTCTGGGTCGAGGAGGCCTACTTCGGCTGCGTCTACCTGGCCTGGGGCGGCCTGCCCAGGAATACTGGTGCCGTGCGCACCCACGTCCACCTCACCGACCTGCCCGACCTGACCGGCCGGCACCTCGGCTACAGCGGCTGGCACGACATCACCCAGGACGACGTCTCGGCGTACGCCGCCCTCACCGACGACGAGCAGTGGATCCACGTCGACCCCGAGCGGGCCGCCGCCGGGCCGTTCGGGGCCACCGTGGCCCACGGCTTCCTCACCCTGGGCCGGTTCACCGCCCTGCTCGGGGAGATCCTGGCCGTCGACGGGGTCGCGACCACCCTCAACTACGGCCTCAACCGGGTCCGGTTCCCGGCCCCGGCCCGGGTCGGCGGCCGCCTCCGCATGGGCCTCGAGGTCAGCGCCGTCGAGCAGGCCGGCGACGGCATCCAGGTCCTCTACGCCGCCACCTTCGAGGTCGAAGGCCAGACCAAGCCGGTCTGCGTGGCCGAGGTGATCTTCCGGTACTACGGGTGATCCCAGCCCGCCGGGGCGCCAGGGCCGAACAGCCGCTGGGGCGGGCGGCGCTGGCCACGGCGCTGGTGTTCGCGGTCAACGGGTTCCTGCTGGCCTCGTGGGTTTCGAGGCTGCCGGCGACCCGGGACCGGCTGGGGGCCAGCGTGGCCGAGCTGGGGCTGGTGCTGCTGGCCCCGGGGTTCGGGTCGCTGCTGTCGATGCCGTTCAGCGGGCGGTGGTGCCGCAGGTTTGGCAGCCGGGTGGTGATCGCCGCCACCACCGTCGCCGCCTCGGTCGCGCTGGCCGCCCTGGCGGTGGTGCCGACCTCGTTCACCCTGGGGCTGGCGCTGTTCGTCTGGGGGTCGTTCTACGGGTCCTGGGACGTGGCCATGAACGTCCACGGCAGCGCCGTCGAGCAGCGCGCGGGTCGCGAGTGGATGCCCCGCTACCACGCCTGCTGGAGCGTCGGCGGCATCGCCGGCGCCGGCTGCGGCGCCCTCGCCGCCCAGGCCGGCATGCCCCTGACCCTCCACTTCTCCGCCGTCGCCGTGTTCTGCACCGCGCTGGTGATGGTCGCCCTGGGCGCCTTCATCGAAGACCGCACGGAGGTGCCCGCCCGAGGCGCCCCGGGCACCCTCGAACCCGCCCTCCCGGTGCCAGGCCCCCCCGAGGGGGAGAGCAGCCCACCGCGAGAAGAGGTGGCGGTGGGTATCCACAACCCCCGCCGGCGAGGGCGGAGAAGGTTGCCAGGCCGCGTCCACAGCCCCGGCCCGCGGGTGTTGACGGGGCGGTTGTTGCTGGTGGGGGTGGTGACCCTGTGTGCGACCACGTTGGAGGGGGCGGCGGCGGACTGGCTGGCGCTGTACCTGACCGACGAGCGGGGGGCGACCCAGTCGCTGGCCGCGGCGGGGTATGCGGTGTTCGCGGTGGCCATGGCCGGGGGGCGGTTCTCGGGGACGGCGGTGGCGGAGCGGCTGGGGCGGGACGGGGCGGTCAGGGCCGGGGGGGTGGTGAGCGTCGTGGGGGTGCTGCTGACGGTGCTGGGGCCGGGGCTGGTGTCGGTGTACCTGGGGGCGGCGCTGTGGGCGCTCGGAGTCTGCCTGGTGTTCCCGGCCGCGGTCAGCGCCGGGGGGGAGGCTCCCGAGCGGCCGGCGGACGCGATCGCCGCCGTGACCACCATCGGGTATGGCGGGTTCCTGCTCGGGCCGCCGCTGATCGGGCTGCTGGCCGAGCAGGTCGGGCTCGGGCGGGCCCTGCTGGTCCTGCTCGTGCTGGCCGGCGGGATCGCCACCCTGGCCCCGGCGGTCCGCTCCCGGCGGGCCCGGGCCGCCCCGGTGCCCGGTCCCTAGCCGGGCGTCCGCTCGGCCTGGCCCGGTGGGCTAGCATCCTGGCAATGCTCTACGGCAGACGCGCCCAGTGCGACGCCCTCGAACGGCTGCTCGCGGACGCCCGCCGGTCACGCAGCGGGGTCCTGGTGGTCCGTGGCGAGGCCGGCGCCGGCAAGTCCGCGCTGCTGGAGCATGCCGCCGGGCAGGCCGACGGGATGCTGGTGCTCAGGGCGACCGGGGTCGAGTCCGAGGCCGAGCTGCCGTTCGCCGCCCTCCACCAGCTGCTCCGGCCGGTGCTGGGACTGGCCGGCCGGCTGCCCGAGCCGCAGGCGGCCGCGCTCGGCGGGGCCCTGGGCCTCGCCGTCCCACGGGCCGAGGACCGGTTCCTGGTCTCGGTGGCGGTGCTGAGCCTGCTCGGCGAGGCGGCCGAGGAGCGGCCGGTGCTGTGCCTGGTCGACGAGGCCCAGTGGCTCGACCGGTCCTCGGCCGACGCGCTGGCCTTTGTCGCGCGGCGGCTGGAGGCCGAGGGGGTGGTGTGCCTGTTCGCCGCCCGCGACGGCGACCCGCGCGACTTCGCCGGCGCCGGCCTGCCCGAGCTGCGCCTCGAGGGGCTCGACCCGGAGGCGGCGGCCGCCCTGCTCGCCGGGGCCGGGGCCGACCTGCCGGCCGAGGTGGTGGACCGCCTGGTCGAGCGGACCGGCGGCAACCCGCTGGCCCTGCTGGAGCTGCCCGGGTCGCTGGCCCCCGACCAGCTGGCCGGGCGGGCCCCCCTCGAGGACGTGCTCCCCCTCACCACCCGGCTGGAGCGGACATTCGGCGAGCGGGTCCGCCGCCTGCCCGGCCCGGCCCGGGCCCTGCTGCTGGTGGCGGCGGCCGAGACCACCGGCGACCCGGCGGTGGTGCTCCGGGCCGGCGCCCGGCTCGGGGCCGGGGCCGGGGAGCTGGCCCAGGCCGAGGCGGCCGGGCTGGTCCGGACCGGCGACGGCCGGCTGGCCTTCCGGCACCCGCTGGTCCGGTCGGCCGCCTACCAGACCGGGACCCTGGCGGACAGGCAGGCCGCTCACCGGGCCCTGGCCGAGGTGCTGACCGGCGAGGACGCCGCCGACCAGCGGGCCTGGCACCTGGCCGCGGCCACCGTTGGGCCGACGAGGAGGCGGCCGCCGGGCTGGAGCGCTCGGCCGACCGGGCCCGGCGGCGGGGCGGGCACGCCGCGGCCGCGGCCGCGCTGGAGCGGGCGGCCGGGCTCACCGGCGACGACCACGAGCGGGGCCGGCGGCTGGCCGCGGCGGCGACCGCGGCCTGGCTGGCCGGCCAGGCCGACCGGGCGGCGGCCCTGCTCGACCGGGCCGAGCCGCTGGCCTCGGACCCGCGCGGCCAGGCCGCCGTGGCCCACCTGCGGGGGTCGATCGAGGCCAGCCGGGGCATCGCCCTCGACGCCTCGGCCATGCTGGTCGCCGGGTCGGAGCTGGCCGCGGCCGTCGATCCCAGCCAGGCCCTGCAGATGCTGGTCGAGGCGAGCGAGATCGCCAGCTACGCCGGTGACGTGACCCCGACCGCCGAGCTCGGCCGCCGGGCCGCCGCCCTGCCCGTGGCCGACAAGGCCGGCGAGTTCCTCAGCGACCTGCTCCAGGGGATGGGCCGGGTGGCCGAGGGCGACGCCGCCGCCGGTGAGCCGATGCTGCGCCGGGCCATCGCCCTGGCCGCGACCATGGAGCAGCCCCGCCGGCTGCTCTGGGCCGGGGTGGCCGCCTTCTTCCTGGGCGAGCACGACACCGGGAACGCCCTGTACGCGCGGGCCGTGGCCAGGGCCAGGCAGGAGGGCGCGGTCGGGCTGCTGCCCCTGGCGCTGGAGTACCTGGCCCCGGTCGAGCTGGCCGCCGGCCGCTACGACGCGGCCACCGCCAGCGCCACCGAGGGCCTGCGCCTGGCCCGTGAGACCGGCAACGACACCAGCGCCTGCCGGCACCTGGCCACCCTGGCCCACCTGGCCGCCCTGCGGGGCGACGAGGAGGCCTGCCGGGCCAGCGCCGCCGAGGCGCTGGGGCGGGCCGCCGCCCGCGGCCTTGGGCTGCTTGCGACCCTGGCCGGCAACGCCCTCGGCCTGCTCGACCTGGGGCAGGGCCGGGCCGCCGAGGCGCTGGCCCGGTTCCAGCGGCTGCTGGCCGCCGGCCCGGGCGCCGGCAGTCCCTTCTTCGCCGTCTACACCGTGCCCGACCTGGTCGAGGCGGCCGTCCGGAGCGGCCAGCCGGAGGCCGCGGCCGCCCCCCTGGCCGCCTTCGGGCAGTTCGCGGCCGCCGCCGGCACCCAGGAGGTGCAGGCCCAGCTGGCCCGCTGCCGCGGCCTGGCCGGCCCGGAGGAGGAGGCGGCCGACCGGTTCGACGAGGCCCTGGCCCTCCACGACGGCCAGGGGCGCCCGTTCGACCAGGCCCGGACCGAACTGGCCTACGGGGAGACGCTGCGCCGGGCCAGGCGGCGGGGCGAGGCCCGCACCCACCTCCGGAGCGCCCTGGAGACCTTCCAGCGGCTGGGGGCGGCACCCTGGGCCGAGCGGGCCGGGGCCGAGGTCCGGGCCACCGGCGAGACCGCCCGCAAGCGCGACCCCAGCACCCTCAGCCAGCTCACCCCCCAGGAGCTCCAGATCATCCGCCTGGTCGGCGAGGGCGGGACCAACCGCGAGATCGGCGCCCAGCTGTTCCTCAGCCGCCGCACCATCGACTACCACCTGCGCAACGTGTT
>Ga0126306_10000153_pt1 | contig 25493 bp, 23 predicted proteins | sample Plot27_FD_92592 | JGI IMG/M metagenome (GOLD analysis project Ga0126306, IMG submission 92592) | Serpentine soil microbial communities from UC McLaughlin Reserve, CA, USA - Plot27 | ecosystem: Environmental > Terrestrial > Soil > Grasslands | place: USA: UC McLaughlin Reserve, Lake County... | reverse complement strand
CCTGTGCTGTTTGATTAGCACTTTGAGCAGTTTGGTTCTGTGCTGCCTGTGCTCCCTGTGCTGTTTGGTTTTGTACTGATGAAGTGGTAGTATTTGTCATATTGATTTGTGCTTGTACAGTCTCGAGCAAGGATGGGATAGAAATTAATCCGATTGCAAGAATTGAATAAATAAATAGTTTTTGAATGTTCAATTTAATAAATGAAATACATTATTATTTATAAAACTTGTTATTTCTTATATAAATAAGTATATTAATAAAGTTAAGGATAAAAGTAATATCAGGTTTTGACTGAATATTAGAATTAGCATTCAAATTTTATAAAACTTTATTGAATTCTTCCAAATTAGTTACTTACTCTTTTGCTATTTTATCATTTATTATAATTTTTGGAAATATTGAAAAATTGAATATTAAATATTGCTTAGAGAAAAAGGTATACTTTCTCCAGAACATGGGGATCTGGACTAATCGAGGTGGATAATTTATGTTTTCCTTATAGTTTTGCTATTGACATGGATGGAAATATTTGTGTTATAGAAATCAAATTCTAGAGATGTAGTATTTAAGTACATCATGATTAATTACATTTTATATAGTTAAAATAATACGCAATATCATATGTTTAGTATATGTTAAAATAGTATTACGTAAATCAATCTATTATTTAAAAAGATTTAAATGTGTGTCAACAACTGGGTTGTTCTTTAGATGATAAACAAAGGTTACATTAGATACATATGTCTTTTTATTATTATATCATTTGCAGCAGCCAATATCTTGTTTGTTTCTTCTTCTTCTTCTTCTTCTTCTTATTATGAATTAGCCTTTGCTAAAAAAAGTGATAAAGATGGGAAAAGTGATGATAAAGGTGATAAAGATGGTAAAGATCAACTAATAGTTAAAGCACGTATCCATCTGGCAAATATAGACATGGATAAAACTAAATTTTTGAGAGTAACAGCTTTTATCAATGGTGATGACTTTAAACAAGACATACCTATTTCATCAATAGATAAAACTAAGAAAACGATTACTGTAGATTTGAAAACAGACGTAGATAATGATATAGTGAGTGCTCATTCGCCTGATGAATTTTTTGTATGTGCTTATCAAGTTGGAAATGTACTAAATGTTTATAATTCCTTTCCAAAATTTGATTGCAATGAAAGTGATCTAGTAAATATTGATAAACCAACTGTAATCAACTTATTTCGATCTGGCTCTCTTGTATATACTACAAGCAAAGCAATTTATGATGCAAGTTTAAATCAACCCAATCTACCAGATAGTGATACAATAAAAATAAAAATTCTTGCTCCTCTTGCAGATAAAAAAGACACTAAAAAGTTAGTAATTGGTGCCATGATAAAAGGTCAAATACAATCAGAAGTTATAGAAGATGTTCAGGCAGAACTTGACAAAAGTGGTGATACTACAATAAAAAGAACATTTACTTTTGACCGAAAGACGGATATCGGTTTAATACAAATTGGAGACAGGTACCATGCTTGTGTTGCTAGTGAAGATTTGAGACCGCCAGAAGGTTCTGAATGTGAAAAAAGGATTGTAAAAAATCTTGCTAAGGTTAGTGGATTGTATGCAAGATAATGATAGAGTAAAGATGTACCTCTTTTATGATCTACTTTTTTATAATATTAAATGATATCAATAAATATAAAATATCATAATAATTCTTTTATTTATCTAGCGTATAACACATTATCTCTTCCAATTTTTTTAACAGTCCGTTTTTCACATTCTGTACCTTCAGGAGGATTCAAGTCATTACTAGAAACACATGCATGAAATCTATCACCAATTTGAATTTTCCCTATATTAGTATCTCTATCAAAGGTAAATGTTCTGCTTATTGTATATCCACCTGTCTTGCTTAATTCTTCTTGAACGTTATCAATAACTGCGGATTTAATTTGGCCTTTTACCATTACAGCTATTTTTAATTTTTGTGTATTTTTTCTATCTTCAAGAGGAGCAAGAATTTTTATTTTTACTTTTTCTTTTTCCTCTTCTTTATCTCGTACTTGGTGTTGATTTGGATTGACATTATCATTATTTGTAGAGAGCAGTTGAGAATATTTGTTACTACTATTGTTAAAAATATTTTTACTTTCTAAATAAACAAGTGAATTAGGTGAAAATAAACGGGATATGGTAGGTTTATCTGGTGCCAAGAGATCACCTTCATCACAATCAAAATAAATCAAAGAATTATACTCTTTTTGCAAATCTTTGATATGATAAGCACATACAAAAAATTCATCACGATCACCTGCATTTACAATATCGGTTTCCTTATCTACCATTAGATTAACATTCAATATTTGCTTTGATGGATTTAATTTTTCTAAAGACACATTTTTTAAAACTTCTTGGCCATTGATAAAAGCAGCCATACTTAAAAATCCTATTTTCTCAAGGTTTGCAAGATTTATACGTGTTTTGACTACTACTTTGTCCTTGCTATTAAAATTATCCTCACTATTATCATTATTTTCGTTAATATATGTTTGACTATTATCCTTATTTTCATTCATATAGGTTTGGTTTATATTATTTTCATTATGTGACTTGTTTACTAGATTTCTATCTTCTTTAGTATTAATAATCTTAGAAGAGTCATTAGAATATTCAGCCAAATTATTTTGATTATTTAATTTCTTGGAATTGCCATCTTCTACTGATTCTTCCTTTTCATCATCAATATATTCACCTAGGTCAAAGATATAGTCAAATTCCTCATCTTGAATTTCATTATTTTCATTATTTATTGAATATGAATAATCAAAGGAATATAGAAAGAAGAGAATACTTGATATAGCTAATACGATAGTGATTTTGTTGATATTACATAAATTTTCCATCACTAAATTTTCGCCTCCATTTTATTAAAAAAGTAATAAAAAATTATTAACAACGAATATGATATATTTAATTTCAAATTTAACCGAGTAACTATGATTGTAAATAATGTAATAAAACTTTTGGTATAGTAATATTTCATAGTTCTTTATCCTTAATTAATAGTTTTTATAACTAATAAATAAATTAAAAAAAGTAGTCAGTATAATCTATACATATATTCATATATAATATAAATTCTAAAAGGTTAAATAAAAATAATAATAATAATGAGTTATTGCAATTGTTTTCTTGTTGATTTACTAAGAATTATAATATATATCGCTCAACAAAGTATGATCTAACTTTCTATTATATTCAATAGTTCAAGGCCTCTATCTTTGTTATTATTAGAATGAATCAATAAGGTTTAATAGGAACTAGAATAGAACTTTTTTAGATGAAATTTTTCTATTCTTTATTAATATATACAATTTCTATTGTTATAACCTTATCAATCATAACATTATTTGTATCTGGGCAGTCTAATTATGATGAATTAAAAATCTATACATACTCTCAGGGGAAATTCATAGTTCATTATCCAGCTAATTATACTGTTGACTCAGAAGAGATTACACTCAATACAGATAAAACAAAATTTCTGACCGCTAAAGATCTATCGATTTAGTTAGGATCACCAAATTCATAAATACGTAGATAAAATATTATATAAAATTAAAGGATAAAAATAAGAATATTTGCTATGGTATAGCGATCATACGATGCCAAATACAAAATATAGTATAACCATAATTATTCCAATGACTAGAAGAATAGATCCTATAATATACAGTAGTCTTGCTGGAAGCGAGGGAATGAACCTATTCAAAACCAACAAAATTATTCCTATTATAATTAATGCAATTCCTGTTTCTAATGATACCATTTCTACTTCTATATATCCAAAAGGGTTTATATCACTTACCAAACAATAAAAGAAAAAAAATTAGCTATAATTTATCTTTTAATTTTCTATGCCTACATGTATAGTTATTTGTTTCAGCGTATTATCGCCAAAGGAGTTCTTACAGATCAAACCTTGATGTTTTAAGTATTATTAGAGTTTGATATTGAAATTGAAAAGATTAGGTTTTATTTAGTCTAAATTGGTCTATTATATTTCCATCATTGGAGTGGAACTCCCCCACTAATGTATCCCCTTTATTTTCTATTTTTACGTTTAAAAATCCAAATTTACTTTCCTGAATAACATAAAAGTCAGGTTTTTCTTTAACCGTATTGAGTTTATCTCCTGCAGTACCTACTGTGAGAAATACAATTCCATTAGTAGGTGGATAGTCGGATGTGTTATTTACAGTAATAATTGGCTTAGGTTCTACTTTTTTATTTGTCATTTTTTCAAAATCTGCATTGTATAACAAGGGATAGGTTCTTTCATAATACTGATTATGACTAGAGATTACCAGATCAACATCATAATGCTGAAAAAGTTCCTGATAGGTGTCTCTTAGTTCTTCTGCTTCTTTTTTGTCCTGTAATGTAGAATAAAGAGGTTTATGTTGATGTATTATAATCCAATCAATATTAGAATTTTGCGATGATTTTTCTAAATCACTTTTAATAAATTCATATTGTATACTTCCCTTTGCAAATGGATGTTCCGTGGACATACTTATAAAATGAATATTTTTAAAATCATGAGAATAATATGGGCTTTTTAAATTATGGTAATTAACAATCTGTTTGTAAATATTTGCAAATTCTGCATCATGATTTCCTATTGCAATTTTCATTTTATCTTTAATAGGCTTTGACATTTGAATCCAACAAGCAGCAGATGGCGATTCTTTTACCTGATCTCCAGTTGTAATTATTAGTTCTGGATGTACAGCAAGAATATTGTTTATTGTCCTTTTTGTTTCTTCGTTACAGTACCAATCTCCTGCTGCTACAAAGTTATAATCAGTGATATTATCCTCTGATATATGTGTTAAAATATTATTATAAGAATTATCATCATTAATTAGCTCGTCATTATCAATAGATTTAATTACATTATTGCGATTTTTCTCACTATCACTATTGTCATTTTCTTCTATTGTCTCTTCACTATAAATATATTCACCTGGGTCAAAAATATAGTCAAATTCCTCATCTTGAATTTCATTATTTTCATTATTTATTGAATATGAATAATTAAAGGAATATAGAAAGAAGAGAATACTTGATATAGCTAATACCATAATCATGTTATTATTAACTTTAAATATTTTCTCCAATTAATTTAACCTCAAATGATTTTTAGAAAATCTAATTTTAAAAAATTAACAATCAAACTCAAAAATTTATAAATAAATAAGTCCATAGTCTTATGAATAATAATTTTACTCGATAATTTATTTAAATCGTAACGTCCAATTCTCATGTACAGGATTAGTCAATTTAATAACTTATAAATAAATAGTATAAAAACTCGATAAATTTATCTGATAAATCATCTATAATATATGTAATAATATAGACTATAAGATAAGTGTTTAAAGAGTAATTTCTCAACGCTATACAGTAAGAGCTTTTCATATCTCGTTATGTGATGCTTTTTAATAAACAAAATATAAAGACTTAACTAAATCATTCTAATATTATCTATGATCTTTTTATTTAGGCTCCAATTCTATAGTGAATGTAAGAAAGTTAATGATTACATCTATTGAATTAAAGAGATGTTTAATCAAATTATAAGCAATTATTATTGTCTTACCTTATATTGTCTTACCTTACATAATCATAATTATGAATATATTCTATAGTTTAAGCTATAATCAAAATAAAAGATTTGGAATTATAATGTTAGTTGTTTTCTTATCTTCGGCTTGATCATCATTATTTTGTTCTTACCAGCTATTGTGGATTGGCTAGTTGGGCTTTTAACGTTTCTGTTTCACCCTTTACAATATCTGTTTGAATTTTGGTAAGATCATCTAATGCTTTATTAACATCTTTTTTAGCGATAGAATTTTTAATTTCTTGTAAGTCGCCAACAAAAGACGGTTTGTTTTGTAACAATAATAATGGAATTTCTACATCTGTAATTCCTGCTAATGCTTCTTCTGTATTTCCATTAACAAGTGATTCCTTTGCATTCATTAATTGTTCTTTGATCACAGGTATATCTAATGTCATTAATGCTTGCGTTTCTTTACTCATTGTCTGATTTTGTCCACCTTGTGCTGTTTGGTTTTGTTCAGAGGAACTTGTAGTATTTGTCATATTGGTTTGTGCTTGTACAGTCTCGAGCAAGGATGGGATGGAAATTAATCCAATTGCAAGAATTGAATATATAAACAAATTTGGAATTTTCATTCTGAAAGATAACGTACAGTATTATTTATAAGGTTTTATTGATTAAAATCTTTTTTTATTTAGTTAGGATGTTCAAATTATTTTTATATAATAAATTTCTATAAAATTATTCGGATTATACTTCAATAAAGATATTAATATATCTTACAAATATTACTTTTCTTTTAGATATCATATTTTTGCTCATGGTAATAGAGGACAATTTATTGACTACATTTCTCATGTTCCCAATATGAAAACAAGAATAATTCTGGCCATGATTGCAAGCCTTATGATCGAACTTATTTAATTTTATCCCAGTTGATTACTCTTTTTTAACAAAACTCACTTGACCGTTAATTTCTAAATGTGATGATTTAATAGTAGAAATGTCTTCCGTTCCACTTAGTCTCATGTAGGATTCCAATTCTTTTCTTGAAATTTTTGCTTTCTTCATTGATTCATCAATAATTTTCCCATCTTTTACTAACAATATTGGATCAGATACTATGGCTTTGCTAAATTTATTAGATCTTGATGCCAAATAATCATAAACTTTGAATATTGCTATTGCTATAATAACTACTGTAAATCCTTGCGGGATAGAAGTTTGACTTGGATTTACCATAGATTGACCTACGGCCTCTCCCAATCCTAGTATTATTATCAACTCTATGGTACTTAATTGACCCATTCCTTTGTTTCCAAGCCATCGTATTACAAATACAATTAAAAGTGCAACAATTGCTGTACTGAAGCTAACTGCAACGAAAGTGTTAAAGTCTATACTTAGTGAATTTTCTATAATCCCAGATATGGACATATAACTAAAAGATATATTCCCTTTATAATGTTTATAATGTTAATGTTAGATCAATTTAAAATGAAAGAAAAGAATATTTTATACTAAATAATATTATTATAAACCAAAAATAGAAACTGTAAGAGCTTTTAAAAAACCCCAATTATTACTACCTAGATAGTATTTGCTGATTTTTAAGGATAATGTCGAAGGATTAAATTAGATCCTATATCTCTCTTTTAATTTCTTACTATGTTTTAAGATTAACATTAATAGTTAAAATCATTAAATTAACTGTATGCTAAAAAATATAGAAAATGCCAATGCCCAATTCTATGATGCATTTGAGAAGGTCTCAATTAGTATGATGGAAAATGTATGGAGTCATAATGATAATTGTATCTGTATACATCCTGGCTGGGAAATGTTTGTTGGTTGGTTAGCAATTCGTGAAAGTTGGATGACAATATTTGCTAATACAGAAAATCTTAAATTTACTATTACCAACACTAAAACCAGACTATATGAGGATGTAGTTGGTGTAATGACATGTGTAGAGAATATTAAGATGATTCTAAATGAAAGGAAGGTCTTTACTGGTGTAGTTGCAACTAACATTTTTGAGTATGATGGTAATCAGAGAAGATTATTATTAGTATATCACCATGGCTCGCCAATATCTGACTATTTGCCACCTACAAATTCATACTAAAATCATTTCAAGATTATATTTATAATCTATAAAATATGAAGATATATCCTGTGTCTTTTGTAATATATCATATTAGTTTACCTTCAAAGAATCAATAGTGGTACAATATGAAAAAGTTATAGATATAAACATTTAACAACTAAAAAAATAGTAATTTTGGATCTTAACAATGAGAATATCTTTATATTAAAGAAATGCCTTGTACCTTATGTGCCTTCCACTGATTCTAAGATCATTTGCAATACTTGTAATACAGAAGTACGAGTGACTGATGTACAGAACGGAATTAATTTTGATGAGTATTATTTAAGCTGTGGTCATATACAAAGTATAGATAAACAAGATAATTCTAATAATATAGATAAAAAATTTTTTGAGATTGATAATAAAAAAGGAATGGTACAAGATATTGTTAATGAGAACTATACTACTACGTGTAATATTTGTGGCTTGACAGCTCGTACAATTAAGGAACTTGAGGATCACAAAAATCATGCACATGGTAATAAAGGAGAACAAAATAAAAGATCAGCTGAGCAAAATATTGATCCATCTCCTTGAGAAAAGAATCATTACGTGCCATTTTTAACTTTAAAATAATATAGTGCATTATGATATCCAAATATTTCATAGTTTATGTGAAATTCAATTTTTTCTTATCTTTAAAGGTAGTTCGTCTCCTTGTTCATGAAAATGTTTTGTAAATATTTATTCTCCTCTAATAAGAAGACTCTCATTATTTCTGAAAAAATTTAATATATTATATTTAATGTAAATAGAGTAAATGCGTATATCTGTTACAACTAATTTTACAATAGAAACTAATACTGGATGTGAAAGTTAAATTTTGCAAATTGACTTATTTACTATTTTGTCGAGTTTATTTGCTGGTTTTGTTTCAACTGGGGCTATGACAATTTTGGAAATTCCATTTTGGAAAAGATGGGGATTGACAGGCATCTTAGAATGGCATGAAAATCAGATTCTTACATGTAAGTTATTTAGACTTTCATCAAATAATCTTCACTTTTGGGGAATTTTTTTGTTACATTTTCTAAATGGAAGCCTTGGTGGAATTGGACTCTTACTAGCTTTTATATTGATTCCAACTCTAAAAGAAATTCCTTTATTACCATTGGGATTATTGTATGGCTTTTTCCTTTGGATTCTTACTCTTGTTCCAATTCACAAACCCATTACTGGAATAAATCCATGGAATCATCCGCTAGGTAAAGGTCCAGCTGTAGTGAGTCTGGTAGGTCATACAATTTATGGAATAACATTAGTTATATCCTTCACATTAATAATCACTATTTAGTAAAAAGTATGATGAACGTTATCATATCAATAATGACGGTACTTGTTTGTAGGATTTACATATTTAGGACAACAACATTATCAGTTCTGCACAAAATATTTTACCTTAATTGTCCCTCTTTATATTATTAAGCCGATTTAGAGTAATCCATAAAAAAATTGTATAACAATACAGATAAGAAGAGGAGGTATAACAGGTCACCTAATCATGAATCCATAGTATTGGAACTGTAGATCTATTATATTTCTATCAATAAAATAAGAGAGTTTAATATATTTCGTATGAACTATTTCAGTGTATGATATGAATATTTATACATTATAGGAGAACTTAAATACCTATAGAAATGAGAAAACAAGGTAAAAATTCGTTACCTTTCTTGTTACAGTCTTGTAATGATATAACAATATATTGCTGACCAGAAGTACAAAATTCCACTTATTTCTTCTTGATTAAGATTGGAAACATAGTTCTACTGGTTCAGATCCCATACATTTGTTTTGATAATATTGATTATTATTCAAATTTATTGCTAAACCATTAGCATCGTTTATATCAACTGTATTATACATTAAACTATTATCATTTATTTGATTATGGTTACTTGGTTGGTCTAAAAATAGCCCTATCCCTGATCCTTTAACATTATTTCCCTCAATTAAAGATTGATTAGTATTAACCAAAGTTATTCCTGACAGTTGGTTATCCGTTATCACATTATTTTTAAAACTTAAATTATTGCTTGAATAAGCAGAAATACCTATCTTATTATTAATCATATCATTTTCATTAATTTCACCAGAAGAGCTATCAATAGAAAATATTCCAAATTGATTGTTTTGAAGGATAATCGAATTTACATCTATAGTATTAGAATTAATAAGATTTACACCCTTTTGAAAATTGGTTATAGTCCCTGGACCCTTTATAGTGACATCATTTCCAAGAATCACTATTCCACTATGTTCTAAAGTCTTTCCCGGACCCGTTATGGTTTTTCCATTTAAATCAATTGTAATTCCACTTCCTGATACAATAAGTCCATCCTTATAACAGTTAAGGTTAGTTTCTAGTGTAAAATCAGTCTCTATTGTCATTGAACATGGTGATATTTGATTGATTGAAAGTTCTCCTTTGTTGTCATTTTCTATAGTTTGGGGATAAACAGGAAATACCATATTATTTCCTGCTGACAAAAATATAGTCAATGTTGAAATCACGAGGATAATTACAATAAAATTCATACAAACAATGATTCAATAAAACTATTTATTAATTACCATTCATTGTGAATCTAAATGTCTTTAAAAATTTTTCTATAAGTTTCTGCTATATAAATAATATTTACAATATGACTTTATATAGACATAATATAATGTTAATTATTTTCTACTTTTGTACTATGTGATTAAGTGCTATTTAACTCAAAATTGACCAAAGAAAGAATTTGCATGTTGCTACTAATATCAAATCAAATTAACTTTTTTATATAAAGGTAATAATAATAAGATCAAGAACTATTATACTAAATAAAAACAAAGTTTGAAATTTCTCTTTTCAAATTCTTTCTATTTCAACAATAATGAGAATAACATTATAGCTGATAGACCATTGGATGATAAAAAATAATTAAACATGATATTATAATTGATTGTATTATATACAAAACTACTTCCTTTTTTAGTTATATTATTTATAAATGGGTTTAGTAAATAGCTGTAACTATACTATGAAAAAAATTTTGTACCGTCTTTATTAAATCTTTTCTTGTCTACTGATGACGTAGATCTTTTTCTTTGATCAACTACTAATTTTATATATTCTCTGACCTCATTTTCATTAACTTCATAGGAATATTCCCCAGTCTGTTCTTCCATTTCCCTACGTTGTTTTTGAATAAGCTTCATTACTTTCTTTTCTATTTCTTGTTCCATTTGTGCCGATCCTATATTACCTATTAAATCACTCATAGAACCTTTAATTGATTTTCTTAGAGAGTTATCTTGTGATATTGATATTGCTGAAAGATATAATCCAATGCTAAACAAATATGAAGATAATAGGACAAGTGAATGAGCAGCTACTCCATATGTTGGTTGTATAGCAGAAGTAGAAAGTGAAATACCAACCATCGTATCACCTATAGCGGCAATAATAAGATAATCTTTTAATTTTGATGAGACCAAACTTCTTACAGCCATAAAAAAGGCGAGACCAAAGAGAACGTTTCCTGCTATAGTACCAATTCTAAATAAAAGTCTAAAAAAATAACGGTATTGTTCATCTACTTGTGATAAACCTTCACCGGAAAAAAAACCTGGGGCCTTACCAATCAAATAAAATATCAATGGAAGAGAAAAAATGATCCAAAGGAATAAGGGGAGTTTGCCTACCCTCTGATAAAGATTACGTAAAAGGGTAGTAGACGCAATCCATCTAAATCCAAATGCTATAGGAAGTACAGTAGAATTTAGTAGATTATAGAATGCAAGACTTGACTTTGGTATTATATAAAGAGTAGTAGTATCTGAATTTACTATCTTGTATACTATTTCTCCATCATATTTCTCAGACTGTTTATATAAAAAAGAAGATTCAACAGTTGCTCCTGGAGGTGATTTTTCTTGTACCACATCTACCAATAACAATTTAGTTCCAGCATCTTCTAATATTGATGAACCAAGTGCAAATGCTGCAATACCATAAAATAAGATTACTAGATTTTTCTTATTATTTAATTTAAACCAGGAAAAGAATTTGAATCCTATGAGACCTATGACAATGCTTGATGCTATAGAACTAATTGCGAAAACTGTGGGAGACAAAAAAAGATGGCCAGTATTACTAAAAAGAATTAACAAAAGTATTACTAATAAACTAAATTGAATTACAATTACTGTCCAGTGCATGATATTAATAAAATGAGATTTGGCTCTAATCTTTTTGCTTATTTGTGTAGTGTATCTTAAAAGTATCCAAGATCCTATACCGTATCCAATAGCAATAGTCAAAATGAACATTATGACTTCCATGTTGTAGGTATAGGGTAAAATCTGACGTGTCATCAATAAGTCAATAATTACAATGGAAATTATAACAGCTCCTGTTACAACAGTCATTTTTCTATTGAGTATCATAGGTCTTTGAAAAAAGCTGCCTTTCCAAAAATGCACGTGTTATATATATTTTAGGATTATATAAGATTAGCGAAAGCAGACACCTCGTAATTTAACGATAATTTATGATAAGATTTTTCTATTTTTTATTTTGTTATGCTAGTTACATTGTAACAATTAGACTATTAACAATATCAATAGATTTCTTCTTTGATAGTTTAATTATATATACAAGAATATTAGTTTCATTTCTTAATATGTTACTCTACTTTAATTTAATATTATACTATGAGTGTTGTTATATTTTTTTGATTATTGTGATACCTAAATTATTTTATATTTCTATACTATGGAATAAAAATAATCTTGAATATAATAATTATAGACTTTTTAATCCAATTCTATCTTGTTTTACAATCAAAATTACATGTAAATAAAATTCAAATTAAGAATGTTATCTATACAATATTATGTCATCTAATACAAGTAGAACTTTTAGTTGTGGTTACTGTGGAGTTGAATATAATGCTATAAAACCAGATAATATACATACCAAAGCAAATAAATATAAAATTAATAGAAGTGATATTGAAACAACACACACATGCAATGACTGTGGAAATATTACAAGATTATATTGGTCAGAGCAAAAACGATCCAAGTAATGTACATAATTTTTTAATACTAAATAATATGTATTAATATGAACAGAAAGAAACAAAATAGAAAATGGTATTAGATAAATGATTCAATTAACAAACATAATTTCCGAAAAAACTTCATAAGTTCATTCACTTGTGTTCTCTTATCATAATATATCTTCTTTTATCTATTTTCTAATATGAGCAACCTTTGTTATTAGTCTTTTTTTAACAAATGAAGTTTATCGAGAAAAGTTAAATAAAAGTTTTCTAGTTTATTCATTCATTTATTCTACTAAGAGAAATTGAGAAAACTATTAAAAGAAATAGAACATCATCAATTATGTAATTGAAAATTTCTAGTTGTAACTTTGTACATTTTTTTATGATTCACATATTATTTTCTACTATGCTATTATATACTTATTTTAGTGAAGAGAACGATAGTAACAATCTAAATAATCTTATTAGTTTCAATTTTTTACAAAATTCTTACGCACTTGAAACTGATGATCAAGATAAAATAAATACGCAAGACGAAAAAGATGATAATAAAGATTCTAAAGTAACAGATGACGACGAAGAATCTGACAATAATAATAATAAAAATAAAGGAAAATCTGTTTTTAATTTTGTAGCCGTTGGAGATTGGGATTGTACAGGTGAAACAGAAGATACTGTAGAAAATATTCTAGCTCAAGACCCAGAACTAGTTTTAGCTCTTGGTGATTTCTCATATAGCGGAGATGCAGATTGCTGGTTTGACTTAATAGAACCGATAGCAGATAAAACCAAAATTGTAATGGGAAACCATGAAGATGAAGATGATTATATGGATTATTTTGGTTTAGAAAAACAATACTATTCTTTTAATGAGAAAAATGTTCACTTTTTAGCATTATCAACTGAAACCGATTATGATGAAGACTCAGAACAATATGAATTTGCCAAACAAGACCTTGAAAAATATTCGAAAGATCCATTTATCGACTGGATAATAGTATTCTATCACAGATACATCTATGGATCTGGAGGTGGTCTCCCAGAGGAGACTGATTTTAGGGATGTATATCATCCTCTTTTTGATAAATATAAAGTTGATTTGGCTTTACAAGGTCATCTTCATGTCTACGAAAGAACATATCCAATTAGTTTTAACGATGATGATGAGGACGAACCAATAGTGCAAGATAGTGCTCCAAATATATATAAAAATCCAAAGGGAACTATATTTTTGACAGTAGGAACTGGAGGAGCAGATGATATGCAACTCTCTTCATTAAAAGATTTTTCTGCTGAAGGAATTGCTGGTGAATTCGGAATAGCGAATATTGAAATAGAAAACGATCAAACACCTCTGTCAGGAGAATTTATTAAAAATGGAAAGAAACAAAAAATTCTGGATGAATTTAAAATAATAAAAGTTAAGTAAAAGTCATTGTTATTTTTTTAGCGGTAACCTTCATTTTTAAATTTATTACTGTTATTGGAAGTTTATTGAAGTCTAATTGCTATTATGAATACTGTATCTGGTCACTATATTATATCAATCAAATTTTATATTGGTGTTAGGATATGTGAATAAAATTGACCTAAAAAAAGATAAATTTTAAGCCATAAAAAATAGATAAATGTTATAACTAAATAATCAGTTACTATATTAAATTTTTATTTTAAATAAGAGATTTCCAAAATTAATAAATTGGAAATATTCACTTTCCCTATATGCTAAGAAATTTAGGAATATTTTTTCTGGGAATTGTATTTCTTGTTACTATAAGCCTCACCTTTTCTTTTATAGGAACGGTTATGGCACAAGAATCAGAAATTCTCTCCAAAATTACTAATGATAATAAACAAGGTAAGCATCATGATAATGATGATGATAATGATAAATTAGTTGTTGTATCCCAGATTAATTTAAAAGATACTGAAAGAAACGGATTGCTTAAAGTAGTTGGTGTTATTAATGGCGAAGATTTTGTTAAAACTATTCCTTTAGATACATTAAAGGAAACAACCAAGAAATTGAAAGTTAAATTCTCAATGAATAAAGAAAATGAAATAGTAAGTGCTGGTAAACCTGATGAATTTTTTGTTTGTGCTTATCATATTAAAAATACTGATACAAAAATTAATTATTATGATAAACAAGGAATCATTGAATATTTCGACTGTAATGAAGGAGATATAAAATCGACTACTAGCCCAACCCAGATAAGTTTATTTAAAGCCACTTCTCAAGTTTATAATAAAACTTCTACATATTATAAGATGTATTCAAAACCACAAGTAGTCTCATTTGCTACTCTAGCTAATGATAATACAACACAGGCTACTAATGATGTATCTAATCTTAAGATGGATATTGCAAACAGTGGTGATAAAGATAGTAGCAGTGACAAACCGGTGAAGGTAAAAATAATAGTGCCAATGGAAGACAGAAAGGATGCTAAAAAGATCAAAGTTATGGCTATGCTTAAAGGTCAAATTAAATCTGCAATAATAGATGATGTTCAAAAGGAATTTGACAAAATTGGTGGATATACAATTGAAAGAACATTTGCATTTGACAGAAATACCGATATGGGTCCAATACAAATTGGAGATAGATTTCATGCATGTGTAATAGGGCAAGACTTGAATCCTCCTGAAGGAAGTGAATGTGAAAAACGACTAATAAAACACCTTGACAAAACCAATGCTTTGGCTGCTCGATAGTACACCTAATTTAGCATATTTCATTTTTTTTGATAGCTAACGATGCAGATAAGATTAAAGCTCGAATTTCAAAATAGCATATCCTAAAACTAAACTGTGGATCTACAATTGACATGGATATTATGGATTTACATTCAATATTATTAGAGTTCAACTTTATTGCAATTGCAATAAAAAGAAAAAGAAGGAAGAGAAATTGAAATTCACATTACAACATGATCAAAAATAATAATGTAGAATAAATAGTATTTTCAATCAATAACTCTTTCTTTAGTTTTTTCTGCTTCGTATTCTGCTTCAGTGTCTCTATCAGGGTCTTCAATCTTTTTACCTAATGCTCTTGCTCCTGCCTTTATTTTATCATCTAATCCTACTTCCTCATCTGTTTCAATTTTTATATCCTTATCGTTTTCCATTGTAATTGTTGTTGCATTCATATATATATAAAAGTTAGATATTGAATCTTCTGATAAATTTTATATATTATTTATCATTTATTTTTTATAAAATATAACAAATACAATTAATTTATTTATTTTTTGTAATTACAATGTCTACTTTATTTAAAAACCATAGTATACTCAAGACAACTATAGGGATAATTATGACTTGATTGAAAAGTATATAATTATTACTTTAAGAATTAAGACAATTATATGTAATAGCTTAATCCAGAGGTAACCAATTACTATAAACACATGATAGAACTACAATACAACAAACTTGGCAAATATTCTATAGTTATAAAAATTTCTATGTCTTACTAAATACAAGACAATTGTTTATATTATTTCGAAAACGCAAATATTAAGAGTTCTGTTCTAATAAGGTAAAACCAATGTATAAACATACACATGTAAAAGATATTGAAAATGTATTAATATTACAAGGTGGCGGTTCACTGGGTGCTTTCGCATGTGGAGCTTGCAAAACCTTTGCAAAAAAAGATATAAAATTTGATATAATAGCGGGAACATCAATAGGAGCAATTAACGGAGCGATAACTGCTGGAAGTAAAAATGAAAATCCTTCAAAAGATTTAGAAGATTTTTGGATAGAGATAGCAGAAAGTAGCTATAACATCATACCTGATACCTTTTCTTTTGATTATGATTATCAAAACAATCAGATTAATTACAAGAAATCCTCTTCTGCATCATTAAATGCAGCATTTTTTGGGGTTCCAAAATTCTTTGTCCCTAGGTGGTTTAATTGGAATATACATAGGTCTAATGCCTTAAATGATTACACTATGTTACCATCTTATTGGACTCATATATATGATAATACTTTATTGGAGAAAACATTAGAAAAGTACATAGATTTTAAAAAATTGTCTCCAGATGCAAAACCTAATAATATCAATAATAAGGATGATTCCAATAATACAATACGACTTATAATTTCAGCTGTCGATGTACTTTCAGCTGAACCAATAATATTTGACAGTTACAAAACACAGATACAGATGAAACATCTTTTAGCTACAATTGGATATCCTCAATATGGATTCCCATGGATAGAAGTGAATGATGGTGTATACGCATGGGATGGATCTTTGTTAAGTAATACTCCAATACGAGAAGTTATGATGGCTTCTCCTAGTAACGATAAAAATATATTTATAATCGAGAATTATCCTAAAAAAATAGATAGGCTTCCATCAAATATGAGTGAAGTTCAATCTCGAGCCAAAGATATAATGTTCACTGATAAAGATCAGAGTCTAGGTAAAATTTCTAGACTTATAACTAGACATATTAAGTTAATAGAAACATTATATGATATGTTTGAGGAATATGATCATTCAAAAATAGATAAAGATATAATTAAATATATCGAAAAAGAACATAAATTATTGGTAGAAAAATATGGTGCTAAAATCCTAAAGATCACAAGAATTAGTAGAGAAAATAATAAAACACCATATTCATTACAAAATGCTGACTTTTCAGTTAATACAATTAAAGAACTTATTATGCAAGGGGAGAATAAAGCTCTGGATAGTTTAAATTAATTATATTATTAAACTCACCAGATAGAGAGATACTGTTATAAGCGCAATTTATATTTCTAATAGATGTATAATCTATTAGAAAAAAAAGAAAGCAACCAGTATTGGTACATATACATAATCTTGATAATTAGAGAGTTTATTGGTGAATGTAATTTAACATTTGAATCTGTGACAATCAATAACCAAATTCTGAGATATCCAAAGATATTAGACTAATTAGATATTAAAGAGAACAATATGTTTGAAACATGTTTGTGTTCTTTTGTAATTAAGGAATCTAGATACATTCATTTACTTAAATGGGAAAAGATCAAATAAATGAAATTTACAAAAATAGTTGAAACGTGTATTTATTCGACTAAATTAAAAGAAATGAAAAACTTTTACATTAATAATTTAGGATTGGAGTTTGTATCTGAAGAAAATGGAAGGCATGTGTTTCTAAAGGCAGGAAAAAGTATGCTTTTAATCTTTAATCCTAAAAGTACACTAAATGATTCTAATAGTATCTTTCCTGTACACGGTGCTATTACACCACCTTCAATAGTTCACTTTGCTCTAGAAATTTATATGGAAGATTATGAAAAATGGAAGGATCTTTTACAAAAAAATCAAATTAATATTGAAAAAGAATTAAAAATTGGGAATAGCAAATCAATATATTTTCGTGATCCTTCCGGCAATGTAGTTGAATTGATAACTGCAAATGCTTGGCCAGTAGACAATTGATATTTATTACTTCCAATATTTTGGTCTGTAAATATATTTGCATATAACGTAAAAAACATATAGATATTATATCATACTCAAAGCCTATATATATAAGGACTTACCTAAGATATACATTTCGTTTCCATTATGTAGACTTTTTTTTAATTTAAGATATACAAGCCTGTAAATATACGTTTAGTTATGTAATTGGTGATAATACCCTTTCTATATATATATGAAGCATCTACAAGTATTGTGATAATAATCTCTAAATAAAAAATCTAAGTTATTCTCTCAAGTTTTGGATTGCGACACTTAAATTTAGCATTCTGAAAAAGAATAAAGAAAATATAATGAATAAAATAAATAGTTTTTACTAAAATAATTATACTAAAAAATTCTAAAATATAATTTTGTTTTTAAACACATAAAAATTTTCGGAATTAAGAAATGAACTGTTTATAGAGTACATTGTCTCCATTAAATCCATGAGAATTTTTATAGCGATCTTAACTATAATATTGTCATTTATTGTAGCAACTTGTTCCCTCTATAACCTACAACAAATGATTGATGCTGAAGCTACTATAAATAACAATTTAACTAATTTTACTTCTTCAGACAAAACAGTCAATCCTTTTGCATTGCAAGTTGAACAGATTAAAACTGTTCCAAATAAAATTTATGTCGGAGAAGAATTTAGTATAAACGCAACTGTTAAAAATACTGGAATGTACCCTGTTACTTTCATAGCAAATCTTTGTGATTCTGAACTGTATGCAGTATTTGACCATAAAGTTGAAGAATCACCTGCTCCCGAGTGTAAGATGGTGTCAGAACCAGTTATATTAAATGCAGGAGAAAAAGTGATAGTTCAACGTATTTCAGGTTTATCAGGTTTAACATATAAAGCCTTAGAAGAAGGGCAATCTTATGCAAAGGTTATTCTTCCGTTTAAAATAAATTTATCTGAAATAGATACAATAGATAGCCTAATTGGAGGTAAATTTAATGTGACTATAAATCCAGAACTTTCTACTTGATTTAAAATTTAAGCTTTAAGGTAATGTTTTAAAGCAAAATGCATACAAAAAAACTATAGAAAGTAATAATCATACTAATAATATTAATAATTTGAAAGAAAAAAAATTAATTATAGTTGTTAGCTATATCTGTTAGCCCAATAGACTATGTGTACTACATTTCCAATCATTTATTTCCATACCAAAACTACATTTTATTTCTGCTTGTGTGGTTTTTAACTTTTGAGATGAATTTATTGAACTTAGAATTTCACTTTTAATTTTTTCATTTATCGTTGACTTATCTACAAATGGGTTTGCTAAAGTTGGCAATTTAGTGTCTGATTTACTTTTATGAGCTATAACATATCCTATAAATGGAGATTTATCAAAGTCCTGTATGATTGTTGATGTTACCAGATCAGTTGACTCTTTAAGGGAAGTAACGCTTCCTACTATACTATATGTTGTATCAAATGTGCCAATCTGGGAAGAACCAGAAGATAATACATAAGAATTTGAAGAATCTTTCGTTATATGGATTGTAGATGCTGGCAATTTTGACTGTAATCCGCTTGTTTGGGCATATGATTCTGCTATTCCCATTATAGATATACTACTTATAGTCAATATACTTAATGCTGAAAGAACTATAAGTATATTATATACATTTTTTATCATTAATAAGCGCAGTCATAATAATATTTAAATTTATATCAATTTTTGAGTTTTGTCTATATACTATATAACAAAATAGAAATATCCTTTGTAGATATTTCATATAGAGAACTATCTTTGTGTCTTGTTAACATTTGGAAATTATTTTGGTTGGTTCTTCAATTAGAAATGAAGTTGTTGTTGTTCTTCTTTCACCTTTACTTGACCTAAAAAAATGAAAATGCTGATGGTTTATTTTGCCATGGTCTATTTTAATAATATATTATCTGTCAAGATAAAATCTCTTTGATGTTCATCTTTTCCAAACTGTGATGTTATAATCAAAGAATTGAAATGTCTATGTATATTATGAGGAATTTTAAATTTCAAGTCACCGTCAGGTTCAAAAGTTCTAGTTTCACCAAATGAGCTTGTTTCGATATTATCATATGTAATTTCATCTTCAGTTAGATTTGACAAAATTACGACATCATTGAAGGCGCCTTCTTTTATCTCACAGTTGTTATTGTTGCTACATTCCATAAAGGTCAGTCTAATCCTTTCTCCTCCTTTTAGTTCTATTGTATCTTCTAAACATTCATTTTGATCTCTATATGATGCCTCACTTACAATTACTTTGTCATTAACTAAACGTTTAAAATCAGCTAAAACCTTTTCTGTCCCTGTTTCAGTTACGACTTTTACAAGTAAATGAGAGCCTATCTCACTACAGCTTAAACTATTTTCTTTATTAACATCACTTTTTTCATTTAAGCCAAATACCTGATTGAAAGTCGTTAAACACGCTATACTGAAAGTGAGAATTAGTGCAGTCAGCAAAAAAGAAAAAAAGAAAATTGCTTTCATCAATAGTTATAAAATATTGAGTTAGTTAAATTTTTTTATTGAATTTGCATTAATCATAATCAATAATAGTAACGAAAAATACTTAAAAGCCATAGCCCACTTATTATGACCAAAGCAAAACAAGAAGGCTATGGCAACCTTAGTAGTGCTTTTTCGGAGAATGTATTATCAAATCGCTATTATGATATTTAAGAATTAGAGACAACTTAATTAAATAATTATTATCTCCTATGAGTTTGCAGTATAATAATAAAAGCCATAACCTTCCATGGGCCAAGGATGCTTATAGAAGGCTATGGTATGCCTATAAGTTCTTTGGACGACTTATTTGGTTGAAATGTAAATAAATGTATGTTAATTATAATATTTAACAATTGAGATAAATTAATTGTCATAGCCCGAACAATATAAAGATCCGCACTATAACAAGATGACTTGCCAATAATAGTTTTACCTATGGTTATGACAAAAAAATGATAAAAATGATATTATAAATTTCTAAAATTCTTAGTATAGGTTTTGAAATGGATAATATTTATGTTATTTATTTAAAATAATTGTCTGCTATTATAACAAAAAAATAAAAAATGATAGAGATTTAAGGTCTACCTTAATGGCGGATTATCTAGGCAATACGCAAAAGCCCTAAAGCTTGTATCATTCCCGAATATTGTAACCTGATATGCAGAATCAAGGGTAACCGGTGGAAGTTCGCTAGCAAGGTCAGGTAAAGGTCCGTCATATATTACAATTGGGGGAGAATTTAAGTTTGAAGAAAAAATCTGATACCCTCCTTCAAATACTACATCACCTACATCACAAGTTGCAATCGAATTTTTTATAGCAGGAGTAGGAGGACTAAGAAATGTAGTATTTCCTAAGACAGAATAAAGATTTGTGCTATTTATTTGATTAGTTCCAGATGGACCTACTGGACCTGCTGGACCTTGTATGCCTGTTCTATTCTCTACTCTGTTATCTTTCCTGTCATCTTTATCATCAAATTTAACATGTTTACAAAATTCTACTGAACCCACAAAGAATCCTTCAAATGGACCTGTCCTACACTCATATTTTTTGTCATCTGTGGGATATTGACTATAATAACTATCTCTATATTTGTCATATTCTTGAGCCATTGCGACTGTTTCTGGTTGAGTAATGGCAAAACTGTTAACATTACCAATGAACTTGCCAAAAGCCCAAAAGTAAATACTGATTTTTTCACAATATTTTTAAACAGTTAAAATATAATTGAAGTGCTTAGGTACACCTGCTAACATAGTATTACTAAATTAGATTAGTGAATTTGATTAGATAATTTTTATTGTGATTTTCAGTTGCTAATTATTCTTAGGTAATCCATTTCTAAAAATATTAGAATCTCTAATGAATAATAATTTTCTATAGCAGTGGTACTATAACTTTCTATAAATCAAGTATTAAATTCTTGAATTTATTTTAGTTAGAGTTACATTTTAGCAATCGAACCCCTTTACATCTTTAGTTAATTCATCGGGAGTTGAATAGACACGGTTTCAGTGTTCAATTGCTAATAATATTCTAAAGATATTATATAGTAATAGAAAATTTTAATTTTCAAATATTGTGTGTTGATATAGTTATGCATATTTATTAATAGACATTTTATTTATGTTATTATGACGTGTTGGAACTAATAAAAATTCATCTTTTATTAATCAACAGTAATTTTTAGATTTAATTGAGCTTAATAGATACCTAACTAACTTCTTAAATTGATAGTACATCTTTTAACAAAATAAGATTTTATAATCGATATTGTATATTTATAGAAAAAGAGAGAATTGATATCACTGTATTTTTTTCTATGTGTCATTTTTACTATATCTGTAGGAAATTTAGTTATAATTTTTGCAGAGCCTGACAGTAAAATAATATATTCTAACTGGGTTCTTATTATAAATTCTCTGGTTGCTGCAGGACTAGCATCATATATCTTTTTAAAAAATAAGGAGAGTATTGATGAGAATAAAGAAAATATCCTTTTAACAATAGGACTTGTTTTTTGGTTTATTGCCAATATCATATGGGCATATTACGAAGTAGTATTAGATATTGTATCTCCTGTACCATCTCTTGCAGATTTTTTCTTGTTGTCTGCATATATCTTTTTGATTTACAGATTAATGATAATAAGAAAAAAACTCAGTCACATTATAGATAAAAAAATTATGTATTTGATGATAGCATTAACTGGATTATTCTTAACATATATTTTGAATCTAACGTTGGATATGGCTCTAACATCCAACTTTAGAGGTACGATGCTTTTTATTGTCACTCTTTCTTATCCCACTTTAAATTCAATATTGACTGTTCTTGCCATAACAATTCTTCTTGGTATTAAGAATGAAAAACAACATCGTCATCTAGTCCCATGGGTATGTGAGTTAATAGGTTTCTTGGCAATTGTAGTAGGGGATAGTTGGTTTGCAATAATTGTTCTTACAGCGTTTATAGAACAACTTTGGATTTCTACTTTGTTACTCTCTGCCCATTATTTACTAATTGCTGGTGGGCTTATATGGTATTTACGATATTCTATCAAATGGAAATCAAAAGATCTTGCATTTAAAATTGTTGCTGGAATAAAAAAGAGGAGACTTTCTAATATAATTATTTTTACTTCAATAACTGTTATTGCTCTTGTTTTGTTTTATGGCTTTTATCTTGGCAATGGATTTGGAGGCGATGGAGGAAAAAATTCATTGTTAATTAAGAAAAACCATATTACTGATGAAAAACCATTACTAACGTCTACTGGTGCTGCTGATGATGGACAGCAGAACTTATATAAAGAATTTGTAGTGGGAGCAATCATACCATTTACTGGTTCTTTGTCGTCAATTGGAAAATCAGTAAAAGTGGCTCTGGAAAAAGCTGAGCATGACGTAAACAAATATTTTGAAACAATGAATTCTTCATCAAGGTTCAATCTTGTTATGGCAAATTCAAAAACAAGCCCAGAAGATTCTCTTGAGGCATTAAAACAATTATATTCAGCTGGAGCCAAAATTATCGTTGGGCCTGCTACAAGCACTGCAGTTTCAGCTGTAAAAGAATATGCAGATACTAATGACATTATACTAATTAGCTACTCTAGTACTTCTCCATTACTTTCTATACCAGGAGATAACCTTCTCCGATTGGTACCAGATGATATCAATCAAGGAAAGGTTATTGCAGAAAGAATGATTGATGATGGAATAAAAGTAGTTGTACCAATATGGAGAGGTGATATCTATGGAAATGAACTCTATAAAGCTACAAAATATCATTTTGAAAAATTGGGTGGAAAAATGGTAGAGGAAGGGATAAACTATAAACCGCATACAGGTAAATTTGCTACAAGTTTACATAGAATTAATTTCATCATGTGGAATAAAGATCTAGAAAGATTAGACAGTATAGTAGCTGACGCAATAAAAAAATATGGTGCTAATTCTGTAGGAGTTTTTATAATATCTTATGATGAAATAACACCTATATTAATTCAATCTCCTATGTATAGGTCGCTTGGTGACATCAGATGGTATGGTAGCGATAGTATAGCTCAGAATCATCACATTACAAAGAATATAGATTCCGCACTATTTGCAATTAAAACCAATTTTTCTAATCCTTTGTATTCTCTAGATACAAAATCTCCGAAAATTCATGGGTTAATTGAGGTATTAGAAAAGGAATTGCATGATGGAAAAGAATCTATAACTTATCCTGCAATAGCTTATGATTCTTTTTGGATTTCTTCTTTAAGCTTGGAAAAAAACAGTACTACTAGTAGCTATCTCGACTCAAAAAATATAAAGAAATCTTTCAAAGATATTGTTATCGAAACAGCAGAATCTTTTGATAATGGTATTTCAGGAAAAATACAACTTAATGACGCTGGAGATCGAATTGGAGAAAATTATGATTTCTGGAGCGTGACTAAGCATTCTCAAAATAATCAATATACATGGAAAATAGAAAATGTTCCAATAGGATTAAATCATTAAATATATTGTCAATGGAATCTATAAAATTTAAAAGATATTAAAAGCCATAGCCTTCTTCTAGGGGTTCACCATACACGAAGGCTATTCTATCTTCAGTAAATGGTCTTCCATTTTAACAAATTTTTTACAATTTTAATCAATATTCATATTTTAAATATATAAACTATATACACTATGAGTATACATTAAGGTCACATATAATTTAAATAAAATAGTTATGAATAACCATATTAAACGTACCAATAGCATTAATAGGATTCATCTGCACAATTAACAAGATGATCAGGAGTAGTGCCCTCCATGTAGTAGGGTTCTAATACATAGTATTTAGCTTTTATTGTTAGAAACTTATTTTAGAATTATCTTGATAATTTAGAATATACTAATATTATAATAAAAAATATTATTGGACTTTGAGATATATTCATTATATTTTAACTAAGTCTAGTAGCTATACTAAGGAGTTTGATATATAGAGTAATAAAAAAGATTTAAGAATAAAAAAAAGTTACCTTAAAAAAAACTTCTTAGTTTAGTTAAAATATTCTCATTAAATAGGTTAATTCCGTTATTATTATCTATGCATTTATTTGATTCATTTCCTTCATTACTGTTACAAATTTGAACAAGTAGTAAAATT
>Ga0126306_10000152_pt1 | contig 25507 bp, 25 predicted proteins | sample Plot27_FD_92592 | JGI IMG/M metagenome (GOLD analysis project Ga0126306, IMG submission 92592) | Serpentine soil microbial communities from UC McLaughlin Reserve, CA, USA - Plot27 | ecosystem: Environmental > Terrestrial > Soil > Grasslands | place: USA: UC McLaughlin Reserve, Lake County... | reverse complement strand
TCGTACTGCGGCGCGCGGCGGCCGGCTCCGCCCTGCCAGCCGGGATAGATCTCGAACTCGCGCAGCGTCCAGTAGATCGCTCCTGAGAGCGCGGGCGAGTGTTCGATCACGTCGAGTGTGCGCCCGGCGTGGAAGGTCTGGAACGGATAGCCGCCCTTCAGGTCGGGCGGCGCCTCCGCCAGCTCGGGCCGGCCCTCGGAGCCCCACTCGGTCATCACGATCGCCTTGCCGGGGTAGAGATCGCGCAGCTCGCGGATGTACGGCTCGAGCAGGCTGAAGTCCTCCACCCAGCGGTACCAGCCGAAGTACTGGTTCAGCCCGATCATGTCGAACGAGTGGTAGGTGAACTGCTCGGCGAAGCCGGGGCGGCCCTTGATGTCCACCGAGATCGGCAGCGTGGGGTCGAGGTCGCGCGCCTGTTCCTGGGCTGTGAGCAGGAAGCGCTTGGTGGCGGGCTTCTGGTCCGGGGTGAAGCTCAGCTCGTTCGCCACGGAGTGCGTCAACACCGATGGGTGGCTGCGCGCGGCGGTCACGGTGCGGCGCACGGTGAGCAGCGCGCGCTCGCGCTCCTTCGCCTGCCGCAGGAGCTGCGCGCCGTGGTCGCGCTGCCAGATCGGCGATTGGCTCCAGACGAGGATGCCCGCCTGGTCGAAGCGCGACAGCAGGCGGTCGTTCATCAGGTAGTGGGCGCGCGTCACGTTCGCGCCCAGGTCCTTCAGGTCCGCGACGATCCGGTCCATGTCCGCTCCCGTGAGAGCAGCGCCCGAGCCCGGCATGTCCTCGTGGATCGACGCCCCGCGCAGCTGGATGCGGCGGTTGTTGAGCCACAGGTGGCCCTGCTTCACCGCGACCGAGCGCAGCCCGATCCGGCGACGCTCGCGCTGCACCACCCGTCCGCGGTCGCGCAGGGTGAGCTCGGCCGCGTAGAGCTGGGGTAGGTCCGGCGACCACAGCTGCGGAGCCGGCACTGGGAGCGTGAGCTGAAGGCGGCGCTGCTTCGCGCGCTGGCGCGGGAGCCTGTAGCTGCGGGTGGTCACGCGGCCGCTCGGCGAGCGCAGCTTCACGTCCAGCGACGGCGCGATACGACGGCCGCCGCGGCGCTGGAGCAGTCCGTCCAGGAGCAGCTCCGCGCGGCAGCCGCGGGCCCGGCCGCGGCAGCGAACGCTCGACATCGTGCCGAGGTCCTGAATGTGCGCGGGTCCGGCGGGCACCAGCTCAACCGGGCGGACGATCCCGTTCCAGTTCCACCAGCCCTCGGGCAGGTCCGGGTTCTTGCGCCCGTCGACGATCACCTCGAGGACGTTGGTGCGGCCGGGGCGCAGGCCGCGGGCCGGGAGAGTGAAGGGCGTGTACGGGTCGACGTTGCGGCCGATGCGGCGCCCGTTCAGGATCACCGCCGCGTTCCGGCGCACGCTCTCGAAGCGGAGCAGCCAGCTGAAGGCGCGCGGGGTGGGCGGGCCCTGGAAGCTCACGCGGTAGCGGCGCACCTGGCCCGGATAGAGCGACGGCAGCGCGTGCGAGTCGAACACGCTCGGCACGCGCGTGCGCTCCCAATCGCCCGGCGCCTGCGCGGCGAGGCCGCCCGCCGTGGCCGGCGCCGCCGGGCCGCTGTCCTCCGGTGCGGTCTCCTCAGGCGGCGCCTCCTGGGGCGGCGCGGGGACGGCCGCCTCCACGCGCATCTCCCAGCCGTCCGAGAGCGTGCGCTCGCGCGGGGGTGCGCCCTGCGCCAGCGCCGCCGCGTGTGCGGCCAGGGCGATCAGGGCTGTCACGAGGGCGGAGAAGCACCGCATCACGGCCATCACCGTAGCCGGACGCGAGGATCGTGTCTGACACAGTTCGCCCGTGCCGCCGCTCGCCGCAGGGGTGGAGTTCCTCGACGCGCCACTGGCCGTCTTCGGCGTGCTGCTCGTGGCCGGTGCGCTCATCTCGGGGCTCGCGGGGAGGACGTTCCTGTCCCTGACGGCCGCCTTCGTCGCCGCGGGGTTCGTGCTCGGCGAGGGCGGCCTCGAGGTGCTCGAGCTCGACCCGACGTCGCAGTTAGTGCAGGGCCTCGCCGTCGTGGCGCTGATCGTGATCCTGTTCCGAGACGGGCTCGAGGTGGAGGAGGAGATGCTCCAGGAGGCGTGGCACCTCCCGCTCCGGAAGCTCGTGCTCGCGATGCCGCTCACGTGCGCGCTCGTGGCGCTGGTGACCCATGCGCTCACGGACCTCGGCTGGACCGAGTCCTTCCTGGTGGGCGCGCTGCTCGCACCCACGGACCCGGTGCTCTCCTCCGCGGTGGTCACGAACCCGCGCGTGCCGCGCCTGATCCGCCACTCGCTCAACCTCGAGTCAGGTCTGAACGACGGCCTGGCGCTGCCCGCGGTGCTCGCGCTCACCGCCACCGCGGCCGGTGAGGACGACTTCGTCTGGTGGCAGTTCGTGCTCCAGGACGTGCTCGTGGGGGTGCTGTCCGGTCTGGCGGTGGCGTTCGTGGCGTCGCGGCTGATGCCGCGCGGCCGCTCGCTCGGCGATCCAATCAGCGCGCATCAGAAGGCCCTCTACGCGCTCGGCGTTGCATTCGCCGCCTACGGCACGGCAACACTGCCTCCCGAGGGCAACGGCTTCATCGCGGTGTTCGTAGCCGCGATCGCTTTCGGCATCTGGCGGCCAGACGTTCGCGAGTGCTTCGAGGCGCAGAGCGAGGATCTGGTCGAGATCGTGAAGCTGGGGGTGTTCCTCGTCTTCGGCGCGATCATCACGCTGGACGGCCTCTTCGGCGACGGCTGGGCGGCGGTCGGCGTGATCGCATTCACCCTCCTGGTGGCGCGCCCCGTCGCGGTGTTCGTCTCACTGGCCGGCACCCGCCAGGTCGGCACCGCCGGGAAGGCGTTCATGGCGTGGTTCGGCCCCAAGGGAGTGGCCACGATGGCGTTCGCGCTGTTCGTGCTCGGCTCCGCCGTTCCGGAGGGCGAGCGGATCGCAAATATCGCCGCCCTGGGGGTACTCGCATCCATAGTTGTGCACGGGCTCACCGATCACGCAGGGGTGCAGTGGATCGCGCGCCGGAAGCTCCAGGACAACTGACGCACGGCGGCCGATCCGGGTAGTACATTGCTCGCGCCCTCTGGCAGGGGGCAACGGGGAATATTTCAACTGGGGGCTTCTTATGCATGCTTTGCGATCGCGCGTCGGGGTGGTCTCGATCACGGCCGGGGTTGCTGTTCTTCTCGCTCTGCCGGTGGTCGCCGCGGGCCAGGTTCCGGGGGTCGAGCAGGTCGTGGGCGGGATCACGGAGACCGCGGAGAGCATCGCCGCGGTGCCGGTGACCCCGGCGCTGCCGGCGCCACCCGCTCAGGTCCAGGCGCCTGCGCCCAAGCCGGCCCCGGCTCCCGCGCCGGCCCCCGCCCCTGCCGCACCCGCACCGGCCGCCGCCGCGCCCGCGGCCCCGCGCCAGTCCGCGACTACCGTGGCCCCGCGGCCCGCGACGAGCTCCGGCAAGGCCTCCGCGAGCAAGGCGCCCAAGTCCGGATCGGCCGCCAAGGGCGGCAGAGTCAAGGCACGCAGCTCGTCCGACGTGCCCGCGCGCGCGAGCCAGGACGACTCGGCCGACGAGCCGTGGGGCTCGGGTGTCGCGGATCCGGTCGCCGATCTCCCGGAGGACGCCGGCCCGGACACGCTGCCGTTCACGGGGCTGCAGCTCGTCCTGATCGCGATGGCCGGTCTCGTCGCTCTGGCGGGCGGACTGGTCCTGCGCCGGAGCGCCCTCACCGCCAGGGGCTGAAGTAGATTCCCCGGGCATGGAGACCTGGGACATTGCTTCGCTAGAGGTTCAGCCGCACCAGCCCGAGGTCCTTCGCAGCGACCCCGAGGCGCGCGTGATCGCGATCAACCTGCCGGCCGGCGAGCGCCTCCAGGAGCACCAGGTGCACGAACGAGCGTGGGTCGTGGTCGCGTCCGGCGAGGTCGAGTTCGAGGAGGACGGCAGGACGGTCGCGGGCGGCTGCGGCCTCGTGGCCCACTTCGACCCGAAGGAGCCGCACGAGGTGCGCGCGAAGAGCGACGCGCTGCTCGTCCTCCTGCTCGCCCCCTGGCCGGGGGAGGGGCACCCGAGCCAGCGCTAGCATCCCCGGGGTGGACCCCTCTCGCAAGCGGAAGCTGCGGCTGGTGGTGGCCCTCTCGGCCGCCCTGCTGCTGGCCACCGCGCTCATCTACACCAGCTTCAGCGCCTCGACGGAGGCCAGCAAGCCGAGTGAGATCCAGCCCGGCAAGTCCTACGACGTGACAGGGAAGGTCGTGAAGGGCTCCATCGAGCACCGGGGCGATGACCTGCGCTTCCGCATCCGCGACCGCGACGGGACCGAGTCAGTGCCCGTCTCCTACACCGGCGTCGTGCCCGATCCGTTCCGGGAGGGACGCGAGGTGATCGTGTCGGGCGAGCTGGCGAACGGAACGTTCGTGGCCGAGCGCGACTCCCTCGTCACGAAGTGTCCGTCGAAATTCACGAAGGACGAGCAGTCGAGCTGACGTGGCCGGTGTCGGCTCCGCCTGCCTCGCCGTCGGCCTCCTGACGGCCCTCTACGCCGTCGTCGCATCCGTTTACGGAGCACGCACACGGCGCCGCGAGTGGATCAGCTCGGGTCGGCGCGCGATCTACTGCGTGGCCGCCCTCAGCGTGACCGCCTTCGCTCTGCTCGAGGCGGCGTTCCTGCGCTCGGACTTCTCGTTCGCGCTCGTGGCAGAGGGGTCGTCCACGGACACGCCCACCTTCTACAAGGTCACCGCGCTCTGGGCCACGCAGGACGGCTCGCTGCTGCTCTGGGTCACGCTCCTGTCGCTCTTCTCGACGACCGTGCTGTTTCTGACGCGCCGTTCGCTGCGCGACATCGCTCCCTATGCCACCGCGGTGCTCGGCTGCATCGCCGCGTTCTTCCTGCTGTTGATGGTCGGCTGGGAGAACCCGTTCGACACGCTCGCCATGCAGCCGGCCGAGGGAGCCGGCCTGAACCCGCTGCTGCGCCACCCGGCGATGATGATCCACCCGCCCATGCTCTACACGGGCTACGTGGGCTTCTCGATCCCGTTCGCGTTCGCGATCGGCGCACTGATCGCGCGGCGCACGGGAGCCGACTGGATTCGCGCCACCCGCCGCTTCGCGCTGATCGCCTGGACCTTCCTCGGCACGGGAATCATGCTGGGCGCGCTCTGGTCCTACACCGAGCTGGGCTGGGGCGGCTACTGGGCGTGGGACCCCGTCGAGAACGCCTCGCTGATGCCGTGGCTCGTGGGCACCGCGTTCCTCCACTCGATCATGGTGCAGGAGAAGCGCGGGATGCTGAAGGTGTGGAACGTGTCACTGATCTGCGCCACCTTCACGCTGGCGCTGATGGGCACGTTCCTGGTGCGCAGCGGAATCCTCGAGTCGATCCACGCGTTCGGCGCCTCGACGATCGGCGTTCAATTCCTGGTCTTCATCGGCCTCGTGATCGCGGTGTCGGCCGGCCTGATCATCGCCCGGCTGCCCCACCTGCGCTCGGAGGCGCGGCTCGATTCGCTGCTCTCGCGTGAGGCCTTCTTCCTGCTGAACAACCTCGTGCTCGTGGGGCTCTGCCTCGTGATCCTCTGGGGCACGTTCTTCCCGCTGATCTCAGAGGCGATCACGGGCACCGAGGCGAGCGTTGGGCCGCCGTGGTTCAACCGGCTGGTCACGCCGCTGGCGCTGGTACTCGTGCTGCTCACGGCGATCGGGCCGATGCTCGCGTGGCGGCGGTTCACCCCCTCCTCGCTACGACGGATCCTGACGGTGCCGCTCGCGGTCGTCGCAACCGTGCTCGTGGTGCTACTGGCACTGACCGACGCGGTGGACAGCCCGCCCTCGCTCGCGATGTTCTGCCTCGTGGCGTTCGTTCTGGCGGCGGTGGGGCAGGAGCTCTGGCGCGGAACGATGGCGCGGCGCACGATGAGCGGCGAGTCCTGGCCGCGCGCCCTGGCGCGCCTCACCGGCCGCAACCGGCGCCGCTACGGCGGTTTCCTCGTGCACGCCGGCATCGCGGTGCTGTTTCTCGGCGTGGCGGCGTCCTCGGCGTTCCTCGACCAGCGCGACGTGCGCCTGTCGCCCGGGGAGTCCTTCGAGGTGAACGGCTACCACGTGACCTACCGCGAGGCCACGGCCAAGCTCGGCGGCGACTCGGGGGGCACCGGAGCGCCGATCTCCTTCGGCGCGGTCCTCGACGTGCGCAAGGACGGCAAGCACTTCGTGCTGCGGCCGTCGCGCAACTACTACGCGAGCGGCGATCCCGCGCTCGGCACCATCTCGCGCTTCTTCGAGGGCGAGGCCACCAGCGAGGTGGACGTCCGCTGGGGCCTCACGCGCGACGTCTGGCTCGCGGTACGGCCGGACATCGGCTCGCTCGAGGGACCGATCCGCGAGGCAGACGCCAAGTTCGCCGAGTCGCCGGGTGACGTGCAGGCGCTGATCGTGGCCGCGCTGGCCGAGCGCTACCGGAGCGATCCGCCGCCGGCGGCCTTCCGCGCCATAGCCTCGCCGCTCGTCGTGTGGATATGGATCGGCGGCGGCATCGTGGTGCTCGGCGCCCTGGTGGCGGCCTGGCCATCGCCCGAGACGCGGCTGCGGCGGGTCCGCTCGCTCTACTCGGCCCGCGTGGGCCAAGAGCTCTCGCGCGCATAGGCGCCGGTGGAGTACGCGCTCGCCCTGGTCGTGCTCGCCGTGTTGGTGGCCGCGGTCGTATGGCTGCCGCTACGACGCCGTGGGGAGGAGGAGCAGCGCGAGGAGACGATGCTCGCCGAGCTGAGCGCGGCCAAGGAGGCGAAGTACCGCGAGATCCGCGACGCCGAGCTGGACCACCAAATGGGCAAGCTCTCGCGTGAGGACTGGCGCTCGGTGGACCGCGACCTGCGTGCCGAGGCGATCGAGATCCTGCGCCAGCTGGACCGCATCGAGGGACGTGCGCCCGAGGGCGGGATCGACCGCTAGCCTTGCGGCCCGATGGAAGCGATTCTCAGTGGCCTGCAGATCATCCTCGCGGTGGTCGTGATCGTGCTGATCCTGCTGCACTCGGGCAAGGACGCCGGTCTCTCGGGCGCCTTCGGCGTCGGCACCGGCGCGGGCCCATTCGGCGGCGGCTCGCTCGTGGAGCGCAACCTGAATCGCTGGACCGTCTTCTTCGCCCTGCTGTTCGTGGCGAACGTGATCATCCTGCTGAAGATCTAAATCGCGCCGGCTGTCCTGCCTCAGGCTGCTATAGCCAGCCCTAGCCAGGACGGTCCGTTCGATCTAGCCGGCGGCGCCGGTGAAGCGGACCGCGTCGGCTCGCATCGCCGGGCATACGACTCCGTAGGCGGAGCGGCGGCCGTAGAACTCGCCCTCGCACGTGAGCTTCTGGTCGCGTGTGAGCGCCTGTGCGCGCGAGAGGATCCCGAGCACGCTGTCGGTGAGGCGGAGGTCGCGCAGCGGGCGGGTGACCCGGCCGTCCTCGATCAGGAAGGTGCCGTCGCGAGTGACCGCGGTGATCAGCGTCTCCTTGGGCCTCACCACGTTCGCGTACCAGAGCCGGGTCACGTAGATGCCGCGCTCGATCCCGGCGCACAGCTCGCCCTCGTCAGCCACCGCGCCGCCGGCGAGCACGAGGTTCGTGGGGTGGGGCCCCCCGGGGTCGCCGCCGGGGGAGAGCGCGTGCCCGGTGCTCAGCTCGCCCATCAGGGCGGCGCTGCGCACGTCGTGCGCCACGGCGGAGGCGATCCCGTCCTGGATCAGCGGCACGGGCATCTTCCTGGTGCCCTCCGCGTCGAACGAGCGCGGCAGCGTCCGGGCGCTCGTCGGCGCGTCGGACAGGTTGATCGCAGCAGCCGCGACGGGCTTGCCGAGCCGGCCGTCCAGGGCGCCGCGGCCCTCCGCGTGCGCCAGGCCGTTGAATGCGGTGCCACCGAGCAGGTCGAGCAGCCAGCCCACGGCCTGCGGCTCGAACACCACCGGGTATGAGCCCGCAGGAAGCTCCACGGGCTCCCCGCTCGCGGCCGCCTTCAGTGCAGCACGCTCGGCGAGCGCACCCGCCGAAAGTTGGCCCGCGGCCACGGCCGCCTGCGAGGCGTAGCCGCTGCGGCCGTTCGGCGCGATGCAGATCACCTTCATGAAAGCGTCAGTGCGCCGCTCCTCACCGCCCGCTTCAGCGGTCGCCCAGGCCTGGTCCTGCTGGGCGACCGTCCAGATCCCGTGCGCCTCGACCCCGTGGGCGTCCGCCTCCACGAACGCGTCGGCCAGGGCCGCGCCTCCCCTGGTGGGGGCGAGCTCCGCGGTGGCGGGGTCGAACGAGTCGAGCGCCGCGACGTCGAGGTCCGGCGCGAAGCCGGGGAAGCTCCCGTCGTGGGTGACCTCGGCCGCCTCGGCCACGAGTCGCGCCCGCGCGGCGCAGTCCGCGAGCGACTTGTCGTCCACCGCGTTGGTGGCGGCCCGCCCGACGTTGCCCCGCAGCGGCACGGCCAGCTCGACGGTCACGTCGTCGATCCCCGTGGACTGCGTCGGCCTGCTCGCGGCGAAGCGCAGCATCAGCGAACGCTCGTGCGTGACCAGCGCGAGCGCGCCAGGCCCGGCGTGCCCGACCGCGCGCTGCGCCACCTCGAGGGTGTTCACGCCATGCCCACGTCGACGTTGCGAAAGCGCGCCGGCGCGGTGCCGTGCGAGACCCGCATCACCTGGCCGGGCTCGCCCTTGCCGCAGTCGAGCAGCGAGATCAGCCGCCACTCGCTCGGTGAGCAGACCGCGTCGCAGCTGCCCCAGAAATCGGGCGTGACGCCCGCGTAGCTCGGGTTGCGGAGCATGCGGCCGCGCTCGCCGCCGCGGATCTCCCAGGCGGCCTCGCCCTCGAACTGGAAGTGCAGCCGGCGGTTGTCGATCGACCACGAGCGGTTCGTCTCGATCAACAGGCCGTCGCCTGTGTCGGCGAGGAGGTCGTCGAGGCTGCCGGCGTCCCCCGGCTCGAGGTTCACGTTGGTCATCCGCACGATCGGCTGGCGGTCGAAGCCCTCCGCGCGCGTGCAGCCGCCCGAGCGGTCGAGCCCGATCTCCGCCGCGGTCTCGCGCGAGGAGAGAAAGCCGGCGAGCACGCCGTCTCGCACGATCGGCACCGGGCGTCCCTCCACGCCCTCGTCGTCCCAGCGGAAGCTGCCGAGCCCACCCGGGTTGGTGGCGTCGGCGGTCACGCTCATCTGCTCGGAGCCGAAGCGCAGCGAGCCGATCCCGTCCGCCGGCACGAAGCTCGTGCCCGCATAGGAGGCCTCACGGCCGAGCACCCGGTCGAGCTCGACGGCGTGGCCGACCGACTCGTGCACCTGGAGCCCCAGCTGCTCGCCCGCGAGGATGAGCGTCGTGCGGCCGGGCGGGCAGGCCGGCGCGCGCAGCAGCGCCACGGCCTCCGACGACACGAGCGGAGCATGCCCGGGCAGCTCCAGCTCGAGGAAGTGCTCGTATCCGGCCTGGGCCACGTGGCCGCCGTGCGAAGCGGGGAACGAGCGGATCTGGCTGTCGTTCCCCTCGACCGCCACGGCGCTGATGCCACCGCCGCACTCCGTTATCCGCTGCTCGCAGAGGGCGCCCTCGGTGCTGACGAAGATCTTCTCGGTTCGAAAGGCGGAGAAGCGCGCGAGCGTGAGGTTCACGCCCGGCTCGGTGCGCAGCCCGGCATCCGCCGCGAGCAGCACGGCGAGCTTTTCCTCGAGCGGGACCTCGAAGGGGTCGCGCTCGACCGGGCTCGCCCACTCGCCGTGCGCCGGAGGCTCCGGCGCGAGCGGCGTCTCCTCCGGCACCGCGGGCTGCGCCTCGGCGATGGCGAGCGCGCGCTCGAGCGCCAGCTCAGCGTCGCGGCGATCGGTGCCGCGCACGGCCGCGAAGCCCCACGCGCCGCCCATACGGACGCGCACCCCGATGCCCTCGCTCTCGCCGGAGTCGAGCTGGTCGAGCCTCCCGTTGCGAGTGGAGAGGCGCTCCACTCTCGAACGCACGAAGCGCGCGTCGGCGTAGCCGGCGCGCGCTCCAGCGCTGTCGATCAGGTCCGAAAGCAGGTCTCGCACCCTGCGAGCCTACCCACGGTCAGGTGTCTTAGCCCTGCTTGACCGCCGAGATGTCGAGGCTCAGCGTGACCTTCTCGCCGACCAGGAGGTTGCCGCTCCCGAGCGCCTGGTTGAAGGTCATGTTCCAGTCGCCGCGGTTCACCTTGCCCACGACCTCGAGGCCGACGCGCTCGTTGCCCCACGGGTCGATCTCGGTGCCCTCGACCACGGCCGTCAGCGTGACCGGGTTGGTGACGCCGTTCATCGAAAGCTCACCCTCGATCTCGAAGGTGTCCTCGTCGAGCGGGCGGATGGCGGTGGACTCGAAGCGGAGCTCGGGGTTGGACTCTGCTCCGAAGAAGTCCGCCGAGCGGAGGTGCTCGTCACGGCCCGGCTCGTTCGTGTTGATCGAGCTGACCTGGGCGGTGCCGTATGCACGCGCTGCGGAGAGGTCGTCGCCGATCTCCAGCGTGCCCTCGAACTGCTCGAACCTACCGCGCACCGTGGCAATGCCGAGGTGCTTCACGGAGAAGCCGACGGTCGAATGGGACGCGTCGACGGCCCACGTGCCGGTCGGAATCAGAGTTGCAGTTGCGGTGGAATTCATGTGCCTGTGTCCCCTCGTTCGCAGAAACTGCTTGCACAGACAACTATCGCACCGGGCACGTCACCTGCCCATGGCAAAAACCGGCGCGGGCATGTACTTATCTTACGTAAGTGGTGAGGAGCGGCGGACGACGGTCAGTCCGAGCTCATCGACAAGCTGCACGCGCCCGCCGGGCCGGCGGCCGCGACAATGACGTCACATTTACGGGGGATCCTTTCATGAGCGATAGCGAGCTTCGGGCGCTGACCGCGCTGGGTTTCGACGAGCTGCGGAACGCCACATCCGGGCTTGGCTCGATCCAACAGGCGGTCACGGCGCGGGTGTTCCGGGCGGTCGGGCCGGGTGCCGTCGTGGTGCGTCCCGTTCACGAGGCGATCACGCGCGGCGTCTACGCCGGCCTCGGCCTCGGCACTCGGGCGATCGGCCTGGCCGCGGCCACCGTGGCGGGCCGGCGCGAGGCGCCCGCGGCCCTGTCAACCACACCGCGCGGCAGCGCGCTGATCGCCGCAGTCACGGGCCTGCGCGGCGACGCCCTCGAGGCCGAGGGCAGCCCGCTCTGCCAGCCGATGGCCGTACGCGTGGAGGGCAACCCGGTCGCACTCGACACGGAGTCGCTGCGCGAGGCCTTTCCCGAGGCCACTCCGCGTGTCGTTGTGTTCGTGCACGGCCTGATGACGACCGAGTTCTCCTGGCGGCTCGGAGGGCGCGAGCCGTTCGGCGCCCGCCTCGCGCGCGAGATCGGCTGCACGCCGGTCTACGTCCGCTACAACAGCGGCCGCCACATCTCGGAGAACGGGCGTTCGCTGAGCGAGCTGATGGCTGAGCTCTTGGCCGCCTGGCCGGTCGAGGTCGACCAGGTCGCGCTCGTGGGCCACTCGATGGGCGGGCTCGTGGCCCGCAGCGCCTGCTGTCACGCGACCGAAGACCACGCGGACTGGGCCAGGCTCGTCACCCACAGCGTGTCGCTGGGCAGCCCGCACATGGGCGCGCCGCTGGAACAGGCGGTGCATGTGCTCAGCGCGGGGCTCGCCAGGCTGCCGGAGACGCGCCCGTTCGCGAACTTCCTGCGCCGCCGCAGCGGCGGCATCCGCGACCTGCGCCGCGGATCGCTCGTTGACGAGGACTGGCGCAACCAGGATCCGGATGCGCTGCGCGGGGCGGCGTGCGCGGAGGTGCCCCTGCTCGAGGGCGCCACGCACTGCTTCATATCGGCCACGGTCACCCGCAGCGACCGCCATCCGGTCGCGCGCCTGATCGGGGACACGCTCGTGCTCGTGCCGAGTGCGTCCGGGCGCAGCAGGACGCGCCGGATCCCCTTCGAGGACGAGTACGGCATGCACCTGGGCAGCGCCAGCCACTTCGCGCTGCTCTACCACCCGGCGGTGTACGAGCAGCTGCGCGCCTGGCTCGCCTAGACGCCGCGCGGGGCGGCGTTGTCGAGCACGACCCGCATCAGGTCGCGGATCGAGAGCATCCCGACCACCTCGCTGCCCTCCACCAGCGGCATGTGGCGGAAGCCCCCATGGATCATCAGCACGGCCGCGTGCTGGGTGGTGTCGTCCGGCCCCATCGTGTCGGGGTCCCGGGTCATCCAGTCGGCCACGGAGGTGTCGTCCTGGATGCCGGCCGCCACCGCACGCAGAACGTCGCGCTCGGTGAGGATCCCCGCCAGCTCTTCGCCCTCCATGACCAGCACCGCGCCCACGTCCCGGTCGACCATCCGCTGGGCCACCTCCTGGAGCGCCTCGCCGGGCGAGACGGTGAGGAGATCGCGCGACATGTGATCGCGGGCCACCGGCATGCGCGGACTTTAACCGGGTAGGAGCCCGGGCATGAAGGCTCTCGCTTACCACGGAAGGCGCGACGTGCGCGTGGACACGGTTCCCGATCCCAAGATCGAGGAGCCCACCGACGCGATCGTTCGGATGACCACCACCGCCATCTGCGGCTCCGACCTCCATCTCTACGAGGTCCTCGGCCCATTCATCGAGGAGGGATCGATCCTCGGACATGAACCGATGGGTGTGGTGGAGGAGGTCGGCTCCGAGGTGACCGAGCTGTCGGCTGGCGACCGGGTGGTGATCCCGTTCCAGATCTCCTGCGGCAGCTGCTTCATGTGCGATCAGGGACTCCAGACCCAGTGCGAGACGACCCAGGTCCGCGAGGAGGGCATGGGCGCGATGCTGTTCGGCTACACGAAGCTGTACGGCAGCAAGGACGGCGGCCAGGCCGAGTACCTGCGCGTTCCTCAGGCGCAGTACACGCACATCAAGGTCCCGGACGGGCCGCCCGACGAGCGCTTCGTGTACCTCTCCGACGTGCTGCCGACCGCCTGGCAGGCGGTTGAGTACGCCGGCATCCCCGACGGCGGCAGCGTCACCATCCTGGGGCTCGGGCCGATCGGCGACATGGCCGCACGCGTGGCCATGCACCGCGGCTACCGCGTGATCGGCGTGGACCTGGTCCCGGAGCGGCTGGAGCGCGTGCGCGCCCGCGGCGCGGAGGTGCTCGACCTGCGCGAGCACGACGACGACCTGGCGGAGGTCATCCGCGGGATGACCGACGGCCGCGGCACCGATTCGGTGATCGACGCGGTCGGCATGGAGGCGCACGGCTCGCCGGGCGCGAAGATCGCCCAGCAAATCGCGGGGCTGCTGCCGGATCCCGTGGCCGAGAAGATGATCGAGAAGGCCGGGATCGATCGTCTGCACGCCTTCTATCTCGCCATCGACATCGTGCGCCGCGGCGGCACCATCTCGCTGATCGGCGTATACGGAGGGATGGTGGACCCGCTGCCGATGCTCACGATCTTCGACAAGCAGATCCAGCTGCGGATGGGACAGGCCAACGTGAAGCACTGGGCCGACGACATCATGCCGCTGCTGACGAACGGCGACCCGCTGGGAGTCGAGGACTTCCACACCCACCAGCTCCCGCTGGAGCAGGCGCCCGAGGCCTACGACATGTTCCAGAAGAAGGACGACGGCGCGGTCAAGGTGCTGCTGAAGCCCTAGTCGATCGCCGACACGATGCCCACCAGGGCCGGCGCGAACAGCAGGGCTGGCAGGAAGTTTCCGACCTTCACGTCGGTCACCTCGAGGAGCTTCAGCGAGATCCCGATGATCAGCACTCCGCCGGCGCTGGTCAGGGCGGCGAGCGCCTCGCCCTGGAGGGCATCCTCGAACAGCGTCGCGCCGAGCGACAGCGCGCCCTGGTAGACCAGGACGCTCAGCGCGGACAGCGCGACGCCCCAGCCGAGCGTTGCCGCGAGGGCGATCGATGCGAACCCGTCGAGGAGCGCCTTGGTGGCCAGCGCCTCGTAGTTGCCGGTGAGGCCGTCCTGGATGGCGCCCACCACTGCCAGCGGTCCGACGCAGAAGAGCAGGCTCGCGTCGAAGAACGCCTCGCTCACCCGCGAGGAGGACTCGCCCGCCGAGCCGGTCCGGGCCTCGCTCAGGCGGCGCTGGATCATGTCGCCGAGCTGTGCGAGGCGCGCCTCGATGCCTAGCGCCTCGCCTGCGAGGCCGCCGAGCAGGACGGCGCCGAGAACGTAGAGCGCGCTGGTCTCGCGCCACGCCAGTGCGAGGTCCACGCCGATCACAAGCGTGACCAGTCCGAGTCCGGCGAGCACGCGGCGCTGGAGCCCCTCGGGCAGCCGCGCGCCGGCGAGCACGCCGATCAGCGTGCCGGCCAGGATGGCCGCGACGTTGATCGCCGTGCCGGTCACTCAGGCTTCGTGCCCGGGATCGATGCGCTTGGCGCGGTGAAAGCTGAGCTGGCCCTCCGGTTCCTCGAACTCGGCGAAGAACGGCTGGAGGACCATGCCAGTGTGGTCGCCGAAGTCCACGCGCTCGAGGATCCGCCCCACGAAGCGGTTCGGGCACTCGTCGAGCAGCGGCACGCCCTCGGGGCCGGGACGCCAGGAGCAGCGCTCGAACTTGTCCAGCTCGTCACCCGTCTCGCCGCCGAAGAGCTCGGCCAGCTCGGATGCGTCCTGGGGGACGAGGTGGATCGCCATGGTCGTGGTCTGCTTCGCGACCCTGTGGGTGCGGTTCTTGTCCGAGATTCCGGCGAGGAAACGCGGCGGGTGGATGCTGCTCTGGGTCGCGAAGCCGATAAGGCAGCCGGCCAGCTCGTCGCCCGCTGCAACCGTTGCGATGAACATCGGGTAGTCGAGTTGCGCCACGAGTTGCTGGAATGTCTCTTCGGTTGAAGGCACGGACAGGAGGAAGTATGGGACAGCCGGTGGTTCACTTCGAGGTCATTGGCAAAGACGGGAACAAGCTGCAGAGCTATTACGGCGAGCTGTTCGGGTGGCAGATCGATGCGGACAATCCGATGAACTACGGCACGGTCCAGCGCGACGGGAACACCAACGCCGAGGGGGTCGGCATCGGCGGCGGCGTCGGCACGGGCCCGGAGGGCTATGAGGGGCACGTGACCTTCTATGTGGAGGTACCCGACGTGGAGGCCGCGCTCGCGAAGGCCGAGGAGCTCGGCGGTTCGCGGATGATGGGCCCGGACGAGCCGATGGAGGGCCTCGTGATCGGGATGTTCTCGGATCCCGAGGGCCACGTGGTCGGCGTCGTGGGCGGCAGGTCGTAGGACTTCAGCTGTCGCGGATGTCTTCCGCGACGCGTTCCTTGAACGGCTTCAACTTGTCGTAGAGCTCGTCGGGCGGGACGGCCTCCTGGGGGTCGGACTCGCCCACGAGCCACGGCGCGGCGTCTACGGCGGTCCGCCAGGCGGCCTCCTCGGGATCGCTGTCGTCGCTCGGCATGCCGGCGCCCGGCGGCGCGGGCTCGACCTTGTCGAGGTAGACGTTCGTGTACTGACCGCGCTGCTGCTCGTGGTACTCGATCCGAACGCGCTTGCCCTGAAGCTGCTGAGCGCGCTCGCCGATCGACTCGCGGAATGTCGTGTACTCGTTCCCATCCGTATCCCTGACGGCGTATCGGATCGTGCCGCTACGCGTCTTGACCGGCTCCACCTCGGCGATCGTCAGGACCGCTTCCATCGTGCCGACCTGTTACCCCGGGGCGCGCCCGGTCAACCGGCGCGCGGGTCTTGTGCGGCAGGGGTGCATCGCAACGATCCTGGCGGTCGAAGTGTTCCTCGCTGGTGGAAAGGGGCGCGGTGCTCGACCGGTTCGGGAACTTCAACGGGGTGGCGTGCTTCGCTTCAGCTCACCGGGCGACGACCTGCTCTGGGGCGCCCGGCGGCCTACGAGCTCTAGACGCGCGGCCCCTTCAGGCGCGTGGACACCGCGTCGGTGGACGGCGGCCAGACTGCGTCGACCTCCCCGGAGGGCCGCCCGAAGCGGGTGAGCGTGCGCGCGCTGGACGACCAGGGCAACGTCGGCCGGACGGCCACGAGCCCCGGCCGCTAGGTAGCCGCTGCCTGGAGGCGTTGGTCCACAGCCGCCGGGGACAGCACGTGCTCGATGGCGGTGATCGCCGCTCCGGTCACGCCGGCGCGGTCGCCGAGGCGGCAGGGCACGATCCGCAGGTCGCGCGTGGCGAGCGGGAGCGAACGGCTGATGATTCCCTCGCGCACTCCAGCAAGCAACTGTGCGTGGGCCTCCGCGATGTCGCCGCCGATCACGATGACCGCCGGGTTGAAGAAGTTGACGGTGCCGGCCAGGATTTCTCCGAGCGTGCGACCCGCGGCACGCACCATCTGGGTGGCCGGGGCATTGCCCTCGCGGACCAGGCGGACCACATCGCGACTGTTCGACGCCTCGACGCCGATGGCCGTGAGACGCGTGGCGAGGGCCTGCCCCCCGGCAACCGCCTCCAGGCAGCCGATGTTGCCGCAGCGGCAGATCACGTCCTCGCTCGCGGTGGCGCGGATGTGGCCGATGTCGCCCGCCGCCCCGCGCGCCCCGCGATGGATCTGTCCGTCCGCGACGATCCCGCAGCCGATGCCGGTGCCGACCTTCACAAGCAGCAGGTGAGGGGTACCGCGCCAGTGGACCCAATGCTCGCCGCGGGCCATGATGTTCACGTCGTTGTCGACGAGCACCGGCGCGCTGTAGCGGTCCGCGAACCATCCGGGGATGTCGAAGCCGTCCCAACCGGGCATGATCGGAGGGTTGACCGGGCGCCCGGTGTGGAACTCGACGGGCCCGGGCACGCCGATTCCGATTCCGCGCAGGTCAGCGACAGAGTGGCCGGCGGCCTCGACCAGCTCGTCGAAGCGGGCCGCGACCCACCGGAGCGCGGCATCGGGCCCGAGCCCGATATCGAGATCGCGCGCGCACTCGGACAGCGGGGTGCCGGCCAGGTCGGTCACGGCCAGGCGCGCGTGGGTGGCCCCGAGGTCGGCCGCCAGCACCACGCCTGACTGATGGTTGAAGGCGAGCGCGGTGGCGGGCCGGCCGCCGGTGGACGCGGTCCCGCCAGCCTCGAGCAGGAGGCCGCTGGCGAGCAGGGCATCCACCCGCTGCGCGACCGTGGAGCGGGCGAGGCCCGTGTGCCGGGCGAGGTCCGCGCGCGTCACGGCAGTCTCGGCGCGAATCAGGCTCAGAAGCTCCCCGGACGTGTTCACGGGACAAGTAAACCATCCCTCCTGGACGAAGTCAGCACATTTTGTGGATTGGCGGTGAGACTTTTGCTTGACATTTGGACTAAGTCCGAGATAGGTTGCCTACCAGGTGACCCGCGAGCTTCGCTTCGGAATTGCTGGAACCGGCTTCATCGGCGCCGTCCATGCCAGGTCCGCCCGCCGGGTGGGCGCGCGACTCGTCGCCGTGGCGGCGTCCTCGCCCGAGAGCGCGGCGGCCGCCGCAGCCGAGCTCGGGGCGGACCGCGCGGCGGCGTCGGCCGAGGAGCTCGTGCAGGACCCCGAGCTCGACGTCGTCCACATCTGCACCCCGAACCACCTCCACCAGCCGCTCGCCGAGGCCGCCCTCGCCGCCGGCAAGCACGTGGTGTGCGAGAAGCCGCTCGCCGTGAGCGCGGCGGGTGCCGAGCGCCTCGTGTCCGCAGCGCGCGAGTCGGACCGCCAGGCCGCGGTGCCGTTCGTCTACCGCTTCTACCCGACCGTGCGCGAGGCGCGTGAGCGCGTGCGCAGGGGCGGGTCCGGGACCGTGCGCTTGGTGCACGGAACCTATCTTCAGGACTGGCTGCTCCGCCCCGAGGACGGCAACTGGCGCGTCGACGAGGCCCTCGGGGGCGAGTCGCGCGCGTTTGCGGACATCGGCTCGCACTGGTGCGATCTCGCGGAGTTCGTGACCGGGCAGCGTCTCACGCGGCTCTCGGCACGCACGCTGACCGCGATCCCGGAACGGGTCAGCGCGGCCGGCCGGCACGCATTCGCCGCCGGGGACGGCCCCGGTGAGCTGCACCACGTGACGACCGAGGACGCCGCCGTGGTCCACTTCGAGACGGATTCCGGCGCGCTCGGGTCGGTGGTCATCAGCCAGGTCTCCGCCGGCCGCAAGAACCGGCTCTGGATCGAGATCGACTGCTCTGAGGAGGCGCTCGCCTTCGACCAGGAGCAGCCCGAGCAGCTGTGGGCCGGTCGTCGCGAGAGCGAGACGATCGTCCGCCGGGATCCCGAATCGCTCTCGCCGGCCGCGGCCCGCTACGTGACCCTCCCCGGCGGCCACCCCCAGGGCTACGCCGACTGCTTCGACGCCTTCATGGCGGACTTCTACGAGGCCGTCCGGACCGGCGAGGCGCCCGAGGGCCTGCCGGCGTTCGCCGACGGCCTGCGCGCCACCCGCATCACGGAGGCGGTGCTTGCGTCCGCGTCGAGCGGCGAATGGGTGGACGTGGCCGCCCAGGAGGTGGTGGCGGGATGAAGCTCGGATTCCTCTCCGCCTGCATGCCCGAGCGCAGCCTCGAGGACATCGCGGGCTGGGCGGGGGCGAACGGGTACGAGGCGCTCGAGCTGGCCGCCTGGCCGCGGCTCGGCGACCGTCCGTTCACGGCCAGCCACGTGGCGGCCGACGCGTTCGACGACGCCGAGGCCGACCGGGTTCGTGCCGCGCTCGAGGGCAACGGACTCGTCCTGTCCGCGCTCGCCTACTACGACAACAACCTGCATCCGGATCCAGCCGAGCGCGAGGCGGCCCACACCCACGTGCGCGCGTGCATCGACGCGGCGGCTGCGCTGGGCGGCGTCCCCGTCGGCACGTTCATCGGGCGCGACCCCGGCCGCAGCGTCGCGGAGAACCTGCGCGAGGCCGAGCGCGTCTTCCCGCCGCTCGTGGACTACGCCGGCGAGCGTGGCGTGCGCCTGATGATCGAGAACTGCGTGATGGAGGGCTGGCACCCGGACGGCTACCCGGGCAACCTCGCCTACTCGCCCGAGCTCTGGGAGTGGATGTTCGAGCTGGGCCTGTACCTGAACTTCGACCCGTCGCACCTCCTCTGGCTGGGCATCGATCCCGTCGAGGCGCTGCGGCCTTACGTCGATCGGGTCGCGCAAGCGCACGCGAAGGACGCCGAGACGTTCCCCGCCGAGCGCAACCGCTACGGGTTCTTCGGGCGTGTCTCGACGCGCGACCAGGACCCATGGGACATGGGCTGGTGGCGCTACCGGATCCCCGGCCTCGGCCAGGTCGACTTCCGCCATTACGTCGATGCCCTCTACGAGGGCGGCTTCGACGGAGTGCTGTCGGTGGAGCACGAGGACCCGGTGTGGGGCGGCACTCCGGAGCGTGTCGAGGCCGGCCTCGTGATCGCCCATCGGAACCTCAGAGGGCTGGTGGTGGCATGACGACGGTGCTCGAGGTGCGCGAGCTCGTCAAGGAGTTCCCCGGGGTCAAGGCGCTCCAGGGGGTCAATATCGATGTCCTCGAGGGCGAGGTGCACTGCCTGCTCGGCCCGAACGGAGCCGGCAAGTCAACCTTGATCAAGTGCATCTCCGGCGTGCACGAGCCGACTAGCGGCGAGATCCTCTTCATGGGCGAGCCGCTGCCGGTGGGTGATCCCGCCGCATCGCTCGCGCGCGGCGTCGCGACGATCTACCAGGAGCTCGACCTCGTCGAGGATCTGACTGTCGCCGAGAGCATCTTCCTCGCTCACGAGCCGCGCCGCGGCCCGCTGCTCGACTTCGACCGGATGCACCGCGACACCACCGCGCTGCTCACGCGCCTCGGACATGAGTCCATCTCTCCCCGCACGAAGGTCCGGGCGCTGCGGCCGGCCGCCCAGCAGATCGTCTCGATCGCGCGGGCGCTCTCGGTCGACGTGCGCCTGCTGATCATGGACGAGCCATCCGCGATCCTCGACGAGGGCGAGATCGAGACGCTCTTCGAGGTAGTCCGGCGGCTCACGGCCGACGGTGTGGGCGTGGTCTACATCTCCCACCGCCTGGACGAGATCCGTCGCATCGGCAACCGCGTGACGGTGCTCGCAGACGGCCGCACCACCGCGAGCGGCATCCCCTCGACCACTCCCACCGAGGAGCTCGTCGAGCTCATGGTCGGCCACAAGGTGGACCAGCTCTATCCCGAGCGACCGGTGGGCGGCGACGAGGTCCTGCTCGACGTCCGCGACCTCCGGCGCCTGCCGGCGGTGAGGGGCGTGAGCCTTCAGGTGCACGCCGGAGAGGTCCTCGGCCTCGGCGGCCTCGTGGGCTCGGGCCGCACCGAGCTGCTCAGGCTCGTCTACGGGCTCGACCTGCCCGACGAGGGCGAGGTCTGGCTCGATGGGAAGCGGCTCCCGGCCAGACCGGCCGCGGCCATCTCCGCGGGCCTCGGCCTTGCGCCGGAGGACCGCAAGTCGCAGGCGCTGGTCCTCGACTGGAGCTCGGCCAAGAACGTGAGCCTTGCCTCGCTCGGGCGCTTCACCCGCCCGCTGATCAGCATCCGCGATGAGCGCGAGACGACGCGCGAGCAGCTGCGCGTGCTGAACACCGTGCCCGACGACCCCGACCGCGTCGTACGCCTGCTGTCCGGCGGGAACCAGCAGAAGGTCGTCCTCGCTCGCTGGCTGCTGCGGGGCTGCCGGGTGCTCCTGCTCGACGAACCGACGCGCGGCGTGGACGTGGCGACCAAGGCCGAGCTGTACCGGATCATCCGTGACCTCGCCAAGTCGGGCGTCGGCATTCTCGTCGTGTCGTCAGAGCTCGAAGAGCTCGTGGGCATCTGCTCGCGCATCCTCGTGATGCGGGAGGGCGAGATCGTCGCCGAGGTGGATGGAAAGACCGCCAGCGAGCGCGAGCTCCTTCGCCACGCAGTCGCACCCACCGATTCCCCCGATCTCGCCGAGGAGGTCGTATGACGACCATTGCCATGGGCCGCCTGAAGCAGCTCGAGGTCCAGGAGTACGCGCTAGCGATCGTCGTGGTGCTGATCTTCGCGGTGGGCGCGATCCTCGAGCCGGACACGTTCCCGACCTGGGACAACGTCCGCAACATGCTCACCCAGGCGAGCGTCGTCGGCGTGCTCGCCATCGGACTGACGTTTGTGATCGCCACGGCCGGCATCGACCTCTCGGTGGGCTCCATGGTCGCTGCGGCGGGCGTCTTCGGCGGCATCATGCTGGGCGACGAGGGCACCAGCACGCTGGTGTTCATCGCGAGCGCGGTCCTGTTCGCGACGGGCCTCGGCACGATCAACGCGGTCGCCGTGGCCTACGGCCGGGTCGTCCCGTTCATCGCGACGTTGGCCATGTTCTCGATCGGCAAGGGCATTGCTCTGCTGCTGAACGACAAGCTTCCGGTGAGCCTGCTCGACCTCAACGGCGGCTCGTTCGGTGATCCCAAGGTCGGGTCGCTGCTCTGGTTCGGCAACGGCCGCATCCTCGGGATCCCGGTCTCGGTCTACGTCTTCCTGGCGGTCACGGTGGCCGGCTGGGTCCTCCTAAACCGCACGCGCTACGGGCGCTTCGTCGTGGCCGTCGGAGGCAACCGCGAGGCGGCCAGAATCGCCGGTGTTCCGGTCAGGCGCATCATCTTCAGCGTCTACGTGCTGTCCGGGATCCTCGCCGGCGTCGCCACGGTGCTGCTGTGCGCCCGTCTCGGCAGCGCCTCCCCGGTGAGCGGCAACCTCTACGAGCTCGACGCCATCGGCGCGGTCGTGATCGGCGGGACGAGCCTCGCCGGCGGCCGGGCGAGCATCGTCGGGACGTTCCTCGGCGTCCTCACGTTCGCACTCATCTTCAGCTTGATGACCCAAATGAACCTCTCCACGGAGGTTCAGCAGGTGACCAAGGGCGCGATCGTCCTGGGCGCCGTCCTCCTCCAGAGGCCGGAGGCCCGTTACTGATGCGCGCACAAACAACGACAGGAGGTATGGCATGTCGCTGAGGCGACTTTGCATTACAACCGCCACGGCTGCGCTGCTGGCGGTGGGCGCCGCTGCCTGCAACGACGGCGACACCGAGACGGTCACCGTGCAGGCGCCGTCCGGCGGGGATGAGAGTCCCGCCAGCGGCACCGACAGCGGCAAGAAGGTGAAGATCATCGCGAGCGTGCCGCCGACCGATCACGGGTGGCTCGGTGCGATCTCCAAGAACGCCAAGAGTGAGGCCGAGAAGTACGACGACATCGACTTCGAGCTGCTTCAGGCGGCGGACGCCGATTCGCAGGCTCAGCAGGTCGAGCAGGCGATCTCCCAGAAGCCGGACGTCCTGGTGGTGCTGCCACAGGACGGCGCGGCGCTCACTCCGGTTGCTCAGAAGGCCGAGCGGGCCGGGATCCCGGTCGTGAACATCGACAGGCTGTTCACGGCGCCCGACGCCGCAACGGCCACGATCCTCGGCGACAACTACCAGATCGGCGTGCTTGCGGCCGACTACATCGCCGATGAGCTGAAGTGCGAGGGCAACGTGGCGGAGATCCAGGGTCTCGCCGGCATCTCGGTCACCGAGGACCGGACCAAGGGATTCACGGACGAGCTCAAGAAGCGCTGCCCGGACGGCGGCGTGAAGGTCGTCGCGTCACAGCCGGGTGACTTCAACCCGGACCAGGGTCTGAAGGTGATGGAGAACATCCTCCAGGCCGAGGACCAGATCGACGCGGTGTACACGCACGACGACGACATGGCCCAGGGCGTGGTGCAGGCGATCCGCAATGCCGGCCGCGACGACGACATGTTCCTCACGGGCGTCGGCGGCTCGCAGGACGCCATGGAGCAGATCAAGGAGGGAGGCCTCTACCGGGCGACCTTCCTCTACAACCCGAACATGGCGGCGAGCGCGGTCAACATGGCCCGCCTGATCGGCCTCGGCGAGGGCTTCCCGGAGCTCGTGCCGCCGGAGGTCCCCCGACAGCTCGTCGTGCCGGCCGCCGTTGTCACGAAGGACAACGTCGACGAGTACGAGCAGTACGCGTTCAACTGATCCCACCTGAACGCGACGCGTTCGCCGGGCGCCCCTAGGGGCGCCCGGCGAGCAGCTCGGTGTTGATCGTCTCGAGGAGCTCGGCGTACGAGGCCGAGCCGAGGTGGATCACGCCGTTCACGAAGAAGCGCGGCGTGCTCGGCACGCCGCTCCGCGAGCCGCTCTCGAGGTCCTCGGCGACCCGGGCGGAGTGCACGCCGTCGCGCAGCTCGGCATCGAAGCGCGCTGCGTCCTCGACCCCCACCGCGTCGGCATGCGCTCGCAGCTCGTCATCGCTCAGCTCGAGCCGGTGCTCGAAGAGGCGGTCGTGCATCTCCCAGAAGCGCCCCTGCGCGGCGGCCGCCTCCGCGGCCTCGGCGGCGAAGGGCGCCCGCGGGTGCAGGTCCTCCAGCGGCATGTGCCGGAAGACAAAGCGGAGCTGGTCTCCGAAGCGCTCGAGCAGCTCGTGGACCACCGGGTAGGCCTCGCCGCAGTACGGGCATTGAAAGTCTCCGTACTCGACGAGTGTGACCGGGGCGTCGGCGCCGCCGCGCACGTGGTCACGGGCAGGATCGACCGGCGGGCTGAGCGTGGCGATCAGCGGCTCCATACGTCGAGCTTTGCAAAATGCCGCCCGCAAGGCAGGAGAATGCCGTCCGCGGCCGATCGGTATCGTGCCCATGTCGTTCACTGCCGAGTCCCCCGTCACGCGAGATGGGGGAACGGGGGAACCAGTGGCCCAGACATTTGGGCTGGGGCGAACGCCGTGTGATCACGGCGAAGCGCAACACCAGCGCGAGCCCGACAGCTAACCCCGCAGGCGACCGCCGCGATGTCCTTCCGTGCCCAGAGACACCTGACGCCGCTCGTGGCAGCCCTGGCTGTGGCGATCGTGCTACCCGCGGGCGCGAGCGCGGCGTCCTACGGGACCCGGACCCTCAGCCTCGGCGCGCACGGGGGAGACGTCAAGAAGCTCCAGCGCTACCTGGCCTCCGCCGGGCACAGGGTGGCGCGCGACGGGGAGTTCGGCCCGCGCACGCAGCGCGCGCTCACGGCCACGGAGACGGAGCTCGAGCTGGGCGCGGACGGGATCGCGACGGCCCGCGAGCAGCGTCTCATCCGGCGCGCGGTGATGGACCCCGGCACCGGTGGCGCCGCCTACGTGGCCCCGCCGCCGCCCGAGAAGGTTGTTCCCGGGGCCAAGGGCTCGGTCACCGCGGACGGCTTCGCGGTCCCGCCGGCATCGGCGCCGGACGTGGTGAAGGAGGTGATCGCGGCCGGCAATGCGATCGCCACGACGCCCTACAAGTGGGGCGGCGGCCACGCGAACTGGGACGACAGCGGATACGACTGCTCCGGCTCGGTCTCCTACGCCCTCCACGGTGGCGGCCTGCTGGACAGCGCCCTCGTCTCCGGCGAGTTCGCCCGCTGGGGCTCGCCCGGACCGGGCCGCTGGATCACCGTCTACGCCAACGGCGGCCACGTCTACATGGTCGTCGCCGGCATGCGCTTCGACACGAGCGCCCGCTCGCAGACCGGCTCGCGCTGGACGATGGAGCAGCGCGAGTCCGGCAGCTTCAGCGTGACGCACCCCAAGGGCCTCTGACGCGTTTGTAACCGACCGCACCCGGGCAAGGCCCAGTTGAGGAGGCTCGACCGCCACGGCGGAAACAAACCAAAGCTCATTCATACCCGGGGTCGAACGCGAGTTTGTCCTGCGCGCCGATTTCGAGTTGCTCGATGACGACGGCTGCTCCTGGCTCTCGCGTCGCTTCCTGGGCGGTCCCCGAACCCCGCGGCCCGGCGAGTCCGTCTACCTGATCGACACCGACGGCCGGGGTTGCGTCGGCACGGTCGAGCGCGTCGAGGGCTGGTACGTATGCGTCAGGCCCGACTGGAGCACGTGGACCGGAGACGAACTCCCAGGCGGCGCGGTGAGATCATCCGGCGATGGAGACAGAGGGCCCGAGCCGGCACCCAGCCGACGGATGGGAGGCACTCGCCGCAGCTGACTGGGCGAGCGCACGCGCCTCGTTCGAGCGTGCTCGTGCGGAGGCGGAGACGGCCGAGGTGCTCGATGGCCTCAGCCAGGTGGCCCACTTCGAGGGCGACTACGACGCCGCGATCGAGCTGAAGGAGCGCGCGTTCGGGGGGTACCGCGGCACTGACATGCCGGTGCAGGCGGCCGACACCGCCCGCTGGCTCGCCTTCCTCCACGGCACGTTTCACGGCAACTTCGCGGTGGCGAGCGGATGGATGGCGCGGGCGGAGCGGATGCTCGAGGGCGTGGAGGACTGCGCCGCACACGGCTGGCTCATCCTCGACCGGGCGCCGTTCTCGCGCGACTCGTCCGAGCGTGAGCAGTGCGGCGCCTCCGCACTCGCGATCGCTCGGCGCTTCGGCGACGCCGACCTCGAGTTCGACGCGCTCGCGCTGCTCGGCGAGACATACGTGGCGAGCGGACGCGTTGAAGAGGGCATGAAGCTGCTCGACGAGGCGATGGCGGCGGTATCGGGTGGCGAGGTGGCCAGTCACGGCGCTGTGGGGGAGATCTACTGCCGGCTGCTGAGCGCGTGCGAGCACG
>Ga0126306_10000150_pt1 | contig 25547 bp, 22 predicted proteins | sample Plot27_FD_92592 | JGI IMG/M metagenome (GOLD analysis project Ga0126306, IMG submission 92592) | Serpentine soil microbial communities from UC McLaughlin Reserve, CA, USA - Plot27 | ecosystem: Environmental > Terrestrial > Soil > Grasslands | place: USA: UC McLaughlin Reserve, Lake County... | reverse complement strand
CGGACCCGCAATCACGCGCATGATCCCCTCCTCCAGCTGGAGGTGGTCGATCTCGCGCTTGCCCTGGCGGGCGGCCAGCAGGGCCGCCTCGTTCACGAGGTTCTGCAGGTCGGCACCGGTGAAGCCCGGGGTCTGGCCGGCGAGGACGTCGAGGTCGATGGCCTTCGCGAGCGGCTTGCCGCGCGTATGCACCTCGAGGATCTTCTGGCGGCCCTTGCGGTCCGGCCGGTCGACCACGATCTGGCGGTCGAAGCGGCCCGGGCGCAGCAGTGCCGGGTCGAGGATGTCCGGCCGGTTCGTGGCGGCGATGAGGATGATGTTGTCCTTCATCTCGAAGCCGTCCATCTCGACGAGCAGCTGGTTCAGCGTCTGCTCGCGCTCGTCGTGCCCGCCGCCGAGGCCCGCGCCGCGGTGCCGGCCGACGGCGTCGATCTCGTCCATGAAGATGATGCAGGGCGAGTTCTGCTTGGCCTGCTCGAAGAGGTCACGCACGCGTGAGGCGCCCACGCCGACGAACATCTCGACGAAGTCGGAGCCGGAGATCGAGAAGAAGGGCACGCCGGCCTCGCCGGCCACGGCGCGCGCCAGCAGCGTCTTGCCGGTACCCGGCGGTCCGTAGAGCAGCACGCCCTTGGGGATGCGCGCTCCCAGCGCCTGGAACTTCTTGGGGTTCTCGAGGAACTCCTTGATCTCTTGGAGCTCCTCCACCGCCTCGTCGACTCCCGCGACGTCGCGGAAGGTGATCTTCGGCGCGTCCACGGACATCCGCTTCGCGCGCGACTTCCCGAAGGACATCACCTTCGAGCCGCCGCCCTGCATCTGGTTGATGATGAACAGCCAGAACAGCAGGAAGATCACGAAGGGCAGGATGTAGGTGAGGGCCGTGAGCCAGCCCGAGCCGCCCTTCGGCTTGACGTCAACCCGGACGCTCTCGTCACGGAGCTGGTTGATCAGGTTCTGCTCGGTGTTGTCCGGATAGGCCGTCTGGTACTTCGTGCCGCTCTTCAGCTCGACGTCTACGCGGTTGTTCTTGGTGCTGAGCGTGGCGCTCTTGACCTGCCCGCGGTCCACCTGCTGGAGGAACTGCGAGTACGCCGGCGGCTCCGTCCTGTCCCCAGGGCTGATCAGCTTCTGGGCGAAGAAGGCCAGCACAACGACAATTAGGATCGGGAATGCGGCGCTCTTGAAGAATCTGCTCAAAGCCAAAAACCTGCCTGCGAGTGAAACGCAAGCGTAGCAGTGGGGTAGCGGTCTAATTCCCTCTTTCGGCGCCTGAAAGAGGCGTCTCAAGGCTCGTTCAGGACCGCCACATAGGGCAGGTTGCGGTAGCGCTCGGCGTGATCCAGCCCGTATCCGATGGCGAATTTGTTCGGGATCTCGAAGCCGACGTAGCGAATCGGCATGTCCACCTCGCGCCGGTCGGGCTTGGTGAGCAGGGCGCAGACCTCCAGCGAGGCGGGCCCGCGGCCGCCCAGCATCCGGAACAGGTAGGAGAGCGTGAGGCCGGAGTCGACGATGTCCTCGACGATCAGCACGTGGCGGTCCTCGATCGAGGCGTCGAGGTCCTTGAGGATGCGTACGACCCCCGACGAGTCGGTCGAGGAGCCGTACGAGGAGACCGCCATGAAGTCGACCTCGCAGTCCACGTCGATCTTACGCATCAGGTCTGCGAGGAAGAAGACCGCGCCCTTCAGCACGCCGATCAGGAGGACGTCCTTGCCGGCGTAGTCCTTCGAAATCTGCTCGGCCAGCTCGCTCACGCGGTGCTCGAGCTCATCCGGCTGGACCAGGATCTCTCCGACGTTGGGATCGGCCATGGAGCGCGGCAGTCTACGTCTCTTCCCGATCGATCCACTTGGGCAGCGCGCCCTCAGGCTCGAAGCTGCGCAGGCGCTCGAGCAGCGCGTGCGGCTCACGTTCCACCATCAGGACCTCGAGATGCTCCACGCGCAGAAAGCGCTCCTCGACCGCGTGGGCCAGGAAGCCCGCGATGCCATCGAAGTAGCCCTCCACGTTCAGAAGCGCGCACGGCTTGCGGTGGAGCCCGAGCTGCGCCCATGTGTAGACCTCAAACAGCTCCTCGAGCGTGCCGATTCCGCCGGGCAGCGCGATGAAGGCGTCGGCGAGCTCGGCCATCAGCGCCTTGCGCTCGTGCATGGAGGCGACCACCCGCATGTCTGCCACGTCGCGATGGGCGATCTCCCGGTCCACGAGCGCGCCCGGGATCACGCCGATGATCTCGCCGCCCTCGCCGAGCACGGCGTCCGCCAGCACGCCCATCAGCCCAACGCCGCCGCCGCCGTAGACCACCCCGATGCCGTCGGCCACCAGCATGTGGGCGAGCTCGGTGGTCGCCTCGGCGTACTCGGGCCGGGCGCCCGGGCTGGCTCCGCAGAAGACGCAGATGCGCTTCACGGGCGTGAGGCTAAATTGTCAGCCGCCCATGGAGTCGCCCGCCCACACCCGCGTGAAGGTCTGTTGCATGAAGAGCATCGAGGAGGTGTGGATGGCGATCGACGCTGGGGCATCCGCGATCGGGCTGGTCTCGCCGATGCCGAGCGGGCCCGGGCCGATCTCAAACGAGAGGGCGGCCGAGATCTCTGCGGAGGTGCCGCCCGGGATCGACGCGTTCCTGCTCACGCCGCTCCAGGATGTGGGCGAGCTGGTGGAGCAGAACCGGCTGGTGAAGGCACGCGCGCTCCAGCTCGTGGATGCGCTCGCGCCCGGCGCGCACGCGGAGCTGCGCCGCGCCATGCCCGGGGTCAGGCTCGTCCAGGTGATTCACGTGACCGGCCCCGAGTCGGTCGAGGAGGCGGCGACGGTGGCGCCCGACGTTGACGCCATCCTGCTCGACTCCGGCAACCCGAGCCTCGAGGTGAAGGAGCTGGGCGGCACGGGCCGGCGGCACGACTGGGCGCTCAGCCGTGAGATCCGCGAGCGGGTGGACGTGCCCGTCTGGCTGGCGGGTGGCCTCAACCCGGACAACGCGCGCGAGGCGATCGAGACCGTCGGGCCGTTCGCACTCGACGTCTGCTCCGGACTGCGGACCGGCGAGGGCTACGACCTCGACCCGGACAAGCTCGAGCGCTTCATGGCCGCGGTCAGGTAAACCGCTCGCCCGGCATCTCCGGCGCGTCGCGGCCGGTGAGCCAGTGCAGCACGCTGGCGCCCACGTCGGCCAGTGGGCCGTCGTGGCGGCGCCCGTCGCGCCCCGCGAACTGCGCCAAGAGCGGTGCGTACTCGCGCGTGTGGTCGGTGTGGTCCACGTTCGGGTCCACCCCGTGGTCGGCGGTGAGCACGAGCAGGTCGTCCTCGCGCAGCAGCTCGAGCCAGCGGGCCACCGCCGCGTCGATCGCCTTCAGCGCCTCGTGGAAGCCCTCCACGTCGTGGCGGTGTCCGTAGACCTGGTCGGTCTCCACCAGGTTCACGAAGATCAGCCCGCTGTCGAGCTCCTCGAGCAGCCGCGTGGTCGACGCGACTCCCTTCGCGTTGGTCGCACCCTCGTGCTTCTCCGTGATGCCCACGCCGGCGAAGAGGTCGCGGATCTTCCCGACGGCGTGCACCGGCAGCTCGGCGTCCTGGATCTCCTCCAGGTAGGAGCGGCCGGGCGGTGGTGCCGCGTAGTCGCGCCGCCCCTCGCGACGGTGGAAGCTGCCCGGCTCTCCGTCGAACGGACGAGCGATCACGCGCCCCACGGCGTGCTCGCCGGTCATGACCTCGCGGGCCGCCTCGCAGGCCGCGAGCAGGTCCGGTTCGGGGAGCACGTCCACGTGCGCGGCGAGCTGGAGCACCGAGTCGGCCGACGTGTAGAGGATCACCTCCCCGGTGCTGAGGTGATGCTCGCCGAAGTCCTCGATCACCTGGGTGCCGCTGTACGGCCTGTTGCAGCAGAAGCGCAGGCCGCTGGCCTCCTCGAGCCGCTCGATCAGCTCGGGTGGGAAGCCGTCCGGATATGTCGGGAGCGCGTGCTGCGGCACCACGCCCATCAGCTCCCAGTGCCCGGTGGTGGACTCCTTGCCGGGCCCGAGCGGGTGCAGCCGGCCGTGGACGGCCGGATCGGCTGCCGGAGGCACTCCCTCGAGCGGGATGATCGACCCGAGGCCGAGCTTCTCGAGCGCCGGCAGGTCCAGGCCGCCGACGCGCTCGGAGAGGTGCCCGAGCGTGTTCGTGCCGGCGTCGCCGTACGCGTCGGCGTCCGGCAGCGCGCCCACTCCGCAGGCATCCATGACGATGACGGTCGCACGAGGCATTGCGGGCGATTATGTCTATGCCGCGCTTCGCCATACTCATGGGGTGATCCGTCGTCTTCCTCACGTCGACCGAGTCGGCATCGAGGAGCGCGCCGCGACACTCGGCAAGCGCTCCATCAAGACCAGCGCCAAGGAGCAGGGCATCCGCCTCGCGGTGTCCATGGTGGACCTCACCACGCTCGAGGGCTCTGACACGCCTGGAAAGGTGCGTCACCTGTGCGCGAAGGCGGTCTGCCCCGCGCCGACGATGCCCGAGATTCCGTCGGTCGCGGCGGTGTGCGTGTACCCGTCGCTGGTGGGTGTGGCGCGCGAGGCACTCGACGGCACCGGCGTGCGCGCGGCATCGGTCGCCACGGCCTTCCCCTCTGGTCAGGCCTCGCTCGACGTGAAGCTGCGCGACACAGAGGAGGCCGTCGCGGCGGGCGCCGAGGAGATCGACATGGTCATCTCCCGCGAGGCTTTCCTGGCCGGCGACGACGCGCGCGTGATGGAGGAGATCGTGCGCGTCAAGGACGTGTGCGGGGACGCTCACCTGAAGGTGATCCTGGAGACCGCCGAGCTCGGCTCGTACGACCACGTGCGGCACGCGTCGATGCTCGCCATGGAGGCGGGCGCGGACTTCATCAAGACCTCCACGGGCAAGGCCTCCAGCGGGGCCACGCCCGGCGTGACGCTCGTGATGCTCGAGGCGATCCGCGACTATGTGGATCGCAGCGGGCGGGTGGTGGGCATGAAGGCCGCCGGCGGCGTGTCGAACAGCAAGGCGGCGTTGCACCGGCTGGTGCTGGTGAAGGAGACGCTCGGCGACGAGTGGCTCACGCCGGAGCGCTTCAGGATCGGCGCCTCGTCGCTTCTCAACGACCTGCTGATGCAGTACCAGAAGACTCAGACCGGGCGCTACGCGCGACCCGAGGACTTCTCAAAGGAGTAGGCGGTGGCCACGCAGGAGCAGCGCACGAGCATCGTCTGGGATTACGCGCCCGCGCCGGAGTCCCCCGACCACGTGCGGTTGCGGGATTCGTACGGGCTCTTCATCGACGGCGAGTTTCAGGAGCCCGTCGACGGCACGCGCGTGCCGACGATCAACCCCGCCACGGAGGAGCCGGTGGCGGAGGTGGCGTTCGCGGGGGCGGAGGACGTGCGGCGCGCTGTTCAGGCCGCTCGGGCGGCGCAGGCGGGTTGGGCTGCGTTGAGTGGGCTCGAGCGAGGTAAGTACCTGTTCCGCATCGCGCGGCTGATGCAGGAGCGCGCACGCGAGCTCGCGATTGTGGAGTCGATGGACGGCGGCAAGCCGATCCGCGAGTCGCGCGACGTGGACGTGCCGCTCGCGGCCGCGCACTTCTTCCACTACGCGGGCTGGACCGACAAGCTCTCCTATGCGATGGGCGGGCGCAGCGTCGAGCCGCTCGGCGTCGCGGGGCAGATCGTGCCGTGGAACTTCCCGCTGCTGATGGCGGCATGGAAGCTGGCCCCGGCGCTCGCCGCCGGCAACACCGCCGTACTCAAGCCGGCCGAGACCACCCCACTCACCGCGCTGCTGCTCGCCGAGATCCTGCAGGAGGCCGAGCTGCCGCCGGGGGTCGTTCAGATCGTGCCCGGCGACGGCGCCACCGGCGCCGCGCTGGTGCGCGAGCCCGACATCGACAAGGTGGCGTTCACCGGATCGACCGGGGTCGGGAAGGACATCCAGAGCGCGCTCGCCGGGCGCGGGATCCCGCTGACGCTCGAGCTGGGCGGCAAGTCGGCGAACATCGTGTTCGAGGACGCCGCGCTCGATCAGGCGGTCGAGGGAATCGTGAACGGCATCTTCTTCAACCAGGGCCACGTGTGCTGCGCCGGCTCGCGGCTGCTGATCCAGGAGAGCGTGGCCGACACGGTGATCGGCAAGCTCTGGGAGCGGATGGGCCGCCTGCGGGTGGGCGACCCGCTCGACAAGAACACCGACGTCGGCGCCATCAACTCGCGCGAGCAGCTCGACCGGATCGAGGCGCTCGTGGCGAGCGGTGAGGAGGAGGGTGCGGTGCGCCGGACGGTCGCATGCGAGCTGCCGTCGCGGGGGTTCTGGTTCGCGCCCACGCTGTTCACCGACGTGGCGCCCGCGCACCGGATCGCGGCCGAGGAGATCTTCGGACCCGTCGTATCGGTGCTGACCTTCCGCACCCAGGCCGAGGCGATCGAGAAGGCGAACTCGACGCCATATGGGCTGGCCGCCGGCATCTGGACCGACAAGGGCTCGAAGGCCTTCGAGGTGGCCGCCGCGCTCCAGGCCGGCGTCATCTGGCAGAACACGTACAACAAGTTCGACCCGAGCGCCGCCTTCGGCGGCTACAAGGAGAGCGGTTTCGGGCGCGAGGGCGGCCTTGCCGGCCTCCGCGCCTACGTCCGCATCGCGCGATGACCGACCGCCTTCCCATCCGCAAGACCTACAAGTTGTTCATCGGCGGTGCGTTTGTGCGCTCGGAGTCAGGAAGGTACGACCGCATTGAGGGCGGGTCCGGTGCCGCAGCCGCCGCCGCCGTGAACATCCCGCGCGGATCCCGCAAGGATGTCCGTGATGCGGTGGCGGCAGCCCGGAAAAGCAGCACTGATTGGGCTGAGCGCACTGCCTACAACCGCGGCCAGATCCTCTATCGCTTCGCCGAGGCCCTCGAGTCGCGGCGGGCGGACATCGGAGCGCCGGCCGACGAGGTCGGCGAGGCGGTCGACGTGCTCGTGCACTACGCCGGCTGGACCGACAAGCTCCAGCCGGTTCTGGGCGGCATCAACCCGGTCGCCGCACCGTATCTGTCGTTCTCGGTGCCGGAGCCGACCGGCGTGGTCGGCCTCGTGGCCCCGGATTCGCCGCCGCTGCTCGGCCTCGTGGCCGAGCTGGCACCCGCGCTCGCTGCGGGCAACACCGTCGTCGTGGTGCTGTCCGAGAAACTGCCGCTTTCAGGGTTGGACCTCGGTGAGGTGCTTGGGATCGCGGATGTTCCGGCCGGCGTCGTGAACCTCCTGTCGGGCCGCCGCGCGGAGCTGGCCCCGGTCCTGGCCGGCCACCACGCACTCAACGCAATCGTGGACGCGTCCGCGGACGCCGCCCTCGGTGCAGAGATCGACAAGCTCGCCGCCGAATCGGTGACCCGAGTACGCCACGCGGCCCCCACGCGCTCATACAGCGACGCCACGGCCGACCCCCTCAGCCGTCTCGAGGCGCTCACCGAGCTCAAGACCGCCTGGCACCCCGTCGGCGCCTAGTCACACTCGTTACCCACACGTAACACCCGCCAGGGCAACCTGGGGGTGTGAATCCATCTGGTACCGCATACGGGGAGTAGATGGCTGCACACCCCGACGAACGACTGGCGCGCATCGCGGCCCGACGGCATGGACTGGTCTCCCATCGACAGATTGCTGCGGTCGGCCTGTCGCGGAATGCAGTTGCGAGGCGGGTCGACCAGGGGCGGCTGCAGCGCCTGCACCGAGGTGTGTATGCGGTGGGACATGCCCAGCGAACGCCCGAGGCTCGCTGGATGGCTGCGGTGATGGCGTGTGGTCCGGGCGCTGTGCTGAGCCACCTCGATGGGGCTGCGCTTTGGAAGATCTACGATGGCGCGGGCGACCACGTCCACGTGACGACGACATCGAGAGCCGGCCGTAGCCTGCCCGGTGTTCGCGTCCATCGCCCTCGGCGGCTGGAGCCCGAGGATGTGACGGTCAGGAGCGGGATTCCGGTGACCACCGTCGCGCGGACGCTCGTTGACCTGACGGATGTGCTCGGCGAAGACCGCATCCTGAGGGCAATCCGCGAAGCGGAGTTCCTGCGGCTCCTCGACCTCGACACCCTCGATGCTGCAGTTGGCCGCGCACACGGCCGGCGGCGACTGAGCACGCTGCGCGAGGCGATGGCGGAGCACCGCCCGGGGCAGATCGTCCGCCACGAGCTCGAGCACCGCTTCCTCGAGCTGGTGCGCGCAGCCGGGCTGCCGGCACCCGAGACCAACGTGAAGGTCCGCGCGCGCGGGCGGCGCTACGAGATCGACTGCCTCTGGCGCGAGCAACAGGTGGCGGTCGAGCTCGACGGCCGTGCGGCGCACGCCCGGACGACGGCCTTCGAGTCAGACCGGCGAAAGGACGCCGCCCTCAATGCCAACGGCCTGCGCCCCCTGCGCTTCACCTGGCACCGAGTGACCCGGGAGGCCGCCGATGTCATCGCCGAGCTGGAGGCCACGCTGGCGCAGACCGGCAGCACGATCGGCCTTAGCGCGTGATCGGCGGCAGGAGCTCGGCGCCGCGGCTGCCCGGCTTGCCGTATCGGTCTAGCCAGTTGACGCGCGCCCCTCGGTGTCCGCGAGGCACGGAGATCGCGTAGAAGTCGCCCCGCGCGCTCGGCGGGCCCTCGTGTGGGCGGGCCTCCAGCCGCAAACCGTCCGGCGCGGTGACCACCACCCTCGCGGCTCGCTCCGGCACCCTGCCGTACACGAGCACCGGCTTCTCGCGGAGCCGCTGGGCGCGCTCGCTGTCGCCGCGGAGGATCGCACCTGGGAGCTGAAGCCGGCTGAACCCAGGGGTGCGGGGGAACTCACCGCATTGCCCGGCGGAGAGCAGGAAAAACCGCCGGCCGGGGCCTCGCGGAGCCAGCGAGATGCATCGGAGGCCGGCCGGCTGGAGGACCTCGTCGCCGTGCCTGAGGACCGAGCTTCGCGACGCCTCCATCTGCCAGGGCCCCACCCCGGGCGAGGTCCCCGTGGCCACGACGACGCTCCGAGCCTGGCGCGGCGGCTTTCCCTCGCCCTTCGGGATCACGGTGCCCACGGGGGCGGGGCGTGCCGCGCCAGGCGCCTGGTTCGACTCCTCGCCGCCGCCCATTACCACCAGAGCGACGGCCACCGCCGCGGCCACGAGCGCCGTGGCCGCGACCACGCCCGCGAGCTCGGCGATGCGGGCCCGCCGCCGTGGCGACCGCTGCCCCGCCGCCCGTAGCTCGAGCTGAAGTGCCCCAAAGAAGTCGGTCATCGATCGCCTCCAATTCGCCCTCGCAGGCTGGCCAGCCCGCGACTCACCCGCTGTCTGATGGCGGCCTCGGAAACGCCCTCGGCCACCGCGATCTCTGCGTAGGCGCGGTCGTCCAGCACGCGGGCGCGCAGCGCCATCCGCTGGTCAGCCGGCAGCTCCTCGAGGAGAGCGTCCGCGGTCACCTCGTCCGCCAGCCGGCCGAACTCCGCCACGTCGTCTGCGCTCAGCGCAGGCCTCTCGATCCGCAGCCGGAGCCGCGCGCGGTCCTCCGCGTACCCGCGCCGCCGCCAGTCCCTCAGCTTATTCGCGGCGATCGCGTACAGCCAGGTGGCCGGTGCGCCCATGTCGGACCGGTAGCGGTCGCGGGCGAGCAACGCGGCCGCGAACGTCTCGGCGGTGAGGTCGGCGGCCAGCTCGGCGTCGCCTGTGGCCCGCATCAGGTAGCCCGCGATCCGGCGCGCGTGGGCCACGTACAGCTCCTCGATGTCCGCCGGCGACAGCACCTGCCCACTAGTACGCACGGGCGATCCCGTTTGTGACTAGTCGAGCACGCCCTCCAGGCGCAGGATCCGCCGCAGGATCGCCAGCGACGACGCGTAGGTGGAGTCCATCCCGTAGTAGCTGAGGCCGCGGGCGCCTAGCGTGCGCGCCTGTGTGTAGGGCGTATCGGAGGCGTAGTGGATGATCCCGAAGTCGATCGGCAGCTTCGAGAAGTTCACCGCCTCGTTCACCGGGTGCCTGTCCGCGTCGGCGATCTCGTAGAGCGCGTTGCAGTAGGGGCCGGCCTCCATCTCCACCACCGTGAACGCCTCGCGGTAGTAGAAGTCGAGGTAGGAGCGGTTCTGGAGGAAGGTGCTCTTGACCGTGACCGCGCGCTGGTTGTCGAGCCCGCTTCCGAAGCGCAGGTCAGGCGCGATGTCGTCGACGCTGAACGCGTTGTCGAGCCAGTATGTGGAGCCCGAGTGCTCGTCATGCACGACGGTGGAGAGCATCACGTCGCCCACGTCGGCGTTCAGAGTGGCCGCCTTGCCGAGCACGTAGACCCCGCGCAGCATCGAGCTGTCCACGGCCACCTCGCGCAGGATGTTGTAGGCCGCGACGCCGAGCGGGTAGTCGATGTTCACCACCACGCCCTCTGCCGCCGCGAGCGCGTCGGCGTCCAGGTCGCCGAGCCGCGGGTCCATCCGCTCGCGGCGCAAGCTCGACAGCGGAATGATCTGCGCCGGCACCCGCAGCGCGGTGGTGCTGCGGATGTGCGACACGCCGCACTCCTGCTCCGAGCGCCGCCGCGCGGTGCGCCCCTCCTCGCCGTGCGAGTCGAAGTAGAGCCGGGCGACGAAGTAGAGGAAGTTCTCCCACGAGCCCTCGCTGCGCCCATCGCGGAAGGCGGCGAGCTCCGAGCGCAGGATGTCGTCCTCGGGGAGCGTCTCGACGAACTTGACGAGCACGTCCTCGCGCTCGCGCGCCACCCCGGTCGCGATGTTCACGAGGCTGTGCGTATTCGAGCTGACGAAGTAGAGCGGGCGATCCTCGAGATCCTGCTCGGCGAGCGCGTTGTGGACGGGGGCCCACCAGCGGCGCGTCATCCGGGCGTAGCCGACCTGCGTGCCGCCCAGCATCCGCACGCGCATGTTCATGCGCCGGTCGGCGATCAGAGCCAGCCGCTCGCCGAAGCGCGAGCCCCAGGCGCCTCGCAGCCGCGACCAGTCCTCGGCCGTTCCGCCGAGCACCTCCGCGCACTCCTGCTCGCTCGGCTCGTGCTCCGGCGGCCAGCCCGCCGCGCGCTGGCGCACGCGGATCTTGTTCCACTCGATCTGGAAGGCCACGAGCGTCGGGATCAGGTCGTCCACGTCGGACGCGCTCGCGAGCAGCACCGCGTGCGTGCCGTTGCCGGCGTCGTGCCAGCGCCGCCGGCGGGCCGGGGCGTCGGCCTCTGCCCATTCGTCGATCACGATGCCGTTCCTGGCGAAGACCTCCGCCTCCTGGCCCATGATCACGAGCTCCGCTCCGGAGGCCATGCCGTCGGGGAGCCGCCGGATCGCGTAGATCAGGGCGCCGAGGTCCGGCTCGTCGCTGTCGGCGAGGGGATGCAGGCTCGAGCCCATCGCCCGGTGGGCGGGCTCCAGCACCCGCAGGTGCGTCTCGCCGCTCGAGCGCAGCAGGGTGTTGTAGGTGCGCTGGTAGAGCTCTACCTCGTCGCTGAGGCGCCCCGTGTGCTCGTCGGTGAAGCTGGCCAGGGTGAGCCTGGATACGACCACGAACTACTCCTTCACGTACGGCACGCCGATTGCGGCGGGCGGTCGGGATCGGCCGATGACGCCGGCCACCACGACCAGGGTCAAGACATAGGGCAGTGCCTGGAATAGCACGGCCGTCGATTCGGAGAAGGCTGGCAGGCGCTGGGCGAGCGCAGTCGAGAAGCCGAACAACAGCGCGCCGGCGAGAGCGCCGTAGGGCCGCCACCTCCCGAAGATCACCGCCGCCAGCGCGATGAAGCCGCGGCCCGCCGTCATCTGCTCGTTGAACGACCCGAGCAGCCCGATCGACAGGAACGCACCGCCGGCGGCCGCGAGGGCGCCGGACGCGGTCACCGCCAGGTAGCGCGTGCGCAGCACCGGCAGGCCGAGGCTGTCGGCGGCTCGCGGCTTCTCACCCACGGAGCGCAGCCGCAGCCCTCCGCGCGTGCGGAACAGATAGACGGACAGGATCGCGACGAGCAGCAGCGCGGCCCAGGTGAGGACGTTCGCCCGGCCGATCGCTTCCCCGATAAAGGGGATGTCCTCGATCAGCGGAAGCGTCACGTTCGGGGCGCGCGAGATGTCCGAGGGCGTGCCCTGGTCGCCGTAGTGGTAGATGAAGATGTAGCCGGTGATGCCGAACGCCAGGATGTTTATCCCCGTGCCGCTCACCACCTGGTCGGCGCGCAGGCGGACCGAGACGAACGCGTGAACCAGGCCCATCAGCGCGCCCGCCGCGACGCCGACCAGGATTCCGAGGAACCACGAGCCGAGCAGGTCGGCGCCGAAGATCCCGAAGAACGCGCCCATCAGCATCATGCCCTCGAGGCCGATGTTGATGACGCCGCTCCGCTCGGAGAGGATGCCGCCCATGGCACCGAAGATCAGCGGCGTCGCGAAGCGCAGCATCCCGGCAATCAGGGCGGACCACACGAAGACGCGCTCCAGGTTGCTCTCCCCCGATCCTGCGGCGATCACGCCCAGAATCGCGCCGAGCACCGCGATAGCCACCGCAATCCAGCCGAGGCGCTGCTCACCCTCGCGGGTGGCGTAGACGCCCGCCGCAATACCCACGGCCGCCAGCACGAGCGAGACCACCGGCGTGCGGATCAAGAGCGGCGGCAGCGCGACGTACGCCGCCACAATCCCGAGCGCGATCCCCGCCCAGCCAGCCGTACGGGCCGAGATGCTGAGCTGCCGGCCTGCGGCCACCGAGGTGCTCATGGCTCAGGCTCCGCGGCTGGCGCTGGCGCGGTGCGATCCCGACGGAAGATGCCCCGCCCGCGCGCGATGATCGCGAGCACCAACACGTCGGCGCTCACGATCAGGATGACGAGGCCCTGGATGATGAACGTGAGGTTCGAGGCCAGCGACGGTTCGAAGATCGTCGGGTCGAGGTTCCGCTGCGACGTGCCGCTGTAGAGCGCGCCGAACAGCAGAGCCGCCGCTACCGTACCGATCGCCGTGTTGCGCCCGAGCAGCGCGACGGCGATTCCGATGAAGCCGAAGTAGACGATCGGAAGGTCGTTCGTCGCTATGCGGAACTGCCAGCCGAGCACGTCGATCGCACCGGCCAGACCGGCGAACAGCCCGCAGACGGCCATCACGAGGAAGTAGTTCTTCCCGACGCTCATGCCGCTGTAGCGGGCGGCCTCAGGGTTGAAGCCCACCGCCCTCACCTCGTAGCCGATCGTCGAGCGGTTCAGGAGGACCCAGAAGACGATCACCGCGAACAGCGCGATGAAGAGCCCGATGTGGAGGCCCTGGAGGACCGGATCGCCCCAGAACACCGGCAGCTTCGCTCCCTCAACGACGTCCTCCGAGACCGGAATCGACTTCTGCGCCTCGTTCTGGAGCGGGCCGTCGAGCGAGAACAGCCAGACACCGAGCCACAGGGCGATGTAATTGAGCATGATCGTGCTGATCACCTCGTGCGCGCCCGTCGTGGCCTTCAGGAACCCGGCGATGCCCGCCCAGAAAGCACCGGCGGCGCATGCTGCGAGGATCGCGAGCAGGATGTGGAGGACGCTGGGCATCCCGGCAAACGACGAGCCCACCCACACCGCTGCAATCGACCCGACGATGTACTGGCCGTTGCCGCCGATGTTGAAGAGCCCGGCCCGGAACGCGAACGCCACCGCGAGGCCGGTGAGGATCAGCGGTGTGGTGATGATCAGCGTCTGCTGAAGGTTCGAGGCCGCGAGGTCACGGTCCGCGCCCGTGGTCCACGGGAACAGCCACTGGAGCCCGGTGCCCTTCCAGATCGCCTCGTAGGTGGCGATCGGGTCCTTGCCGGTGACAAGCATCACGAGGCCGCCCGCGATGAAGGCGAGCAGCGTCGTCATCACCGGCACGATCACGCCACCGCCGCGCAGGTAGCCGGCGAGCCGCGACGCCGGGGTCTGGGCCAGGACCTCCGGTTCCTCGGTGGCGCTCACGCCGCCGCCCGGCCGCCGCCCGTCATCGCCACGCCGAGGTCCTCCTCGGAGACGTCCGGCGGGAACTCGCCCACTATCTGGCCCTCGTAGATCACGAGGATGCGGTCCGCCAGCGCGCGGATCTCCTCGAACTCGAGCGAGACCAAGAGGACGCCGCGGCCGTTTTCGCGCTCTCTGAGCAGGCGCCCGTGAACGAACTCGATCGCACCGACATCGAGCCCGCGCGTGGGCTGATGCGCGATCAGGAGCTTCGGGTTGCTTGCGATCTCGCGCGCCACCGCAACCTTCTGCTGGTTGCCTCCGGACAGGGAGCTCGCAAGCGTGTCCGGCTCGCCGCCGCGCACGTCGTACTCCTTGAGCAGCGCCCGCGCCCGCTCCTTCATCTGCCCCAATGACAGCAGCCCGTGGTTCGAGATCGGAGGCGAGCGGTACTCCCGCAGCGCCAGGTTCTCGGCGAGCGTGAAGTCGAGCACCAGACCGCACAGGTGGCGGTCCTCGGGAATGTGGGCCACGCCGGCCTCGGTGGTGGCGCGCACGCCGAGGCCCGACACGTCATGCCCTCCGATCGAGACGTGGCCCGCCTCTGGAGCCCGCACGCCGGCGATCGCCTGCACGAGCTCCAGCTGACCGTTGCCGTCGACGCCGGCGAGGGCCACGATCTCCCCCTCGCGGACCGTCATCGACACGCCCTTAACCGCCTCGAGGCCACGCTCGTCGCGAACGTGGAGGTCCTCGACCTCCAGCGTCGGCTCGCCCGGCCGCCCCTTCGCCTTCTCGACACGAAGCAGCACGTCGCGGCCGACCATCAGCCGCGCCAGACTCTGCTCCGTGGCGCCCTCGGTGGGCACCGTGTCGATCCGCTTCCCGCGCCGGAGCACCGTCACGCGGTCGGAGATCTCGAGCACCTCGTTCAGCTTGTGGCTGATGAAGACGATCGAGACGCCATCCTTCTTGAGCGCGCGCAGCACCTCGAAGAGCTCGCTGGTCTCCTGGGCCGTGAGCACTGCCGTCGGCTCGTCGAGGATCAGGATGCGGGCGTCGCGGTAGAGCGTCTTCAGGATCTCCACACGCTGCTGCATCCCGACAGAGACCTGCTCGATCACCGCGTTGGGGTCCACGGCCAGCCCGTACCGGTCCGACAGCTCCTTCACGCGACGTGCCCCCTCCCGCACGTCGAGCAGCGCGCCGCGCCGGGGCTCCTCACCGAGAACGATGTTCTCGGTCACGGTCATCACCGGCACGAGCATGAAGTGCTGGTGGACCATGCCGATGCCGAGGTCGATCGCCCGCGACGGCGAATCGACCTCGACCAGCTCTCCGTTGACGCGGATCTCGCCCTCGGTCGGGCTGTAGAGCCCGTAGAGGATCGACATCAGCGTTGATTTCCCGGCGCCGTTCTCGCCGAGCAGGGCGTGGACCTCGCCCGGGCGGAGATCGAAGTCGATCCCGTCGTTGGCAACGACGGGACCGAACCTCTTCGTGATTCCGCGTAGTTCTAGAGCGGCTGCTTCTGCCTGCACTCCTGGCTACTTGACGGTGTCGGGAATGTCCGCGATCTCGCCAGCGGCGATCTGGTCCGTGATCTCCTTCATCTTGTCGGCATACTTCTCGCCGGCCGACCCGATCTTGCCGAGGCCGACCCCGCCGTTCTCGACGGTGGCGATCACGTCGGTGCCGCCCTTGAAGCTGCCGTCCTGCGCACGCTTGATCGCGTCGAACACCGCGACGTCGACCTTCTTCAGCGCCGAGGTCAGGATGTGGTCACCGAGATAGGCCTGATCGGCGTCGACGCCGATGCCCTGGACGCCCTTCTCCTTGGCGGCGTCAAGCGCACCCAGTCCGCACTGACCGGCCACCTGGAAGATGACCTTGGAGCCCTGCGCAATCTGATCGAGCGCGATCTCCTTGCACTTCGCCTGGTCGACGAAATCCTGCGAGTAGGCATTCAGCGTCTTGATGCCGGAGTTGGCGTCCGTGGCGCCCTTCTTGAAGCCCGCGATGTAGTGGTCCACCGGCGGGATCTTCTGGCCGCCGACCGTCGACACGGTGGTCGCGTTGTTGTCCTTCGCCCAGAGGCCCGCGAGGTAACCGGCGAGGTAGCCCGCCTCCTGCTCCTTGAAGAGCAGGCCCTCGACGTTCTTCGGCTTGCCCTTCAGGCCGGACGCCGGGAAGTCGACGATCGCGAAGCTGTTGCTCGGGAACTTGCCGGCGACCGTGGCGGTCGCCTCGCCCATGAGGAAGCCGACCGAGACGCTCAGGTCGAACTGCTGCTGCGCGAGCGTCGTCAGGTTCGGCACGTAGTCGCCGTTTGACTTCGAGATAAGCACGCGCCCCTCGACGCCGAGCTCGCTCTCCGCGTCCTCGAGGCCCTTGTTGGCGAGAAAGTTGAAGGAACGGTCGTTGAGGCCACCGATGTCCGTGACTACGCCGGCCTTGATGGACTTGGCCTCGGCCTCACCGCCGCCGCCGCCGTCGCCGCCACCACCTCCGTCGTCATCGTCGTCGCCGCAGGCGGCGATTCCAAGTGCGAGCGCTGCAATGAGCGCGAGAAGGAAGAAGCGGAAGGACTTAGGCACGGTCGAGTCTCCTCGTTCGGTCAGGGACTCGGAGACCCTACACCGTTTCGATTAACCCCTGTTTGAGCGTTTCGTCGCAGAATGCGGCCTCGATTGCCGTGCGGGTTATGGCGCGAAGGGCGTCGTCGTCGAAGCCGAGGCGCTCGCGGCAGACGGCGTATTCGCCGCCGATCGATGCACCGAAGTAAGGAGGGTCGTCGGAACCCAGCGTCACGCGAACTCCGGCCTCCATCAGGCGCGGGAAGGGGTGCTCCTCGTAGGTCGGGTAGATGCCGAGCACGACGTTGCTGGTGGGGCAGACCTCCAGCACGGTCCCACGCTCGACCAGCTCCTCCACCAGGGCGGGGTCCTCGATCGAGCGCACCCCGTGGCCGATGCGACTCACCGGCAGCTCGAGGCCCTGGCGCACGCTCTCCGGCCCCGCCCACTCCCCCGCGTGGGCGGTGCACCCGAGGCCCGCGTCGGCCGCTATCTGGAATGCCTCGGCGTAGTCGGAGGCGGGGTAGTTCTCCTCGTCGCCGGCCATCGAGAAGCCGACCACGTAGGGGTGCGGGCGCTCGGCGGCGTAACGCGCGATCCTCAGCGCCGGCTCCACTCCGAAGTTGCGCACGCACGAGATCAGGATGCGCCCCTCGATGCCCGTCTCGGCGCGGGCGTCGTCGATCCCGCGCGCGATGCCGTCGATGTGCTCCTCGTCGCTGAGCCCGACCAGCTTGGCGTGGTCCGGGGAGGCGGTGAGCTCCACGTAGAGGGCCTCCTCGGAGGCGCAGCTCACGAGGTACTCGAAGGTGATGTCACGGTAGTCGTCGCCGGTGCGGATCACGCTCGCGGCCATGTCGTAGGTGTTGAGGAAGTCGAGGAAGTCCGTATACGCAAAGCGGTCCGGTGTGGCGAACACGCCCTCGGGCACCGGCAAGCCGTTGCGCTCCGCGATCCGCCGGATCAGGTCAGGCGGTGCGCTGCCCTCGAGGTGCACATGGAGCTCGGCCTTCGGGAGCATCGAGGGGGTCACGCCCGAACCGCCGGTTCGCGCAGACAATCCTGCCTAGAGCCGCGTATGGCAGCCCTATCCAGGATTGCTCGCGTCATCGGAGGATCTCCAGCACCGGCGGTGTCTCCTTCGGTGCTTCGTCGTGCAGCTCGTAGGCGGCTCGTAACGCTTCCGTAGCGCGGCGGGCGGCGTCCTCGTCGCGTGCGTGCACAAACGCGAGCGGGCGGCCGCCGGGGGCCACCTCCTCGCCGGGTGCCGCGACATCCGTCAGGCCCACCGAGTGGTCGACCGGATCGTCCTCGCGGGTGCGCCCGCCGCCGAGGGCCACCACCGCCAAGCCCACCGCGCGAACGTCCACCCGGCTCACGGTCCCCGCCTCCACCGGCTCCGCCGCCACGGTCACCGCTGCCGTCGGCAGGTGTCTCTCCGGCGCCTCGAGGAGATCGGCCGGGCCGCCCAGCTCGGTGACCATGGCGCCGAGGCGCTCGGCCGCGGCTCCGCCGTCCAGGGCCTGCTCGGCAGCGCCGCGAGCGGCGGCCTCGTCCGGCTCCACGCCGCCCAGCACGAGCAGCTCGGCACTGAGCGCGAGCGTGACCTCACGCAGGCGCTCGTCGCTCGCCGTTCCGGTGAGCTCGTCGATCGACTCGCGTACCTCCACCGCGTTGCCGGCGGTGCGGCCGAGGACGCGGTCCATGTCGGTGAGCACCGCCGAGGTCGGCAGGCCGTTCCCGTTCGCCACCTCCACGATCGCGCGCGCCAGCTCCTCGGCCTGCGCGCGGTCCGGCAGGAAGGCGCCCGAGCCGACCTTCACGTCCATCACGAGCGCGTCGAGGCCCGCCGCCAGCTTCTTCGACAGGATCGACGCCACGATCAGCGGGATCGACTCAACCGTCCCGGTGGCGTCGCGGATCGCGTACAGCCTGCGGTCGGCGGGCGCGAGCCGCACAGTCTGTCCGACGATCGCCGCGCCCGCGCCCGCCACGGCGCGGCGGAAGCGCTCCGGCTCCGGTGCGGTGTCGTATCCGGGGATCGCCTCGAGCTTGTCGAGCGTGCCGCCGGTGTGGCCGAGGCCGCGGCCCGAGATCATCGGCACCGCGCCGCCGCATGCCGCCACGATCGGCGCCAGCAGGAGGCTCACCTTGTCGCCCACACCACCGGTGGAGTGCTTGTCGAGGGCCGGCCCGGGCAGCCCGGCGTCGGACCAGTCGAGCACGTCGCCGGAGTCGCGCATCGCTCCGGTGAGCGCAATCCGCTCGGCAGGAGTCATCCCGCGCAGGACGATCGCCATCGCAAGCGCGCCCACCTGCGCATCGCTGACCGAGCCGTCGGCGATGCCCTTCACCAGGAACTCGAGCTGCTCCTCGTCCAGCTCCCCGCCGTCGCGCTTGACGCGAATCAGGTCGGGCACGTACATCAGCCGGCGAGCCTCTCGACGAAGCGCACGAGCAGCGGCGCGAGATCCTCGGCCGCGCGCTGGGCGTCGAGCAGTGTCTGCTCGTGGCTGAGCAGCTCGTCGCTCATTCCCTCGGCGAAGTTGCTGATCGCGGAGATCGCCGCCACGCGCAGGCCGCAGTGGCGCGCCACCGACGTCTCGTGCACGGTGGACATACCCACGGCATCCGCGCCGAGCGTTGCGAAGGCCCGGATCTCCGCGGCCGTCTCGAAGGTCGGCCCGGATACGGCGAGGTAGACGCCCTCGGCCAACTCGGTGCCGAGCTCGTCCGCGGCCGCGCGGAGGCTTGCGCACAGCTCGGGGTCGTAGGCGTCGCGCAGGCTCGGGAAGCGCGGTCCGATCGCCTCGTCGTTCGGCCCGGCGAGCACGTTCACGCCGCTCAGGTTCACGTGGTCGGTGATCAGCATCAGCCGGCCGGGGCCAACGTCCGGCCGCAGCGACCCTGCCGCGTTCGTGAGCAACAGGATCTCGGCGCCCGCAGCCCGCAGCGCGCGGACAGGGGTGCGGACCTCGTCGAGGTCGCCGCCCTCGTACACGTGCGCGCGACCCTGGAGCACGGCCACGGGCACGTCGCCGATGTAACCGAGGACCGCCTGGCCACCGTGGCCCGCCACGGTCGGATGGGGAAAGCCGGGCAGCTCGTCGTAATCGATCGTCGTCGGCTCCGCGACCGCCTCGGCCACGGCGCCCAGGCCCGAGCCGAGCACCACGCCCACGCGCGGCCGCAGGCCGGAGCGCTCGTTCATGACCGTGGCGGCCGCCGCCGGCGTCATTCCAGCTCGAACGCGAGCGGGAGGAGCTCGCCGACCGTCGTCGTCTCGCGCGGACCGTCGGGGCGCCCGAGGTGCACGGGCGTGTCCGCGCTGGCGAACTCCGCAAGACGCTGGCGGCAGCCGCCGCAGGGCGGGCAGATGTCCATCCGCTCGGCCGTTACGGCCACCTCCACGATCTGGCTGTGCCCGGCCGCGATCAGCGCTCCGATCGCCGAGGTCTCCGCGCACTGTCCCTGGGGATAGCTCGCGTTCTCGACGTTCGAGCCCACGTGGATGCTCCCGTCGGGCGCGCGCAGCGCGGCGCCGACGGGGAACTTCGAGTAGGGCGCATAGGCGGTCCGCATCACCGCGTCCGCGGCGCGCATCAGGTCGTCAGGCGCGTCCGCTGCGCGCCCCGGTGCGCCCGCGCCCGCGCCCGCCGTCTCGCCCAGCAGCAGGTCCGAGTAGCTCGTTGCGACCAGATTCTCGTCGTCGATGCCGAGCTCGTCGCGGAGTCGCTCGAGCTTGTCGTGCTCGCCGCTCAGGTCCGAGTTGGCTTCCGCCACCGCCTCGAGCTCGAGGTAGTTGCCCAGTCCCTCGACATCGTCGAGGTGGATTCGCACGCCCTGCCAGAGCAGCACCCTTCGCCGCTTTGTGACAGTCCCGATCGTCCCGTATGCGGCGTCGAGTGCCTCGCGCAGGGGTGCGACGTCGGCGACGGGCACGCGCCGGTAGGTGCTCGTGCGCGCATCGGTGGAGTCCGCGCGCGAGTACTCGATCAGCTCGTCCCAGAGAGGGGACCCGCCGGTCTCCTGCTCGCGCAGCTTGAGCCGCCCGCGCGCTCTCGAGAAGTAGGTGTCGCGCTGCCTGATCTCTCCGCGGTCGTCGGCGCCCAGCGCGAGCGCGCGCTCGAGCGTGCGCGCGGGGTTCGGGTCGCGCGCCTTCAGCTCTACGTTGCGCATGGAAGCATCCAAGTGCGTCGCGAGGTTATCGTCGCGTCCATGTCTGAGCGCCTCGCCGTCGTCGATCACCCAGTACTCGCGGACCGGCTCGCCGTCATGCGCGACCGCAGCACGGGCCATGGGGAGTTCCGCCAGGCCCTCTTCGAGGCGTCGGCGATCCTGGCGGTGGAGGCCGCGCGCGGCCTGCCTGTGACCGAGGTCGATGTGGAAACGCCGCTGGAGTCCACCACCGGCAGCCGTCTCCCCAGCGAGATCACGATCGTGCCGGTGCTTCGTGCCGGGCTCGGCATGGTCGACGGCTTCCTGCGTCTGCTCCCGGGCGCCCGCGTGGGCCACGTCGGCGTGTACCGCGACGAGGAGGAACACCGCCCCGTCGACTACTACGAGCGCCTGCCGCCCGGGCTCTCCGACTCCCACGTCTTCGTGGTCGACCCGATGCTCGCAACCGGCGGAAGCGCCGTGCACGCCCTCGACAAGCTGAAGGCGGCCGGGGCACGCAGACTCTCCCTGGTGTGCCTGGTCGTCGCGCCCGAGGGAGTCGAGGCGGTCGAGAAGGCCCACCCCGACGTCCGGATCTGGACGGCAGCCGTGGACCGCGAACTCGACGAGAACGCCTACATCCGCCCGGGCCTGGGCGACGCCGGCGACCGCGTCTTCGGAACGCAGTAGGGCCTAGGCGCCGGCCACCGAGCGCGCGCTCAGGCCGATCGCACCGGGCGCGTCCTCGGGCGCCGCGAAGCGCTCGTCCACCGCCACTCCGGCCACCCAGACGATCTCGCCGCCGCTCTCCACCACGGGGAGCGTGTGGCGCAGTGCGCGCGGGACCTTTCGGTCGGTGAACAGGTCCTGGAGCGACTTCGACCCGCCCAGGCCGGCCGGGCGCATGCGGTCGCCCTCGCGCCACGCCCGCACGGTCAGCTCGGGGCCGAGCCCGCTCACGGTCACGTCGGCCGGGCCGCCTGGGCGCGCCTCCACCTCCCAGTCGCCGAAGCGCGCCCATCCCGGCACCGACAGCCTCACGGGTTCCGGGACCGGGGTCGCGCCGCTGTGGGTGAAGCGCAGTGTCCCGTACTCGGCCACGGCGCGCAGGCCGCCGCCCAAATCGAGTGACTTCGTGCCGCGCTCGCCGAGGGCGAGGATCTCGTCGAGCTCGCGGCGCGACAGGCTGCGGTCGGCCAGCTTCCGCAGCACCAGCCGGCGCACCGCCGGAGGGTGCTCGAGCAATGCGGTCAGCGAGATCGCAGGCCCTCCGCCCAGATCCGTCATCGCCTCGGAGACCACGGCGTCGAGCACCTCGGCCTCGTCCCTCAGCTGCCGCGACGTCTCCGCGATCGTCCGCTCGGCCGCCCCGGACAGCTCGCGGAGCGCGTCGAGTATGTCGTGACGCACCCGCGCGCGAGCGAAGCGGCGGTCCGCGTTCGAAGGATCCTCGCGCCACTCGAGCCCGCGCGCGCGCAGGTAGTTGCGCAGCTCCTCGCGCGTCACGCCGAGCAGGGGGCGCACCAGCCGGCCGCGCCGCGGCGCCATCCCGTGCAGCGCCCGCGACCCCGGCGAGACGGCGAGCCGATAGAGCACGGTCTCAGCCTGGTCGGAGGCCGTGTGGGCGGCGGCGTAGTCGCCCTCGGCGAGCGCTTCGGCGAGCGCATAACGAGCGTCGCGGGCGCGCTCCTGGAGGTTGCCCCCCTCGGCGCTCAGTCCCACCTGCTCCACGGTCAGCGAGATCTCGCGCTCGTTGCAGAGCCGCTCCACGAGCGCCTGGTCGAGCGAGGCGTCCTCGCGCAGCCCGTAGTTCACGTGCAGCGCCGAGACCCGGGCGCCCAGGCGCACGGCCACGTCGAGCAGCGCCACCGAGTCCCCTCCGCCCGACACCATCACGAGCAGCGGCTCGTCCGCGCGCACGAGGCCGCTCTCGCGCGCCGCCTCTAGTGGCAGCTCACTCATCCCTCGCGCGGGTGCGCCCGGCAGAGCGCCCGCGGCTCGGCGAACCCCTTCAGCTTCACGTGCCCGATCTCGTCGAAGCGCAGGTGCGGGGAGTCGCGCACCGCGTCCACCACCGTGTCAGTGACGAGCACCTCGCCGCCGCGGGCGCGCGCGACTACGCGCGAGGTGAGGTTCACGTCGCGGCCGAAGTAGTCGCCGTCGCGGTAGAGCGTCGTGCCCCAGTGGACCCCTATGCGCGGCTCCGGCCGCTCGTCGAACAGGCTCGTGAACCCCACCGCCCAGTCCACCAGCGCACGGATGTCCTGGCCGACGACCATCACCTCGTCGCCGATCGTCTTCACCACGCGCGCGTCCTCGGGAAGCGTGTTGGTGACTCCCTCGACGAAGCGCTCGACCAACGAGACCGCCTCCTCCTCCCCCTCCTCCTCGGTGAAGCGCGTGTAACCGGCAAGGTCGGCGAACGCGATCGCCACCCGCACTCGCCCGAGCTCCACGTCCTCGTCCTCGAGCTCGCTCTCCATGTGGCCGACCACGTCCTGCTCCACGAAGTGCTGAAGGAAGCGCTCGTGCACGTAGTCCATCGTCGGCGAGGCGAACGGGAGCAGGTCGCGCGCGAGGTCCCCCATCTCCTCGGCCATCTCGAGCCCCGGGACGCCCTCGCGGATCAGCGGCTCATGCACGTACTGGTGAAAGAGCCGCACCTCGGCCTCGGCGATCTGCGCCAGTGCCTGGCCGTAGACGCGGCAGAGCTGGAGGAAGGCGACCAGCGGGAAGCCTGAGTCGAGCACCGCGGCGACGTAGTGCAGGGCCTGGATGTCGTCGTCCCTGAGCTGGTCGATTCCGCTGCTTGGAAGTCCCAGGCTGGTCCAGAAGCGCTCGATCAGCGCGGGCTCGAGGTCGGTGAGCTCGGCCGCCTCCTTCAACGAGTGCACCTGCTTGTCCCCGCCGAACAGCTCCTCGATGTAGCCGTACGCGAGCCGGCCCTCGCTGCCCGCCTGCTTGATCTGCTCGAGCTTGTGCCCCCGTTCGCGCAGCCGCGCCACGATGCGCGCGTGCGCGACGGCGGTGGCGGTCCACTCGCCGGTTCCATCCACCTCCGGGATCACGCCCTCGCGCGCCCAGCGGCGCAGCGTCGCGGGCGACACGCCGACGCGTTCGGCGGCTTCCTTCAGGGAGACGCTCTCGGGCACGGCACTGGATTGTGCCGGTCGCTAGAGAGCAACGGCGGAGTGGAAGGGTTCACTCCGCCGCTGCATGCGGGGCACGGCCCGCCTCGTAGGCCGGTGATGGCGAACCGTCAACCGGTCTCTACATAACTGCTGGCAGTCTTGCGCGCGCCGGGCTCCGAGTCAAATTAGACTCCCGCGCACACACCACGGGAGGATTCTTGAACTACTTCGTCACCGGCGCGACGGGCTTCATCGGCAGACATCTTGTGGCCGAGCTCTTGAAGCGCGACGGCACCATCCACGCGCTGGTTCGCGAGGGCTCGCGCGGAAAGCTCGACGCGCTCGCGCAGGCGCTGGACGCTCCCGACGGGAGGATCGTGCCCGTGGCCGGCGACCTCTCGAAGCCGGGGCTCGGCATCGAGGACTTCGACCAGCCGATCGACCATCTCTTCCACCTGGCGGCCGTCTACGACATCGAGGCCGACGAGGAGGCCTCGGAGCGCGCGAACGTCGAGGGCACCCAGCACGTGATCGAGTTCGCGAACGCGCACGAGCTCGGGCGCTTCCACCACACCAGCTCGATAGCGGTGGCCGGCAACTATGAGGGCATCTTCCAGGAGGACATGTTCGACGAGGGGCAGAAGCTGCCCCACCACTACCACCGCACGAAGTACGAGTCAGAGCGACTCGTGCGCGAGGGCGTCGACACGCAGACGCTGGTGTTCCGGCCGGGCATCGTGGTCGGCCACTCGGAGACCGGCGAGATGGACAAGATCGACGGTCCCTACTACTTCTTCAAGCTGCTCCAGAAGCTGCGCCACGCGCTGCCCGAGTGGTTCCCGCTCGCCGGGCCCCAGGGCGGGCAGACGAACATCGTGCCGGTGGACTTCGTCGCGCGCGCTATGGACCACATCTCCCACCTGCCCGACGAGGACCTGCCGGGGGACACATTCCACCTGGTGAACCCGGAGCCGATGACCGTGGGCGAGACGCTGAACGAGTTCGCCAAGGCTGCTCACGCGCCGCAGTTCGCGATGCGCGTGGACCAGAACCTGACGAATGTGGTCCCGAAGCAGGTGCGCGCGGGCCTGCAGGCACTGCCGATGGTCAAGAAGATCCGCAACCAGCTCTACCACGACATCGGCGTGCCGCCGGCGGCGATGGAGCACCGCGACTTTCGGGCGAAGTTCGACGCCCGCGATGCGCAGCGCGCGCTGAGCGGCACCGGCATCGCGGTGCCGCCGCTGTCCACCTATGCCCCGCGCCTATGGGACTACTGGGAGCGCAACCTCGACCCGGACCTGTTCCGCGACCGCTCACTGGCGAGCGTCATCAAGGACAAGCGCGTGCTCATCACCGGCGCCTCCAGTGGCATCGGCCTCGAGACCGCGCTCAAGGTCGGCGAGGCCGGCGGCGTGGTGTTGCTCGTCTCGCGCACGCGCGAGAAGCTCGAGGAGGTGGCCAAGCAGGTGGAGGAGCTGGGCGGCACCGCGCACGTGCACGCGGCGGACCTCTCGGAGCTCGAGGAAGTCGACCGCCTGGCGGCCGAGGTGCTCGAGCAGCATGGCGGCGTGGACGTGCTCGTGAACAACGCGGGTCGCTCGATCCGCCGCTCGGTCGAGCGCTCCTACGACCGTTTCCACGACTACGAGCGCACCATGCAGCTGAACTACTTCGGCGCGCTGAAGCTGATCCTCGCGTTCATGCCGGGGATGCGCGAGCGCAAGTCCGGCCACATCGTCAACGTGAGCTCGATCGGCGTGCAGACCAACACGCCGCGCTT
>Ga0126306_10000149_pt1 | contig 25588 bp, 26 predicted proteins | sample Plot27_FD_92592 | JGI IMG/M metagenome (GOLD analysis project Ga0126306, IMG submission 92592) | Serpentine soil microbial communities from UC McLaughlin Reserve, CA, USA - Plot27 | ecosystem: Environmental > Terrestrial > Soil > Grasslands | place: USA: UC McLaughlin Reserve, Lake County... | reverse complement strand
TTCGCCTCGGTCGTCGCGGCCTGGCGGCGCGAGCTCGAGCCCGACATGGACCGCGTCAACGTCAACGGCGGCGCGATCGCGATCGGCCACCCGCTCGGCTCGACCGGCGCGCGCCTGATCACCACGCTGCTCCACGAGCTGGAACGCTCCGACAAGGAGACCGGCCTGGTGACCATGTGCTGCGGCGGCGGCCTCGGCACCGGCACGCTGATCCAGCGGGTCTAGCGACCTCACAAACGGACCGCCTGCGGGTGTTGAGGTAGCGATGCCCTCGAGGCCCGCAGGCGCGCATGCCCGAAAACCGGCTGCGAAGTGGACCGCGGACGACCGCGAGCTGATGCGCGCGGACAAGGTGCTGCGCCGCCTGATGGAGGAGCGCGGACCGATTGACCCCGAGATCGATCGCCGGGGCAGCCGGCCCGATCCCTGGGAGGCAGTCGCCCGTGCGATCGTCGGCCAGCAGCTCTCGACCAGGGCGGCCCGCTCGATCTGGGAGAAGCTCCAGGGGTTGTTCGGCGGTCAGACGCCCACCCCCGGGGAGCTCCTCCGCCGCCGGCCGCAGACACTCCGCAAGGCGGGTCTATCCAACGCCAAGGTCGAGTTCCTCCGCGACCTCGCCGCACGTGTCAAGGACGGGCGGCTCGACCTGAAGCGCATCGCGAAGCTTCCCGACGAGGACGTCATCGCGGAGCTGATCGAGGTCAAGGGCGTCGGCCGCTGGACCGCCGAGATGTTCCTGATCTTCCACCTCGGCCGGCCCGACGTCGTCTCGGTCGGCGACCTCGGGATCAGGCGGGCGGTGCAGATCGCCTACGGGATCAAGGAGCTGCCGGGCCCGGAGGAGCTCACGAAGCTCGCCGAGGAGTGGCGGCCCCACCGGACACTCGCCTGTCTCTATCTCTGGCGATCGCTGGACAACATGCCGGTCGAGCAGTCCTCGCAATAGGCTGATCACCGTGGCCGCCCTCGACCGCATCTCCATCGCCGCGATCGGGGACACGGCCGAGGATCTCGCCGAGCAGGCGGCTGTCGCCGAAGCGGCGGGGATCGATTGCATCTGGACTCCCGAGCTCTTCCGCAGCTCGGTGACCCAGGCGACATGGCTGGCGGCGGAGACCGAGACGATCGGAATCGGGACTGGGATCTCCTGGGCGTTCACCCGCAGCGCATTCATCCTCGCGGTCAGCGCCCTCGACATCGACGAGATGTCGGGCGGGCGCTTCCGGCTCGGGCTCGGCGCGGGAGTGAAGCGGCTGAACGAGACCTGGCACTCGGTGGACTACGGCAAGCCGGCCCCGCACCTCCGGGAGACCATCGAGGCGACTCGGCTGATCATGGAGAAGGCTTCGACGGGCGAGCCGATTCGCTACGACGGCGAATACCAGGACATCGACATCAAGGGCTGGATCCGGCCGCACAAGCCGGCCCGCGAGCGAGTCCCGATCTATACCGCCGCAATGCAGGAGGGCATGTGCCGGATGGCGGGCGACGTTGCCGATGGGCTGATCGGCCACCCGATGTGCCCGCCGCGGTGGGTGGACGAGGTGATGCTGCCGAACATGGAGACCGGCTTGGCGCGCTCGCGCCGCGAGCGGTCCCAGATCGACTTCATCCCCACCGTCTGCTGCGCGATCGACGACGACGAGGCCCGCGCCCTGGACGCGGCTCGCCGGACGATCGCCTTCTACTCAACGGTCCGTACCTACAAACCGCTCTGGGAGATGCATGGCTTCGCGGACGCCGCGGCGGCGGCAGGTGAGGCGTTCCGGAGGGGCGACCTGGCCGCCGTGCCCGAAGCGATCCCCGACGAGATGGTCGACGCCTACACGGCGGCCGGACCCCTCGACAAGGTCCGTGACCGCGTCGAGGAGGCGGGGGAGCGCGGCGACGGCGTCTGGCTGACGCCGCCGGCCTACTTCATCCCGCCCGAGCAGATCGACGAGTACCAGACGAAACTGATCGAGGCGTTCGGTCCGGCGAACTGACGCTAGGCCGGAAGCCCGTCCACGAACTCCTTCAGCTTGGACGGGTCGCGGAGCGGCGCACCGTGGCCGAAGCAGACGAGCTCGGGCTCGAGAGCGGCCAGCCGCCGCGCCGACTCGCGATTCCGCACTGGGTCCGGGGTGAGGGTCGACTTGGGCTCGTGAAGTCCCGGGATGCCCGTGTACTGGTCCATGTTGGAGAGAACGTCCCCGAGGATCAGGACCCGGTCTGACTCTCGCCAGAACGCGACGTGACCGGCGGAGTGCCCCGGCACGTCCAAGACCTGGAATCCGGCCACCTCATCTCCCTCCCTGAGCGGCTTGTCGACCTTGTGCCCCGGGCCGTGGAAGATCCGCCAGAAGAACACGGCCATGAATTTGTCGGGCTGCCGCTCGCGGATCAGGTTCGGATCCTCGGCGGCTGGGATGTCCGCGTCCGGGCACCAGAACGGGATGCCGAGCTTCTGACAAACGTCGCGGCTCGCGCCCTGGTGGTCGGGATGGGCGTGGGTGAGGGCGTGTGCCTTGACCTCGTGGCCGTCGAGCTGTCGCAGGATTCGCCGGGTCGACTGGCGGCACCCGGCATCGATCAGGACGTCTCCAGCTAGGTAGGCATTCACCGCCCAGGGCAGGCCCGGCAGGCACTTGATGTGCCAGACGTCGTCGGCGAGCTCCCTCATCAGTGCGCCACCCCGGTGCCGCCGCGCGGGTCGCCGCTGTGCTTGGCGAGCTCCTCCAGGCGGGCGATCTGGATCTCGCCCTCGCGCCTCACAGGATCGTCCTCGGGGAGTCCCTCTATCAAGCGCTGGATCCGGTTGCGGACCTGGAGGGCGAAGTGCGGCGTCGAGGGGCCGGCGAGCGCCCGGATGTCCTCGACGGTCACCGGTCTCGTCAGCCGGTCGGGTCGCTCGGCCTCGCTCACTTCTTGCCCTTCGGGGTAGTGGGTGTCGGTTCGCTCTCGACACCGCCGGGCTGGGCGACTCCGCCGCTGACGTCGCCCTGCGCGGCGGCCTCGCCGATCGGCGCCAGCTCCGCCAGCTGGTCGATCTCCGCCTGAACCTCTCCGCCGATCGCGGTCGCGTCACCCATCAGCCAGATGTGGTTGTACACGGCGCGAGTCGGATCCGTCGCGTAGCCTGGCTTGACGTCGAGCAAGAAGCTCCTCAGTTCGGGCGGCAGGGTGTCCGCGGTGTCGGTGATGATCAGCGGGCCCCACTGGCCGCTCGATGCAAGGGAGGCGGCCGCCGCGGCGTCGAGCGGACGATCGGAGTTGGCGAGCTCCATCCCGTGGCCGGGGTCGTTGATGTTCCAGCCGAACGAGCCGTCGGTGTAGCGGGCGAAGAAGAGGGCGTTCTGCACCACACCGGTGGCCCCGACGCGCTGCACGCTCGCCGAGACCCTGGCGATCTGCGAGAGCGCCCCCTTCGAGATCAGCGACTCGGGTCCGAGCACGTAGACGGCGGCGGCCGCGTGACGGCGCAGCGCCGCCAGCGTGGCTTGCGGGACCTGGTTGCGGCCGCTGAACAGGACCGGGTCGCCCGACCGGGCGGCCCAGGCCGCGGCGGGCATCCCGTAGCCGGGCTGATCGGAGCTGACCACCACGATGTGCTTGGGCTCCTCCTTCCGCAGCCGTTGGCGCAACTGATCGATCGAGTTGGCGATCTCCGCCGGCGATTCGCCGCGTAGCTCGTCGGACCGAAGATCCGACGGGACCGAGGCGCCGCCGGCGGAGTAGACCTGGGTCTCACCGGAGGCGCCTCCTCCTCGCGGGTTGAGCTGTGCCAGTGCCTGCGCGGTCGCGTCCGGCACCGAGCCGGACTGGCTGACCAGCACCGGGATCCGCGTCGGCGGTCCGGCGAGCACGGAGGCCGCTACCCCGGCCTGCCAGTCGTCGTCCGGGACGAGGAAAGCGGCCTGCAGCGGCGTGGCGCCCGGGGCGGGAGGATGGCTCGCCAGCGCGGCAGCGGCCGCGTCGGCGGCTGGATCCGGGCCGCTGATCCTGGTCGTGTTGCGGGTTGCGACCAGCGGAAAGCCGAGGGTGCCTACCGGCGCCTGCTGAGCGTCGTCGGTCGCCACCGCGATCGTCACCACGCGGGTCTCGCCCTCGCCGCCTCCGCCGAACGGATCGGTGGCCAGGAGCAACACCACCACCGCGACGACCAGCGCCGCCCCGGCTCCGATCATCCATCTGGCCCCAAGCCTGCGCGAAAGGTTGAAGCGAAGCCGGTCGATGCCGTTCTGGATCTGGCGGGGGAGGCGCACGGCGGGGAACGCTACCCCTAACGATCCGGCAGGCGTGGGATGTGGCAGGTTCCACTTCCGAGTCCAGTAAACTGGCTGACTGACCAGTCAGTCAAACGGGTTGCTCCTCGCTTCGCTGCGGAGCACCCTCGCGTCTCGAAAGGCAGGCCGAGAAATGGACTTCGCCCTCTCCGAGGAGCAGCGCGAGCACCGGGAACACGTCCGCAAGTTCGCCCGTGAGGTGATCCGCCCGGTCGCGCGCCGGCATGACCAGGAGGAGAGCACTCCGTGGGAGGTGATCAAGGAGGCGCGCAAGTGGGGCCTGCAGGGGCTCGAGCACATGCAGCGGATGGGCGCCGACCCCGACGGCCAGTTCGGCGTGACCACCGCCGAGGAGCTCCACTGGGGCTGCGCCGGGATCGCGCTCGCGATCCAGGGCTCGGGCCTGGCGGCGGCTGGCATCGCGGCATCCGGTACCCCCGAGCAGATCGCCGAGTGGGTGCCGCAGTGCTTCGGGACCGACGAGGAGATCGCGCTCGGCGCCTACGCGGTCACCGAGCCGCAGGCGGGCTCGGACGTGAAGAGCCTGCGCACGACCGCGAAGCTCGACGGGGACGAGTGGGTCCTCGACGGCACCAAGGTCTTCATCACCAATGGCGGGATCGCGGACGTCCATGTCGTTGTCGCCACCGTCGACCCGGAGCTCGGCCATCGCGGGCAGGCCTCGTTCGTGGTCGGTCCCGGGACCCCGGGCCTGCGCCAGGGCAAGAAGGAGTCGAAGATCGGGATTCGCGCTTCACACACAGCCGAGGTGATCCTCGAGGACTGCCGGATCCCGGTCGAGAACCTGCTCGGCGGTATGGACAAGCTGAACCGCAAGCTCGAGCGCGCCCGCTCCGGCCAGAAGGCCGGCTCCTCGAACGCCCTCGCGACCTTTGAGATGACCAGGCCGATCGTCGGCGCCTCGGCCCTCGGGATCGCTCAGGCCGCCTACGAGTGGACTCTCGGGTACCTCTCCGATCAGACGATCGACGGCGGCAAGCCGGCGCTCGAGGAGCAGCGCATCCAACAGGTGCTCGCCGATGTCGCGACCGAGATCGACGCCTCCAGGCTGCTCGTGCAGCGCGCCGCCTGGATGGGCCGCAACGGGATCCCGATGACCGGCGGCCAGGGCTCGATGTCGAAGCTCAAGGCCGGCGACGTGACGATGTGGGCGACCACCACGCTGATGGACCTGGTCGGCCCGTACGCGCAGACGACCGACTGCCCGCTGGAGAAGTGGTTCCGCGACGCGAAGATCTACCAGCTGTTCGAGGGCACGGCCCAGGTCCAGCGACTGGTGATCTCGCGGATGCAGGCGCGCACTTATCAGGAGCGCTTCGCCGAGGCGGCGGAGATCGCCAAGCAGGCGATGAACGGCTCAGCCTCCAACGGCTCCGGCGATGGAGCGAAGCAGGCAGCCACAGCGGCCTCGGTCTAGATGTAGCTGCAACCGCCGTTTCAGTCCGCGCCTAGGCAGCCGTTCAACCTTGAAGGTGGGATGACTCGATCGAAGCTGCTGATGCTGGCGCTCTGCGGCGCCCTGGCTACCTGCGCCTGCGCGCTGGTGGTGGGCAGCGCCGCCGGGCAAAGCCTCCAGGAGAAGCTCAACGCCACCCAGGAGAAGCTCTCGCACGTGAAGGCGCACGCCGGCGTGCTCACGACGCGGATCAGCCACGAGTCCGCTCAGATCGACTGGCTGACGGCCGAGGTCGCCGACCTGCGGAACAAGGAAGCGGAGGTGGCGGCTCAGCTGGCGCAGAAGCAGGCCGAGCTCGAACAGGCCCAGGCCCGGCTCGACTACCTCAAGAAGCGGCTTCGAGAGGCCATCCAGATCCTGGAGCAGCGCCTCGTCGCGATCTATGAGTCGAACGAACCCGACCTGATCACGGTTCTGCTCCAGGCCGATGGCTTCGATGACCTGCTCGCCCGCAGCCAGTACGTGCGGACGCTGCAGAACCACGACAACGACATCGTCGCCAGGGTTCGCGGCCTCCGCAACGAGATGCGGGTCACCGTCAACACCGTCCGCTCGGCGCGCGACCAGATCGCGGCCCGCAAACAGGAGCTGGAGGCAACCCGGCTGAAGCTCCGGAGGCGGACCGACGAGCTCGCCGCCGCTCGCCGCAAGCAGCACGCGACCCTGACGCGGATCCGTGAGCATGAGGAGCATCTCGAGGGCGATCTCTCCGAGATCTCCGAGAAGATCGCCGAGCAGCTGGCGCAGCAAACCGGCGCCCTGCCGGCCGGACCGATCAGGAGCGGGAGCGGCCAATTCATCTGGCCGGTGAACGGATCCGTCGTCTCGGGCTTCGGGATGCGCTGGGGGCGCATGCACGAGGGAATCGACATCGCGGCGCCGACCGGGACACAGATCCGCGCGGCGGCCTCCGGAAGCGTTGCCCTCGCCGGACCTTCCGGCGGGTACGGCAACTACAGCTGTATCGCGCACGGCGGTGGGCTCTCCACCTGTTACGCCCACCAGTCGCAGATCCTGGTCGGCGGGGGGTCGGTCGCCCAGGGACAGACCATCGGGCTCGTCGGCTGTACCGGTCACTGCTATGGCCCGCACCTCCACTTCGAGGTCCGGGTCAACGGTCAGGCCGTCGATCCGCTCGGCTACCTCTAAAAGTCCGCGCTCGGCGTTAGTGAGTAACCCACTCGCCGGTTAATAAGTACGCCGCAACGTGCGGCCTAGAACAGGTGTTTACCTCGGTATTGGGGTTTTTATAGTCCGGCCGATGCGCGACGATCCTGGGACTGTGAGTGTGCGCGATTGGCGTGCGGCGCGAGACGGGGAGGCTCACGCGGCAAGCCGGACATCAGAGAGCTTCATCGTCGGCATCGGCGCCTCCGGCGGCCTGCTCGCCGGCGCGGCGATCGTCTTCGTAACCCTGATCGGGATCGTCTCCTTCAACGTCTGGCCGTCGGCTGCGGGTATCTCGTCCAGCGGCCGCAACGTCGAGCTGAGCGCGGCGGCACCCTCCGGCGGAGGTGGCGGTGGCGCGGCCTCTCCCGTGAGCGCGGCCACCGGTCAGCTCGCCGCGGCGACGGTCTCCCTCGACGTCGATGGCGGCGGCAATGGTGGCGGCGGCAACGGCGGCGGCGCCAAGCAGGGCGGCGGCTCGGCCGATGGCCAACTCGGCGCCACCTCACCGCCCCCCTCGAGCAACCTCCCGGCTGCTCCCCCGAGCTCCGGCGGCGGCTCGGACGGGGGAGGACCCCAACCCGGAACGGGTGAGCCGATCGGTGGCGGGGAAAACGACACGCCGAAGGCCCCGAGCGGCCGCGACGACGACCGCTCGCACAAGCCCCTCCTGCCGGGTCTGCCGGTTGGGAATGGCAGCCACGGCAACGGGAATGGCAGTCAGGGCAACGGAAACGGCAGCCATGGCAACGGGAGCCACGGCCACGGGGACCACAACCACGGCCACGGCGACCACACCGCCGGCAACGGCAATGGCCACGTGAACGGGCACCACAAGAGCCCGGGCCAGTCAAGCGGCACTCCCATCCCACCACCCTCGAGCGGTTCCGGCGACGACTCCGATGATTCAGACGGCGACTGTCGCGGACGGGGCGGCTCGCGCGGCCGCGATCGGGGCGACGACGGGTCCTCGTCGTCCTCCTCATCGAGCCGGACCTCGAGCTCTTCGCCGGGTCGCGGCCAAGGCCGCTCCAAGCACTAAGCACCTAGCGGCTCGACTCCCGGGCGGCTAGCTCGCGTTCCAGCCAGCGCAACGCGATGCCCTGCAGCTCGGGGTCGTGTTGCAGCGTCTGGTGCGCGCCGCCGGGGGCGATGATGAGCTTGCGCGGCTCCCCGGCACGTTCGTAGAGCATCTCGGAGTGATCGCTCGGGATCTGTGTGTCGCCCTCGGCGTGCATCAGGATCAGCGGGCGGGGGGCGATCCGCTCGACGGCCTGGCCTAATTCCCGCGTCAGCAGCCAGGCTTCGAGCGCGACCGGATCGCCGACACGCATCTCGAGCTTCCCCCGCCGAAGGCCGCTCGCGAGATGGCCCGCGCCCGCCGGGCAGATCGCGATCACCCCGGCGATCTGCGGGGACGCGGCGGCCGCGTGGATGGCGAGGAAGCCGCCCAGGCTCGATCCCCTGACCGCGATCCGCTCGCCGTCGACGCCCTCCTGCGATCCGAGCAGGCGCGCCATCGCGATCACGTCGTCCACCGCGGCGCCGGACATCGGTGGCTCGGAGTTCCCGTGGCCCGGCAGATCGAAGGCGAGCGCGGCCCAGCCGGTGGCCGTGGCGAGGCGCGCGAAGTCGGCGTGGTTCTCCTTGCGGGAGCCCGCCCCGTGGACGATCACCACCCCTGGCCAGGGGGGCGTGTCATCCGGCAGCCAGAGCGCGTAGGAGAGCTTGTGGTAGCGCTCCTCCCGGTCGGGGCGCCTTGGCTCGGAGCGCTCCATTGCGGGGATTCTCGCCGTTCCCGTCAGAATTGCCTCTCCATGAGCTCAACTGCGGACAACCCGGGCTCCGTGGCGACGGCCGATCCGATCGCCGCCTCGCCGGTCTACCCGGCCGGCTCCCGCGTGAACGAGCGAGGGCACCTCGAGGTCGCGGGCTGCGACCTGGTCGAGCTGGCCGAGCGGTTCGGGACACCGGCCTACATCTACGCCGAGCACGACATACGCGGCCGGGCCCGCGAGTACGTGCGCGCCTTCGAGCGTCGCACCGACGCCTTCGAGGTGATCTACGCGAGCAAGGCGTTCCCAGCCACCGCCGCCTGCCAGGTGATGCGCGACGAGGGCCTCTCGGTCGATGTCGCCTCAGGCGGAGAGCTGCACTTGGCGCTCGCCGCCGGCTTCGACCCCGCCCGCATCCACCTGCACGGGAACAACAAGACCGAGGCCGAGCTCCGTTACGCGTTCGACTCGGAGGTCGGCCACCTGATCCTCGACTCCTTTGACGAGATCGGGCTCGCCGACCGGCTCCTCGAGCGGCCGCAGAGGGTGCTGATCCGGGTCACGCCCGGGATCAAGCCCTCCACCCACGACTACGTCCAGACCGGGCAGCTCGATTCGAAGTTCGGCTTCGGGTTGGCCGACCGGCTGGCCGAGCAGGCGGTGGAGCGCGTGCGCGAGTCCGAGCACCTGGAGCTGGTCGGGATGCACGCGCACATCGGCTCGCAGATCTTCGAGCTCGAGCCCTACGTGAAGGCGATCGAGGTGATCGCCGAGTTCTGCGACTCCGTCGACCTCGAGCCGGAGCTGCTCAACGTCGGCGGCGGCCTCGGCATCGCCTACCTCGACGCCGACGAGCCACCGTCGATCGAGGACTACGTCGACGTCAAGGTCGAGGGCGTCCGGCGGGTCTTCGATCCCGCGCCGACGATCCTGGTCGAGCCCGGCCGATCCCTGGTCGGCAACGCGGGCATCACCGCGTACCGCGTCGGGACCGTGAAGGAGATCCCCGGCGTTCGCACCTACGTCGCGGTCGACGGCGGCATGTCCGACAACCTGCGCCCGATGCTCTACGGGGCCCGTTACGAAGCCGTGATCGCGGATCGCGCCGGCGCGGCCCCGGACACCCTGGCGACGATTGCCGGCATGCACTGCGAATCCGGAGACGTCTTGGTCCGCGATACCGAACTCGCAGCGCCTCGCGTCGGCGACGTGCTGGTCACGCCGGCGACGGGCGCCTACGGCTACGCGATGGCCAACAATTACAACGGCGTTCCGCGACCGCCGGTGATCCTCTGTCGCGACGGGAAGGCGAGGATCGTCGTCCGCCGCGAAACCTGGGACGACCTGCTCAGCAGGGACGAGTGATGGCGGAGGTCGTGAAGGTCGGGATCCTCGGGAGGGGGACGGTTGGGAGCGCGTTCCGGGAGCTGCTCGAGGAGCGCGCTCAGATGGTCGAGGAGGTCTCCGGGCGGCACCCCGAGGTCGCCGGCGTGCTCAGCTCGAAGGAGGGGGACTTCGACGAGGTCCTGGACTCCAGCGAGATCCTCGTCGAGCTGATCGGCGGCATCGATCCAGCGCTCGACTACGTCACCCGGGCGCTGCGGAAGGGGCGGCACGTCGTCACCGCCAACAAGCAGCTGATCGCCCAGCACGGCGAGGAGCTGGTGGCCGCCGCCCGGGAGGGTGGCGCCCAGCTCCGCTTCGAGGCCGCGGTCGCGGGAGCCATCCCGGTGATCCGCGTGGTCCAGGAGAGCCTCGGTGCGATCCCGATCGAAAAGGTGTTCGGAATCGTCAACGGCACGACCAACTACATCCTCACCGAGATGGCCAGGAGCGGCCTCTCCTACGACGAGGCGCTGAAGCAGGCGCAGGACCTGGGCTACGCGGAGGCCGATCCGACCGAGGATGTCGGCGGCGCGGACGCCGCGGCCAAGATGGCGATCCTCGCCCGCCTCGCGTTCGGCGCTCCGGTGAGGCTCGAGGACGTCCCGTATGAGGGCATCGAGCAAATCAAGCCTGACGACCTGGCTTACGCCAAGGAGCTGGGGCTCTCGCTCAAGCTGCTCGGGGTGGCGGAGCGGGTCGGCGAAGGCGCGATCAGCGTTCGCGTCTTCCCCTGCTTCCTCTACCCGGGCCATCCGCTCTCGCCGATCGAGGGCCCATTCAACGCGGTGATGGTCGAGTCCCCGGCGATCACGGAGATCACGATGTCGGGGCCCGGTGCCGGGGGACCCGAGACGGCCTCTGCCGTCCTGGGTGACGTCGTCTCCGTGATCGCAGGCGGCTCGCCGCTCTTCGAGGAGAACTCCGAGCTCGAGATCGCCAGGGACGTCGAGATGGCCTTCTACCTCCACCTCGAGGTGGAGGACCGACCTGGGGTGCTGGCCCAGGTGGCGGAGGTGCTGGGCGACAACGAGGTCTCGGTGCGCAGCGTGGTGCAGCGCGGCCGGGGTGACGACGCGACCCTGATCATGGTCATGCACCCGGTCTCGGAGGGTCGCTTCGGGGCTGCGCTCGAGACGATCGCCAAGCTCGACTTCCTGCGCTCGCCGCCGCGTTCGATTCGGGTGATCGAGGAGGAGTTCGGCTGAGGCCAGGCCCATGCCGACCCCGCTGATAGAGCGCTACCGCGACCACCTTCCGCTCGAGGAGGGGGACCCGGTGGTGACGCTCAACGAGGGCTCGACCCCGCTGATCCACTCCCCGCGCCTCTCCGAGCGGGTGGGCGCGGAGGTCCACCTCAAGTTCGAGGGCGCGAACCCGACCGGCAGCTTCAAGGACCGCGGGATGACGGTCGCGGTCTCCCGCGCCAAGGGTGCCGGCGCCGAGGCGATCATCTGCGCCTCGACCGGCAACACCGCAGCGAGCTGCGCGGCCTACGCGGCGCGCGCCGGCGTGCGCGGGGCGGTGATCGTCCCGGAGGGGAAGATCGCGATCGGCAAGCTCGCCCAGGCGCTGATGCACGGCGCGCGGGTGATCGCCCTGGAGGGCAATTTCGACCAGGCGCTCGAGATCGTCCGGGAGATCGCCCAAAAGCACCCGGTCGAGCTGGTCAACTCGGTCAACCCGTACCGGATCGAGGGGCAGAAGACCGCCGCCTTCGAGACCTGCGACGAGCTCGGCGAGGCGCCCGCCGCGCTCGCCATCCCGGTGGGCAACGCCGGCAACGTCACCTCCTGGTGGGCGGGGTTCCAGGAGTACGGGGCCTCGCCGATCCTCTACGGCTTCCAGGCCGCGGGCGCCGCTCCGCTGGTCGAGGGTCACCCGATCGAGAACCCCGAGACGGTCGCCTCGGCGATCCGGATCGGCAACCCTGCGCGCTGGGAGGAGGCGATGAACGCGTTCACCGCGTCACGGGGGCGGGTCGCGGCCGTCACCGATGAGCAGATCCTCGAGGCCTATCACTGGGTGGCCTCCAGCGAGGGCGTCTTCTGCGAGCCCGCCTCGGCGGCCTCGGTCGCGGGGCTGCTGGCCCACGGACTTCCGGTGGCCGACGGTATGGCAAAGCCCGAGAGCGTGGTCTGTGTCCTCACCGGCCACGGACTCAAGGACCCCGACAGCGCGATCGGCAAGGCCCCAGCCGTCAGAGGTTGCGAGGCCGAGCTCTCCGCGGTGGAGACAGCGGTCTTCGACTAGGCAGCCCGGTAAAGTCCGCGTCAGCAACAGGGGCCAAGGAAGGAGAGGGAGAAGTGGGTCTGTTCAAGTCGATGAAGGACCTGTCCAGCCTGACCAAGCAGGGCAAGGAGCTACAGCGTCAGCAGCAGGAGCAAGCGGGATACAAGCCGGGCTTCGGGGGTCAGATGCAGCAGATGGGGGACATGCTCTCCCAGGCGAACGAGCAGCTAGCCGACCTCACCGACTCCTCCGGGGAGCGGGCGCAGATCCTCGCCGACGGGATTCCCGGCCAGGGCGTGATCGTGGCCCACGGCACCCCGGAGCGCGACGCGCAGTGGTTCAACATGGACATCGACCTCGAGGTCCACGTCAGCGGCCGCCAGCCCTACCGGGTGAACAACATGTACATGGTGCCGGCGGGAGCGACGGTCGGACAGGGGGTCACCCTGCCGATCAAGGTCGACCCCAACGACCCCTCGAAGATCGCGATCGACTGGGACAGCGCCCAGCGTCCGCCCGAGCGGGGCGAGGTGCGGCCCGTGGGCGGGTCGGGTTTCACGCCCGCTCCTCCATCGCCCTCGGGAAGCGACGATCACATCGCGGAGCTCGAGCGGCTCGCCAAGCTGCGGGACTCCGGCGCCCTCACGGACGCGGAGTTCGAGCAGCAGAAGGCCAAGATCCTCGGTTCCTAGCGCAAGGTGGGCCGGATAGCCTCCGGCCCGTGACCGCGCGACGACGGCTGGTCAAGGTGCCGGCCACATCGGCCAACCTCGGGCCGGGATACGACGTGCTGGCGGCGGCGCTCGCCATGCACCTGGAGCTCGAGGTGGAGGAGGTGGGGTCGTTCTCCGTCGAGGCGGACGGCTTGCCCGTGCCGCTCGACCGCACAAACCTCTGCGTGCGCGCCTTCGAGGCGCTGCGCCCCGCCGACGGGATCGCCTTCCGGATCAAGAGCGAGATCCCACTCGCGGCAGGACTCGGCTCGAGCTCGGCGGCGATCGTCGCCGGCCTCCTCGCCGCCGACCACCTCTACGAGCTCGCCCAGGAGCCGCACGACGTGCTGATCAAGGCCGCCGAGCTCGAGGGACACCCGGACAACGTCGCGGCGGCGCTGTACGGCGGCTTCGTCGTCTGCGCCAAGGACGGCGGCGGAGTGACAGCGACCCGGCTCGATCCCCCGCAGGGGGTGGAGGGAGTGATCGTGGTCCCGGGCGAGCAGGTGCCCACCGACGAGGCGCGCAAGGCGGTCCCCGATCAGGTGCCCCTTGCCGACGCCATCGCCAATATCTCGGCGGCCTCCGAGCTGGTGCTGGGAATCCAGCGCTCGGATCTCACCCTGATCGGCCGCGGGCTCGCCGATCGCCTGCACCAGCCGCATCGGGCGCATCTCTATCCGCGCTCGATGGAGATCGTCCAGGAGGCGCCGCGGATGGGCGCGATCGGGGCGACGATCTCGGGTGCCGGGCCGATCGTGTTGGTCTGGACCTTCTGGCAGAGCACCGGCGAGGTGATGAAGAAGCTCACGGAGAGGGTGGGGGACTGGGCCGAAGTGCGCCGGGTACCGTTCTCGCCGATGGGTGCCGACGTGCCGGAGCTATGAGCTCTCAGACCAACAGCTCGCTCTCGCTCTGGTCCGAGGACTCGTTCTTGTCAATCGCCTCGAAGGGCTCGGCTCTTTCGATCGGATCCGTCGGCTCATTCGCGTCAATCGGGTCAATCGGCTCGGCGGGGTCGGCATTCTCCGTCGCCTCCGCGGCCTCGGCCGGCTCCGTGATGTCTTTCGTCTCGGCCGGATCGATCATGTCCGCGCGGGCGAGGGATTCGATCATGGGTGACCGCGACCGATTCGATGCGGGCCTGATCTCGGCCGGAATCCTCGCTGCGTGCGCCGCGGCGATCGCGGGCTGGGCGATCTATCGACGCTGAGTCGGTCGGACGGGACGGCCCCGCGGGCTGGGGGTCATTGCCGGGCCGCCCGACCGAATTCCTGGCCTTGATCTAGCTGGTGGTGGTCGTAGTCGTCGTGTTGAAGCCGCACTTCTTGCCCTTGTCATTCGGAGCGGGCTTCTTCGGCTTCTTCTTCGCCTTCTTCTCCGGGCACGGCTTCTGAGAATTCGGAACGCCGCCCTGGTCGGCGGAGCTCACGACCGGGAATGCTGCGGCAATGCCGAGACAGGTCGCGAACGCCGCCAGCTTTCCGGTTCTCAGCTTCACGTCGTAATCACCTCCATGGCCGTTATGAGTCTGCACAGCCAAGAGTGCCGGAGGTGGCGTAAGGGTTACGGGTTAATCGGTAATCACTCGAGCAATCCGACCTGGCGGAGGATCGAGACCGAGTCCGAGTAGACGTCCTTGCGCTTGATCTGCCCGTCCTCGAAGGGAATCACGTCGACGCCACGCCACTCGATCCTCTTGCCGGTGGGCTCGGCGACGACATCGCCGCGGCGCATGGTGTTCGAATGCGTGGCGGTGGCAGTCCACTCCTGAGTGACGACGCCGTCGCGCACGTAGAGGCGGCGGGTCTCGAAGTGGATGTCAGGCCAGCTCTCGAAGATCGCGCCGATGTGCTCCCGAGCGTTCTTTCCCTGAGCGGACTCGCCCGCCGTGTGGTTCTCGAAGACCATGTCGGGCGCGTGCATCGACATGATGGCGTCGAGGTCGTGGTCGTTCCACGCCTGGTTGTAACGACCGATCGCCTCTTCGAGACTCTGCGCCGAGTCGTCTCCCACGGGCCGACAGGATATGTTCGAGGCACCCGGCGAGACAAGGGGAACGCGAGGAGGAGGAAAGATGGCCGAGGGCTACACGATCAAGAAGGTCGACGAGTTCGAGGAGATGGAGGGGAGCGGCGAAGCGACCTGGCGCCTCGCCCGGAAGTCGCTCGGGGCAGAGTCCTTCGGATTCAACGTCGTGGACATCGGGCCCGGCGGGCAGATTCCCGAGCACGACCACAGCGGCGACAACCAGGAGGAGGTCTTCATCATCCTGGACGGCCAGGCCACGATCGTCGCCGACGATGAGGAGCACGAGGCCCCTGCCGGCACCTTCTGCCGCTACGCGCCCGAGGTGAAGCGCACCATCCGCAACAACTCCGATGGCACCGTGCGGGCGCTCCTCATCGGGGTCCCGGTCGACAGCGGCTATCAGGGGATGCCCTGGGGGTAATTTGTCAGCCCGCTCACTAGCTGCGCGTCGCACTTACCTCCGCGCATATAGAGGCATAGGGTCGGGCGTGTCGGCAAGGGGGGTCGAGGAGAGGAATCCGATGATTGCTCGTATCCGCCCGCTGCTCACTGTCGCGCTGCTCAGTGCTGTCGCCGTTCTGGTGGCGGTGGCGGCGCCCGCCGCCTTCGCGGCACTCCCCCTTGGATACGACGTGCAAAAGATCGACAGCCCGAACATCACGGCGGGCGGCGACTTCGGCATTGCGATGGTCGGCCCCGGCGACCTGGACGGCGACGACGAGCAGGACCTCGTGATCGGCACCGACGAACACGGTGGAAGCGTCGGCACGATCTTCGAGCTCAGTGGGGCGGACGGGTCGACGATCCGAACCATCAGCGCCCCTGATGCCGGCGGCGACACCGGCACGCTGCCGAGCTTCGGCAGCTACGTCGGCGGGCTTGCTGACATCGGCAGCTGTGCAGGTGGCACGGCCGGGCAGACCTGCGGGCTGGCGGCGGTTGGAGCGCCCGATGGGGTTCCCGAGATCCTCGTGACGGCGCTCGGCCAGGACGTCACCTTCCCAGACCCGGCGAACTCCAACAATCCCGCGACACTGCAGGATGCGGGGCGGGCCTATGTCATCGACGGCGCGACCGGGGCGATCCTGAAGTGGATCGACATGCCGCCGGCCGACCTGAGCCTGCAGCTGCACGCGACTGGCGGCACAAAGAAGCCCGCGCTGGGCCGGACCATCCTCAATCCGACGAGCCAGTTCGGGGTGGCAAACGCGACGCCTCCCGCTGCGGTGCTGAGCGGCGATGTGACTGGCGGCGGTAGCGGGGACTTCATCGTCGACGCCTCCGACTTCTTCGAGACGGGGGCCACGGCGAACCCCGAATCAGAGTGCGGGCTGGCGAACGGCGGAGCAGATCCCGCCACTCAGTGCCTGCAGGCCGGGCGCGGCTACCTGTACCGAGGCGAGGACATCGCGGGGACCGACCCGAGCGTACTCAACACACCGCTGTACACGGTGAAGAACCCGGCGGCCCAGCCGGACGATCCGGATACACCTGTCAACTTCAACCGCGAGAATCTCGGCTACTCGATCGCACCGGTCGGCGACCTGGGTAAGTGCAACACCAACCCCGGCCCGGGAATGGAGTGCACGAACGCGAACAGCACTGGCACCCCCGACGGCGTTCCGGACATCGCGCTCTCCTCTCACCGCACCGACGACTTCGGGATGTTCGACGTCGGCGTCTTCATGCTGCTCGATGGCGCCAACGGCTCCGTGCTCTACACGTATCACCACCCCGAGCCCCAGCCGGCGTCGCTGTTTGCCTTCTCGAACTACAACCAGCCGGCGTTCGGCGATCTCGGGCAGTCCACTGCGCCCGACATCTACCAGGCCGCGATGCGCCAGAACAACCCATTCACCGGCGGCGGCAAGGGCTACGTGATGAACGGCGCCTTCAAGCAGGGCGGCAGCCCCAACTCGATCAGCTTCTCGACGATGGTCGATCCCACACCCCATCCGAGCGAGGACTTCGGGACGTCCTCTGCCGGGATCGGCGACGTGTTCGGCGATAGCCGCAATGAGCTGTTGATCGGGGCGTACGGGCCTCACAACCCGGGGACGGCGACGGACACGATCAACGACGTTCACATCTTCGACCCCATCCACGAGGTCTCGCTTCTCGATCTTCCTGCACCGGACCAGCAGCCGGGGCTCGGCTTCGGCACTTCGCTGGCTCCGCTGGGCGATCTGAACAACGACGGCTTCTTGGACTTCGCCGTAGGCGCTGGCCTGTTCAACGGCGTCGCGTCCGGCGGAGGGTGCCCGGCACCCCCGGCCGAGTGCAGCGACACCGGCCGTGTCTACATCTTCCGCAGCAACAACACGGCGGCGCCTCCGCCAGCTGACCAGACTCCAGCGGTGGTCCAGGCGGGGCGTTCGATCACGCTCGACGCAAGCAAGAACAAGGTGAAGCGGGGCAAGAAGGTCGGGCTGCGCGGCACGCTCACCTCACCTGTGAACGCCCCATGCGCCGCGGGCCAGAGCGTGACGCTCAAGCGGGCGAACCCCGGTAGCACCGGCTTTGCGACATTTGCCAGCGCGACCACCGATGGAGGCGGGGCGTTCAGCCTGAAGGTGAAGGCAAAGAAGACATTCGTCTACAGGGCGCACGTCGACCCGACCGCGACCTGTGGCGGCTCGGACTCCAACGCAGAGAAGGTCAAGGTTCGGAAGAAGTGACAGACCAGGCGCTTCGGTATGGTCCGACCGGCTTAAGAAGGAGCGTGATGCGGGCAAGGCATGTATGCGGCGTTCTGGTTATTGCCGCTTCGCTGTTCGTCGCGGTCTCGATTGCCAGCGCCTGTGAGAGCGTCGGGGGGTCGGTCAGCGGCGTCGGCGGGTCAGCAAGTCCCGCGAGGGCAGGCCCCAACGATCCGATCACATACAGCATCTCTGGCCTCGACTCCGGGGCCCGTTACAGGGTCACTCTGCCGAGTCAGCAGGTGGATAGTGGCATTAATACCGTCGAGCACGGCACGGCTGATGGAACCTTCGCGATGCCTGATTACGGTGACTCACCGCGAACTGTGTTCGTGACGCTCTATGCGACTCACAGCGACGACAACTTCGAATGGAACGAGTCGTTCCCAGTCCAGTACGTCCCTCCTGTGGCTGCGCCGAACGAGACCAAGGCACCCTCGTCGCCCGCCCCTGCTCAGCCCCAACGCACGGTCAAGGCCCATAAGGCGAAGCAGCAGCAGCCTGTGGCCGTCGCGGATCAGGGCGCGAAGGGGCAGCGGCACGATTCGTCTTCGACGGGGTCGGCCACCGGATCGGCCCCAGCGGATCCGGTGAGCAAGGAGGTCGGACCGAGCGAACCGAGCTCGGGATCGGGAAAGGGAAAGCGGTCGGCACAGGAGACGTCGACCGTTCCTGACCGTGTATTGGGCGCAATCGGTGGCACCACATCCGTGGGCCCGGCCAAGGTGCCGACCATGGGATTGCTGCTCATGGCCGTGATCTTCGTCGCCGCCAGCGCCGTCGCCGCGTTCCTCATTTACCTGTTCCGGAGCGGACCGGACCTGGAGGCCGTTACCAAGTCGCCGGAACCCCCAGGGCCAGACCCGGTTGAGGCCGAGCTGCAGGGGATCATCGCGGACGAGATGGCGCGGAAGCTGCTCAGCGACCTGGATCTGACGGAGAAGCCGCTGGTCCACTCGGACTAGCGTCAAGCCCCTCGCAGCAGCACGCATAGAAGCCGTAGAGGAAGCAGCGTTTCGCCTCGCCGGCGGAGAGCTCGCGGGTTGCGTCGGGTTTTCCGTTCGAGCCGCCGTGAACGACTTCATTCGCGGCGGCCAGGGCGAGGAAGTGACGGACGTGGCCCCCGGGGCCCGGTACGCGCCAGCTCCCCTGACCGGGGTCGGGCTTCTCGTCCGGCTCTTCCGCGGCGAGCTCACGCGAAACCGTGGCGATGGCCCTCCGCCCCGATTCGGGTCGTCCCTCCAGGAGCTCGGCGAGCCACGGCATCGGCCTGCGCGCCGGCTCGAACATCTCGGTCTCGGCCATGCGGCCGGCGTAACCGAGACGGGCGAGAGCGACCGGTTCCGGGGCCTCCGCGAGGAGATCTTCCGCCCGACGTGGCAGCGACTCCCCCAACTGAAGCGCCCGGCCGAGGACCCTCGAGACGAGCTGTTCCAGGACCAGCTCGGTCTTCACCCGCATCACCCCCGGACCCCCTTGCGAGCTCACTCGGGCGCCTTGTGGGAGACGACGTGGTTGATCCGCCGGCAGCCGGGACATATCCCCGCGAACGATTCCCCGGAGAGCATCTCCTCGACCCGCTCCGGCAGTGGCGGCGGCTCTTTGCCTTCGGCTCGAGCCTGCTCGGCGAGAGCCTCGTAGCGCGGCTCGTGCTCGTGCTGCTCGTATGCGATCGGAGTGCCGCACCAAGGGCAGAACTGCGGAGCCTCGACCATCGCTCAGCAGATCCTCGGCAGCGGGTCGCCGGCGAGCATGTCGACGACGCGGGAGCCGCCGAAGGAGGTCTCGAGCAGGACCAGGCCTGGCGGATCGGGGCGGATCTCGGCGACCGTGACGGCGCCGGAGCCGAGGCGGTGGGAGCGGAGCGCGGCCAGCGCGTCGTCCTCCGCCTCCGGGGCGACGATCGCCACCAGCTTGCCCTCATTGGCCACGTAGAGGGGGTCGATGCCGAGGATCTCGCAGGCGCCGTTCACCTCGGGGTGGATCGGCAGCGAGGCCTCGTCGATCGTGATCCCGAGCTGGGCGGAGAGGGCGAGCTCCGCGAGCACGGTGGCGAGCCCACCGCGGGTCGGGTCGCGCAGACAGCGCACCCCGTCCGTGGCGGCGAGCAGGTCCGCGACCAGCTCGCTGAGGGGGGCGGTGTCGGACTCCAGCTCGACCTCGAGGGCGAGGTCGCCGCGGGCGATCATGATCGCCATGCCGTGATCGCCGATCGGCCCGGAGACGATCACCCGGTCGCCGGCCTGGACCGCGTCCGGTCCGAGCGGCAGCTTGTGCTCGATCGCCCCGATCCCCGAGGTGTTGATATAGAGGCCGTCGGCCTTGCCGCGCTCCACCACCTTGGTGTCGCCGGTGGCGACCTGGACGTCGGCTGCCTCGGCCGCGCGCGCCATCGAACAGACGATCCGGTCGAGGTCGGCGACCGGCAGGCCCTCCTCGACGATGAAGCCGGCCGAGAGCGCGATCGGCCGCGCGCCGGCCATCGCCAGGTCGTTGACCGTTCCGTTCACCGCGAGCTCGCCGATGTCGCCGCCCGGGAAGAAGAGGGGGCGGACGACGAAGGAGTCGGTGGTGAAGGCGAGCCGCCCGGCGCCGTCCTTGATCACCGCGCTGTCCGTGAGCGGCTCCAGCAGCGGGTTGCGCAGCTCTCGCAGGAAGAGAGCCTCGATCAGGTCGTGGCTAGACTTTCCGCCGGCGCCGTGCGAGAGGGTGATCTGCTCGTCCAGGATCTTGCGTCGCGGCCGGCGACGGCGCTCCTCGATCGCGTCAAGGACCTCCTCCTCGGAGCGGCCGACTGGGGAGCCGTTCCCCTCCATCAGGTCGGGGCCGACTCGCGCCGCCGGCGACCGGCGTGGCGGCCGTAGTTGTAGTAGGCCGCGCAGGCGCCCTCCGAGGAGACCATGCAGGTGCCGATCGGATGGTCCGGGGTGCAGGCCGTGCCGAACACCTTGCACTCCCAGGGCTTGATCACGCCCTTCAGCACCTCGCCGCACTGGCAGGCCTTCGGGTCGGCAACCCGGACCCCGGGGATCTCGTAGCGGACTTCGGCATCCCAGTCGGCGAACTCCTCGCGGAGCTTCAGGGCGCTCTGCGAGATGAAGCCGAGCCCGCGCCACTCGAAGGTGGTGCGCAGCTTCATCGTTTCGGCGATCACCCGCAGCGCCAGCGGGTTGCCCTCGTCGCGGACCACCCGGCTGTATTGGTTCTCCACCTCCGAGCGGCTGTCCCGGAGCTGCTGCAGGATCATGTAGACGCCCTGCAGGACGTCGAGGGGCTCGAAGCCCGAGACCACGACCGGCTTTCCGTAGTCGCGCGCGATGAAGTGGTAGGGGCGCAGGCCGATCACGGTCGAGACGTGTCCGGGCCCTACGAACCCGTCGAGCCGGAGGTCGGGAGAGTCGAGGATCGCCCGGATCGCCGGGATGATCGTCACGTGGTTGCAGAAGAGCGAGAAGTTCCGGATTCCCTCGGCCTGGGCACGCTTCAGAGTCAGCGCGGTGGAGGGGGTGGTGGTCTCGAAGCCGATCGCGAAGAAGGCCACCTCCCGGTCGGGATTGTCCCGGGCGATCTTGAGCGCGTCGAGCGGCGAGTAGACCATCCGCACGTCGGCTCCACGGGCCTTTGCGTCGAGCAGCGAGCCGTGCGACGCCGGCACCCGCATCATGTCGCCGAAGGTGGTGAAGATCACCTCCGGGCGCTCGGCGATCGAGATCGCGTCGTCCTGTCGGCCCATCGGGATCACGCAGACCGGACAGCCCGGTCCGTGCACCAGCTCGATCTCGTCCGGGAGCAGGTCCTCGACGCCGTGCTTGTAGATCGAGTGAGTGTGCCCCCCACAGACCTCCATGAACTTGTAGTGGCGGCCGGGCTCGACCAGGCCGCCGATCTGATCGGCCAAGCTCTTAGCCAGGTCGCCGGAGCGGTATTCGTCTACGAAGCGCATGCCGCCGTTGACCGTGGCGCCGGAAGTCACGAGCGCTCCCCGATCGCGTCGAGCAGCAGGTGGTAGATCGTCGCCTGCGCCTCCTGGATGCGCGGGATGTAGTCGCTTCCGACGACGAAGAGGTGGTCGAGCCAGCCGAGCTGGGCCATCCGCCCACCGTCGTAGCCGGCGATGCCGATCGTCAGGATGTGGCGGCGGCGCGCCTCCTCCAGGCCCGCGATCAGGTTGTCCGAGTTGCCGCTGGTCGAGATCGCGACCGCGACGTCGTGGGCGCGCCCCAGCGGGATCAGCTGCCGGGCGAACGCCTTGTCGAAGCCGACGTCGTTGCCGACTGCGGTCACCGTGGCCACGTCGTCGGTCAGGCAGACGGCCGGCCAGTCGTGCGCCAGGGCATCGCCGGCCAGATCCTGGGCATCGGTGGAGGAGCCCCCGTTGCCGAAGGCGATCAGGTGGCCGCCGTGCTCGAGCCGCTCGCGGATGTCCTCCGCGCAGCCCCGCACCGCGTCGGTGTCGATTGCGGCGCGAAGTTCGATCACGTCCTCGGCCTTGCGCCTGGTCGAGGCCTCGACGTCGGCGAGCACCGCATCGAGGTCGCTCTCCTCGCGCTCGAGGAAGGGATAGAGGAAGCTCGTGGGATCCGCGGAGCTTTCCGCAGCCGGCGATTCCACATCGCCGCTCACCTTCTCGAGGGCGACGCCCGCGTGGCAGAGGAGCTGGTCGCCGATCTCCACGCCCTCGACCAGGTCGATCGCCACGTCCTCGCGCGCGCCGTCTTTCTCGATCGTGGCGATCCCGTTGGAGAGCGCGACGACCCTGGCCTGGACCGCAACGTCGCCACAGGTGATGCAGGCGTCGTCGAGGAGGCCGGGATGCTCGAAGAAGACGTGGACGAGCTCCCAGAGCACGTGGTAGGAGGTCTCCTGCGCTTCCTGGATGACGGCCGGATCGTCGCTCTCGACGGCGAGCGCGTGCTCGGCGCCGTCGACAGCGATTCCCTCCCCGCTCATCGCGATAGTCAGCATCCCGCGACGTCGCGCCTCGGCCACGAAGGACGCGATCTCGGCATCGGGGCGGCCGTGCGAGATCGCCAGCGCGATGTCATCCGGCCGGGCAAGGCGGGCGAGCGTCGAGGCGCCGGTGGGGTCGTTGCTCGGCGCGATCGCGGGCAGCGCCCGCTTGCCGACAATCACCGGGTGCATGAACTCGACCGCCGCGTGAGCCGCGTCGGTGGCCGCCGCGCCGGTGCCGAACGGGATCAGGGTGCCGCCCCGGGCGAAAGACCGGCCCATCGCGTGGCAGGCGTGCGCCAGGTTGGCGGCCTCGCGCTCGAACAGCCCGCGGACCACCCGCTCGCGCTCGGCGATCCGCTCGCGGAGCGCGGCCGGGGCCCGCCTGGTCTCGCTCAGCGCCACCTGCCGCTCACTCGATTCCGCTCGCCCGGAGCTCAGTGAGCTCCTCCTCGTAGGGCTCGCCGAGCAGCTCCAGGAACTCGCGGGTCTGGCGAGCCTCCTCCTCATCGATCTTCGACATCGCGAAGCCGACGTGAATGAGGACCCAGTCGCCGATTCCGACCGCGTCCTCGCCCTCCGTGAGCAGGCCGATGTTGACGTTGCGCCTCACGCCCGAAACCTCGGCCTTGGCGATGTGGTTGGCGTCGTCGACGATCTCGACGATCTGACCTGGAATGCCTAAGCACATCTGGCTCTCCTCCTGGCCGCGATCGCGGCCTGTCCGTAGCTGATCCCGCCGTCGTTGGGCGGGACCCGGCTGTGGGTCAGCACCCGGAAGCCCAACTTAGCGAGTCGGGCGCGGGTCCCTTCGAGCAGTCGCAAGTTCTGGAAGCTTCCTCCGGAGAGGACGACCGTGCGGGGCTCGGCCGCAGCCGCGCAGGCCACTGCGGCCGCATCGGCGATCCCTTCGTGGAAGGCCGCCGCGATCTCGCTTCTGGGACGGCCGGCCGCGAGCTCGTCGTGCGCCGCCGCGACCAGGTCGGCTCCGTGGATGATGCCGTCCTCGAAGCGGCATGCATATGGGGCCGCATCGGTCTCCTCCGCGAGCTGCTCGAGCTCGATCGCCGCCTGACCCTCGTAGCTGACCCGGTCGCGGACCCCGAGCAGGGCGGCGACCGCGTCGAAGAGACGGCCCATACCCGAGGAGAGCGGCGCGTTCGCCCTGAGGCTCTCGCGCACCCGAGACCACTCTGGCCAGCGCTTGCCGGGTACCTGACGCCCGGCGCGCTCCAGGTAGGAGGCGGCGGTGCGCCAGGGCTCGCGGATCGCGGCCTCGCCGCCGGGGAGGGGCACCGGCTCGAGGTGGGCGACTCGCTCGAAGCCCTCCAGGTCGAAGCGCAAGAGCTCCCCGCCCCAGATCGTGCCGTCGGTGCCGTACCCGGTGCCGTCGAAGACCAGGGCGAGAGCCGGGCCGCTCTCCCCGTTCTCGGCCAGGCAGGCCGCGGCGTGGGCATGATGGTGTTGCACCCCGACCCGGTCCGCTTCCTGCTCCAGCGCCCAGCGCGTCGAGAGGTAGTCCGGGTGCAGGTCGTGGGCGATCAGCTGGGGCTGGACGCCGAGCATCTCGAGATAGAGATCGAGGTCCGCCCGGAAGGCGCGGTAGGCGGCCTCGGTGTCGAGGTCGCCGAGGTGTGGGGAGAGGTAGGCCTCGGAGCCCCGGGCCACACAGAAGGTGGCCTTCAGCTCGGCGCCGGTGGCGATCAGCGGCGTCTCCGCTGCCTGCGGCAGCGGCAGCGAGTCCGGCGCGAACCCCCGCGAGCGCCGAATCGGGAAGCCGGCCCTGACGACCGAGTCCTCGCATCGGCGGTGGATCGGCCGGTCGTTGGCGAGGAAGGCGTCCGCGATGTCGCCCAGGCGCTCCCGTGCATCGTCGTCCTCGAACGCGATTGGCTCGTCGGAGCGATTGCCGCTGGTCATGACCAGCGGGCCGCCGAAGCCCGCGCAGAGCAGATGATGAACCGGGGTGTAGGGGAGCATCACGCCGACCCACCCGGAGCCGGGTGCGATGCCCGGCGCGAGCCGCGCTACGGAGCGTCGGCGGGCGATCACGATCGGGCGTCGCCTGGAGGCGAGCGGCTCCCTCTCCCCGGGCCCGAGCTCGGCCAGGGAGTCCGGGTCCGCCGCCATCACGGCGAGCGGCTTCTCCTCACGGTGCTTGCGCTCGCGCAGGCGGGCCACCGCCGCCTCGCTGTCGGCGTCGCAGGCGAGGTGATAGCCGCCGAGGCCCTTGACGGCGACGATGCGGCCGGCACGAAGAAGCGCGAGCGACGCCACCAGCGCCTCCTCGCCCACGGCGGAACCGAGTCTGAGCTGGGGCCCGCAGTCGGGGCAGGCGATCGGCTCGGCGTGGAAGCGGCGGTCGGAAGGGTCCTCGTACTCGGCCCGGCAGCGCTCGCACATCTTGAACAGCGCCATGGTGGTGTTGGGCCGGTCGTAGGGGACGCGCTCGACGATCGTGAAGCGTGGGCCGCACTGCGTGCAGTTGGTGAACGGATATCGGTGGCGGCGGTCCTCGGGATCGAAGACCTCGGACAGGCACTGATCGCATGTGGCGACGTCGGCGGGAACCAGGGCGCTCGCCTCGCCGCCGCCGCTCCGCTCGATCCTGAACTCGCGCTCCCCGACGGGCTCTAGGCGCTCCTCTCCCAGCGAGTCGATCCTGGCGAGCCCCGGGGCCTCGGCCGCGATCTCCGCCGCGAAGCTGCCCAGCCTCTCGGGATCGCCCTCGACCTCGACCACCACCCCGTGTCCGTCATTCAGGACGAAGCCGCCCAGCGAATGACGATAGGCGAGCCCGTGCACGAACGGCCGGAAGCCGACGCCCTGGACGACCCCCGTGATCCGCAGGCGGCGCCGCTCGATCGCGCGTGGCGGCGCTGTCGGCATCGTCAAC
>Ga0126306_10000148_pt1 | contig 25606 bp, 23 predicted proteins | sample Plot27_FD_92592 | JGI IMG/M metagenome (GOLD analysis project Ga0126306, IMG submission 92592) | Serpentine soil microbial communities from UC McLaughlin Reserve, CA, USA - Plot27 | ecosystem: Environmental > Terrestrial > Soil > Grasslands | place: USA: UC McLaughlin Reserve, Lake County... | reverse complement strand
CGCGAACCGGAAGCACGCCACGGCCAGGACCGGCGCGAGGGTGCGCCGCGTGAGCCGGGTGGCGCCGCGTATCCGCTGCGCGAGCCGCAACGCCACGACGCCGAACAGCGCGATCGTCACGAATTCGCGCAGCGGGCGCACTATGTCCTCGATCAGGGCCGGCTCGGAACCGGTCAGCATGAAGGCGTTGTCGGGGCAGCCGCCGTCGCAGGTCATCCACGGCGCGGGCACGGGAAAGCGCTCGACGAGCAGCGCGGTCGGCAGGTACAGGATCAGCACGAGGAGCACGGCCGTCCAGACCAGCGCGCGGTCGAAGCGGCCCTCGAGCCGGCTCGCCGGGAACACCAGCATCAGGTAGATGAGCAACGGCTCGACGGCCCAGCCGGCGACGCGCCCGATGCTGTACAGCACGGCCTGGTCGGAGTTGGCCAGCGTCGTGAGGAACCACGCGAGGCCACTGAGCACGAGCAGCCGTCCGAAGCGCTCGAACGGCGGGCGCTGCAACGCGTAGACGCCGGCGGCGATCGGCGCCGCGACCGTGAGGACACGTACGAACGCCTCCAGCTCGGCGTGGCTCGACGTGGAGCCCGAGATCGTCACGGCGGCGGTGACGGCGCACAGGCCGAGCCCAGCGGCGGATGCCGCCGCGGGTCCGAGCCGTCGAAGTGAGCTGGTCTGCAAGGCGCCGCCTGGGGACACGGCGGCCGTTGTGGCGCGATCCGCGAACCGACACTAACTGCTGGTCGGCCGCTGCGCAATAAGTCCGGATGCCGGACCTATGGCCGGTGCTCGCGCCAGAGCCGTCTTAGCAGCCGTGGCCCGAAGTCCTGCTTGCGTACCAGCGGCACGCTGTCCGCCAGCTGCTCCGCCGACGGCAGGTCGATCGAGTCCTCGATCGAGATCAGGACGACGAGCGTCTCGGGATGCGTCGACTGCAACCGCCGTGCCACCTCGATGCCGTCGAGACCCGGCATGCGGACGTCAAGCAGCACCAGTTGAGGCGCGAGCCGCTCCACTGCGCGGAGCGCCTCGTCGCCGGAAGCGGCCTCGCCGACCGACTCGAATCCCGGCGTCGCGTCGATCACGTCGCGAGCGACGCCGCGGAACACCGCCTGATCATCGACCGTCAGGACCGTCACCGCCGGCAGGGTGGCGGGCGCCGAGCTCACATCGCTGCCCGAGCCTCGTCCCACCGGGCGGTCAGGGCGAAGATCACCAGCACGTCGAGCAGGATCACGATCGCCGACCAGATCGGATAGGCCGAGAGGAAGCCGATCTGGGCGATGACGTTGACGAACACGGCGAGGATCGCGAGCCAGCGCGCCCAGCCGCGGCCCGCCGCCAGCGCGAGGCCCGCCGCCACGAGGAGGAGGCCCCAGCCGAGCATGATCACGCCCCACGCCGTGAAGTCGACGAGCAGCAGGTCGTCCTCGGTCGGCACGACGAAGAAGCCGTCGTCAAAGAGGGCGATGAAGCCCTGGATCACGTTGAGCGTGCCGATCAGCGTCAGGATCACCGCGGCGAACGTGATCCAGCCGGCCCACGCGTCCGAGGGGCGCGTGGACGATTCATAGGGATGTGTCTGGGCCATGGGTTCGCTCCTCCGATCCGTGTTCGGGGCGACTCTAGGTCGCCACCGGGAAGCGCGACAATGGCGCGCGCCCCCCGATCCTCGGGGGTGCGCGCTTCCCCTTGCGCGCGTCTAGCGACCGTCGGACTCGGCGAGGAAGACGAGCGCCGCCTTGACCCGCGGGCTGACCTCCTCGGCAGCCTGCGAGTGCGAGAGGTTGAGCTTGAGGAAGATCGCGTTGATGTGCTTCTCCACCGCGCGCTTCGTGAGGACGAGCGCCTCAGAGATGGCCGCGTTGCTCTTGCCCTCGGCGATCGCCGCGAGCACCTCGAGCTCCCGCGGCGTCAGCTCCGCGAGCGCAGAGCGCTCGCTGCGCGCCTTCGCCGCGACGAGGATCTCGACGATCTTGGGATCGATGACCGACTGGCCGCTCGCGACCGCCTCGATCGCCGCGACCAGTTGGCGCCGGTCGTGGATGCGCTCCTTGAGCAGGTACGCCCGGCCGTCGGACCCGGACTCGAGCAGCTCCAGCACGTAACCGGGATCGGCGTACTGGCTCAGCACCACCACGCCGATGCCCGGGTGGGACTCGCGCAGGTGGGCTGCCAGCCTGATCCCCTCGTCGGTCTGCGTCGGCGGCATCCGGATGTCGGTGAGCACGACGTCCGGCCGGCGCTCCTCGACCGCGCGCAGCAGCTCGTCGGCGTCGCCGCATTCCGCCTCCACCTCCACCTGCGGAGCGCCGGCGAGGACCTGATGCAGCCCCTCGCGCACGATGTAGCTGTCCTCGCCGAGGATCACGCGGATCGGCACGCGCGAAGCATGCCGACCTCCCGCCGATCACACAAGCGGACACCCTTGCGGGCGCCCGGCGTGCGACACGACATTCACGACTCCGGCGGAAACGGCCCGAGGAGAGAGATGAGCGGCATCGAGGAGTACCCGCCCGGCAGCGAGTTCCCCGGCGCGATCGGCCGGACGATCGAGGAGTCGCGACCGGCCTGGCCCGCGCCGACGCGCGCTCGCGACGGCGCTCCGAACGTGCTCTTCTTCGTGCTCGACGACGTCGGGTACGGCCAGCTGTCGAGCTTCGGCGGGCTAGTCCAGACGCCCAACATCGACTGCGTCGCGGCGCAGGGGCTGCGCTACGCGAACATGCATACCACGGCGCTCTGCTCCCCGACGCGCTCGTGCATCCTGACGGGTCGCAACCATCACTCGAACGGCGTCGCCTGCATCATGGAGCTCGCGACCGGCTTCCCGGGATACGACGGCCGCATGCCGTTCGGGAACGGGATGCTGCCGGAGATGCTCCTGGAGCACGGGTACAACACGTTCTGCCTCGGCACGTGGCACCTGTCGCCGTCGGAGGACAACACGGCGGCGGGCCCGTTCCACCGCTGGCCGCTGGGTCGCGGGTTCGAGCGGTTCTACGGCTTCCTCGGGGGAGAAACGAACCAGTGGTATCCGGATCTCGCCCGCGACAACGCGTCGGTGAGCCAGCCGCGCTCGCCCGAGGAGGGCTACCACCTGAGCGAGGACCTCGCCGACCAGGCGATCACGATCATGCTGGATGCGCACGTGAACGCGCCGGAGAAGCCGTTCTTCATGTATTACGCGACGGGCGCGGCGCACGCGCCCCACCACGTTCCGAAGGAGTGGGCCGACCGGACAAGGGGCGCTTCGACGACGGCTGGGACGCCTACCGCGAGACGGTCTTCGCGCGCCAGAAGGAGCTCGGGCTCTTCCCAGCGGACGCCGAGCTCTCGCCGCACGACCCGGACGTCCCGGAATGGAGCTCGCTGTCGAGCGACGAGCGGCGCCTGTACGCGCGGATGATGGAGGTCTACGCCGGCTTCCTCTCGCACGCCGACCACCACTTCGGCCGCATCCTCGACACGCTGGAGCAGATCGGCGAGCTCGAGAACACGATCATCATGGTCATCTCCGACAACGGCGCGTCGGCCGAGGGCGGGGTGAGCGGCTCGTTCAACGAGATGCTGTTCTTCAACGCCGTGCCGGAGAGCTTCGCGGAGAACCTCGCCCGGATCGACGAGCTCGGCGGCGCGCGCTCGTACAACCACTACCCGTTCGGCTGGACGTGGGCCGGGAACACCCCGTTCCGGCGCTGGAAGCGCGAGACCTATCGCGGCGGCGCGACGGATCCGTTCATCGTGTCCTGGCCGGCGGGGATGCGCGCGCGTGGCGAGATCCGGACCCAGGACGCGCACGCCGTCGACATGGTCCCGACGGTGCTCGACGCGATCGGCGTCGAGCCGCCCCAGACCGTTCGCGGCGTAGCGCAGTCGCCGCTCGAGGGCGTCAGCTTCGCGCCCACGTTCGACGCCCCCGAGGCGGCAACGCGGCACACGACGCAGTACTTCGAGATGTTCGGGCACCGCTCGCTCCATCACGACGAGTGGCGCGCGGTCTGCCCGTGGCCGGCCCCGAACTTCACCGAGGCGGCGCAGCTGGGCCGCAAGCTCGGCGACCCGATCACGCCCGACGTGCTCGACCTGCTCGACCGCGAGGGCTGGGAGCTGTATCGCATCGCCGACGATCCGACCGAGTCGCGCGACGTGGCCGCCGAGCATCCCGACGTGGTCCGCGAGCTGATTGCGCTGTGGTGGCAGGAGGCGGAGAAGTACAAGGTGCTGCCGATCGACGGGTCGCTGCAGCCGCGGCTCGTGGTGGAGCGGCCGCAGACGTCCAAGCCGCGCACCCGGTTCGTCTACTACCCGGGCGGGTCGGTCGTGCCCGCGTTCGCGGCGCCACCGGTCTTCAACCGCCCCTACTCGATCGAGGCCGACGTCGAGATCGCCGACGGCGACGCGGAGGGCGTCCTGGTCGCGCAGGGCGGCGGCGCGGGCGGCTACGTCTTCTACCTGGCCGACGGGCGCCCGCGTTACGTCTATAACTACGTCGGCCTCGACCGGTTCGAGGTGCAGGCGCCCGACGCGCTGTCCGCGGGACGGCATGCGGTGCGGTACGAGTTCGAGCCCACCGGCGCGCCCGATTTCGCGAGCGGAAAGGGCGTCCCGGGCCGCGGCCAGCTCTACGTCGACGGGACGCTGGTGGCCAACACGGAGTTCCCGCACACGGCGCCGCTCATCTTCGAGCTGGAAGGGCTCAGCTGCGGCTACGACTTCGGCGCGCCCGCCGGCGAGGGCTACGCGCCCCCGTTCGCGTTCACGGGCACGATCCACAGCGTCACGTTCGACGTCTCCGGCGAGTTGATCGTGGACGAGGAGGGCGAGGTGCGGCGGCTGATGGCGCAGCAATGACGCCATGGTCCTGCTAGGACTGCTGGCCTGCCTGATCTTCGGCTTCGCGCTGCTGTCCCGCCGCGTCGAAGGGACCGTCGTCAGCGCGCCGATGGTGTTCGTCGCGGCGGGGCTCGTCGCAGGCTGGACGGGCTTCGTCGATCTCGGCGCGGCCACCCACGCCGAGCCTGAGGGGGCGCGCGAGGCGGTGTTCCTGGTCGCCGAGCTGGCGCTCGTGCTGCTGCTGTTCACGGACGCGGCGCGGATCGACCCACGGCACCTGCGCCGCAACGCGCTCCCGCTGCGGCTGCTGGGCGTGGGCCTGCCGCTGACGATCGCGCTGGGCACGCTGCTGGCGCTGCTGCTGCTGTCCGATCTCGAGCCGTGGGAGTGCGCGATCGTCGCGGCTGTGCTGGCCCCGACCGACGCGGCGCTCGGCCAGGCCGTCGTCTCGAGCCCGCTCGTGCCGCTGCGCGTGCGCGAGGGGCTGAACGTCGAGAGCGGGCTCAACGACGGCGGCTCGGTTCCGTTCCTGATGGTGTTCATCGCGCTCGCGGCGGCGCACGAGGGCCTCGAGGGGGGATGGGTGCGCTTCGCCGTCGAGCAGATCGGCTACGGCACGCTGATCGGCGTGGCCGCCGGCGCCGTGGGCGGCGCGGCGCTCAGGCGTGCCGCCGATCGCGCCTGGACGACGACGACGTTCGAGCGGCTCGGGCTCGCGGCGCTTGCGATCGTCGCGTGGTACGCCGCCGACGAGGCGGGCTGCAACGGCTTCATCGCTGCGTTCGTTGGCGGCGGCGCAGCCGGCATGGCCGCGGGCGCCCTGCGCGAGCGCCTGCTCGACTTCGCCGAGGAGGAGGGTGAGCTGCTCAACCTCGCGGTGTTCCTCTGCTTCGGCGTCTTCGCGGCCGAGGCGCTCGGCGACGCGACGTGGCAGATGCTCGCCTACGCCGTGCTGAGCCTCACGGTCATCCGGATGCTGCCGGTCGCCGTGGCGGTGATCGGGCTCGGTCTGCGGCCGGCGACGATCGCCTTCCTGGGTTGGTTCGGGCCGCGCGGGCTCGCCTCGATCATCCTCGCCCTGGTCGTGATCGAGGAGGAGCCGGCGCTCGCCGGGATCGAGCAGATCTTCCTCGTGATGACGGTCACCGTGCTGCTGAGCGTGTTCGCGCACGGCATCAGCGCCGCGCCGCTCACGCGCCGCTACGCCGGGCTGACGGATGCCGCCCAGGAGGCACGCACACCGCGGATCGAGGTGGACGCATCCTTGTCCGTGGGACCCGGCCCGGTGCACGATGTCGGGCGACCTTAGACGTCATCGAGAGGAGCCCACGAGATGCTGATGTTCGCGGCGGACTACCCCTTCCTGAACATCCTCTGGACGATGATCATCTTCTTCGCGTGGGTGGTCTGGATCTGGATGATGATCGCGATCCTGAGCGACGTGTTCCGGCGTCGTGACCTGTCCGGCTGGGCCAAGGCGGCCTGGACCGTGTTCATGATCGTGCTGCCGTTCGTCGGCGCGTTGGCCTACCTGATCGCCAACCACGATGGGATGGCGGACCGCAACGTGAAGCAGGCGCGGGTCGCGCAGGCCGAGTTCGACGACTACGTCAAGACGGTCGCCAAGAACGGCGGCGGCGCCGCGTCCGAGATCGAGAAGGCGAAGGGCCTGCTCGACAGCGGCGCGATCAACCAGGACGAGTTCGAGGCGATCAAGGCCAAGGCGCTCGCGAACGCCTGACGCGGAAGCTATGGCCGAAACCGGATCCCCGCGGCCGGCCACCAGGTTGGCCCGCCGCTGGCGGCTGGTGGCGGCCGCGGCGCTCGCGCTGCTCGTCGGGGCGGTGGTGCTCCTGTTCACGCTCGACGACGGTGACGGGTTCTCGCTGATCGAGCCGGACCGGTCGCTGTCGTACCTGATGGTGTTCCTCCTGATCGCGGGCGACGCGGTGATCCGGTGTTTCCGGGCGAGACGACGCTCAACGCGGCCGCGACGCTGGCCGCACAGGACGAGGTCGAGCTCTTCTGGGTGATCGCCGCCGGTGCGCTCGGCGCCATCATCGGCGACTCGACGCTGTTCCTCCTCGCCCGGCGCGGCGCGGCGCGGGTCCGGCCGCAGCTCGATCCTCGACGACGTGATCTGAAGGCCGCTGGCTCGTTCCCGAAACGTAGGACTACTGCTTCGCCACAGAGCGAGCGCGCTGACGGCCGGCCGCTCACGCTCGCAGCGGACGAGAACCGGTCGTCACGAGAACGCGGACACCCACGCCTCCTCTGATGGGGAAGCGACACTCCGCAGCGGCGTCACAAACGACTTGCACGCCCGGCACGCACAACCACCCGCTTGTCGGCGGCCGGCTGCAGACACGCGCTCGCTAACGCATCCGAGCTGTCACTCGCTGACCCGCCTGAACCGTCAAGCGGCCTCAAGAAAAAGGCGACAAAAAGGCGATGGGCGAGGTGCGGTCGGCGGGTCAGATCGAGACGACGCCGGCGGCGTTGGAGTTGTTCGCGGCGAGCCTCGTTGCGACTGACCGGGTGGCGTTGGAGGTCACCGGCAACGCGGCGGAGATCGCGCGGATCCTCGCGCCGCACGTCGCCAGCGTGGTGATGGTCAGCCCGCACGACACCGGCATCAGCCGCGCCCGGGCGAAGACCGATCGTTTGGACGCGCGCGCGCTGGCCAGGCTGCTCGCGGCCGGCGAGCTCGACGCGGTCTGGATGCCCGATGAGTGGACGCGCGCGATGCGCCGACGGCTCGCGCGGCGCAGCCAGCTCGTGCGTGCGCGCACGCGCGCCAAGAACGAGATCCACTCCGTGTTGATCCGCCGGCTCAAGGGCCGCCCGCCGGTCAGTGACGTGTTCGGCGTTCGCGGCCGTCGTTGGCTCGCCGAGCTGGAGTTGCCCGAGGACGAGCGCGACACGGTCGCCGGGTGCCTGCGACACGTCGACTTCCTCGACGCCAAGGTCACGGCGCTCGACCGGGCGATCGCGCGTGAAGCGCTGAGGTCGCGAGAGGTGCGGCGGCTGATGACGGTCCCGGGCGTCAGCGTGATCACCGCGAGCACGTTCATCGCGGCGATCGGCGACATCGATCGCTCCGCAGCGCCCGCAAGCTCGTCGGCTACCTCGGGCTTGATCCGCGCGTTCGCCAGTCCGGGCCCAACCCGGCGCGCCACGGACGGATCACCAAGCAAGGCTCAGCCCCGGTCCGTCACGTCCTCGTCGAGGCCGCGTGGATCGCCGTCCGCGCGCCCGGCCCGCTGCGCGCCTTCTATGAGCGCGTCCGCGCGCGCCGCGGCGCCCAAGTCGCCGCGGTCGCCACGGCGCGCAAGCTCGCCAGCCTGTTCTGGTGTCTGCTCACGCGCGAGCAGGACTACGCCTTCGGGCAGCCGTCGCTGACGCGTCGCAAGATCCGCCAACTCGAGCTCGCGGCCGGCGCCCCGTCGCGCAAAGGACAGGTTCGCGCGGGCGCCGGCGCTCGCAACAACGACATCCGCGACGCCGAGCGCGCGCTCGCCCTGCAAGCCGAAACCGCCTACCGCCGCACGATCAACGACTGGAACGCAACCGGACCAGCGAAGGCGGGCGCGAGCGTGACACCGGGGCGCGCATCTCAAACGCCCTCGAAGGGCAAAGCCGCGCGGCAGACCACAAGCCCCCGACGTCTGCGCTTCGCTTACGTCATCGGCTCGCGCCCAGTCGCAGCCTAGCGCCCCCCGCGACCGGCCACCAGGACGCCGGCAGCCGCCCGGCGCCGAGCCGCGCGCCCGAAAACCCGGCAGATCGCGCCCGTCGAGCAACGATCGGCCCAAACCGACGCCCCAGGAACCGATCTGAGCCCCTCCGGCGAACGCCCGCGACCGATCCGATCGCCGAAATGCGCCCAAAACCGTCCGAAACCGGGTGCCGGGACGCTTGACTTTCATCCGTCCGTCAGTCGTGCGGTCCGGGCCGAGGTAAGGCCGCGAAATCCCTGGAAGACAACGGGGTTTGGGCGGATGAGAAAGCCAGCGTCGCACTCCCGCAATTTGCACGTTTATCGACGCAATTCAGGAGATGGTGGCCTCCCATCGCCTTTTTGAGCCCGCGGTTGCTCAGGCGCCTTCCTCGGCGGTCAGGAACGTGGCGATGAGGGCGGCGAGTTCGGTAGGGCGTTCGAGGAGGAACAGGTGTCCGCCGCCGCGGATGATCTCCAGCCGGGCGTCTGGGATGACGAGGGTGAGGATGCGCCCGTTGATCACTGGGACGATGGGGTCGTCGTCGCCGGCGAGCACGAGGGTGGGCTGCCGCAGCCGCCACAGCCACGGCAGGCCGGTCCAGAAGCTGATCGCGTAGAGCTGGTCGAGGTAGCCGCGGAGCGACGGGGCCTGGGAGAACCGCGCGAGCGAGCCGTGCAGCAGCGCGTCGGGGTCGCGCCGCGCCTCCCCGCCGTACAGCGCTCCGGCGATCCGGCGGTAGTAGTCGGGCGAGTAGTAGCGGCGCGGGGTGGCGAGCGCGAGCAGGGCGCGCGGCGATCCGGGCACGCCGCCGAGGCCGGGCACGCCGGCCGCGATGGCGGCGAGGACGAGCCGTCGCACGCGCCGAGGAGCCTGGTGGGCGAGCTGCTGGGCGAGCACACCGCCGAATGACACCCCGAGGACGTTCACCTGGTCGTAGCCGAGCGCGTCGAGCGTCCGCTCCACGGTGCGGGCGAGGCCGGGCATGCGGCGCGGCCGGCGGTACCGCGAGGATGCGCCGGTACCGGGGGCGTCCAGGGCGATGGTCTGCACGCCGTGCACATTGAGGGCGCGTTCGATGGGAGTGGACAGTTCCAAGCTCCTCGGCCGAGCGCGGAGGGATCGGACGGGTGGTGCCCGGTTCGACCGCCCAGCGCCTCATGCACGGCGCGCCCTGCCCCATCGCGGTCGTCCCACGCTCCTGGCAGCGGGGTGACGGGCTGCGCACGATCGGCGTGGGATACGTCGACACGGCCGAGGGCCACAACGCGCTCGAAGGAGCCCTCGCGCTGGCACGGCGCTCGGGAGCGAAGCTGCGGGTGCTCAGCGCGGCGAAGGAGCGCCCGCCACCGAGACGTACGGCGGCGGCGATGCGCTGACGCCGGCGGCGCGCTACGAGAAGTTCACGAGCGCGCTCCGCGTCTCGGCAGAGCAGGCCGTGGAGGCGGCGACGGGCGGCGTGAGCGACGTCGAGATCGAGCCCCGACGTGAGCGTGGGCGACCCGGCCGACTTCCTGATCGCCGCATCGGAACGCCTCGATCTGCTGATCTGCGGCTCACGGGGATACGGCCCGGCCCGGGCCGTGCTGCTCGGCGGCGTCTCGCGGCGGGTCGTGAGCGAGGCGCGCTGTCCCGTGATCGTGCTCGCCCGCGGCGTCGAAACCGGCCTCGACGCGCTCGTGGACGAGGGTGCCGAGGCGGCCGGCTAGTGACTGAGCCCATCGCGGTCACGCGCGTGTTCGAAGCGCCGCGCGAGCGCGTCTGGCGCGAATTCACCGAGCCGGACCGGTTCGCGGACTGGTTCGGCGGCGCCGAAGGTGAGGTGGCGCCGTCGTCGCTGGCGATGGACGTGCGCGTCGGCTGCGCGTGGCGGCTGACGATGCGCTTGCGCGGCGGCGAGGTCTCGTGGCACGGCGAGTACGGGCTGCTGGGCCCGGACACGCCGAACTACCTCGGGACGGGCGATCACGTCGCCCGCACGATCGCGGCCAACGGCATCCGCCTGGTGCTCGACGAGCAGCGGACCACGGAGACGCCGACGCTCAAGAGCGGCCAGCCGGGCAAGACGAAGGTGACCTACGGCGAGCCCGAGACGGCGCTGAAGTGGCTGTGGAAGTTCGTCGACGGCGCCAAGACGGCGGGCGAGCTCTACGGCCGCACGCTCGTCGTCTTCGCCTGCCAGCACTACGCCAACCAACTCGCGCTGCCGAACAGCCAGCGTCGCGGGTCGGTGCTGCCGCGCTCGCACCGCGACACCGCGCGCAAGGCGTTCGAGAAGGTCACCAAGACCGCGCTGCCGGCCAGCCACCGCGAGCTGGCCCGGGCGATCGAGCGCGAGGCGCGCGAGTACCGCGAGCGGATCGCCGCGCTCGAGCAGCACGCCCGCGCCGCGGCCGCGGTGGTGGACGACGCCGGCGAGGAGCCCGACATCGAGCAGCCGGTCGACGACGTCGACGACGGCGAGCTCGAGGACGAGGACCTCGAGCAGCAGGCCGCCTAGACACGACCCGGGCGGGGCGGTGGGCACGGACGCCCGCCGCCCGGCCCCCGGGCACTGCACCGTTGGGCGGCAGCGAGGGCGCGGCGGGGGTGGTGGACAGGGCAGGGCCGCAGGCTGCCCGACGGCCGGGCAATCCGCCACGCCAACTCCCGCCGCTTCGCGGTCGCCTGACGGCGAGCCCTACGGGCCGGTGAGTTGGCGCGTGCGTTCGCCCGACCGCCGGGCTCTCGCCCGGCCATGCCCAGCCACCACCCCCACACCGCACCGGACAAGCCGACACCACGGCAACAGCGCTACCTCCGACAGCTCGCCGAGCAGACCGGCACCAGCTTCACCCCGCCGGCCACCAAGGCGCAGGCCAGCCGCGAGATCGGGCGCCTCGAAGCCTCGAGCGCAGCCCGCGCGCCGACCGGATCCGCGACCAGCGCGCCGCCCAGGCCGACCTGCAGGCTGGCGCCGGCGACAGTGTCCGCCACAGCCGCGCCGAAACGCGCGGATACGGCTCAAACTGTCGGTGGTCGCATTAGCTGCGAGCCCCGGTCGTCGGTGCGTGCGGGAACCCTGACGGCCACGCGCCGTGCTACGGGCTCGTACATGCGAGGAATTCCTCCAAGGGTGCGGCCTGTTTGATCGGGGTTCCCTGGCGTGATCGCGACGACCGACGACTCGCCGGCGATCGGGCGCTGTTGCTGGCGGCCGCCGCTGGCGACGTGCAGCGCGTGCGGGCGCGAGCGTCCCTGCTACCACGCCACCGTCCCCGAGCCGGTGTGCGTGAGCTGCCACCGCGCACGGATCGTCAATACGTGCCTTGATTGCAGGCAGCAGCGCCCGCCCACCGCCGCGTCACCGGCGGCGTCGTCTGCGCCGCTTGCGACCGGCGACGCGGCAACCCGCGTGGGATCTGCCGCGGCTGCGGCGTCACGGCGGCGCTGCAGCGGGATCTGTGCGTCGCCTGTCACCTGCGCGAACGGGTCGCGGAGCTGGCCGGTTGCGCGGACCCGGCTGTCCGTGCGGTGCTCGAGCCGTACTTGGCCAGGCTCGCCGAAGCATCCAATCCCGCGTCGACGCTGCGCTGGCTGCAATCCCCGACGCGCGCGCTGCTGGAGGATCTGCTCGCCGGTCGGATCGCCGCGACTCATGAGGCGCTCGACATCGCCGAGCGCGACGCGCACGCCAGCGGCGCAGTCGGATTCGTGCGCGCCGCGCTCGTCGACGCCGGCGTGCTCGAGCCGCGCGACGAGCCCAGCGCCGCCTTCGCCCGCTGGCAGCAGCGCGCCGTGCAGGCGATCGCGCCGGGGCCAGACCGCGGGCACGTGCGCGCCTACGCGACCTGGCAGGTCGCGCACGAGCTCGCCCGCACGAACGCGCGCGGGCGCGCGACGGCGGCAACGCCAAAGCATGCTCGCTCGCTGGTCAGCGAGGCGATCAAGCTCGTCCTGTGGCTGCACGAGCAGCAGCTCGAACTTCGCGACCTGCGCCAAGACCTCGTCGACACGTGGATCGCCGCCGGTGCGAGCACCCGCCGCCGCGTGCGCATGTTCCTGCGCTGGCTCGCGCGCGCCGGGGTCTGCGGCGAGCTGCACGTCGCCTGGAACACGCGCGGTCCCGGCCCGGCGCCACTCGACGACGATCAGCGGTTCGGCGCCGTGCGTCGCCTGCTGCACGACCGCGACATCGACCCGCGCGACCGCCTCGCCGGCCTGTTGTTGCTGCTCTACGCCCAGCCGCTGACTCGTACCGCCGCGCTGCGCACCAAAGACGTCGCGACCACGTCGGACGGGCAGATCACGATCACGCTGGCGCGCGGAGCCGTCGCCCTGCCCGAGCCACTCGGGTCGCTCGCGCACGCGTTGCGCGAGCGGCGCCTGACCGGCACCGACAACGACGGCTGGCTGATTCCCGGTCAGACGGCCGGCACCCACATCACCGCCGAGCGGCTCCGGAAACGCCTCACCCGCTACGGCATCACCAGCCGCCCGAGCCGTCACGCCGCACTTCTCGCGCTCGCCGCCAGGCTGCCCGCCCCGATCCTCGCCGAACGGCTCGGCTTCCACCCGGCTCGCGCCGCCCAATGGGTTCGCGCCGCCGGCGCCACCTACAGCGACTACGTCGCCCTGCGTCAAGCGCCACGACCCCGCACCAGAGAAGAGCCGATGTCGCGCGGCTCCGTTGACGCCGCGCCAGCATGGGAGCCGTGATCTCACCCGATGTCGGTCGTGGCGGCTCGGTGAGCCCCCGGCTCATCGAGTCGCATGGATCTCGATAGCGCCGGCCGCGCTGCTCCCTTGCCACTGATGCGGGAGCGGCGGGAGAGCCGACCGCGCGCCGGCGGACGCCTGGTCCTCGTCCGCAGCGGGTCTCTGACTGAGGTCGTCCGCGGTGCCCGCTCGTCGCGCACAGGAGCATCGCGCAGGAGCCCCACTGATGCCGCGTCAGCGATGCCGACACACGCTTCGGAATGGGCGATCCGGGAGTGCGTCGCGCCACTCCCGGGCGGTGAACTCGCGACCTGCCATCAGGCAGGCGTGGCGCTTCCACGCCTCCGGCCGGACGTCCCAGCGCACGCCGCGACCTTGATGGGGCACCGCGAACAGGTACGAGCCCTCGGGTGTGAACGCCGCGGCGAGGTACGCGTTGGGCTCGATCGTTAGCGGCGATCCGATCGTCTTCTGGCTCTTGACGTCCCAGAGCAGAATCGTGCCGTCGGCGCTTGCGCTGGCGAGCACGCGGCCGTCGGGCGAGAACTCCACCGCGGTGAGCCGTGCGCGGTGGCCGTCCAGCCGGCTACCGATCGGCTTCCAGTTCCGCGTCGACCAGAGCTGCCCGCTGCCGCCGTAGTGGCCGATGGCGAGCAGGCTGCCGTCGGGGCTGAACGCGACCGAGCGGGCGAAGTCCTCGGTCTCGAGCCGGGCGACGAGCTTGCCGTTGCGGGTGTCGTGGACCTGGGTGGGACCCTCCTGGCCCGAGGCGGCGAGCAGCCGGCCGTCGGGGCTGAAGGTGAGCGAGGCCGCGGTGGCACGGAAACGGACGGCGGTGAGCTCGCGCCGCCGCACGTTCCACACGAGTACGCGACCCTTCAGGCGGGAGGCAATCTCGGCGGCAGCGAGGAGGCTGCCGTCGGGTGAGAAGGCGATCGCCTGCGAGAACCCCCGCAGGCCTTTCAGTTCACCTGCCGCGCGCAGGCTGCGGGCATCCCAGAGTGTCACCCGTCCGCGGTCGCTCACGACCGCGAGCAGGCGCCCGTCCGGGCTGAAGTCGACCGCCGTGGCGGCACCGCGCGCCGCGCGGAGGCGCCGCGACTCGAGTGTCCGCGTGTCGACGAGGTGGACCGCTCCGTCGATCTGGCCGACGGCGAGCGTGCGTCCGTCCGGACTGAGCGCCAGTCCCTTCGGGTACTGCTCGTCGGGGAGCGGGGGACCGGCGTCGAAGCGGCGGTCGAGCCGACGGTCGCCCGCCAGGTCCCAGATCGCCATGCGGGCGTCGGAGGCGACGGTGTACAACGTCCGGCCGTCGCGTGAGACGGCCAGTGCGTTGACCTCGCTCCCATGCGCCGGGAACCGCTCGCGGACCTGCCCGCGCTCGACGTCCCAGGCGATGACCTCTCCCCTGTCGTCGGAGGTCACGAGCGTCCCGCCGTCGGGCGTGAACTTCATGCGCAGGTTGGAGCCCTCGTGGCGGCTGGCGAACGAGCGGACGCGACCCGAACCCAGGTCGAGCAGGCGGACGCCGCCGCGCTGGGAGCCGAGCGCGAACGCGCGGCCGTCCGGGCTCACGGCGCCGGCTGCGTCGCCCACGGGGTAGGTTCGCCGCACCTGCAGGGTCTCCGGGGCGATCTCGTAGGTCTTGTCGTCCCCGGGGCTCGTCACGTAGAGGCGCCGCCGGTCCGGGGTCGTGACCAGGTTGTAGGCCGCGTGCCGGCCGAGGCGCAGCGGTGGTCGCTCGACCGCTCCCGTGGCCGCGTTCAGGCGCCGCAGCACCGAGGCCGGCCCGTGAGGGAAGGCGACGTCGGCTTGCTGGACGATCAGGTCGCGGCCGTTCGGCTGAAAGACGACCGGCGCGAGGACGTAGAACGGCTGGCCCGGAAACGGTGGAAGCTCGAAGCGCATCTTGCGCGTGCCTTTGCGCGGATCGATCAGGTCGACCAGGGTCTTCTCCCCGTGGGCGGTGAGCGCCAGCGTGGCGCTGTCAGGCGAGAAGGCGAGGTGCTGGACGAGGCCCTCGCGAACCCGGTACGGCTTGCCGACCCGCCGGCGCGTGGCAGTGTCATAGATCGTCACGCCGCCGCGCTCGTCGCCGATGGCGACGAGCCGGTCGTCCGGGCTCACGGCGACCGAGAACAACGCCCACCCGTCACCGCGCAGCTCGCCGAGCGAGACCGGGTTGCGCAGCAGCACCGCGAGCAGGCTGCTGCGGGTGGCGGTCGACTCGTCGAGCTCGATTCCCGCTCTCGCCAGCAGCAGCGCCTGGTCCAAGCGGTCGTTCGTGAGCGCCTCGGCGCCGAGGCGCTGCGCGTCCGCGACGAGGGCGGCTTCGCGTGCCTGGCCGCGCTGGGAGACGGCGACGGCCCCCGCGACGACGGCGAGCACGAGCAGCGAGGCGACGCCGGCCAGGAGCGTCCGCAGACGGCGGTTCGCGCGCCGCTGGCGGCCGGTCTCGATCTCCGCCGCGCCGCGACTGGCGGCGATGAAATCGCGCTCGCGCTCGTTGAGCTCCTCCTCGTGCGCACCGGCCCACTCGAGTGCGGCCGCGAGCCTGGAGCCGCGGTAGAGCTCGCTCGGGTCGCGGCCCGCTACGCTCCAGTCACGGGCGGCGTAGGTCAGGTGCCGGTGCACCCGGCGGCCCTCGCCGTCCTCCTCGAGCCATGCACGCAGGCGCGGCCACTCGCGCAGCAGCGCCTCGTGCGCGACTTCCGCTTCGCCGTCGCCGATCGTGATCAGGCGGTCGCTCGCGAGCACCGACAGCACGCCGCCGGCCGCGCCGTCCAGCTCGCCGATCGGCACGCGCGCACGCACTCCGCCCTCGCCGGCCAGGCGAAGCATGATCCGCCGCGTCTGCTCGCGCTGGAGGGGATCGAGCGTGTTGTACGACGCCTCGGCGAGCCTTGCGACCGCGCCACGCACGCCGCCTGTCCGCTCGTAGGCTGCGAGACGGAGCCGCGCGCCGTCTCGCTGCTGCCACAGCTCCAACAGCGCGGTCGACAGCAGCGGCAGCCCGCCGGGCTCGCCCTCGACGTCCGCGATCAGCGCGTCGACGAGGTCCGGCTCGACGCTCAGACCGGCCCGGCGGGCAGGCAGCTCGATCGCGCGGCGCAGCTCGTGACGGCGCATCGAGCCGACGAGCACCTGGTTGGAGCCGAGCATGCGCGAGAGCTCCGGGTAGGCGGCGCAGTGCCCGTAGAAGTCTGCGCGGAGCGCGACGACGACCGCCGTCTTGCGCCGCGTGTCGCGAGCGCAGTCCACGAGCGCATCGACGAACGCCGCCCGCTCGCTCTCGTCGCGGCAGAGCGTGAACGCCTCCTCGAACTGATCGACGGCGACCACCCAGCGATCGCGTGGAGCCAGCTCGGCGAGCCCGCGCTCGAGGGAGTGCAGCGGATGATCGCCGGGGCGGATCACGGCCACGGGCCAGCTCGCGCTCCCGGGGAGCACGCCGTCGGCCAGCGCGGCCAGCAACCCGGCGCGCACGGCCGACGACTTGCCGCTCCCCGACGGCCCGATGACGCCCATCAGGCGCGTGCCCGGCACGCGCGCGACCATGTCGGCCACGAGCCGCTCGCGGCCGAAGAAGACGGCGGCGTCGTCGACGTCGAAGGAGGCGAGCCCCTTGAACGGGCACACGGGAATTCCCGCGGAGGCGCCGGCGACGGTCGCACGTTCACGCAGGCTCTGGAGCTCGACGACGCCGGCCACGAGGTCGTCCTCGGCGGCGTGCCACCCGGCGCGTTCGGCCGACGCGCGCGCCGCCGCCTTGCCGAGGCGCTGCATCGCCTCCCCCCGCGCCCACTCGGCGGCCGCGTCTAGCACGCGCGCCGGCACCCCGCCGCTCTCCGCGACGAGCCGGTCGACCGGCAGGCCGGCGTCCGACCGCGCACCGGTGTAGAACCGCGCCAGCGCGGCCACGGCGTCGGGCGGCAGCGGTCCCAGCGCGAGCGTCTCGCCGGCGCGCAGCGCGACGGCCTCCGCGGCGGTCGCGAGCACCAGGAGCGGCAGCCCCGCCAGCACGGTCATCAGCCCGCGGAGCTCGTCGTGGACCTCCTGCGGCGCGCGGTCGAGATCGTCGAGCACGAGGAGCGTTCGCCGCTGCACGGCGCGCGCGTCGGCCAGCGTGTGAAGCGCGGCCGAAGCGTCCGCGCCGCAGTAGAGGACGTCACCGTGATCGCGGCGTACCTCGCGGGCGAGCTCCACCGCAAGGCGGGTCTTGCCCATGCCACGCGCTCCCGTGACCACTAGGCTGGCGCCCGCGCCGTCGGCTGTCCGCTGCCAGAGCCGGCGCAGACGTGCGAGCTCGGCATCGCGGCCGAGCAGCGGCGTCCGCGAACCGGGTGAGCCCGAGAGCTCGAGAGGCAGCTCGTGCGCCGGCGGGTCGAGCGGCGGGTCCTGGCGCAGGATCGACTCGTGCAGCCGTCGCAGATCGGGCCCCGGTTCGACGCCGATCTCCTCGACGAGCGTCGCACGGGCCCGCCGGTAGGCGTCCAGGGCGTCGGCCTGGCGTCCGCAGCGGTACAGCGCGAGCATGCGCTGCGCGTGCAGCCGCTCGCGCAGCGGCTCCTGGGCCAGCAGGGACTCGAGCTCCGGCAGCACCTCGCGATGCCGGCCCGCTTCGAGATCCTGGTCGATCGCGACCTCCAGAGCCGCCGAGCGGAGCTCGTCGAGGCGCCTGATCTCGGCCGCGGCGAACGGCTCATCCGCCACGTCGGCCAGCGGGGGGCCGCGCCAGAGGCTCAGCGCCTCGCGCGCGGCGCCCTGCGCGAGCAGCCGCTCGAACCGGGCGGCGTCCACCCGGTCGCGGCTGACCTGCAGCTGGTATCCGCGCCCGCGGGTCGCGATCGCGTCGCTGTCGCCGCACGCCGCCATCGCCTTGCGCAGGTGCGAGACATAGAGCTGCACCAGCTTCGGCGCCGTGGGCGGGGGATCGTCGCCCCACAGCCCGTCGATCAGACGCTCTGAGGAGACCGTCGAGCCGGCCTCCAGCGCGAGGATCGCGAGCAGGGCGCGCGGCTTCGGACCACCGAGGGCGATCGGGCCCCCGTCGCAGACGACCTCTACCGGTCCGAGCAGATGGAAGTGCATGTTCGCGTCGCCGCTTGCCGAGACCGATCCTAATTCCGGCGCGAGGTGGTCATCCATCGGCCTCATCGCCGCCTCCGAGCCCTCGCCAGCTCTCGGTTCTCACGACACGACGCCAGGCTCGGATGCGAGCGTTCGGACCCACGCTCCAAGATCGCCACCGCCCGGCTCAGCGCCGCCTCGGCCTCTCCGAAGCGGCCCGCCGAGAGGTGCAGCGCGCCGAGATCGCTCAGCGTCACCGCCACGTCGGCGTGATCGCTGCCGAGCACTCGGCGCTTGATGCCCACCGCGCGTTCATACAGAGCCACCGCCTGTGCGGAGTCGCCGGCCCGGTTGGCGATCGCGGCGAGCTTGTCGAGCGTCATGGCCACCTCGTAGTGCGCCGGGCCCAGGACGCTCTCGAAGACCCACAGCGCCTGGCGCATCCTCTCCTGCGCTTCCCGATGGCGGCCCCTGGCGTCGAGGATCGCGGCAACGGCGGCCCGGTCCGCCGCCACCTCGAGCAGAGCCTGCGAACTCGTCGCACTCATGCGACAGCGGACGTCACGCCGCGATCGACTGCCTCGAACACGAGGCAGCACGATGCACCCGGCCGGTAGAAGCCCGGTAGAAGCGTCCGTGAACCGGCGTCCTTTACCGCGCTTCGACCGAGTTTCTACCGGTCTGCCCGACGCTCGCCCCGCAAGCCACCGAACGGAGGACCACATGGCCTTTCCAGGGCCTGAGCGGACGGCTCCCGGCTCGATGGTCGCGCTGATCGCCGCGCTCGCGGCGGCGGCAGCGCTGCTGCCCGCGACATCCGCCCTCGCCATCAGCAATGGCGTGCCCGACGGCAACGGTCATCCGAACGTCGGCCTGCTCGCTGTCGAGGAGGACGGGCGCCGCTACCTCGCGTGCTCTGGCTCGTACGCGGGGGCGCACAAGAACGCCCCTTCGATCGGTGTCTTCCTAACGGCCGGACACTGCGTCAACTGGGTGCCCGACAGCGGCATCTCGGCGTCGCGACTCTGGGTCACCTTCGAGCCGAACGTCATAGTCGACCAAGAAACGATCGAAGTCACGGCAGCGACGTGGCATCAGGCGACGGCCGTCGACTTCGATCCGGCGTTCGGGCACGACCATTCGAACGTCAAGGACTACGGCGTCGTGCTGCTCGCCGCCACGGTGCCCGTGGCGCCGATCCAGCTGCCGAGCGCGGGCCTGCTCGACGCGCTCGCCGCGAACGGTGGACTGAGGCCGGGCGCCGTGTTCGACAACGTCGGCTACGGGGCGATCCCCAGCTTCAAGCGGGGGCCGGTGTTCTACGCGGCTCCTCCGGGACGGATGTTTTCGACCTCGCTGTTCCAGGGGCTGACGCCGTCCTGGCTGAAGCTCCACATGAACTCCGACGTCGGCGACGGGAACGGCGGCATCTGCTTCTTCGATTCCGGATCGCCGAAGTTCCTCCACCAGACCAACACGGTGGTCGCCGTCGCATCCGGCGGCGACGCCATCTGCAGGGCGGAGAACTACAACCAGCGGCTCGACGTCGCAGACGCACGCGCGTTCCTCGGCCGCTACCTGCAACTGCCGTAGATGACAGGAGGAAGAGCAATGCATGCTGCGACACGCGTGCTGGTTCTCGTGGGCCTCGCGCTGGCGATCCCTCCGGCGGCAGCCCAGGCGATTGACTTCTCCGCCTGGGCTCCGGCGGTCAACGCCGAGCAGGTTCCCGGTACCAGCCCCGATCTCAACACGACGTCGCTGGACGGCTGCCCGATCCAGTCTCCGGATGGGCTCAATCTCTTCATGGCCTCGAATCGGCCGCGCTTCGCGGGCGATGCGCGAACGGATCTGGACATCTGGGTCGCATCGCGCGAGAGCGTCGACGCGCCCTGGGGAGCGCCCGTGAACCTCGGCGAGCCCGTCAACTCGCTCGCCGACGACTTCTGCCCCACGCCCATCCGCGGGGGCGGGCTCTTCTTCGTGAGCCGCAAGCTCGTTCCCGGAGTGAGCTGCGGCATAGGCGACATCTACTACACGCGCTTCAACCGCGTGCACGGCTGGCGAGCGCCCACGCACCTGGACTGCGGAGCGGACGGAGGGCCCAACAGCGCGCTCGACGAGCAGGGCCCGTCCTACTTCGAAGCGGGCGGCGAGTTCCTGTACTTCTCCAGCGGTCCCGACATCTACGCCAGCGAGCGACTTCCAGACGGGAGCTTCGGCCCCGCCGAAGCGGTCACCGAGCTCAATAGCCCCGCGAGCGACATCCAGCCGAACGTCCGCAAGGACGGACGCGAGGTCGTCTTCGCCTCCAACCGCAACGCCGCCGCCGGCCAGGACCTCTGGGCCTCGACGCGGCAGAGCGTCGACGATCCCTGGTCGGCGCCCGTCAACCTGGGCAACGCCGTCAACACGGCCGCGAACGAGACGCGCCCGTCCTTCTCCTGGGACGCGACGACGCTCTACTTCGGCCGCGCGCCGGGCCCTGAAGGGTTTAGCGACATCTTCGTCACCACCCGCGCCAGGGTGTCGGAGAGCGCGGGCTGAACGGGCGTGTCGAGACGGAGCGCCGGCAAGGCCGACCGCCTGGCCGTCGCTCCGATCGGACGGACCGCCGGCCACTTGGCGCCCGGCGAGACGCCGCACCGCCACGAGGTCAAGGGAGCTCGTCGAGCGCCGGCTCTGCGGCGCCACCTACCCAGGCCACGCACGGTCGGCGCTTTCGCCGTGGCGATGAACTCGTCGTAAATGCGTGCTCAGAAACGTTCACAGGGGGCCGCTTCGACCCGGTACCCGCCTCCGTCCCCGTGTGCGTGTGCACGTTTCCAGCCGGTATTGAGGCCGGCCGCTACCGGATCCGGCTCGTCGCCGACCCGCGCAATCGCCTGTGCGACAGCGAACGCAACAACTCGGTGCTCTGCGGCTGCCGCGTCATCGCTGGCTGAGACCGGCCCACGGCCCGCCGGGCCCTTGCGTGGGCAGCCGCAGAACGCGATTTGAGCCTCGCCGACACCCGAGCCGTGAGTGGGGGACTCGCACGCTGGGCGTTCCACGTCACTCGCGGCCGGCCCGCTCGCTCACGACAAACCCCGTTAGCGCTCTGCGCCATTTTTGCGGCGTCTCGACTCTCGCCCAGTTCGCTCTCGCTGCGGACGATGAGCGGGAGAGTTGGTCGACACGACCGCTCCGTGACGAATGGAGCAGTCGGCGGCGCCTCGCTGTGACGGCTGCGCGCGTGCGTATGACGAAAGGCGCGAGCGCGGGTCGACGAGGTACCGCCCCAGGGATCCCCAGAGCGAGGGCGACCGCCGAGCGCGCGCGCCCGGCTGGCCGATCTGGTGGTGCGAGCGCTCTGCGCGGCGCCACCGACGGCCCGGGGAATTATCGCTGCGCTGCGCCGGCCGGGGCGGCGTCGCCGTGCACGGCGACGCTCGCTTGCGTGCACGAAAGGAGGAGCGCGCCGCGGGAGCGGGAGATGACCGCCGGCGCGCCCGAGTTGCATGGATACGAGCAGTCAGCGCGTCGACGCTGCTTTTCACGAAGGCAGCAGCGGGCCGGCTCGGATCGCGCGCCGGCCGGGCGCCTCCTCCTCGTCGTCCAAGGCGGGCGTGTCCGGTCACCACCAGCAGGCGCTCGCCATCGCGCGGCTGCAGCGGTCGTTGTGCGCGGGGAAGGAAAGTCCGGGCGGTCCGCATGAGGACACGAAATGCGCCTGGAATTGCGCTGCGGCCGAAGTCACGTCGCGAGAATCCCGTCGCGATGTGTGCCGATCATCGCGACCCAGCGGGCGGCGGAGGATCTCCGATGGCGCGCGATCGGCGTCTCGAGAATCCACCTGCGCTGGGCGTCGAGCATCGCGTGAGCGCTGGTGATCGCAGCGGCCGACATGTCCGAGAATTGTCCTTCTCGGACACGGCAGAGCTGCGACTCACTCGCCCGTCACATTTTCGCTTCATTGCGCGAACCAAGAGCGCGGTCGACGACGTACGAGCCCTCGGCGAGCGATGGCACCTGTTGCGCTTGATGGCGCCGGGCTCTCTGCCGGTCTGCCGGGCGCTCAGCTTGCCACCGGACGCCGTACCGACTCGGCGAGCCCTGAAGCGCGGGCGTCCCGGCTCGTCGCCGCCATTCGGCTGGCCGGGCAGCCGTTCGCTGTGTGCCCTAGCTCGCCCGCTCCTCCGACAGCACCTCTTGGACCGGGCGACGAGGCTCCGGCTTGATTGACGGCCCGTATCCGAAGCGGACCACGAGTTGGGGATGGTCGCTGTGGCGACCGATCGCCTCGGCCAGTCTGGTTCGAAGTTCGGCCACCTCGATCGGCTGGTTGAGAAACGAGGACCACACGCCAGCGGACCGCGCGCGCAGCAGGACGCGCTGCAACGCCTGCCCGGTGGCGAGCCACGCGGCGGGTTCATCCGAGTCCGTCACGAACACCGAGAGCAGCGGCGAGCGTTCGGCGAGCTCGCGATCCCGGGCTGCCTGACCCCGGCCCAGGTCGAAGGAGCGGATCACGAGTGGCCCGGCGTGCGACATCAGCTCGCCGAAACCGAACCCGTAGCCGCGCATCCCGTCATGGCTGCGGCTCCGGTTGGGATGGACCCAGGACGCCAGCTCGCGCCGGAAGCGCTTGTCGGCCATCTGGATGCGGTCTCCCTCGCCGATCAGCTGCGCGATCGCGGCGCGGTCATCGCCACGCACGAGATGCAGCTCGACGTCCTCGTCGCGAGCGTCGGCGACGAGTCGCTCAGCCAGGTCGTCGCCAACGTCGCGATCCTCGAAGGCCTGGCGGTTGCTGTGGCGCTCCGGGATGGCGCGAAACAGCTCCTCCTCGTCATCGCTTGGCGGGGCCCCGTGCTCGAGGGACACGCCGGCCAACAGATCTTCGTCACTCGGGTCGGGTAGGAGCTCTACGTTGGCGCGGAAGCCGAAATGCCGTGCCGCGATGCGAAGCGCTCCGAGCGCGGCGCCACAGCTGATGACCAGGGCGCGGTCATCCGGATCGACGACCGGGAGCGCGCGGGTACGGTCCGCACGGACTTCGACGGCTTGGTCGCGCAGGCGGAAAAGCCAGGGCTGCGTGTTGTGACCGGAGGGGGCGAGGATCGCATAGCGCAGAAGGAAGCGGATCTTCTCCGCGGTGTCGGCGTTCGCGGGATACTCGACCTCGGACACCGCCCACGGCTGCAGCGGCGTATCGACGCTTGCGTGCTCCATTACCAGCACTCCTTGACTTGGCCCGTGCGGATCCTTTCGTAAGCGTCAGTCGGCCGTCGCGCGCCGAGCCCGATCGGCGGCCCTAGCATCGTCCGCTGCTTGTTCGCGCGAGCAGCCGGGGCGGGGCCGCGGCGCGCCAGAGGTACGTCGCGACGGCCGATTCGGTGACAGGCGAAGGCTGGTGTGCGGTCCGCTGGTGGACGGGTTTGTCGAGGGTGGCCTGCCGCGCTAGCTCGGCCTTTGCTCGGCTTGCTCGCGCACCGACTCGAGCAGGGCGTGCACTAGCACGTGCGCGCCGGAGCCCACGCCGAAGCTCCAGTAGCGCCGGAACCAGCGGCGGGCGTGCTCGTCGGTGGTCGCCGTGCGCATCAGCCCGAAAGCAGCGTCCCGTCGTTGAGCGGACGCGCTGTGAGCTGATAGACGGTCTTCGCATAGCCGAGCTGGGAGAAGTCGCGGAAGTCCTCGGCGCTGACGTCCGCGTACTCGATCACCGGCCGCCAAAACTTGCCGACCAGACCGAGCGCCAGTTGCTCGCCGGGGCGCTCGCCGAGCGGTATCCAGCCGCTCTGCGCCCGTGGCAGCTCGGCCATGTCGCGCAACCGCATCGTTTCGGGTGCCTTTGGTGGTCGCTCGCCGTGCAGTAGATGAGCGACCAGTTCGGGGAGGAGCCGAATGGCGCCAAGCACGCCGACGAGGGGGGTCCGCCGCCCGAGCTCGATCAGGTCTGCCTCCAGTGAGCGCATCCCAGACCACTGAAGGGTTGGCCTGCACGACGGTCGGGACCTCATCGGAACGTCGTAGGAGGGCAGGAACTCGTCAGCGAGCACCACGCTCGACGACCCGGCGCGTTCCCGGAGCGAACTGTCCCGGTGGCCGGCCATGTCGCAGGGCTCGCGGCGCTGACGTCGACGCGACGTGCGATCCCGGACACCGTGCGGACAACCGCGGCGGGGGCGCGGGCTTATACCGATGTCCCGGTGACGCTCGCGGACGAGGCTGGGTCCATCCGAATACGCAAACGCTGAGGTCGGTGAGGGAATGTCTGAGGTTTTGGTTGCGCGCGAGCCCGTTTCAGAGCCCGTTGCGGCGGGTCCGGGGCCGCCGTTGATCGAGTTGGCCGGCGTCGAGAAGGTCTACCGCACCGGCAAGGTCGAGTATCGGGCGCTGCGCGGCGTCGACCTGACGATCGAGAGCGGCGACATGGTCGCGATCGTGGGCCCGTCGGGCAGCGGCAAGTCGACGATCATGAACATGATCACCGGCATCGATCGCCCCTCGGCCGGGACCGTCACGGTCGACGGACGCCGGATCGACGAGATGAGCGAGGAGGAGCTCGCGATCTGGCGCGGACGGCGCGTCGGCGTCGTCTTCCAGTTCTTCCAGCTGCTGCCGACGCTGACGGCGCTGGAGAACGCGATGCTGCCGCTGGACTTCTCCCGTCGCGTGCCCAAGCGGGAACGCGCGGCCCTCGCAGAACACAATCTCGAGCTGGTCGGGCTGGCGGACAAGGCGGACAGTCTGCCGTCCGAGCTGTCGGGCGGGCAGCAGCAGCGGGTCGCGATCGCGCGTGCGCTGGCGGCCGATCCGCCGCTGCTGATCGGTGACGAGCCGACCGGCAATCTCGACACGCGAACCGCGGCGGAGATGTTCGAGCTGCTCGAGCGGCTCAACGCCGAGGGGTCGACGATCCTCTACGTCACCCACGACCGCGAGCTCGCTGCGAAGGCGCGCCGGACGGTCACCATCCGCGACGGCGTCGTCGCGGCGTGAGGAGGCTGACATGTCGGCCATCGTTCGCAAGTCCGTCACGGACTTGACGCGGCGCAAGGCGCGCACGTTCTTCACCGTTCTCACGCTCGCGCTGGCGGTTGCGAGCGTCGGCATCTTCGCCGTCCCTCCGGTCATGCAGCAGGCCATGGACCGCGAGGTCGCCGCCAGTCGGAGCCCCGATGTGACCGTCTCGATGAAGCCGCTGCAGCTCAGCGCCGCGCAGCTGGCGGCGCTCGACCGGCTGCCCAACGTCGCGGCGCTCGAGCCGCGGAGCCTGTTCGCCACGCGCGTGTGGGTCG
>Ga0126306_10000147_pt1 | contig 25688 bp, 36 predicted proteins | sample Plot27_FD_92592 | JGI IMG/M metagenome (GOLD analysis project Ga0126306, IMG submission 92592) | Serpentine soil microbial communities from UC McLaughlin Reserve, CA, USA - Plot27 | ecosystem: Environmental > Terrestrial > Soil > Grasslands | place: USA: UC McLaughlin Reserve, Lake County... | reverse complement strand
TACACCGCCGCCCCAAGTGCAAATATCTATTCCGCGATTTTAGAAAGGGGGATCAAGTTGCCCAGGATCAAAATAAGCGCAGCCGATGCCGCTCGGAAGGCACAGATGGCGCACTGGCCGGCGACGGAGATTGTCATGCGGCCGGTTGGATCGCTTGTGCCGTTCGCGCGCAATGCCCGGACGCACAGCGACGATCAGGTTGCGCAGATCGCCGCATCGATGAGGGAATGGGGATTTACGAACCCCATTCTGGTCGACGAGGATGGCACGGTGATCGCGGGGCATGGGCGCCTATTGGCGGCGAGACAGCTTGGGTTTGAGGAGGTCCCGGTGATGTTCGCGCGGGGTTGGACGAAGGTTCAACGGGACGCCTACGTGATCACAGACAACAAGCTCGCGTTGAACGCCGGTTGGAACGACGAGAAATTGTTTAATGAACTGCTCGGACTAAACAGCGTCGGGTTCGACATCGGGTTGACCGGGTTCACGGCCGAAGAGTTCGACGAGATGCTGACCGGCAACACGACTGCCGAGCCGGGACTCACGGATCCGGACGACGCGCCCGAACCTGCAGAAGTCCCGATTACCGAGCCGGGCGAGATATGGGAGCTAGACGGGCACCGAATCGGCTGCGGCGACAGCACGGATCGCGTGTTTGTCGATCGAATGATGGGACAGGATCGGCCGCAAGTGATGGTGACGGATCCTCCATACGGGGTCGAGTACGATGCGGACTGGCGAAACAGAGCCGTCCGGTCGGACGGGAAGGACCACGGCGGCCGTGCAGTGGGCAAGGTCGAGAATGATGGCCGGGCGGATTGGCGCGAAGCCTGGGCGCTATTTCCGGGCGACGTGGCGTACGTGTGGCATGCCGGTCGGCATGCTAGTTGCGTCCAGCAATCGATTGAGTCCTGCGGGTTTGAGATACGCGCGCATATCGTTTGGGCAAAGAACCATTTCGCGATCGGTCGGGGCGACTACCATTGGAAGCACGAACCCTGCTGGTACGCGGTGCGCGAAGGCGGAAAGTCCGGATGGAACGGCGCGCGCGATCAGACGACCGTTTGGGAAATCGACAAACCTCAAAAGTCGGAGACCGGGCACTCGACGCAGAAGCCTGTCGAATGCATGCGGCGGCCGATCGAGAACAACAGCAGGAACGGCGATTGGATCTATGATCCCTTCTGCGGCTCCGGAACAACCATCATCGCGGCCGAGCAGGTTCATCGAAGGTGCATCGCGATCGAGATCAATCCTTTGTATGTGGATGTCACGGTTCGGCGATGGCAGGAGTTCACGGGAAAGGCGTCCATCCTTTCCGGGGATGACCGCTCCTTCGATGTGGTGGCTGCCGAACGTCAGTCGGCGAAGAGGGAAAATCGATGAGAATCGGCGCGCTTACATTCGGCCGGACTAACGTTAGGCGGTCATTCCATCTTTCCTGGCATAGTCGCAAAAGCATCACGTGGCGATGGTCTGCACATGCGACGGTCGACCGTGCGAGAACTCGCGGGGTCAAGCTCGGGCCGTACTTCTTCCGGAACATCGGGGGCATTCTCTGCGGTCTCAATATTCCGTTTCTGGTGATAACCTTGCAGACGCAGAGCACCATCCTTCGGGAGGAAGTAGGAGGGCGGCCATCCTTTCGGGACGGCCGCTCCTTCGATGTCAGTCGGCGCTCTTAGGCGTTCCGAAGTAGCGGAACACCCGTCCCTCCTTCACTTGGCGCAGGTCGAGGTTGCTCGCGGCGGCCAAACCCTGAACGGTAACCGATGGCCAGCCCGTAAGGTCGAGGATGTCGGCGCGTGTGCAGCCTTCCGGGCTGCACAGAAGGGCAACAATCTCCTCCCGCTTCGTGGTACCGGTGCGGGTCGACTTGGCCGTCCTGGGCTTCCGCTGTGCCTTGGCGGGGGTATTGGCGAGTGCGGCGCGCATGGCGTCAACCGCCGGGTGGCTGATCTCGGCAACCGCGTCCTTGCCAACGTATTCGTCGAACCATGCAAGGAAGGCTGCGGCAACGTTGCGGAGGCTAACGCGGGTCGTGGTGTACGCGGCGGTCGGAGCGGAGTCGGCAAGCGACTCGGTCAGTTCGCGCTTCATACGAACGAGCGGCTGCTCGGGCGCCTCGTGATCGCGGTAGGCGGTGCGGGCCGGATCGGCCGTGGCGGCCTCGGCATCGGAAACCATGCCAGGGTTCGCTTCGGCGGCCGAAACGGAGAGGTCAACTTCGGGGAGGTCCGCCGCGTCCTTCGTGCTCTTGTCGGAGTTCAGGAAGGCCGGGGGAGCGAAGTCGTCGGCCTCGGAAACGTCAACGTCCGCGAAGTCCGGAAGATCAACGTACCAGTTGCCATGCTCGTCCTGGGCAACGTCGGACCGGTTGAGGCCGGCCTTGGCTGCGGCGCGGGCGGCGTTGGACTTAACGGTGTAGGTCTGCATTTGTCTCGTTCCTTTGTTGGCCGGCGTTCCCTTGCCGGTAGACACACCATCGCTCGGATCGATCGAGTCGATCAAGAGGAAAATGTGCTTCCCGCCACTTTTTTCTCGGGGGTACATTTTGGGCGATGAGACGCTACAATCCCGGTATGTTGACGGCTCGTGAATCACTCCTCGTGGAATTGATCGCGCAGAAGCTTCGTCGGGGGCCGGAGGATCCGATCCTCCGAGCGCACTTCGACCAGCTTCGTAATTGGCTCGGTTGCGGTGTCATCATCCCGCTAGAACTGATCAGCGATCTATCGGCGGCGACCGTGCGCGATCGCAAAGATCAGTTGGAACATGCGAGGTCGCTCGCGAAGGGAGCCTAACCGTGTCTTGGTTCGCGATTGCGATCCTGGGCCTTGCCTCGATCGTCGTACTTGTCCCGGCATGGTGCTTCGCGCTGCATTGGTGGATACATTTGCGGAAGCATTGACACCGGCCGACCTGCGAAGCATGCTTCTCGTCCCTGCCAGGGTCAGCTTTCGTAGGCGCACACACCGAAGGCTTTTCCGCTTGGGCACAGACGGCGCTGCACCTTCCGGGCGGCGCCGTCTTGTTTCGATGGCGCTCGGGAATCGGCGTCTGTGGTCTTGGCCGAACCCCCGATCATCGAATAGCGGCGACGGCGACGCAGTCGCACTTTTCGCTGGAAGGTGCGAACGACTCGGGCTAGGCTTTACTCCTTCGCCCGGCACCGCCTAGGGGGACTCGCGGCTCCCGAAAGCTAGAGCGAATGACGTGAGGTAAGGACCGGCAATTGCCTCCGTCCTGTCCCGAGTGCAGTTCATTCGGGCGTTTCCAATGGCGTGCATTGGACGGGTACGGCACGGGTCCGTAACATACGGCGCCACTCGAAAGAGGAGGCGCCGTCACTGTTTTTGCTGTGGCGTGTGTCCCTGCTGCCACGCAACTCCGTGCTAGCGTTGAGTCGGCTCAATGCATGGGGCCGCAACAGGAGACGACATGATGAGGACGATTCTTGCGAGCGCCGCGCTCGCGCTCTTCGCCGGCAACGCGATGGCTGCCGATCTTCCGGTCTACACCGAGCCGGTCGCACAACAGGTCTACATCCCAGCCGGGTTTTCGTGGACGGGATTCTATGTCGGGATCGACGCCGGATACGGCATCGGCCGGTCCGATGCGAATGCAAACTTCGATATCGACGACGACGATCCGGAGACTGAGGGACCGCTCGCGAACATCGGTGTGGCCGTTGGCGATTGGTGGAGCGGCGGAGGCTTGCTCGGCATCAATGCCGGATACCAGTACCAGTTCGGATCCTTCGTGCTCGGCGGCGAGCTTGGCGTTGCCTACACCGGAATCAATGGCGAAGATCGGATCGACGTAAACGTCAACACGGCCGGCGGAGCTTTCGACGCAACCGCCTTCCTGGAAACCGATGTCAACTGGCTGGCGACAGCACGGCTGAAAGCGGGCCTTGCATTCGATCGCGGACTCGTCTACGCGATCGGCGGTATCGCCTTCGCCGATGTCGAGAACGCGGTAGGCTTCGACATAGCGGGCGGCCGCATCGACGAGGATGGTCGCTGGGCCGGCGGTGACTGGCAAACCGGATGGACGATCGGCGGAGGCATCCAGTACGCGCTCACGGATGGCACGGCCGGACGTGGTGCATGGATCGTCGGCCTCGAATATCAGCACGTGTTCCTTGGCGACAACGAGGTAACGGTAAACGGCGGAGAGGGGATCGGTGACGTACCCGTGAACTTCGACAACGATTTGGACATTGTCAAAGCCAGCCTGAGCCTTAAGTTCTAAAGGCCGGTCCTGGTCTGCCGGCCATCATGTGACAGTCTCCCAAGACGAGAGGCGCCCGGTTCACACCGCCGGGCGCCTTTTTCATTCTCGGGTTAGGCGATAGAGCGCGTATCCAAACACGAGCACAACGAAGATCCAAAAAGCGACTCCTGATGTCACGCGCTTTCCCGCCCGAGTGCCTTGTTCATCGCACGCTCGCATGACTCGGCGCCGTGCTTCGTGATCAGAACCCTGAACGCCTTCGTCTCAGCATCCCACTTCGAAAGTATGCCTCGATTGTAAAGGTAATGCCACGCGCGTACCGCGCGAGTCCTGCTGACGTTCTCTGCGGTGATCCAATCCATCACAAGACTCCCTTCCGCAGCATCTTCTCCGCGCATGCCTTCCCGAAGGGGAAGAAGCCTTGCGACTCCTCGTCGGGTAGGAAGACCCCGTTAGCCACATACCGGCCGGTGCGGCAATTCAGTTCGAGCCACACCATCGTTCGGTCGTTGAGGATCCGGCCGCAGCACTGGCATGTCTCCGGCTCGGTGATCCCGTGGACTTTCCGGTGAATTTTTGTGATCCAATGCATCACTCGGTTCCCTTGGTCGGCCGGCTCGCAGCGTACTGCTCCGGGTGAGCTTCCTTGACGTGCTGGATCATGCGGCCACGCGCCTTGTTTCCCTCGCGCATGCCGTAGCCGCGCCCGACACCGGGGATCCCTTTCCGGACCTTCTCGATGTGCTTGCAGAAGCGGCATCCGCGAACGACCATGAAGGCGCCTTCGTGAACCGTGAAAATAGCTTTGTCGTTCGCCATCATGCGACCCCCGTGACGGCGAGGTTCACGAGCGCGACGTAGCCGACGAACACCGACACGGAGAGAAGAGCGAGGCCGGCACGGCGAAGGGCGAGGAAGTGCATGGTCTATGTCTCCTTTGGGGATCCCAAGCGTCCCGCTAGACGCCGCACGCGGCGCCCGGCGGAAGGCTCCGCGCTATCGCGCAGCGGCCATCACCTCAGCGAAGGTCCAGACACGGCCGCAGCCGTTGTCGTTTACCTTGTAGCCGCGCGCGGCGTTGGCGAAGGGCATGGCCAAAGCCATGTCCGGGATCGCCTGTAGGCCGGTGAGGAAGATCCCCTTGCGGGCAAGAGCGGAGATGGTGGTGCGGGAGAAGTCGTTCATTGGAAAGCCTCCTTTAGGCGGTTGCGGATTCGATGGCGTAGAGATTCACGAGGCGGCCGTTCGAGGTGCAGACATCGGCCGCGCCGTCCTCGATGTCGGCAGCAACGGTCGCGAAACCGTGGGGCGCGCCTTCGGCCTCGATGGTGGCGATTGCTGCCTCGATGGAAGCGTGGGAGGCGATGGCGGTGCGGCTGGAGCCGGAAGAGGCGAGAAGGAAGGTGGTGAACATTTGGCCGCTCCGTTTTGGTCTCACCAATAAACACAATCCCCAGAGTCGATGCAACAAAAAAGTGGCAGGGAGCACGTTTTCCCTGCCACAAAAGGTTAGCAACCCATACGACGCTCGGCCGCGCGCATTGCTTGGTATTCGTATTCCTCGTCCGCATCGGCATCCATGCTTGCGAGGATCGCCGGGGAAACGCGGTCACGGTCGACGACCTGGACCTTGCCGCTCCCGTTGCAGTCCGGGCAGGCGCGATCGTAGACGCCGGAAAAGTAATTCTCCTCAAAGTCCGGATCGTCGTTGCAGGCTTCCGCCCACTCGGATCCGGTGAACCCGCCGCCGTCGCATTCGATGTGGCGGGTTGTCGTCCCGTTGCCGCAGCACGAGTCGCAGATCTCCCAACGGGCCGGGAGATTGTGCTCGGTTTCGGATCCGTCGTCGTTGTGTTGGATGTAGGTCATCGTCCGCATTGGTCTTCTCCGGTTTGTGTTCCCAAGCATTCCGAGAGGCGCCGAACTCGCGGCGCCTTCCGCGATGCTCACGGGATGATGCGGGACCATCTTGCGAGCGTGTTGCCTTGGAAGCGGTCCCAAGATTTCAGCGTCCCGGCATGGGGCAGAGCATCAACCCATTCGCATGGCCAGACGTAGCAAGGACGATCCGGTCCGTACTCGTCATGGCGGAGACGGTGATGGGAGGAGATCTTCGCCTCCCCGCTAAGGCGGTAGACGTTGCCGTAAAACATTATGAGGTCGCCTACGTGGAGCTTGTCCGGGGAAACTGATTCGGTGCGGGCGATAAGATCGGTCATTGGTCTGTCTCCGTGTGATTCGTGTGGGTTTATTCAGGGATCGAAACGTAACGGTCGAGTCCGCGCGACCAGTAAAGCGTGATGTGGCCGGTCACTTCGCCGCGTCCATTCTTGATTGCTACGATCTTGGAAGCGGGGCGGGCGGCGGTGGCTGGCTTGCGGCGGGTCATTGGTCTTTCTCCGTGTTTGGTCCTATCTGTATAGATCGAGTCCCATAGGCACGCAACAAAAAAGTGGCGGGACGCACATTTTAGTTTGAGGTAAAAGGATGCCGAGAGGACGAAAGCCTAAGCCAGTGCATCTCCGATTGATCGAAGGAAACCCTGGCAAACGACGGATCAACAATGCCGAGTGGAGGCCGAACGATGAGACGCCGGTTCCCGATGCGCCGGACTATCTCGGCGATGTAGCGGCGGCCGAGTGGCGGCGGGTAGCGCCCGAGCTTTCCGCGATGGGATGCTTGCACCCTACGGTCGACCTATCGGTCCTAGCCGCCTACTGCCAAGCATTCGACCGATGGCGCAAGGCCGAGGAGGTCATGGCGCGCGATAAGACTGGCGGTGCCGGCATGGTCCAGCGGACGCATAATGGCGTGTTCGTCCACAGTCCCATGGTGTCGATCGCGAACAAAGCCATGCGCGATATGGTGGCGTATATGGGCGAGTTAGGTATGACGCCGGTCGCGCGCGCTCGAATAGGCGCGGCGAACCATGGCGAGGGACAAACGGAACTTGAAAGCCTCCTCGCAAAGTAGCCGGGCGCCGACGCGCAACATCGAGCGGGCAAACAAGGTCATCCGCTTTATCGAGAATCTCGTTGTCCCTTCGGGAAAGGGACAGGGCAAACCGTTCCTGCTCGACGAGTTTCAGAAGAGGTTCATCCGGAACGTCTACGGACCGCGCGAGCCGGGCCGGCGAGAACTCCGCCGCGTCCGCCGGGCGATCCTTTCGATTGCTCGAAAGAACGGGAAAACGGCGCTCATCGCCGCGCTCGTGCTCGTGCATCTCGTCGGGCCGGAAGCGCGGCGAAATGGGGAGATGGTTTCGGCCGCGAACGACAGAGAGCAAGCGTCAATCGTCTTCAAGGTTGCGCGACAGATCGTCGAGATAACACCGGGCCTCTCCCGCTATGTGACGGTCGTTCCTTCGACGAAAACGCTCGTCGGTCGCAGGCTCGGCACGGTCTACCGCGCGATCTCGGCCGAGGCAGGAACGAAGCACGGCCTCAACCCATCGCTGGTCGTCTACGACGAGCTAGCGCAGGCAAAGAAGCGCGACTTGTACGACGTGCTCGACTCGTCCTTCGGCGCCCAGGATGAGCCGCTCTTCGCGATTATCTCGACACAGTCGAATGATCCCGAGCACATTATGAGCAAGTTGATTGACGACGGTCTTTCCGGGGACGACCCTTCGATCTATGTGCAGTTGCATGCCGTTCCGGATGACACTCCGGACGAAGACATTTGGGACGAGAAGGTTTGGAAGCTCGCAAACCCCGCACTTGGCACATTCCGCAGCCTGGAAGACATACGATCGATGGCGCGCAAGGCAAAGCGCATGCCATCCGAGGAGCCAAAGTTCCGGAATCTGTATCTCAACCAGCGGGTGTCGCCGCTCGCTTCTCTTCTGTCCCGTGTCGAATGGATGGCATGCAAGCGACCGGAAACAACCATTCCGGAAGGTTCGAAGGTCTATTTGTCGCTCGATCTATCGGGTGTCGTCGATCTTTCGTGCTTGTGCCTGACATCGGCCGAGGACGAGGAAAGCATCGTCGATGCGATCTTTTGGAAGCCGGAAGATCTACTAAAGGAACACAGCAAGCGCGACTTTGGATCCGGAAGCCGGCGTTACATCGAGTGGCGGGATGCTGGGTTCCTGCGAACGTCGCCCGGACGATCAATAGATCCGGAAGTTGTCGCGAAGGCGATTGCGGATTGCTTCAATCGGTACAAGGTACTCGGCCTTGCCTACGATCGCTGGCGGATAAACGACATACGCCGGGAGCTAGACAAGATCGGCCTGGAGACTTACGAGGATACCGAGCCGCAGAAGGATCGCCGCAGGTTGCAGCATTCTGGACTGCGGCTCGTGCCGTGGGGGCAAGGTTTCCGTGACATGGCTCCTGCGATTGACGCTCTTGAAGTCGCGGTCATTGAACGTAAGATCGCACATGGAAACAATCCGGTGTTGAACTGGAACATAGCAAACGCCGTCGCCTCGATGGATCCGGCCGGCAACCGAAAGCTGGACAAAGAGAAGGCGCGATTCAGGATCGACGGGGCGGTATCGCTGACTATGGGAATCGGGTTAAAGTCGAGGGACCGGCGCGAACGGGAAGTCGATCTCGCAAGCCTCATAGGCTAGGAGTTTTCTGATGAACGACATCGTTCGCAAGTACACGATTCGAGCCAGCGAAAAAGGCGATCCCCTTGAGTACGTGATGTCGGACGACTCCGTAGACCGCTATGGGGATATCATCGACGTAAAGGGATGGGATCTAACCGATTTCAAAAAGAACCCAATCGCGCTCTTTGGCCACAACAGCAATTTTCCGATCGGGCACTGGCGCAACGTGCGCGTCGAGAAGGGAAAACTTCTCGGCCGGCTCGAACTCGTCGCGAGAGGCATATCCGAACGTATCGACGAAATCATCGCGCTCGTTGAGGCCGGCGTGCTTCGCGCAGTGTCGGTAGGATTCCGGCCTTTGAAGGCCGAGGCAATCGACGAGAAAGAACCCTGGGCCGGACTGCGCTTCACAAAATCGGAATTGCTAGAGTGCAGCCTTGTCTCTATTCCTGCAAATCCGAATGCCTTAGCTGTTGCTAAGACAATGCACGTATCGGAAGGCACGCAAGGTCTCGTCTTCGGCGAGTTTGCTGGAGATCAAGCGGGCATCATGGCTTTACGGAATATCCCCGGCAAGACGGCCGATCCGAAAGTAACGCAACCCCCAAAGGATCGACCTAAGATGACCCTAGCAGAACGCATTAAAGAGGCTGAGGCGCGTTTGAATGCGCTGCGCGATCAGCTTGTGGCCGAAGTCGCGAAGTCGGCAGAAACGTCGGACGACCCGGCAGCCGCAGTGGCGATCAACGAGCTAAGCGACCGCATCGAAGCGGCACAGCAGACGCATGACTCGCTCAAGAAGGCCGAGGAGCGCCTTGCCTCCGGGAGCGCACTTGTCCGTGCGCCTGCAGCTACGGCTGGCGGAGGCATGGAAACAAGCGGCCGCGTCTTTGCAACGGCCGGACGCAAGTCAACCGGCGTCGATCTGATCGTCCGCAGGATGGCCGTGCATGCGATGGCAAGCATCCTGAACAAGAGCGAGGAGGACATCCTTAACAAGATGTACCCCGACGACTCAAACGTTGCGATGATCACGAAGGCGGCCGTTGCCGGTGCGACCACAACGGCGGCCGGATGGGCGGCCGAGCTTGTCAATACGGCCATGGGAGAGTTCCTCGAAACCCTGCGTCCCAGGTCGGTTTATCCCGGCCTTGCGGCGGCGGGCGGCGGGCGCCTTGCATTCGGTCCGAATGCCGGTGCGATCAAGATTCCATCTCGGGCAGCCACTCCATCAATCGGCGGATCGTTCATCGGCGAAGGTGCGCCGATCCCGGTTCGGCGTCTCGGACTCACGTCCGTTACGCTTTCGCCGAAAAAGATGGGTGTTCTTTCCGTCTTCTCTCGGGAAATCGCGCGTTACGGAACGCCGGCAATCGAGACGCTCCTCCGCAACGAGATCCTTGCGGACACGGCGATCACGCTCGATAGCCTTTTGCTGGACGCTACGGCCGGCTCGACGGTGCGCCCGGCGGGACTGACGAACGGTGTCACTCCGCTTACGGCAACGGCTGGCGGCGGACAGGCGGCCATCCTGGGCGATATCAAGAAGCTTCGTGCTCCCTTCGACACGGCCAACGCAGGCGCAAACCTTATCCTCCTGATGAACCCCGCGCAGGAACTCTCGCTTGCGCTGACTCCGAACTCGGGCGGCGAGCTTGGCTGGGCGGATCCAGTCGTCAACCGTTTCGGCGTTCTCACGTCGACGGCGATTGCGGCCGGAACCGTGATCATGATCGATGCGGAAGACTTCGTTACGGCGACCGGTGACGTTCCCGAGTTCGAGATTTCGAACGAGGCAACGCTGCATATGGAAGACACGACTCCGCTGCAGATTGGTACAACCGGAACCCCGACCGTCGTCGCGGCGCCCGTGCAGTCGATGTTCCAGACGGCGCAGATCGCGATCCGCATGCTCCTCGATGTGTCGTGGGCAATGCGCCGCACCGGCATGGTGCAGACGATTGTTGGCGTGACTTGGTAAGTCGTTGATGGGCGGACGAAAAATCCGCCCGTCTCCAATTAGCTTAAACCGAAACGAGGATACGACCATGCCGAGAGAGAGCAACCGAGGCGCGGGAAGCGGCCCGGATATGTCCGAAGCGAACGCGGAGGCGCGGGCGGCGGCGGCGAATAATCAGGGACAGGCTGGAACGCCGGCTCCTGCACAGCGCCGCACGACCGATCAGAACGTCGACCCGAACGTCGAGGAAATCCCGAGGCCGGTGTTCGACAACGAGGGACCACGGAATACCGAGGAGGCGCGTCGGCAGTCGGCCGAAGTGCTTCGCCGGCAGGAAGAGATGCGGCCGCAACCTTCCCAGGAAGAGGCCGATGCTATCCGACTCGGTCAACGACAGGTCGGTGGCGAGAATAACGAAATCACGCGTCGGGGCGGCCGCGATCGGTCGGAGTAAATGATCCGCTGGCTCTCCAAAGTCTTCCGGCCTTCGGCGGTGAAAGCTGCCGAAGGTTCGTATCGTCCCGGACCCTGGGAGGTTTCCGGAGGATGGTTGCCGGCTTCGTGGGGCGCCTGGAACTTCTGGCAAAACGGGTACGATCCACTTCCCTTCGGCGCCGGATCCGCGATCGTGCAGGCTTGCGTTGGCGCCTACGCCGAAACGATCGCGATGTGTCCGGGAGACCATTGGCGAACGCTTGAGAACGGCGGCCGCGAGCGAGTCACGGCCTCGTCGTTGACGAGGATCCTCAAACGGCCGAACTCGTATCAGTCGATCTCCGACTTCCTTCTGAACTGCACGAGGGAGCTTCTGGAAGATGGAAACGCCTTCGCCTTGGCCGTGCGCAATGGACGCGGCGAGATCCAGGAACTTCACCTTATGCGGTCCCGGTCATGCTCCGGAAGGATCGCGCAAGATGGATCCATCTTTTATGCGCTCGCCGGGAATGAAGTGGTGGATCGGATGTTCGCGCCCGGCACACTATCTGCGGTTCCACAGCGGGATGTATTACACGTTAGATTGCACTGCCGTCGCAATCCCTTGATCGGGGAGACGCCGCTTCTAGCCGCCGTGATGGACACCGGCCTGTCGTCGACTATGAAGCGGCAACAGATGGCATTCTTCCAGAATGGCGGGCGGCCGAGCGCGGTTCTGTCGACAGATCTCACGCTAGACGCAAATCAGGTCATGGACCTTCGCGCTCGCTGGGAAGAGCAGTCGAAGGACATGGCGACCGGCGGCGTGCCTATCCTGACATCCGGGATAAAGCCTGTTCCATGGTCGCAAAATTCAGTCGACTCGCAGCTTGCCGAAATATTGAAGATCAGTGATCAGGCGGTCGCGCTCGTCTATCGCATCCCGTTGGCCATCCTGGGGATCGGGGGGCAAACTTATTCGTCGACCGAAGCTCTGATGAGGCAATGGCACGCGAGCGGTCTTGGATTTATGCTTAACCACATCGAGGAATCGATCGGAAACCTATTCGAACTGAGGGGGCAACCGGACGAGTACCTCGAATTTAATACGTCTGCGCTCCTGCGTTCCTCATTCAAGGAGCGGATTGAAGGACTCGCGAAGGCGACCATTGGCGGAATCATGTCGCCGAACGAAGCTCGTCGCGAGGAAGGCTTGCCGTCAGTGGGTCCGGATGGCGAAGAGCCGCGCGTGCAACAGCAGGTCGTCCCGCTGTCTGCGGCGGGAAAGATCCCGGCAGCGCCCGGTCCGCCGGCCGCGCCTCCAGCGCCGGCCAACGACGACGAGGACGAACCGCCGGCCGAGGGCGACGAAGAGGAAAACACGGATGGCGGACGGTCATGGCGGCAACTTCTCGGCGAAGCGGCGCGGCGCCATCATGTCGCCGGATGAGGCACTCGCCGATGCTCTAGGCGAGATCATTGCTCGGAACGAGCATACTTGGGCAGCCGAGCGCCGGGCGATAGCGGCCGAGGCTGCTGCGGCAATAGCCGAGTGCAAGGCAGCGCACGCCGAAGCGCGCGAGATCATGCGGCGGGAGTTTGATGAACTGTGCGGTTATCTGCGCGATGTAGAAGCGCGGGTTAAGGATGGCGAGGCCGGGCCTCCGGGTGCGCCCGGTGATCCCGGTCCGCAAGGTGAGCGTGGTTGGCCGGGTGAGCCGGGGCAGCGGGGCGAGCGCGGGGAGGCAGGACCGGCCGGTGAACGTGGCGAGGCTGGGCCAGAAGGCATTCCTGGAGCACGGGGCGAGGCCGGTCCGCCCGGCGAGAAGGGCGAACGCGGCGATGCGGGGGCACCTGGACCGGCCGGCGAGCGTGGGGAGGCCGGTGTACCGGGCGAGCGCGGGGAAGCCGGCCTAGCGGGTCCGCAGGGCGAGCCGGGTCCTATGGGCGAGCGCGGGGCACAAGGCGAGCGCGGCGAAGCTGGACCGATGGGGCAACTCCGCTCCGCGACTCACTGGAGAGGCGGCGCTATCTCCTATGCCGGCGATCTCGCGACTCACGGCGGATCGCTTTGGCAAGCGTGCTGTGATACGGCCAGAGAACCGGGCGGTGTTGATGGCGATTGGTTTCTTGTGGCGGCGGCCGGCCACGACGGACGCGATGGCCGAGATGCGCGTGAGGGCGAAGTCTGCGGCCTATTCGATGCGACTCGCACCTATGGCAAGTTCGATATCGTGTCGCTTGACGGAGGCGAGTTTCGAGCGGTGCGCGATGATCCCGGACCGTGTCCGGGCGAGGGCTGGCGCATGAGCGCGACACGTGGCAAGCGCGGATCGGCCGGCGTGCAGGGTCCCGCCGGTCCCAGTGGTCCCGCCGGAACGAGCATCGATAGCATTACGGTCGATGCGGGGGTCCTGGTGATCGGAATGTCAAACGGCTCTAGTCACGCCATCGACCTTGTGCCTATCGTAAGATCTCTAGTGGCTCGCGAAGCGCGGGAAGTAAACGGATAGAGGGAAAGGACCCCCGAAAATGTCGATCTCTGACACGACCGAAAATGCAATCCTCGCGCTGGTATTCAATGCGACGACCTGGGCGAACTACGCCATCAACGCCACAACCACGCCCGAAGCAAACATCGTTGTCGCGCTTCATACGGCGGATCCAGGCGATACCGGCACGATGGCAACATCGGAAGCCACTTATACCGGCTACGCCCGAGTCAACGTTGTGAGAACGACCAGCGGATGGTCGGCGCCTTCCGGAGGCAGCACGTCGCCGGTCGCGAATATCGACTTCGGTGCTGGAACGGCCGGCTCCGGAACGGTAACGTTTTTCTCGACTGGCAAGAGCGGCGGCGGTGCAGCGGCGATTCTGTGGAGCGGTGCGGTCTCGCCTTCGATCGTAACCGGCAACGGTGTTACACCAAGGCTGACGACGGCGACGACGGTAACCCTGGACTAAGCCTAATGGACAAAGCGGCGGCGATGCTCGACATGCTAGAGCGCTGTGACGTGCAAGGCGTCCGGCGTCTTTGGCGCAAGCTGGAACCTACGCAGCCGCAGCCGCTAGACGATGCGGCTGCGCTGGTCGCGCTTCACGCGGCCCGGACGAAGTGCCAAGGGGTAACCTTCAAGGCGCGAGCCTATTCGCACGCATGGCTTATGGATCGCGGCTACCCATCGCTCTTGCCCGACGAACTCCGGCCGATGGCACATCGGGTTTACCCGGTGATCGCGAGCGCGGTAGGATTCGCCATGAAAGGCACTTCCCCGCAAATGCGCGAGATCATTCCGGCCGTTCAAAAGGATGTGTCGGACGCGATCGAGGAAGCGGCCGCAGATGGGCGATTGCTCGACTCGCCGTTCGTCCGCGCCCGCATCATCGAAACCAAAAACCGCGCCGTCCGGCGCTATCTGTAAGGAGAGAGCAATGCCGAGAGGACGCAAGGCATCGGCGCCGAAGGGCGGCGGAGATCAGAACGAAGCGAGGATCGTCGAAGCGGTCGGCACGGCTGGCGGCGGCGGCAACGTTGCGGGCGGTCTAGGCAAGCGGATCGAGGAAGCTATGTCCGCCGCAGCGGCTAAGGCAATGTCGGAAGGCGCTCCGGTGGAAGCTCAGCGGGCGGCCATGCAGGACGCGCGTCGAACGGTTGTGAAAGAGGCAGCCGAGGCCGATGCACGCGCCAGGGACGGCGACGGTGCTTCCGTTGAGCCGGATAACCGGAAGTAGCAAACACTGTGGCCAATACCACATACCCGATCCCGACCAACCAGCAAGCTCGCATGGACGAGGCTCTCGCGGCGCTCGCGATGCATTTGCCAACCTATCGGGCACTTTACAATGCCGATCTGGTGTCGGTGACGAGGTCCGGAGCGAACTGGAATATTATTTTGTCGAACCCAGTTCCTGCAGAGGAATCGCGGCATATCCGATTGACTACCTGAAGGAGGCGCGGCCATGGGTCTGATGTTGCCGCGACCTAGTCGAAGGATGCACGGCATCGAGTGGGGCGCCACTACGCCAACTCAATACGTTCTCGACAAGGTAACAATCACGACCGTCACGGCCAATGTGAAAACGGGATGGTCCGAGCTTTCGGCATCCTGTCCATACCACTCCTATGGCTTCTCGATCGGCGTTTCCAATACCGCCGCATCGGCTACCGCTCGTCGCGTCCTGCTAGATATCGGCGTCGGCGCGGCAGGGTCGGAGGTCGCAATCCTTTCAAACTTTCCCTGCGGCGGCGGATCAATCCAATATATCAGCAGTAAATATACCAAGTTTTTTCCGCTCTTTATCCCCAAAGGAGCGCGGGTCTCTTGTCGCATCCAAGGCGCGCAAACGGCCGTTGCTGCACATGTCGGAATAACCTTTCACAGTAGCGATAACGGATCGTCTCCCTTTCCGATGTTTCAACAAGCGGACGTGTTGGGGGTAAGCACGGCGACATCGAACTCGACTGACGTGTCTATGGGAACCCAAGGCGCAGTTAGCGCTTGGGCCAGCTTCGGCTCGCCAACCACGAGGTTTTATGATGCGCTGGACTGCTACGTTCAATTGGCGTCAGCCGATTCGGCTATTACCGGACTTGTCTATTTCGACGTAGGGATTGCGAGCACGCTATTCGGATCTTGGCTTTTTACGACGGACGGCGCCGAGGTGATAAGTGGCGCTCATCCAGATCTTCCGATCCTTCGTCACATCCCGTCCGGGAGTCAACTGCAATATCGATCTACGCCAGCAACCAGCGTAAGCGACTCTTTCGGGTTAGCTTTCATCGGGTATAGGTGAGCGATGTTTGGCGACCGGAAATCTCGCTCCTCATATTTCTACAACAACGCGGAGGTCAACTCTCTGTCGACGACTCTGCATGGCGACGCTGTAGTTACAGGAGCGTCCAATGTCGAAGGAGCATGGGTCCAGTTAATTGCAGCAACGGCCAGCGATGTCTATGGGTTGGTGGTAACGATCAACCGAGGTGCATCAGGCGCGGCATCTCGAGAGATTATTGCCGACTTCGGTATAGGTGCGGCCGGATCGGAGGTGCCTATAATCTCTAACCTGATCGGAAACAGTCCAACGAACAGCAATTTCGGCTTCCAGAACGTCCGGTTTTTTCCGATCTTTATTCCAAAAGGGACAAGGATCGCGTGCCGTATACAGGCAAACGCTGCCATGACTTTGGATGTGGGCCTCGTCCTTTACGGCGGCTTCGACCAACCGCCTTGGCCGGTCTTTTCAGGCGTCGAAACGCTCGGGACGATCACGGGTAGCGGCTTCCCCGGCGTGACCCCAGGAGCTTCCGGCGTCTTCGGATCATGGACGACGATCGGCACAACTACGCGGCCGTGGGGCGGGTTTCATGTCGCAATGCAAGGTCCGGGCGCGACCGCTTGGACGACGCAAATGGGACACTGCGAAATTGGTTACGATAGCGTGGCTCTCACCACCAAGCCTTACGCTCTCTCCACTAACGAGGCAGTACATCAGCCGCACGAAATGATGCCGGAAATGATACCGATCCCGGCGGGGAAAATAATGCAAGTCCGGCTAAAAAATAACCAAGGCACCGCGCAAAACGTCCCTGTAGCACTGTATGGGTTGTACTGATCATGGCCATAAGCGAACCGTATTCCAGTACCGGACTTACCGTATCGACGACGGAGCTATCCATCGTTTCCGGAACATCGACCTTGCAGAACGTCACGGACGACGGGATCTATCAATGCTTCCTGGATCTTAACGCCCTAGTGGCCGGCGACGCATTCGACTTCTCGATCTATGAGAAGGTGGCGGCTGCGAGCACGAAGCGAAAAGCGTTTATTGCGTCCTTCGCTCATGCGCAGGGCGCCGACAATGCGGTCTGGATCAGTCCGTCCCTGGTCTTGCTGCACGGGTGGGATATGACTCTAATCCGAACGGCCGGTGTTGATCGCGCCATCGGCTACTCGATTCGGAAGATCGCATAATCGATGCTCGTATGGTTTGGCCCACTCCTCCAAGGCGCCGCGCAAACTCAGGCGGGGGCTGGAGGCGTAACGGCGGCGGTTGGAACGGCGGCGGGTGTTGGCTCGGCCGCAGCAACCGGCGCCACGGCCGGCGCGGGCAGCGTAGGCACGGCGGCCGGTGTAGGCGCTGCGGCGGCGACTGGCCGGGCCACCATAGCGCGGGCTGGCACGGCGGCTGGCGTAGGCGCCGCGAGCGCTACGGGGGCAACGACCGGCGGCACGATTCGGTACATCTCTCCATCCGGCAATGATACGACCGGAACCGGAGCGATCGGCGCTCCGTATCGCAAGATCTCCAAGGCCGTTTCGGTTTCGGCTGCTGGCGATACCGTCCTATGCCGGGGAGGCACATACACTTACAGCGGCGGTACAACTGGCCGAGATAACGTTACCGGTTCGGGATCGTCCGGCGCCCGCATCAAGATAGAAAACTATCCCGGCGAAGTCCCGATCTTTGACGGCAACGGCCTAACGAACTTCGACTCGTCCCAAAATGGATCACTGATCTACGTCACTGGATCATGGCTTCACTTTAAAGGTCTTGAGTTTACACGTGCGCCCACCGCCGGGATCATGATCGAGGGCGGTTCTAACAATATCATTGAGAACTGCAAAGGATATCGCAACGGCTTCGGTTCCGCATTTGAAGGATGGGGCTTCGCCATTTGGGGCGCGTCCGGCAATAACCTTCTCCTGAACTGCGACGGTTACTTCAACAGAGACACAGCCGGCACGGGCGGTAACGGAGACGGCTTCTATACGCGGCCGACGAGCACCGGAAACATCCTTCGCAATTGCCGCGCCTATCGAAACTCGGACGATGGATTCGACGCATATATGACGGTATCCGGCACGCAAGCGCCGGTGACCTTTGAGAATTGTTGGGCCTATGAAAACGGGTACGCGGAAGACGGTACGACCCGCCTAGGAGACGGCAACGGCTTTAAAATGGGCGGCTCCTCCGGGACCGCCGTCAACGGTCGACACGTCTATAAGCAATGTTTTTCGTTCCGAAACGCGGCGAATGGATTCGATGTAAACAGCAATACATCGGCGGGAATCTTCCTATATAATTGCACCGCATTCGGAAATATTCGAGACGCATCAGCTGGGTGGGCCGAGATCGTCATGGACGATTTCACATCCGGCACCCACACGCTTACCAATAATCTTGCTGTCCGGACGAACGGCAACGCCGGAATACTGAGCCTTGGCTCGAAGGTCGTCGAGACCACCAACTCGTGGCAGGGCGGACGGGTTGTTTCTGCGGCCGACTTCTCATCCATCACCGCATTCGCCCAAGCGACGGCTGCCCGTCAGTCGGACGGATCTCTGCCGACTATAACGACGTTCATGCAACTCGTGCCGGGGTCGGATCTAATCGACTTCGGCACGCCGATTTCGGGCATCACCTATTACGGCACCGCTCCGGATCTCGGCGCATTCGAGCGTGTGGTTCCGACTGCTATATCTGCCGTTGGCACAGCGGCGGGCGTAGGCGGCGGGACCGGCAACGGATCGGTTATCCCTACCAGCATCGCATCACGTGCGGGTGTCGCAAGCGGTAGCGGGTCGGCGAGTGGCGCAAGTCCAGCGACCGCGATCATTTATATTTCCCCGACCGGGAATGACTCGACGGGCACCGGCAGCATTGCGTCTCCGTTCCGGAAGATTAGCCGGGCGGTCGCTGAGGCCGATTCGACGGGCCTCCGGACCATCTATTGCAGAGGGGGGACGTACACTTACAGCGGAGGCAATTCAGGGCGAGACAACGTAAGCGGATCCGGGGATCCCGGAAACCCTATCGTGATCATGCCAGCGCCGGGCGAGACGCCGATCTTCGACGGCAACGGCTTGACGAATATTGACTCGTCCGAAAACGGCGCACTGATCTATGTCACCGGATCTTGGCTGCACTTCGTCGGACTTCAGTTCACACGCGCGCCAACGGCCGGTCTCCTAATTTTCGGCGGATCAAACAACATCGTCGAAAACTGCAAAGCCTATCGCAATGGATTCGGCTCGCAGTTCGAGGGGTGGGGGTTCGTCCTTTGGGGCAACGCGGCAAATAACACTTTCCTGAATTGCGACGCATACTTCAACGCGGACTCGGCCGGAGACGGCAGCAACGGCGACGGCTTCTATACGCGCCCGCTCGGAACCGGGAACCTGCTGCAGGGATGCCGATCCTATCGAAACTCGGACGACGGGTTCGATACCTTCATTACCACTTCTGGCACCGAAGCAGCCGTCACCTTCGAAAATTGTTGGGCTTATCGCAACGGGTATGGCGAGGATGGGACGACTCGTCTCGGCGATGGCATGGGCTTTAAGATGGGTGGTGCGACAGGCACCTCCGTTGACGGCCGGCACATCTATAAAAGGTGTCTCGCGTGGGAAAACGCGGCGAATGGGTTTGATGGAAACTCGAATAACTCCGCCGGCCTATTTCTATACAACTGCACGGCCTACGCGAATATTCGAGATTCCCTAGCCGGATGGGGGCAGTTCGTTCTCGACGACGTTACAACCGGCGCGCACACGATTACGAATTGCCTAAGTGTAAGCTCGGGCGGTGGTGCTGGAGTCAACGATCTCGGAACCAAAGCCACTCAAACGACGAACTCGTGGCAAGGTGGCCTTACCGTATCCTCGGCGGACTTCGTAAGCCTCACGGCAACGACTGCGGAAGGTGCTAGGCAATCGGACGGATCTCTGCCGTCCACAACCTTCCTAAGCCTTGTGTCCGGCTCCGACTTAGTTGACGCCGGCACAGTCGTAAGCGGGATCTCTTATACGGGCACCGCTCCGGATATCGGAGCGATCGAGCGCGCGGCAGTCTCGACGACAAATGGCGTCGGCGCTGCGTCCGGATCGGGTGCCGCTTCGGGTGTTGGCCGATCGACTGCGGCGGATGCGGCGGCGGCTTCGGGCGTTGGCGCGGCGAGCGGCGTCGGAGCTTCAACCGCAGCGGACGCAGCGGCGGCGAGCGGCGTCGGTGCGGCGGCCGCAACGGGCGCGTCTACGGCGGCCAGCGCTGGTACCGCAACGGGCACGGGCGCCGCGACTTCGACCACAACAGCGATCCAGTTCCGGGCCGGGTCGGCAGCCGGCGTCGGCGGCGGAACTGCAGTCACCACGGCAATTACTGCGGCGGTTGGCACGGCCAGCGGTACGGGTGTGGCGGCCGGATCGAGTGTGGCCGGAACAATCTCATCGGCCGCAGGCACAGCGGCGGGTGTTGGATCGACATCAGCAACCGGCGCCGCAACAGCATCCTCTCCGGGCACAGCGGCCGGCGTTGGCGCTACGAGTGCAGTCGGAAGGGCTATTCAATTCCGGGCCGGCTCGGCGGCCGGGGTCGGTTCCACGGCTGCGGTCAGTACGGCGAGCGCTGCGGCAATCGGCACGGCGGCCGGCACGGGTACGGCAGCCGGTTCAAGTGCGGCTGGTACAATCTCGGCGGCGGCCGGTGCTGCAAGTGGTACGGGCGCGGCGGCCGCAACCGGAAAGGAGATTTACCGTAAGGTCGACACTCTTAAGGACGACTTCTTCTCGGGCCTTGATAGCGCCAAGTGGACGCTAGGATCTGGGTTCTCGCCTGTCGATTACCAATTTGCCGATGGCCAAGCTCGGCTCTTCGCAGACACGTCCTACGTCGAATTTTTCTCGACCGATTGGTGGGACCTTACCGGGGTCCGATACTTTATAGAGCTTGAGAAGTACACCGCAGGAAGCGGGGTGGAAGCTTATGTATTTCTCAGATCAAACGACAATGCAAATCAGCAATACTTTGTTATTATTACCGGCGGCGCAATATTTATGTCCGGTAACGAAAACGGTGGTTACGTAACGTACGGGTCAAGCATTGCATACAACCCGGCCGTTCATAAGTTCCTCGGCCTTCGCGAGAGCGGCGGCACGATATACGCCGAGTACTCGACCGATGGTTCAACCTGGACGGCTATCAATAACCGAACGGCGGCCTTTGCTCTTGATCGTATAAGGGTTGCGTTCGGCGCGGGAGATTATCAAACCGATAGTCGCGCCGTAATCGAATTCGACAACGTCAACATCGTCCCGACTGCGGCGGTCGGCACTGCAACCGGCACGGGCGCTACGGTCTCGATCGGGACCGCGATTACGGCGGCCGTAGGCACGGCCAGCGGAACCGGTACAGCTTCCGGATCCAGCGTTGCCGGAACCATTTCCTCCGGGGCCGGCACGGCGGCGGGCACGGGCGCAACATCAGGAACCGGGCGAGCAACGACGGCCGTTGCGGGTACGGCGGCCGGCGTAGGCTCAACCAATGCGACGGGCCGTGCGACAACGAGCGCCCAAGGCACGGCGGCGGGGATTGGCACGACTACCGCGACCGGTAGATCTACCGCGATCGGCCAAGGCACGGCGGCCGGCGTCGGCGCCGCAGTTGGCAGCGGCTCCTTCTCGGCGCAAGGCGCGGGAACCGGTATAGCGGTAGGCACTGGCGCGGCAACGGCGACAGGTCGGGCAACGACGGCGGTCCCTGGCACGGCGGCGGGCGCGGGTGCTGGCACGGCCGGCGGCCAAGCGATAACGGCACGGGCGGTTACCGCTCCGGGTGTCGGCGCGGCGGTTGCTGCAGGTTCGCAAGTCGCTGCGGCGACAGGCACGGCGGCGGGCGCGGGTGCCGCATCGGCACCATCGACGGCCGGCACGATTGGCTCCGGTGTTGGCACGGCGGCCGGCATTGGCAGCACGGCGGCCCAGGGACGGGCCACCACGGCCGGAACCGGCGTCGTGGCGGGGATTGGCGCCGCGACTGGTCGAGGCGCCTCCACGGCTTCCGCAACAGGCACAGCGGCGGGCGTCGGAACAGCACCGGGCATCTCGCCGATTATCACCATCGTGGCCGGTGTTGGCACGGCGGCGGGCGCGGGTGCGACCGGTGGCACTGGACGATCGACTGCGGCCGCTCGGGGAACGGCAACAGGTGCGGGCACGGCGATCGGGTGGTATGTCTCGCCGCGAGTAGCGACACGAACACGAGTCGGATCATTGGGCGCGGCGCCCACAAGGCCGGGACAACAGGAGCACACGAGGGATGGCAACCAAGCCAGTTACCTTTCCCGCCGTCGAACCGGTTAGCCTTGCTGAGGCGAAGGCGCACCTTCGGATCGATCATCCCGATGAGGACGCTCATATCGGAAGCCTGATCTCGGCGGCGAGGAAATACATCGAGAAGCAAACGCAGCGGGCACTTGCGACGCAGACCTATCGCACGACCTTAGATTCGTTCCCGACCACTTCGGACATCCGCCTTGATATCGGTCCGGTGATTTCTATCACCTCGATCAAGTACGATGACATCGACGGTCTGGAGCAAACATTGACGGCCGATAACTATGTTCTCGACAATGTCAACGAACCTGGATGGGTGATTCCGATCGAGGCAGGTTGGCCGGCAACTGTCGATGCTATCAATGCGGTGCGAGTGGACTATGTAGCCGGGTGGGAAGCGGGCACGTTTCCTCCCGATCTAAAATTCGGAATCCTCATGCTTGTCGGTCACTGGTATAACAACCGAGAAGCTGTCTCGGGTGATAACATGTCGGAGCCTCCGCACTCGGTACATCGCATCATCCACAACTATCGCGCGTTCATCTAAAGGAGATATGGCATGGCACTTCGTACAAGCATCGTCGCACAGATCGGCGCCGAGCAAGTTTCTGCACTCGATCTTGGATCCGGCGAGTTCGACTTCGTCAAGAAGTTGGGCGTGTCGCTCGCCGATGGCGTGCTCACCGGACAGGCAAACAAGCTGTTTACCGACAAGCGCACCTTGGCCGCATCCGCCACGGAGAATCTCGATCTTGCTGGCGTGCTCGTCGACGCCTTCGGTACCGTGATCACTTTCGCGGCGGTGAAGGCGCTTATGATCACGGCGGCCGATGCCAACGTCAACGACGTGGTTATCGGTAACGCTGCGGCAACCGCATGGGTCGGACCTTTCGGGGCCGGTACTCATACGGTCGCGATTCGGCCGGGCGGTGTCGCAATGTTCGTTGCGCCGAAAACCGGATGGGCGGTAGGCGCTGGCGCGACCGACTTCCTCAAGGTCTTGAACGGGGGAGCCGGTTCGGCCGTTGAATACGATATCGTCGTAGTGGGGATCTAATCATGCCATGGATCAGGTTTAACGAGCGATTCGACTACACCGTGAAAAACCGTCGCGGGCAACCGACAACGGTCTATCAGCCGGGGATGGTTGAGTTCGTCACACGCGCTCGCGCCGAGGCTGCCATCGAAGCGGGCAAGGGCGAAGCGACACAGAATCCGAAGAAGGCGAAAAAGACGGATGTTGCAACTGATCGGCCAGATGCGGGAACGGGTAGCGTTCGATAAGCGTGTCCCGGTTGCCGATGAACTCGGAAACGAGCAGGGCGACTGGACAGAACAGCTTGTCGTTTGGGCGCGTATCCGGCCGCTCGTCGGCGGCGAAACCGTTCAAGGCGCGCGCCTGGGCGGGGAACAGCCTGTCGTGATATCGATCCATTCGTCGGCGGACGCGAAGGAGATTCGTCCGGACTGGCGGGCGCGGGATGCACGGACCGGAACGCTGTACAATATCCGGACCGTGACAAACACCGACGAACGCGGGGCGTATATCGACATCACGGCTACAGCGGGGCAGGCGATCGGCTAATGGCAAACTTTTCGGTCGAGAAGTACAAACGCGGTCTCGCCAGAATCCCGCCTGCTGTGAAGCGTCAATCCTTTCTGGCGCTGATCAAAGGCGCGGACAGAATGCTTGGCGCAATGCGCCTCTTCGTTCCCAAGGAGGACCGCGCGCTAGAAAAGTCGATCCGAGCCGAGCAAGATCCATCACTTCTGCGCATTACCTTGAAGGCTGGTGGCCCTTCGACAACACGTCCGGTTAGGCGCGGTGTGAAGACGACATATGACTACGCTCTAGCTCAGGAGTTCGGAACCGCGAACCATCAGGCGCAACCGTACTTCTGGCCGGGATATCGCCTCTTCCGAAAGCAAACTCGGGCGGCCGTGAACCGGGCAATGAAGAAAGCGATTCGGGAGCACTTTGGAAAATGAGCGATCCGATGCTTGCCCTGCAGAAAGCACTCGTCGCCCGGCTTAAGGCTGCATCGACCGGTGCCGGCGCAAGCGTTTACGATCGCGTTCCGGATTCCGATCCGTTCCCGCGAATCACCATCGGCGAAGGTCAAACGCTAAAGGACAATCAGGACTGTCGACGCGGCTCCGAAGTGTTCCTTGAGGTGCATGTGTGGTCCCGCGAATACGGGTTCGGAGAGGCGAAGACCATCACGAGCGAAGTACGCGAGGCGCTCGACGAGGCCGAAAGTTTCCTTGCACTCGACGGGCATATCTTAGACCTTCTCGATTTCGAGGAGGCTAGGTTCCTTCGTGATCCGGACGGTCTGACGAATCATGTCGCAATGTCCTTCCGCGCACTGACGCAACCGGCAACATAGGAGCGCAAGCTGTGGCCGCACCGACGACCCTTCGGGGAACCAAGCTACTAATTAAACTCGGCAATGGTGGAACGCCGGAAGTATTTACGGCGCCGTGCGCGCTCGCGACCAAAGCGTTTAACCGGTCGACCAGCGTGAACGAATTTAATGTCGCGGATTGCGACGACCCTGATGCACCGGTTTGGACCGAGCGCGTGAAGGGAGCCATCTCGGCCGGCGTGTCTGGATCCGGAACGCTCGCGGAGGAAAGCCTCAACTTGTACGAAGAGTTTTTTTCGCAGGTTGATCCTCGAAACGTGCAGGTCGTGATCGACTACCCCGTAGGCGCTCGAACCTATCAAGGGTTGTTCCACATGACGACGTTCAATATCACCGGGGAGCAGGACGGTCTAATCCAGGTCGAGCTTGAACTTGCATCCAGCGGTGAAGTGGCGGTCGTCTGATGTCAGAAGACGGATCGATTACGCTTACTTGGGCGGATGGCGACCACGTCTTTCGAACTCGCCTGGGCGAGTGGCGGGAGATCCAAAACACCTGCGGCGCCGGACTCATTGAGATCATGGACCGGCTGCAGTTTAGGCGATGGAAGGTCGACGATGTGCGCGAGCCGATTCGGGTCGGCCTTATCGGCGGAGGAATGATTCCTCCGAAGGCAACCGCGCTCGTCAAACGCTACGTTGACGATCGTCCTCTTGCAGAAAGCGTCCCGATCGCGATGGCCATCCTCATGTGCGCGATCGTGGGTGTTCCGGGAGATCCGCCGGATGGTGATCGATCAAAAAAAGAGGACGAGGCGCCAACGACGAGCGTTGGGACGGTCGCCTCCGATTCTCCATCATCTATGGATCCGGAGCCGTTCTCGGATTCTCCCCTAGTGAGGTCGACGGAATGAGCTTGTGGCAGTTCGCATGCTGCATGGAGGGATGGCGCCGTAGTCACCAAACCGAAGAAGACAAGCTAGAGCCTCCGACTCGCGAGGAGTTCATGGATCTAATCGAGAAGTATGGCTG
>Ga0126306_10000146_pt1 | contig 25700 bp, 27 predicted proteins | sample Plot27_FD_92592 | JGI IMG/M metagenome (GOLD analysis project Ga0126306, IMG submission 92592) | Serpentine soil microbial communities from UC McLaughlin Reserve, CA, USA - Plot27 | ecosystem: Environmental > Terrestrial > Soil > Grasslands | place: USA: UC McLaughlin Reserve, Lake County... | reverse complement strand
TCTTGGCCACCGAGACCACGAGCCTGAGGTTCTTCTCGATGAGGCGCTGGCGGGCACGGGTGTCGCCGGCCTTGGCCCGCCCTGAGAGCTCTATCTCCTCGGCGTGCGTCAGCAGAGAGCCCTTGTCTATGCGGGCGAAGTAGCCCGGGATGAGATCGGGGGTCTCCGACCCTCGCTCCTGGCGGGTAACTGTGGTATCCATTGTCTCCATCAAACTCTCCTTGCCCTATATGATCTATCGTTCTCCGCGGACTATCCCCACGACAACACCGGCTCCTCGCAAAACGTCGTCACGCGGGCGCCGAGAGCGGCCGTACCCGGTGAGATCCAGATTAGTCGAAGCGGATGGTGAGAGCGCGGGAAGCCCGCCCGTTTATAGTATCCTCACAATCGTATATTTTACACATTCGGCGGTGTTTGTCAAGAGCGCTGGGCGTCTCCACTCCCCCGGCTAGGGGAGAATGTTGGGCCACGAAAAAATGGCCCGGCGCCCGAACCGCTCCTTTCCCGCTACACCCCACGGTGGCACCGAGCCTATAACGGGCGACGCGGGGTACGGGCCCCGGCGCCGCGCCTCTTGTTGCTTCGACGTCGCATCCTCCCCTGCAACGTCGCGGAGCCCATGCTAGCAAGGGCGCCTCGGGGGTGCTCTAGGCCTTTTGTCCTACGACCCGAGCGGCCCAAGACCCATCCGTTTCGGGGTATAGTTAGGTGGGTAGACGAAAGCCACAGAGGTTGGGAGGATCACGGGGTGAGGAAGTCTGGATGCCTGAATTTGCTGTTCGTGCTGCTTACGGCATCGTTGGCCACGACGCTCACCGTCGTGGGTGTGTTCTTCCTCCTCTCGTTCGCCGCCCTATCGTTCGAGTCACCGGCGGGGGTGGAGGCTGTATTGAAGTTGCTGGCGGCCCTGATCGCGGTCTACTTCTTCGTCCGCATCGGCATGAGCGTCTGGCGAGACCTGAAGGAACGCCGCCCGGCTACGTCTTCGGCGAGGCCGGATAACCCGGGTTCCGCTGAAGACGTCGAGCGTTAGGCAAAAGAGCCGCCGCGCCGAGCGTTCCCGGCGAAGGTGGCAAAGGCGAGACGACAGAGGCAACCTCCGTCCCCGACTATTCCCCGACTATGTCATACAGAACTAGATCCCCCGGAGAACCGTCCCTTGACGCTGAAGGCGGGGGTAAAACACCCGCGCCCTGGAAACTCGTAGAACAACCACGGGCATGAGCCCAAGTGGTCGAGGATTGCGGGTTCGCACGGGAGGGTAAGATCGCGTTGCCCCCGGCGGACGAGGCGAGGTGAGCAAACTACTCAGCGTTATCATTCCTACCCTCAACGAGGAGCGCGACATCGGTTCCTTGCTCTCCGACGTGGCCTCGCAAACCAGGCCTCCGGACGAGGTGCTCGTCGTGGACGCGGGTTCCGAAGACGGTACGGTCACGGTGGTGCGCCGGTTCCCGTTCGCGAGGCTGCTGGAGGGCGAGCCTCCCGTGGCCCGCGGGAGGAACCGGGGAGGCAAGAGCGCGACCGGGGAGGTCTTGATCTTTCTGGACGCAGACACCCGTCTGCCGGAGCGATTCTTCGAGAACTTCGTAGCCGAGTTCGAGCGGCGGCGCCTGGACGTCGCGTGTCCGCTCTATGTCCCCTACCGCTCAACGCGGGCGATAGAGGGCTTCCACGCGCTCTTCAACCTCCTCACCAGGGCACTCCAGAGGACGCTCCCGTCGGGCGCGGGACATTGCCTCGCGGTCAGGAGGGAGGTATTTCGTGGGAGTCGGGGCTTCGATCCCGACCTCAAGTTCGACGACATAGAGCTGATCCGGCGTCTCTCCAAAGGACGCCGCTTCGGCATCGTGGAGCAGCGGGTCTTCGTGTCCGACCGGCGCTACAAGGAGCAGGGCACCCCGCGCATGATCCTGAGGTACGCGCTCATGGCGCTCATCTTCGCCCTCGGCAAGTTCGCCTGGGCGAACCGCATAGACTACGAGTTCGGCGACCACAAGCACTGAAGGAGGAAGCGATGAGGGTGATCTCGACGCGGACGCACGGCGTACTGGACTACCTGACAGGCGGGATGCTGCTCTCCGCCCCGAGGTTGCTCGGCCTCACGGACGTCCCCGCGTCGGCACGCGCCTTTCGTCTGGCGGGCGGGGGCGCGGCGCTCTACAGCCTGCTGACTGACTACGAGCTCGGCGCCGTGAGGGTGTTGCCGATGCCCGTACACCTCGCGATGGACGCCGCGAGCGGCGCGCTGCTCGCGTCCTCGCCGTGGTTGTTCGGATTCGCCAGCGAGGGTCCGCGCCACTGGGTGCCGCACGTGCTCGCGGGCGCGACCGAGATGCTCGCCGCGGCTACGACCAGGACGCGATGACGCGAGCGGGCGAAAGGAAGCTGGTGGAGACGAACCGCACGCGGACCGCCGCCGCGCTGCTCGCTTTACGCGGGAGGGTTCCACGGTGGGCGCCCGAGCAAGCGGGAGCGGCCCTCCCGCCGCCAGGCTCGGGCGGGCGGTTAGCCCGGTCCTATCTTCCCTCACCCTCCCCGGCTACGGCGAGGCGGCGGCAGCCATGTCCAGGACAACCCTCGGCGCCCGCCAGAGGGCGAGGGGAAGGGCGGCGCTTCTGTTCGCAAGGCCAAGCTGGCGCCCCCCTGGGTGGCTCTCCAAGCAGTACCGGCTGGCCCGGACGCCGGGCTTCCTAGAGGCGACGCTGGGCGCCCTGCGGTCCCGGGTTCGCCCACTGGGGACAGCGGGAGGTGCTGCTGGAGAGGCTTCCCGACCTCGCGGCGCCGACGCTCGTAGTGTGGGGCGCGCGAGACAGGTTCTTCCCGCTCCGACAGCCCAGAGATGCCGCCGGCAGGCTCGAGAAGGGGCGGCGGCGCGTGCTCCCGGCCTGCGGCCACCTGCCCCACGTCGAGCGCCCCAGCGAGTTCGCGCAGGCCCTCGGCCACTTTCTCGACGAGAAAGGAGATCTTTGAGAGCGGAGAACAGACACCCTTATCACGTTCGGAAGGAGTCGTTATGAAGCTGAAGCCGGTGGATGAGCAGGTCGTCGCGCTGATGGGAGCTTCGAGCGGTATCGGCCGCGAGACGGCCCTGCGGTTCGCCGAGAAGGGCGCGAAGGTCGTGGTCTCAGCCCGGAACGAGGAGGGACTCAAGTCGCTGGTAAAGGAGGTCCGGGGCCGAGGCGGCGAGGCGACGGCGGTGGCCGCCGACGTAACGCACTTCGAGCAGGTACAGGCGGTGGCGGAAGGGGCCGCCGAGGCGTACGGCCGACTTGACACCTGGGTTCACCTGGCCGCTGTCTCGGTCTTCGCCCCCTTTGACCAGACTACCCCCGAAGAGTTCAGGCGCGTCGTCGAGATAGACCTCCTCGGGCAGGTTCACGGCGCGATGGCCGCGCTGCCGCACGTAAAGCGCGAGGGACGCGGGGCGCTCGTCCACGTAACCTCGGTGGTAGCCCGGCGCGCGGTGCCGCTGCAGGGCGCCTACTGCGCGGCCAAACACGGCGTGGACGGCCTCTTGGATAGCTTACGCGTCGAGCTGAGGCGTGAGGGGTGGCCCATCGGCGTCACCAACGTGCTGCCTGCGGCCATAAACACGCCCTTTTTCGACAAGGCGCGCACCAGGCTCGGCGTGAAACCCAGGGGCTTCCCGCCGCTGTACGCGCCGGGCGTCGTGGCGGACGCAATTCTCTATGCGGCCGAGAAGGCGCCCCGCGACCTCGTCGCCGGGGGCGCCGGGAAGGGCTTGATCCTCGGCCAGCGCCTCTCCCCACGCCTGATGGACGCCGTGATGCTGCGCGGCGGCTTCGGGTCCCAGATGACGGACGAACCCAAATCCGCGGACGATCCGGACGCGCTCTTCGAGCCTGTGCAGGGGCAGAACCGCACCGACGGCGACTTCGGCGACGAGACGCTCCGCAGAAGCCTCGTAACCTGGCTCGACACCCACCCGACGATAAAACGTGGAGCGCTCGCCGGCGCGGCGCTCGGCGCAACGGCGCTCCTCAAGGCGAGGTCGTGAGCGCCGGAGACCGACGGACCCGGATCGATATCGAAGGCTACTGGCGCGTGGAGCGTGCAGGCGGCCTGCTGCCGCCGATGGTTGGCGTCTGGAAACGAATCCGGGGCGACCGCGGCCAGACCCAGGCCGGTCCCCTGCCGGGATGGCACTTCCGGGTCGAGCGGCGAGGTGAGCGCGTCGCGTTGGTCTACCGAGCGCCGTTCTCGGGGTTCGTGGACGAGCTCGAGGCCGCGGCGGACGGCTCCTTTCTCGGGCGGTCCACGCTCGGCGGGCGCGAGCTCGGGCGGTTTCGGATGGTCCGAAGCGGGTACCACGACCGGGTACGCGAAGAAGGAGAGATCGTGACCCACCAAGACAAGCTGCGCGCGAAGCTCATCGAGTACGTGCAGAACGTCCACGCCCTGGAGCAGAACGTGCTACTCATGCTCGACTCCATGATCGTGACGACCAAAGACGAGGAGATCGTGCGCCTCCTCAGGCGCCACAAGGAGGAGAGCCGGCGCCAGCAACAGCGCCTCGGCGAGCGCCTCAGGGCCCTGGGAGGCGGTCCGGGGCTCTTCTCGGTGGGCAAGGACCTCGCGGCGATCGCCGCCGCCCAAGCCAAGGGCGTCGCCGACGTGTTCCGCTCCGACAAGCCGGTCCAGAACGCGCGCGACGCCTTTGTCACCGAGCACCTGGAGATAGCCGCCTACGAGATGCTCGAGCGGCTCGCAGAGCGCGCGGGCGACGAGGAGACCGCCGCGGTCGCGCGCGAGAACCGCGCCGAAGAGGAGGCGATGGCGCAGAGCATCGCCGAAAACTGGGATCGATTTCTAGACCTCGCGCTGGCGGAGCAGGGCATCCGGGCCTGAGCCAAGCAGGGCCCACGGCTTAAGCGGATTCCCCTCCTGGGAGGTGGATGACCATGATCTCCTACCGGAAGGTCCGGCGGACCGCCTACGAGCGCCTCTACCCTGTCAGGGAGGCCCCGATCACTACCGTGGCGTGTCCGGCCAACTAGCCCAGACCGCGCTCCGCTGACACACCTGTTCAAGGACCTTTTGGAGGGGCTACCGGGCATTGGGACCAGCTTGCTCGCCGCGGCTCAAGGAGCTAGAGGGCGAGGGCCTATTGCGGCGCACCACGCCGCCGCCAGACGGCTCCGCCGTCTACGAGCTGACCGAGCGCGGATGAGACCTCGAGCCCGCCCTCATGGGGCTAGCGCGCTGGGGCCTGGGTCTCCTCGACGAGCCACGGCCCGGCGACGCGTTCAGGCCGGAGGCGGCGCGCTGGGCACGAGAGACCTACGAGTTCCACGCGCCGGTGGACGACGGCGTCTCGGAGCCGGAATACAAACCCGCGTTCGAGCCCGACATCGTCGTTAGGATCGATCTGCACACCTTCCTCTCGCTCATATCTGGCTGGAGCCGACGGACGCCATAGAGATCGGCAGGCTCGATGTCGAAAACGACCCGGATGCCATGGCGAGGGTGGGTGAGATCTTTAGCCTTCCGCCGGCGTAGGTGCTCGGGCTGGATGGGTACGGGCCTGATACTCTCGGCCTGAGCATTCTTTCTAATGTACGGGTCGTGTGCTAGGTTTTAGGTATGGAGAACGCGCGGATCAGGGTTCGTTATGCGCCTAGCCCCACGGGGATGTTGCACGTCGGCGGGGTGAGGACCGCCCTCTTTAACTGGCTGTTCGCCCGCAAGAACGGCGGGGTTTTCCTGGTGCGCATAGAGGATACGGATCTCGAGCGTTCGACGGAGGAATCCGTCGAGCAGCTCAAGCGCTCTCTGCGCTGGATCGGGCTGGACTGGGACGAGGGCCCCGAGGTTGGCGGCCCCCACGCCCCTTACCGCCAGACCGAGCGCATGGAGCTCTATCGTGAGGCCGCGCAGAGGCTGCTGGACGCCGGCGCGGCCTACCGCGACTTCGCCACCCCCGAGGAGCTCGCCGCGTTCCGGGAGAAGACGCGGGCCGAGGGGAGGCAGCCGATCTACACCGGCGGCGAGTACCGCGTCATGGATCCCGAGGAGGTGCGGAGCAAGGTAGAGGCCGGGCAGCCGTACACCGTCCGGTTCAAGACGCCGCGCGAGGGACAGACGGTGGTGGCGGACATGATCCGGGGCCCGGTCACCTTCGACAACGCCAACCTCGAAGACTTCGTGCTCATGAAGTCCTCCAACACCCCCACCTACAACTTCGCCGCCGCCGTGGATGACGCGGAGATGGAGATCTCCCACGTCATAAGGGGAGACGACCACCTCTCAAATACGCCGCGACAGATCCTGATCCACGAAGCTCTGGGCAACGGGCTCCCAGCTTTCGCCCACGTCCCGCAGGTCCTCGGTTCGGACAAGAAAAAGCTGTCCAAGCGCCACGGGTCGGCGAGCGTGGAGGACTTCGCGGCGCAGGGATACCTGCCGGAGGCGCTCTTCAACTACCTGGCGCTGCTCGGGGCGGGCTACGCGGCGGACGAGGAGATCTTCACGCCCGACGAGCTCGCCGAGAGGTTCCGCATCGACCGCGTGAGCGGCAACCCGGCGGTCTTCGACGAGAGCAAGCTCACCGCCATAAACCAGGTCTACATCCGCCGTAAGAGCCCGGAGGAGCTGGCCCTCATCGCCACCCCTATGCTCGCCGAGTCCGGCACGGCGTCGCCGGAGGAGCTCAAGCGCGACATGCCCCGCCTCACGAAGATCATGGACCTCTTGAAGGAGCGCATTGGTCACTTGACCGAGATCCCTGGCGCCGTCGGCTACTTCTACGGCGGCAAGCTCGACTACGGCGAGGAAGAGTTCGCCGGTCAGTTCGGCAAGGAGTTCGTGCGTGAGAACCTCCCGGAGCTCTACGAACGTCTCTCCACCCTCCCGGAGTGGACGGAGGAGGCGATAGAGGAGAGGGTACGAGGGCTGGCCGCCGAGAAGGAGAAAGGGGCGCGTCACCTCATCCACCCGTTGCGCTTCGCCACCACGGGACGCACCGTGAGCGCCGGCCTTTTCGAGACCATGCAGCTCGTGGGGCGCGAGCGCTGCCTGCTCAGGATCGAGGACGTCCTCGAGAAGATCCAGCGGCTTTCCAAGTCGGTCGGCTGATTAGCTTGTCAGTCGGTCAGCAAGAAAACTGAGAAGCTGACTAGCTGGAACGCTTTGACGAAAGGGGGGTCATGGACTAGAATTTGTGCTCGCCTATCGGCGCGGCCCCATCGTCTAGAGGCCAAGGACATCGCCCTCTCACGGCGAAAACCCGGGTTCGAATCCCGGTGGGGTCACTCTCGGAAATTCGCTTAACCTAGCGGGTTTCCCCTCCCTCCACACCGAACCTGATTGTCAACGAAACCAGCTTAACACGACCGAAACGGTTCTGCGTTAGGGTCAGCTAGAGGTCAACTTTTCTCAAGAACGCTGTTCTGTGCAGCCCATGGGAGCACGGGGGCGCACCCGGTACCCTCGATAGAAAGATGCCGAGCCTACTCACTGATTTTTCAGCTTCTAAGAAAACCGTTTCTGAAGGAAGACGAAGGCCGTTATGAGAGCTCCTCAAGGGCTTTAGAGACCAAGCTAGTAGGTCCTTGAGCGAAAGTATAGACTAAGGATAAGAAAGTCTAGGAAGGACTAGCGGGTGGATAAAATTAGGAAACGCCTAAGCGATTTGTCATCGCGTTTGTCTTCTGTTGGACGAGTACGCCTATTGGTGGGCCTCGTCGTAGTCCTGTTCTTCGCGTGGCTGGTGTCTCCAGCCTTCCACGGCCTGGTGATGGCATTGTATGTAAACTGGCCTTTCTTCCTTATCGTAGTGGGCGGTACGGTTCTCGGTGCTTACTTGTGGAACACAGGAGATAAGGACCCCGCCAAGATAGTGGCAGTAGTTGCCGTCATCGCGGCCTTAGCCTACCTATTCGCGTCCGGACCTCTACGGGAACTACGGTACCTAGACTCCATAGAAGCTGAAGAGATCAAGGAGATGCCCGATACAACGGGCCTAAGGTTTCTCCCCTACGATGTGGCTGCGCGTTTCGGGCTAAATACCCAGGACGAACCTACCCTTATGCTTGGAGATTTCGAACCCTTAAGTAACGGCGAGGGTGGGATAGATTGGGTGGCCCCAAGAGAACCCAATGGCCTCTACAACTCCCTAGTCAACAACCAGAACGGGGTCATGGTCATCCAGCCTGATGGGTCGGCCGAGATCATAAGACAGGAATTCAAGCGGGGCGAGGGCATGGCTCTTTACAGGAACGTCGGCTGGCAGCTCAAGAGAGAGAAGTTCTTCGCGCACCATACGAACCAGTACTACGTTCTCGACGGAGAAGAGCTACTCGGGGTAGTCCCGTATATAAGCTACAGGTTCTCTTTCCCGGTGATGGTCCCTAAGTGGGGTGGAGTTTTGGTCGTTCACCCCGATGGAGAGATAGAGAACCTCTCTCCCCAGGAAGCCATACAGGATGGGCGCTTTGAAGGAGAGCGGCTCTATCCCGAGCAGTTGGCGAGGAAAGTGGGCGACGTCTGGAAGTACCGTAACGGCTACTGGAATACATGGTTTGCCCACGAGGATGAGGCCCAAATCCCCCAGATAAATCCACCCGAAGAGCAAAACGCACCTGATGAGCAGCCTGCTACCCTTCAAGGAACCTCAACCAACCAGATGCCCTTCCTCATCCCCACAGAAGTGGGACCCCAGTGGTTCTTGGCCGCGGAGCCCTACGGCAGGAGTTTCTCGATGTACCAGGGGATCTACGTCGATGGCCATAGCGGCGAGGTCACCTATTTCAAACCCGACACGGGCAGCGCCTTGATCGGGGTCAACAAGGCTTTGGATTATGCTCAGGCTACCTTCCCCAACTACCAGTGGGGCCAGAATGCGGTCATACTCGAACCAAGGCCGATAGTCAAAGACGAGACCCTCTACTGGATGGCCACCATCACCAACGCCGACAAAGCGGGGGTCAACCAGACTGTCATGGTCAACGCTTCAGAACAGGGGGAGGTAACGGTTCTGGAGACCTACGAGGACGTGGCGGCCTTCGTTGAGGGTGAGGATGCCGGTGAGACGGTAAACGTCGAGGGGGGTGACACCTTAGGGGCGTCCGAGGATCCGTCTGCAACACCAGGGACCGAAATACCGGAAGGGCAAGCGGCACAACCTGGAGATCGTGCCGGTTCTCAAGAAGCCCCGGTCGATGTCTCCGAGATGAGCGACGAGGAGCTTATCAGAATCATAAGCGAAGCGGCTAACGAGTTAGAGAACAGAAAGGAAGAGTAGCCATCTGAGAGCCGGCGCGGTGGTCTCCAATCCGGGATGTGTAGCTACTAAGGTCAGTTACTACGATGGAGCAAGAGGAAGCACAAGGGGAGGAAAACAGCCTGCCTTGCGCGGGCTTTTTAGTGCTGATAGGTCGCGCCGATTACGCGGTGCTAGTGCTTATCGCTCTTGGTCCTTATCGGATTGTCGGGGTCACTCGTGCTTTTCTTCCGGGGTCTCGCTCGCCTCCTTGCTGAGATCGCGGGTCTTCTCCCATTGGCGGCGGTCTCCTTCGCTCGCCTCCTCGCGTACCGAGCGGGTCTGCTCCTCGTGCACCTCGCGGCCCTTCTCGAACCGGCGGTGGTCTTTTTCCTGCCCCATCGGTCTCCTCCGGGTAGCTTTGGTGTGCCCATTGTAGCTGCCCCATTGTAGCTGCGTGCCTCGCTGCTTGACGTCTTCCCGCAGAAGATGATAGAAAGAGCCCGCACCGGGTGAGCGAGACTTCTAAGGAGGTGTTCCCCGGTGTTTTTCTTGCCCGGTTTTCGCGACCCGCCTCGCGACGGGCTTCTCATACTAAGAAGAGAAGAGCGAAGCCTGCTCCTACGGTCGTGCCGGCGAGCGTCTCCGGGACGGTGTGGGCCCCGAGCGCGACCCGGGCCCAGATCACGGGCGGCAGCGCTAGGAGGAAGATGGTCCCCAGCGGACCGAGCAGCAGGAGCCCTGCGGCGGCGCCATGCCCAGCGACCGTGCAGTGGGCGCTGGCCTTGAAGAAGAGCGTCAGGAGGGCGACGGTCGCGCTCGCGAGACCCATCGAGAGCGTCAACAGAGAGAGGTCATCCGGAGCGTCGAGGAACGCCAGGATCGCCAGCAGCACCACGAAGGCCGAGATCAGGAAAAGGGCTGGCGCGAGGCGCTCGGCGCGGGCGGAAATCCAGAAGTCCCCCACGCGCGTCCGGCGTCGCATGAGGAACACGTAGCCAGCCACCGCCGCCGCCGCGAGGAGCTCGACCCCCGTGTACAACAGCGCCCGCGGGAGGGGGCTCTCGGCCAGCGCCACCGCGAGGAAGAGCGCCGTGAAGATGGCAAAAGGGTTAAGCGCGTCGGTAAGGACGCGCGCCGGGGTCCGGGAGGCCATAGGCAGTAGAATCTAGCACGTGCATCCGGCGCGTACACTCGACGAAGAGGCCCTCGCGCACTGGTACGAGCTGGGACGGCTGTACGGGGGCGCGGCGGGTCGCGGGCACCGGGCGACGAAGCTGGGCTTTACGGTCGTCTGTGTCGTCGGGGCGCTGGTGCTCCTCTCCGCGCCGCTGTTTGGCACGGCGTGGGCCGGCCCCTTCGCGCCGGCTATACCGGTGGCGGCGGGGCTGCTGTCTGGCGGCGGGATGTTTCTTCGGGAGCGGTCGCGGTTGCGGGGGCGCGTTGGGGTTCTTCGGCGGATGCTCGCCGAGAGGGGGCTGGACGCGGAGCGGCCGACAAGGGAAGGCCTCGGTGCCTACTACGACGCGCAGCTGATCCTGCTGCGGAGCGAGTACGAGTACCTGCAGCTGCGCGGGGCCGGCAAGAAGGCCCGCCTCTTCGAACAAACCTTCGGGTTCACCCCCGAGGACCCTTTCGAGACCGGCCCTCTAAACGTCGCCCCGGACACGGATGAGATGCGGCTGCTGCGGGAGCGTTGGGAGCGCAGGCTCGCGGCGAGAAGGCAGCGCGGGACGGAGCCACCGGCGCTGGGCTTGAGGGAGGACCTCGCCTACCGCGTCTTCCCGAGGGAGATGACCGTGCCCGCGGAGCTGACGATGCGCCGGGCCTACCTCACCATCTCGCGCGAGCTGCTCCGCAAGCGCTACGGCCCGGACCCGCGCAAGAGGGTGAGCCCGATGCCCGAGCCATTGCGACGTCGGGTGGAGCGCGACCTCGACGAGTACGCGGCGCTCACCAGGAGGCCAGCCCGGCCGTCGTGACCCGCAGCCAGATCAGGGCCACGCCGATCGGCATGAAACCCACCAGCACCGTGACGAGGGCCACGAGGAACGAGGCCCGGTAGACGATCCGCACGGCGATCGCCATCAACACCATCAGGGCGTAGGTGACGGCGAAGGCGCCGATGACGGGGATCCAGGCCAGGATCAAGGCCCCGAAAGCGTACGCCGCTATGCGGTAGACCTCCCGAAAGCCCGACACCTTCCCGACGAAGGTTCTTATGGAGAGCAAATACACCCCCGCTACCACGCCGACGGCGAGCGGCGAGAGCAGCGCGACGAGGACGGCCTCGAGCACCGTCAGGCCGACCTCGTCTGCGCTCACCTCCCCGAAGAGAAGGCCGGAGAGAATGGCCACAGCGGCGGTCAGTAAGCCCGTTATCGCGCCCACCAGCAACACGAAGACCGCCGGCTCCTTCAATGGTCCTTCGGCCGAGAAGTTCAAGTAGAAGCCCCTGGGAGAGAAGAGGACGGCCCGGATCACCGCGAAGGCGCTCGGCAAGGGGCGTTGCAGGCTGAACTCCGGGGCTTCGGAACCTGGCATGGAAGGATTATATCTCCGAGACGATGGGATCTCGGATGTTTCCTGGCGCACCGAACCGGGCAAGTCGTTCTTGCCAAACGGCCGCGCGAAACATAGACTTAGGGACCCGACGGGGTGACGGCGCAGGACAAGAGGTAGTGCAAGGTTGTTTGGCATGTTTGGGTTGTTCGTAGGTCTCATACTGGCGGCCGAGATCATCGCCCTCGCCGCGCTCGGAAGCGTGGCGCCGGGTGTGCCGGTACTGGGTCTTTTCCCGATCATCCCGCTGACTCTAGTAGTCGCGCTCCTCACGCGCCGCTGGATGGGCAGCGCAGCCTACAGGATGCACTTGATCTCGCCCGAAGAGATCATGGACTACGGCCTCCAGCAGCCTCCGACGGCAGATTCGCCCGAGCGGCTCTCCAGGTCCATCGTCGAGCGGGCGACAGAGATCCGGCGCGCCCTGGCAGAGGAGCCTTCCGAGATCAGGGTTGAGATGTGCACCTTAGGCTACAAGGCGTGCGTGAACGACATGATCACGCTCACCCACCTCGCCAACGCAGAGCTCCCGAACGCCGGCTTCCTCAGGCGCGTGCGACTGCGCAGGGCCCGCAAGAAGGCGACAGACGCGCTCGCCGAGGCCAGGAAAGCTCTGCCGCCTGGCGCCTTGCGCGCCACGCGCCAGGAACAGCAATAGTCGCGGCTCGAGCAGAGGACCCCAGACCTCCAGACGCCGGCCCGTTCGCCTCTAAGCCCGGTTAGCGCCGCGCCTCCGGCAGGGCGTTCAGCGTCGCCAGGTCAGCCCTGGCCTGGCGCTCGAGCGCACGCTCGATAAGCGGGTCGGCCAGCTTGAAGAAACCGCCCGGCTCGCCCCCAACGGCCCGAGTGAGCCGCATTCCTCCCGGCACTTCTTCGAAGGTGTAGGTCCAACGCTGGTCGGGGAGGAGACCGCCCGTGGCCAGCTCCGTGAAGCGCCGGTTGGGTTCGTGGGAGGGCCGTTCGTTGGAGGTCCTTTCGTAGGGCGTCTCGAGCCGGTGGCCAAGGAACTTGATAACAGCCGTGAAGGTGTCGCCCTCCCACACGGGGCCCGGCGCCCGTTTGTTTACCTCGATGGGGGTCCCCGTCCACTCAGAGAAGTTTTCCCCGCCCCGGAGACGTAGTCGATAACCTCCTGCACCGGCCGATCTATACCTATGCTCTCTTCGACGCGCATATCGTCAACCATCCTCCTTCTCGCTCGCTTCCCCGACGGGGCTGGCCTTTGTCGCCACGATTGCACCCTGCGAAGCGCGCTGCTTCGTCGGAAAGCTTCTCACCCGGCTACGGAGAGGGATGGTTCTCGGAAGTCAGGTCCTGCTGGCAGAGAGCAGCTTGGCGAAGACCAGCGCCTCCCCCCACACCCGCCCGCCGTCTTCGAGGCCCCAGTAGGCGGCGAGTACCGCCTGAGCGATCCCCCAAGCGCGCACCCGCGCCCGCTCGAGGCCGAGCTCCTCCGAGAGAAGATCCACACGCCGCTCGAGGACCTTACCGGGCCGCGGCGCGTCCAGCAGCTCGGTGGGGTTGTGCAACAGTGCCGCCGCGTCGTAGGCCGGCTCGCCCACAACCCCCTTCGGGTCGATCGCTAGCCACGGCTCGCGCCGCGAGGACGTTCTGATGGTGGAGGTCGCCGTGCAGCAGGGCCGATTCGCCCTGGGAGGCGAGGAGGTCGGCGAAGAGCGCTTCGGCTTTCTCGACCAGCGCCGCGGGCATCGGCCCGGGCCCTCCTCCGAAGCCGCGCCTCAGCCGATCAAAGCCCCGCGCCCAATCGGACACCGCCGGGAACGGATGGCGTGGCGGCACCGGTCGCCACAGCTGCCTCAGCACGGCCGCGGCGATGGAGGTTGCTTCTTCGTCGTCCCGCACGGTCGTGAGGGGTACGCCGGGCTCGAGGCGCTCCAGCAGCATCGCGCCGCGGTCCGGTTCGAGCTCGAGCAGCCGGGCGGCCCCTTGCCCGTCGAAGAGCCTGAGCGCCTCGGCCTCTCTCCGGAAACCGGGATCCTCCGGGAAGGTGAGCTTCAGAACGGCCGCCGTGCCGTCGGCGCGGAGGGCGGGAGCTACGTAGTTGAACGAGAGCTCGGGGAACGGCATGCCTACCTCGAGCGACCAGCGCTCCTCGCTTTCGGCGAGGAGCGTCGGCAGCCGGTCGAGCCACCCGGCGCCCGCCGGCCCGTGCAGCTCGATGGTGGTGCGGATCAGAGCCCGGGGTATGGGGGTGGGATACGCATTGCTGGGCTCTCCTCTGACCGTAACGAACTTGGTCGGGAAGTTAGGTCGTCCGCGGGAGGAGGGACGTGCGGCGCGAGGGTGCGTCAGATCATGGCCCGAACGCTAAACCGCGACGATCTCCCGGACCTCGGGAACTTCGCGCCGGATCAGGCCGTCTATGGCGTAGGCGAAGTCCAGCTGCGAGAGCGGGCAGCCCTTGCAGGCCCCGAGCATCTGGATGCTGACCGAGCCGCTATCCTCGTCGCACGCGACGACCCGGGCGTCCCCCCCGTCGGCCCGCATCGCCGGGCGCACCTTGTTGAGCGCCTCCTCGACCCGGCTGTGCATGTCGCGCTTCTCGGCCATCCCTCCTTCAGATTATATACGAGCGCCCGGAACGGTTTACGAGCAGTCCGCCTAGTAGAATGGGGGCTCCCGAAACGCTCGGACGCATCGCTCGGAAGGAGTCACATGGAGAGAGCCGAAGGGCGCACCCTCCTCGTCATAAGCGCGCCGCAGCACGATGCGGCGGCCTACCATCTCTCGGGGTTCCTGGCGCCGGACCCCGTGATCTGCCTCCGGGCGGGCAGCAGGAAGTACCTGGCCGTCTCGGCCCTGGAGTACGGGCGGGCGGAGAAGGAGGCTCCGGTGGACGAGCTTGTCTCCTTCGACGAGCTTGATCTCATCAAGCTCGCCAAAGAGTTGCAGAGTGGTGCCCGCGCCTTCGCCGCGGCCGCAGCGAACCTCATACGGAGGGCGAGGGCGGAAGGCTCGCCAATCGTCGTGCCGCCGCACTTCGGGGTAGCCTACGCCGACGAGCTGAGGGCTCGCGGACTACGGGTGGAGCCCGACGGCAGGCTCTTCGCCGAGCTCAGGCGCATCAAGACGGAGGCGGAGATCTCGCACATCGAGGAGGCCCAGAGGGCGGTCGAGGAGGCCTGCGCGCACGCCGTCGGGATACTCGAGGAAGCCGAGATCTCCGGCGACGGCACGCTGCGCTGGCGCGAGGAACCCCTCACGAGCGAGATCCTGCGCTCCGAGGTAGAGGTCCAGCTTCTCAGGCGCGGGTGCACCGCCGACGAGGGCACCATAACCGCGGGAGGGCCGCAGGCGGCCGACCCGCACGAGAGCGGCAGCGGGTCGTTGAGGGCCGGGGAGGCGATCATCCTCGACGTCTTCCCCAGGGGCCAGGAGGGCCGCTACTACGCCGACATGACCCGCACCCTCGTCACGGGCGAGCCGGGCGAGGGGCTGCAGAGAATGTATGACGCCGTGCTCGAGGCCCAGGAGACGGCCCTCTCGATGATAAGGGCCGGGGTAAACGGTCGCGACGTCCACGACAAGGTCTCGGACGTACTGCACGAGAGGGGCTACAAGACCGGCAAGCACGACCAGGAGCCGGGCGAGCCGCTGACCGAAGGCTTTTTCCACGGGACGGGGCATGGGGTGGGACTGGAGGTCCACGAAGCCCCCCGCGTATCGACCGCAGACGAGGAGTTGAAGGCCGGCGACGTCGTCACGGTCGAGCCCGGCCTCTACGAGCCGGGGGTGGGCGGCGTGCGCATCGAGGACCTCATCGTCGTCACCGAGGACGGCTGCCGCAACCTGACGAACTTCCCCAAAAAGTTCAGGGTCGAGTAGCCGGGGCCGATGCTAGAAGATCGGGGGATACCTTGGAAAGCAAGCGCGTAAGCGCGGAGATCTCCTTCTCCGAGGAGAAGATGAAGAAGAACGGCCTCTTCGACTCGCCGCACCTCTTCTACGACGCCTACTGCCTATTGCCCGGCCAATCCCAGAAGGTCCACGCCCACGAGGGCTCGGACAAGGTTTACTACGTCTTGAGCGGGACCGGGCGCTTCACCGTCGGCGCCGAGGAGGAAGATCTCGGCGAAGGTCAAGCCGTCATCGCCCGCGCGGGTGCCCCGCACGGCGTCCGCAACGAGACGCAGGAGGATCTTATCCTCCTGGTTACGATGGCGCCAAGACCCTCCTGAGGGCATGGCCTCGAACGAGATGCCGCGTCCCCCCTACGTGCTCCTCTTCGAGGAGGTGGTCCCGGGCGCCAGGCCGCTCGCCATCCTGCTAGACGATCGCGGGGCCGTGCCGCTCTTCGACTCGGAGGCGAAGGCGCGGGAGTTTCTCGGCTCGGCCGGGTTCGGACCCGGCCTCGCGCCGGTCGAGGTCTCCAGCGCGGGTCTCATCCGCGCGCTCGAGTCAGTCGCTGACGAGGTCGGGTCCGTGGCCCTCAACCCGCCACCCGCGGGAGAAGGCGGCATGAGGGTGCGGATGGGATCCCTGAGGGAGCTCGTGGACGCCCTCGAGACGAACCGAGCGGAGGACGATCTCTTCGGCCTCGGCTCGGGCGGCCCGGCTGGCTAGCCGGCGACCGGCCAAAGAGCTCTGAGGACTTCGGCTTGCGGCGCGCTCAAGGGTCGAAGGCGCCGAGGCGGTGTTCGCGCACGGTCAGCGCGCCACCCTGGCGGTCCAGGGCTGCGTAGGCGGAGCTGGCCGCATCGACGAAGGTGTCGAAGGCGGCTCGGGATTGCCAGCGATCGACGGTGAGGTAGCGCGTTGGCCGGTCCGTGTCGCGGAAGAGTAGGGTCTCGACGTACCCGTCGGCCCGGCGGAAGAGGCGTGCCCATTCGCCGTCGGCTCCGTAGAGCCTCTCGAAAGCCGCGACCTGCTCCGGGCGGACCTCGTACTCCCAGAAGATCTCGTACACGACCGGGATTATACGGCTCAGTATCCGATGGCCGCGCCTTCGCCCCGCGGGTCGGCCCCACCCGTGAACCTGATGGGTCTTCCGTGCGGTCCGTACTCGATGGTGAGGCCGTGAGCGTTGCCGATCACGGGCTCGACGTAGACGTTGTGGCCCATCGCCGAGAGCTCGCTGCGGACGGAGAGGGACATGCCCTCCTCGACGAGGAGCAGGTCCGGTATCACGAAGCTGAAGCGGGGGGAGGAGATGGCCTCCTGGAGGTCCATGTCGAAGTTTATGAAGTTGTTGAGCATCTGCGGCGTCGTCTGCAGGATGGTGCGACCGCCGGGTGTTCCGATGGCCATCTCAGGCCGCCCGTCGCGCATCACGAGCGTCGGGCCTAGCGCGTAGGGGATCTGGCGCCCGGGCACGGCGTCGAAGGGGTTGCCCGCGGGATCGAAGCGGGCCCACGCGACCTCGTCGTTGAGCCAGATCCCCGTCCCCTCGGGCATGACCTTGCTCCCGAAGACGTTGCCTAAAGTCTGCGTGGAGCTGACCACGTTCCCCTCCCGGTCCGCCACGACGAAGTGCGTGGTGTGCTGCCGCGTGTCAGGAGACACCGCTGGCGTGTAGCCCGTGGGCGAACAGCTCAGGGCGCTGTCGGTATTCACGGGCGGCTCGTAAGGCGACGCTTGGGAGAAATCTATCTTCTCCGCCTCGCTTTCCCAGTACCTCTCCGAGAGCAATGGTTCCAGTCGGGTCTGCCCCGTCTCCGGGTCAACGTAGGTTCCGGCCGTGGAGGAAATCCGCTTCGAGATCTCCGTGACCATGTGCACGTAAGGAGCGCTGTTGTGGTCCAACGGCCCCATGTCGAACCGGCCAATGATCCCGAGGCGGACGAGTATGCCCCACGAGGTTGCCGGGGGCGACGCCGTGACCACCCTGTAGCCTCGGTGGTCCATGCCGACGGTCTCCCGCCACTGGGCGCGGTTGTCGCGCAGGTCCTCCATGGTCAGAAAACCGTCGTTTAGCTGCACCTCGGAGACAATGGCCTCGCCCAGCTCGCCGCCGTAGACCGCCCCGGCACCCTGCTCTGCTACCGTGCGTAAAGAGTCCGCCAGGTCGACCTGCACGAGCCGGTCCCCCGCCCTGAGCGGCGCCCCGTCGTTTCCGTATATCTCCTTTGCGTTCTCGGGGAACGCGATGTACTCCGACCCGAGCCAGCCGGCCAGCTCTGCGCCGACCACGAAGCCTTCTCCGGCGTACCTTATGGCGGGGCCGAAGAGGCGTTGCCATTCGAGATCGCCATACTCCTCCGACATCGCCTCCCAGGCGTTCAGGTTGCCCGGCGTGGCGACGACCGGGGCGCCGCACCTGTTCTGCTGGTAGTTCGGCGTCGGCGGGCGGAAGATCGCGGGGTCCAGCGCCGCCGGGGTCCTGCTGCCGACCTTGAGGAAGCGCGTCTCCCCCTCTTTCGCGGCGTAGATGACTATAGCCCCGTACCCGCCGACGCCGCTCATCATCGGCTCGACGACGTTCAGGGCCGCGGAGACCGCCACCGCCGCATCAAAAGCGTTCCCGCCGTCTTCCAGGATCTCCAGCCCCGCCCGCGTGGCGAGCGGGTGCGCTGAGCTGACCATGCCGTTCGTGCCAACCGCCGGCCTACTCGCGGTGTTCCTGCTCGCCGGCCCCTCGACGGGTCCCACGTCTTGCCCCCCGGCAGGCTCCGGCGTAGTCGATCCGGGCGACTCCTCGGCTATCTCCCCAGAAGGATGAGCGTTCTCGGTCGTCTCCAAGGAGGTTTTGCTCTCGCGGGAAGTGCCGTCCTCCTGGGCACCGGACTGAGCGCTGCAGGAGCACAAGACGAACAGCATCAGCGCCAGCACGAGGGTCTTCGGCGAGACGCCCTTCAGGAGCACGCCTGCCAGCCCCCCGAGATCTGGGAGCGCTTCTCGGGCGGGTCTACGCCTTGAGCCTTTCGAGGTACTGCTTGCGGAACTTCGCGACCTTGGGCGCGATCACGACCTGGCAGTATGGCTGGTACCCGTTGCGCCGGAAGTACTCTTGGTGGTAGTCCTCGGCGACGTAGAAGGTCTCGAACGGCGTCACCTCCGTGACGATGGGGTCATCCCAGACACCCTCCGCCTCCAGCTCGGAGATTACCTCCTCCGCGACCTGCCGCTGCTCCTCGTCTTGGTAGAAGATCGCCGAGCGGTACTGCGGCCCGACGTCTGCGCCCTGCCGGTTCAAGGTCGTGGGGTCGTGGATGGTGAAGAAGACCTCCAGTATCTCCCTGAACGAGACAACCTCGGGGTCGAACGTTACCTGCACGACCTCGGCATGGCCCGTCGTCCCGGTAACGACCTGGCGATACGTCGGGGCGGGCACCGGCCCACCCGAGTAACCGGACTCGACCTTCTCCACACCCTTTAACTCCTCGTAGACTGCCTCCAGGCACCAGAAGCACCCGCCTCCGAGCGTGGCGACCTCCGTACGGGAACCTACCGACTGGCCATCGTTAACGGTCATAGGCACCATCTTTCTGTTCGTATGGAACCCTGCCCCACTGGTATACCGCACTGGACCGCCGAATGCACGGCGCTGCCGCGCGGAGTAAGAGCAGGTTCTTCGGTGCAAGTACGCTCCTTCTCGTCTGCTTGGAGCGGGTACGGCGGTGAGGCGAGGTTTATTCTCGGATACTGTGGAGCCAAACGCCTGTCAGGACACGGCGTTTGTCGCACGAACCTCCAAAAGCACATACCCTGGCTCGTGACCCTTCTTCAAGCCCGGCTCTGGTGTCTAACAGAACGAATCGTGGGAAGTTCCGGGCCATGGTCGAGAGGCTCAAAGAGAGCCGGGAAGAGTTCAGCGAGAGCAAGCCGAATCACCGCTTCCAGGAGCGCGCTACCGCCGTCGCTAACAGGACGAGCAGGGCCACATCCTCAAGAGGATCATCCTGATCGTGCTCGGAACGGTTATAGAGCGCTCGGGAGCCTCTTCCTCGCGCCCCTGCCGGGTCCCGGCTTCGCCACCGTCTTTCTCGGCCTCGCGATACTGGCCGGCGAGCTCTTGACCCTCGCCCGCCTCATCGACCGGGTCGAAGTGGGTCTGAGGAGGGTGGGGGGTGGATAATGGCCCTGTGGGTCGGATCTCCGTAGACAGCCAGAACCCTGATCGTCCTGGCGATCCCGGCCTGCATGGCCGCGCTGGCGTACCTGATCTTCTGACCCTGGAATAAAGACTTAACGTCACCGGAGACACCCTAAACGTGCGCGTGACGTGCCAGCCTCTTCGACATCGAGGCTGTCGGCGACGACCCGCCCCGTCTACCCCGCGGCGGTGATGCGGTAGAGCCCGTGCGGCGATCCCGCGTGTGTCACCTCGCGCTCGCAGTCGAACCCGACCTTTTCCTTGACCCGCCGCGACGCCCGGTTGGTCGGCAGGGTGAAGCAGACGACGTTCGTAAGGCCGAGCCGCTCGAAGGCCAGCTTCAGGATCGCCTGCGCCGTCTCCGTCGCCAGGCCCCTGTTCCAGTACTCGGCCGCGAGCGCGTAGGCCAGCCCTACCTCGTCGTTGCCGCCCGGGATCGATCTACCGGTTGGAGAGCCTCCGGGTCAGTAGCTGAGCGTCTGTCCCGCGTACAGGAGGTCCGGGTTCGCTATGCCGTTGGCCGCAGCCAGGTCCTCGACCGAGGTCCCGAGCTCCGCGGCGATGCCGGACAGGGTATCTCCGGACTGGACCACGTAGGTCCCGCCGGACACGCCCTGTCCGTCCGAAGAGTACTGCGCTCTGGGCGCCGGCTGGGCCGGGTATTCTGTCTCGGCGTAGGTGGAGCGACCCGCGCCGTAGCCACCTGCGCCGCCCGCGACGGTGTAGTCCACGTAGTCCACGCCGGCATAGGTGAGGCCGAGGTACTCCGCCGCGCCCTGCGAGAGGTCGAGTTCGCGTCCGCCGGAGTAAGGTCCCCGGTCGTTCACCACCACCTCGACGGAGCGCCCGCCGTAGCTCACGACCAGCTCGGTGCCGAGAGGCAGCGTCTTGTGGGCCGCGGTAAAGCCGTAGGGGTTGAACGGCTCGCCGCTCGCCGTGGGTTGGCCGGCCAGCTCGGCGCCGTAGTAAGAGGCCAGACCGGCCTTCGTCTCCGCGTACCCGTCCGATATGACGAGAAAGGCGCCGGCCAGTATCACGATACACAACAGTTGCGAGAGTCTAAGCTTCACGCATCCCCCTCCGTCTGCGTTAGCTGGGCGTTTGCGTCTGAATTAAAGAATCATCGGGCGAAGAGTATTGAGGCTCCAAAAGCCCATTTCAAGGCCTTTTTCGCCGTTATCACGCCGTGATCACGCGCCCCTAATGGGCCGCCCAAACATCTTCCTGGCGATTCCCCCATGCCTCCGCGCAGCCGGCACGAACGGCGCATCGGGGAGGACGGGGAGCGGTCTGCCCGAAAATATTCCCACGATAATTCGACGGAGGCTGGTGAGGAGACGTCCCTCGGCGTATTTCTCTACGGACCTACCGCCCCGCCTCGCGGTCGAGGACAGCGACCGTGTCGTTGTAGAACTTGCGAGCGCTCTCGTGGCTGTCCCCGATGCAGACGAGGCCGAGCTTGCCGTACTGGGAGAGCGCCCCGATCAGGTGGAAGACGACACCCTGCTGGGAGGCGCCGTCGAAGTGGAGGCCGTTGTTCACCACGATGTCTATGAGGTCGTCGGGGGTGAGACCTTTGTAAGCGGGGCTCTGGAGGTTGTCCGAGGCGTAGTAGTAGCACGGCTTCGCGGTGGGCGTGCAGTAGGTACCGTCGTTCGGGTCGTAGACCCCGTCGGTCAGGAAGCGCAGGATCAGGTACGGGTGCGTCGTGCCGCCCTTGCGGAGGTTGATCTCGATGGCGCGGTGATCCCACCCCTCCTCGCGCTTGACGGAGATGAAGTCGATAGCGAACCGGCCCAGAGCCCCCCGCTCGTTCAGCACCCTCCCCACCCGCTGTCCGGCCTCCGTGATGTCCCGGCTGTACGTCTCGTCGGCGGGGAAGGAGCTGCCCAGGAAGATCTGGCCCGACGGTCCCCCAAGGACCTGGTCGTGGGTCGAGACGACGGCCGACTCACCCAGCGGGTTTATGCGGCACTGCACCGAAGGAGATCTCACCTCTCCCCCCTCCACCCAGCACTCCACAATCCCGCCCATCTCCCCGAACTTGTGGCAGTAGCGCTCCCAGGTCTCACCGTTGGCCTCGAACTTGATGCGCTTTGGTAGCTCGTCGCGCACCCAGCGCTCGAGGTCCCCGCCCTCCGGAGCGCCCTCGTAGTTAAAGACCGCGTTGCCCTCGCCCGAGAACCCCTCGTCCAGCTTGACCGCCACGCGCCGCAGCCCTGGTTCACGACGCTTCAGCTCGACGATGGCCTCCGCGATGTCCTCCTCGTCGCGCAGGTGCTCGAACCCATCCGGCGGCGGGACGCCCGCCTCGCGGAAGACCTCCCGGCTGCCGCTTTTGGTGCCCAGGCCGTTCAGTTCCGGGTCGTTCCCGTACAGTGGAATGTCCAGCCGCACCGCGAGGCTCCGCTCCAGCGCCGTACTGTTGAAGCAGCTCAGGTGCGCCGACTCGGGATCGGCGATGGCGCCCTTTATCCTATCTATGAGACGCGGCCGGTCGAGGATCTTCTTCGTCAACGGCACGTCGGAGGCATCGTAACAGCTGAGGAGCGTCAGCCGGCTGCGCGCGTGGCGCAGCGGGACGCCCGGGAGGAGGTGCAGGTAGTAGTCTACGATCGAGGTCGCCACCGGCTGGCTCGTGAGGAAGACGAGGTGGGTGCGGGGCATCCGCAGCAGCATCAGCATGCACAAGAGACGTTCCTCGTAGTGGTGCACACCCGAGATCTTGGCCAGCTCCTCCGCGTCGAGCGTCAGGCTCGGGACCACCACGACCGTCTGCGGAATGCGCGGGTCGGCGACCAGCCGCTCGGCCAGCGGCCCAAGCCGCTCCTGAACCTGCGCGAAGCGCCGGAGCTCCTCGGCAGAGCCCATCTCCGGCATATCCGCTACCGACACCGGTGTAGAAGTCGAGCCAACCATCCCTATCCTCTAGCCGGGAATTATACAAAGGACTCCGCCTGAACGCCCGTGCGTTACTGAGCCTGGGCTCTGAGCGTTCGTCATCTTGTGGGCGGTGCGGGTGGTAGCTTGCTCCGGTGCCTTGTTACCCGGGCGATTCTGCGCCGGCGGGATCTTCGCCTCATCACGGTGGCTCGCGGCCGATGCTCGCCGGATTGTGCGGTAAAATCTGGGCTTGATTGCCCGCGCCGCGTGGGCCTTTTCGTTGCTTTGACACCTTACACCTGTCATTGATAGGGCGCGCATGACGTGGTGAGACGAGTGCGCCGGGAGAATCTATGGAGTACCGCAACATCGCCATCATCTCGCACGTCGACCACGGCAAGACCACGCTCGTCGACGGGATGCTCACCCAGACCCTCGAGCTCGGGCACGGGCAGGAGATCGCCGAGCGCGCCATGGACAGCAACGTCCTCGAGAGGGAACGCGGCATCACTATCCTGGCCAAGAACGCCGCCGTGGAGTACGAGGGCGTCAAGATCAACATCGTCGACACCCCCGGCCACACCGACTTCGGCGGCGAGGTCGAGCGGGTCCTCGGCATGGTTGACGGCTGCCTGCTGCTGGTGGACGCGGTAGAGGGCCCGATGCCCCAGACGCGCTTCGTGCTGCGCAAGGCCATAGAGCTAGGCCTCAAGCCGATCGTGGTCGTCAACAAAATTGACCGCCATGACGCCCGTCCTGAAGAGGTTGTTGACCTCACCTTCGACCTGATGGCCGACCTTGGCGCCTCGGACGAGCAACTAGACTTCCCGATCCTGTACGCCGTCGCCCGCGAAGGCAAGGCCTTCAAGGACCTGGACGCCCCAAGGGACAACATGCGGGAGCTCTTCGAGACGATCCTTGATCAGATCCCCGCTCCCGAGGCGGACCTTTCGGCCCCTTTCCAGATGATGGTCGCCAACCTGGACTACTCCGAGTACCTGGGGCGCATCGTAGTGGGGCGCGTGCGGCGCGGCAGGGTCAGGCGCGGCGAGTTGGTCAACCTCGTCCACAAGGACGGCACGATGACCAAGACGCGCGTAGCGCAGCCCTTCACGCACCTCGGGCTGCAGCGCTTCGAGGCTGAGGAGGTAGGCAGGGGGGATATCGTGGCCCTCTCCGGCATCGAGGACGCCCAGATCGGGGAGACGGTCGCCGACCTCGCCGACCCCGAGGCGCTGCCCGCCATCACGGTGGACGAGCCGACGGTCAGCATGCTCTTCGGGCCGAGCACCTCTCCCTTCGCAGGCAAGGAGGGCAGGTACGTCACGTCGCGCCACCTCAGGGATCGCCTCAACAAGGAGGTCCAGACCAACGTCTCCTTGCGCGTCGAGGAGCTACGGCCCGACGAGTTTGAGGTCTCCGGGCGCGGCGAACTGCACCTTTCGATCCTGCTGGAGACCATGCGCCGCGAGGGATACGAGGTACAGGTCGGCGCCCCGCGGGTCATCGTGCGCGAGATCGACGGCAAAAAGCACGAGCCCTTCGAGCACCTCGTCATCGACGTTCCCGAGCGGTTCTCATCGACCGTGATCGGGGTTCTCTCCGGCCGCAAGGGCCAGCTCGTGGATGTGGAGCCGCAGGGCTCGCGTACCAGGATAGAGTTCAAGATCCCATCTCGCGCCCTTTTCGGCTTCCGCACGCAGTTCCTCACCATGACCCAGGGCGAGGGAATAATGAGCCACGTCTTCGACGGCTACGCGCCGTGGGCCGGCGACCTCAAGACCCGCCAGAACGGCAGCCTGGTGGCATCGGAGGCCGGGAGCGCCTTCGCGTACTCCATCTGGAAGCTCCAGGAGCGCGGCACATTCTTCATCCCGCCCGCCACCGCCGTCTACGTCGGCATGGTCGTGGGCGAGAACAGCCGCGAGAACGACCTCAACGTAAACGTCTGCAAGAACAAGAAACTCACCAACGTCCGCTCCGCCGGCGCCGACGACGCCCTCAACCTCACGCCGGTGCGCATGATGACCCTGGAGGACGCCCTCGAATATATCGGCGATGACGAGCTCGTCGAGATTACACCAGAGTCCATCCGTCTCCGCAAAAAGATCCTCGAACCCGGCATGCGGAAGTAAGATCCTACGGTTGCGCAGGTGTCCAAGCATCACGCTTGATCTTTTTGAAGCTGTTAGGTCGAAGAGCGTAGCCAACGGTATCGAGAATGGGATACTGTTCTTCTGCCCCTTACATACCTACTAATTCCTGCAGGCCACAAGATTACTACGTTGCTTACTACGTTGCGACCACGCTCGCGGGCGTAGCCGACGATATCAGCCGTACCACCCTTACCTTTTGCTACCTCGCCATCCCAAACAGCGATCAAGGGGTCGGAAAGATTCACCACACGGCGCGTCCACATGACCATCCCAGCAACGATGGGACGTCAATAGATATGCTGTCTGGCTGGGTTTATGCCTCCGTCATTTTCTTGGCATCCAGCAGCCGATCAAGCTCTTCTTCGGAGAGGTCGGTCTTCTCGCGGGCTACCTCGCGGATGGTGCGGCCGGTGTTGTAGGCCTCCTTGGAGATCTCGGCCGCCCTGTCGTAGCCGATCTCTGGCGCGAGCGCGGTGGCGAGCATGAGGCCCTTCTCGACGAGCTCGGGGCCGCGCTCGGTTGCCTGTATGCTAACCACGCTCTGGTCTGTGAGGTTCTCAGCGGCGTTGGCGAGGAGATCTATGGACTGCAGCAAGTTGTAGGCGATGAGCGGGAGCATAACGTTGAGCTCGAAGTTCCCGCTCTGGCCGGCGATGGTTATGGTGGCGTCGTTGCCCATGACCTGAGCTGCGACCATCGCGGCGCTCTCGGCTATGACCGGGTTTACCTTGCCGGGCATGATGGAGGAACCAGGCTGCACCTCGGGCAAGGCTATCTCCCCGATGCCGGCGCGCGGCCCGCTCCCGAGCCAGCGGATGTC
>Ga0126306_10000145_pt1 | contig 25723 bp, 25 predicted proteins | sample Plot27_FD_92592 | JGI IMG/M metagenome (GOLD analysis project Ga0126306, IMG submission 92592) | Serpentine soil microbial communities from UC McLaughlin Reserve, CA, USA - Plot27 | ecosystem: Environmental > Terrestrial > Soil > Grasslands | place: USA: UC McLaughlin Reserve, Lake County... | reverse complement strand
TGGAGGAAAAGGAGAAGACAATATTGATGGAGGGGCAGGAGATGATGGTTTGAGTGGAGGAGACGATGATGACGATATCAAGGGAGGAATAGGCAATGATGAGATAGATGGAGGAGATGGAAGAGATATTGTAGATGGAGGAGAAGGAAAAGATAAGTTAGAAGGTGGAAACGATGCTGATAGATTTGTTTGTGATGAAGAGGACAAGATTAGTGATTATAATTCCCTAGAAAATGATATTATTATTGGAGAATGCGAATATGAAGATAAAGGATTAATACCCTCCTCTTCATTAGAAAAGAATCCTCTTCCTGCAACTTCACACGTTCCAAATAATCAAGATAATAATAATAATAATAATAATAACTTTAAGAGTTTTGTCTCCAAGGATTCAGAGGTTCCAAATAATCAAGATAACCCAGATAACCTTAATCTCTTAAAGAAATTTATGTCTAAAATTATTAACAAGGACATCCCACCAATATTTGGTAGTTAAGTTCTTATCGATTTAAATAAATTAATAAGATTAAGAAAAGTTTTAAGTAATGAAAACTGTCTAGCTTTATGGTTTACAAATATATCCATATTATAGGAACTTCTCCTAATAGCATCGATGATGCAGTCAACGAGGCTATTACTGAAGCCTCAAAAACAATAAATAATATAGAATGGGCAGAGTTGGGCAGGGTTACGTTTAGAATACTAGATAATCAAGTTAAGGAATTTCAAGCAGAAGTAAAGATAGGTTTTAAAATTGAACGTAAAGATTAATTAAAACGTCTAGGCCTAAATAATTATATAATATAATAATCTAGATTTCTCATTATAAATTTTTTTCTTTATATTACAAAAACAACTATTAGAAAAGGAATTTTTACCTTTTATAGAATAGAATAGTTATGTATACACGTAATTATAAATTTTTTTTCTTGCAAATTTGTCGAACAAGAATATTCAAATCTGATCTGAAATAAAGAAGAAAAATAAAGAAAGATGCCAAATAATTATAAAAAACTACCGCTGATAGTTGTTTAAATTAAATAACACTTTTAGTATGTACTTTAATTAAATATAGTATAATAAATGAAGAACAAGCAGTAAAAACTTTCGAACATTAAATTATTATTTATTAACTTATTTAATAGAAACAAAAAAAAGTTAAATATATGAACTTCAGAATTAGAAGTGGCAAGTACTTTCTCACAAATAACTAATAGTTTTTTTCAGGGTTTATTGAAAAAGAAAAAAATATCCGACTGAATAGATATAGAGATATATTTAAATAGATATTATCCAAATACAAAGAGTTTTCTCTTCTGGTTTTTTATTTAGGAAATAGTGAGATTTATATAAACTAATTATTTTGTAGACAATAGAATTTAAGAAGAGATAATTTTAATTATCTAATTATCACAAAAATAAAAATAATCAAGCAATGGAATGACCCGACTCTATGACATAAAAAAAATAAAGATATACTTTTTACAAACTATCTCCTTAATCTAGAAATGAAAATATATAGTAATGCTATTATTTCAAACCTACCTAATACCATATTAATTGACAAGATTACTTTGGATCCTAAATCCAAATCCATAGTAGTTATTCCAACTGAAAAACCAGTATTAGAAAGAGCAGATGAAGACTCAAATAATGCATCGACAAAATCACTTTTAGTAAGGTAAGAAATAGTAGTTGCAGTTGCAAGAGAAAGTACAACAAATAAAATAACTACAAAAATTGCATCTCGAAATGCTTTATCAGATAATAATGAGAGTTTTTGACTATCATGGTATACTAGATCATGTTTGGATTTTGACACATTTTTTTTCGTGATTGAGAATTTTTGGCCATTTAGATGTTTACGAAATTGAATTGCAGTTGATGAAATTGATAATGGTGTAAACGCATCAGACATAGATAAAAATATTGTATTGCCTTTTAATTTTTGTAAGATTAATAATAATCTAGCTATTTTTATTCCGCCAGCAGTTGAAAATGCTGTTCCTCCTACTAGCATGACAAAAATAAGAAATAGTTTTCCTTCCAATGATAAATACGATAGGTTAATAAATGAAAATCCTGTTGTTGTAGATGCACTTACAACATGAAATACTGAAGTAAGCCAATCATGTGTTGAGAGTGAAGGTTCTATTATTACGAATAAAACTGCCAAAAGTAAAACAAAAAACAGATAGACAATTATCTCCATACTTAATCTTCGAGATTTTACCTCTTTACTAAAAATACCATAATGAAAACCAAATGGTAATGCAGCGATAATCATACCTCCCATAATCACTAGTAGTTGATAGGAATTAAGTGAATCGAAAATTGTAGAATCAGGAATAAAACCTCCTGTAACCAAAGTTGTAAATGATAGAGATACGGATTCGATCAAGTGTATGTTACCAATAAAAAATATTAATAAAATGAAAATAATAGTATAAAACACAAATATAATACTAATAGTAGACAATAATTGCTTAAACTTAAGAATTCCTCCTCCTATCATATTTCTCATCGTAGCCAATTTGGTTTCAGGATAATACAAAGCCATCACCAAATAAACAAAACTCAATCCACCTACCCATTGGGTATAAGATCGATAAAATACGAAGCTTTCTGGAAGCGATTCAGGATTTTCTATTGTAGAAATGCCTGTCGTTGTATAACCAGAAGAACTTTCTAGAACTGAACTTACAAAAAGAGATAAATAATCAGAATTTAAATCAAAGGGATTGACATACATATAAGGTAAACTTCCATAAAGGCTTAACAGTGTAAAACTTGATACCACAACAATAGAAGATTGCTTCAAGTTTAACGAACTTTTTTCTCCCAATGTATTTAGAATAAAACCAGTCAAAGACATTGAAATAACTGCTAGATAAATTGATGCTGCAGATTCCAATTCATTTAATACTGTTCCAAATATTGCAGGAACAATCATTAAGATTCCTGCAAATTGCATAATAAAACCTAGATTACCAAAAATTGGTTTGTAATTTTCTTTTATTGAGACCCTATAACTTTTAAAAGTTTTTTCTATTACTGAATTGCGAATCGCTTCGGCAAGGAATTTCTGTGTAACAATCCCTATAATTTGAGCATTTTTATTATGAGAATCAACTATTGGAACCCGTTTAATTTTTCGTATTCTCATTAATTCAATTGCTTGTTTGAGACTTGCGGTACTATGCAATGTCAAAATTGGAGATGTCATTATAGATTTTAGAAAAACTAAATCCGAGTCATCTCCTTTTATTACGACTTTCTCTAAAATATCACTATCCGTTACTATACCTATAGGTTTTCCATTAGATGTAACAATTATTGTTTCAATGTTTTTTGGTTGGGTAAGTTTGACTGCATTGGCTACAGAAACATTTTCATCAACCATTACAAATTTTTTGCTTACGTATGATGATACGGGGCGTTCTATTGGTTCAACCATACTAATCTTTTAGACTTTTTAAAACAATAGTAACCATTAAGAATGTTATGTGATGATTAACTTACTTTATACGGCATATGTAATAATAGTTTTGGAAGTCATGGGGAAGTTGTTTAACATCAACTTTAGTAAACCCTGCTTCTTTAAGCATTTCAACTGCTTTCTCCTTTCCCCACATTGCACCGAGTCCTATGCCATCTTGAGCAAGTGATACACTCATACAGTGAATACAAGAGATAGTATAAAGGAATATTCCTAAGGGGTGATCGATATTATTTTTAAGTAAAGATGATGAAAGAATATCTTGCATCAAAAAAATTCCATCATCAGGTTTCAATAAAGAGACAATATTTGTTAAAACGGTTGGAGGTTCAGCTTGATCATGGATGGCGTCGAACGCTGTAATTAAATCAAAAGATAGATTTGTTGATAGATCTAAAATTTTAGAAACATCCTTTACTTTGAAATCAACATTTTTAGTACCATTTATTAAAGATTGAGATCGTGCATTTTTTATTGCTTCTTGTGAAATGTCATAACCTGTAAATTTACTGAGTGGAAATTGATTTGCCATCATATTCATCACTCGACCACTGCCACAACCAATGTCTAGAACCTTAATTCCTTTTTTAAGTCTATCTTCAAGTTGAGGTACTAAAGGGATTATAGATTCAAAGAGAACAGACAATACTGTTTGAGCACTTTCTTCTTCCATTACTTCGTGAAATCTTTTGTATGAGGAATATGGAACACCACCTCCTTCTTTGAAACAATTTACAATTTCATCTTCAACCTGACCTAGTATTGGTATCCATTGCATGGAAGCGGCAAAATTGTATCTCTTTGTGTTTCTAGTTAAAAGATCTGCCTTTTCCGTCGGTAAAAAATATAGATCATTAGTGGGGTCATAGTTTACAATTTTTCCAACTACCATTGTTGCTAACCATTCTCGGGTATATCTTTCATTCAAGTTTGAAGCAATTGCAATTTGTTTACTTGTTGACGGAGGAAGTGATACCATAGTATCAAAAAGACCTACCCTACGACCTATTGAAAGCATAAGAGATAAAGATCCTTTATTCATTACATCCACTATATATTCCTGAAATTCTAAGGTAGATGAGTTTTCGGGAACTTCCATGTTATTTGATAGTAAACTCTGAGTTATCTATTTTTATTTTTTACTCATACCTATATTTTTAACATCATAGTCTGATTTATTTTTCCTATTCTTTAAAATATCGATGCATATTTACTTATAAAAATTAATCCGAAAGTACAAGAACTAACACAGATCTAGTGAACCGGGATAGTAAGTTGAAAGAAATTAAAACAATTGATAACAGAAAGTAGAGGGCATGTAGATATTAAGTAATTAAATATATCTAGAAAGTTATTAGACCTAATTAAAAAATCTTAGTTATTCAACAGAATCATCACCTTTAACTTATAATTTTATTTGGTACTAAAAGTATTAAAATTTAATATTATGACAATTATAATGAAATTGAGGATTAATTTTAGACAAAAATTTAATATAAGCAAAAAATAAACTACAAATAATTATTTATTAATATGAATAATTACTAATGTTAAATATTTAATATTATTAACAATTTATCAAACTAAACGGTATTATCTGTTGATGCATTTTTTTCTTGATTTTCAGTTACTTGTACTTCCTTATCCTCAAATTCATCCTCTTCATCATCCTCAAACTCATCCTCTTCATCATCCTCAAGTTCATCTTGCTCTATATCTTCTAACTGATGCGTTTCATCTTTTGTTTCGTCTTTTTGAGATTCATCACTCATTATAGCAATATGATAAATCTACTTAATAACTTTTTAAAGGAAATTTAGATTTTTAGATCGGGTTCATTTTGGATGCTATTAGTTTCTTATTGTTTTGTCTTAAAATAAAATTTATATTTGGAAACCTGACTCCGCGAGTACGTAATTTAAGGTAGGTATTCTTTTCCATTTACTTTTTATATACTCTTTTTGTAAAAAGCTATATTATGTCTTCAATATATTGATCCGAAATAAAAAAATTAGAGAATAATAGTCATTGATAGGATTAAAATATTTTTCATCAAGAAAAAAATATGTGAAAAACTTTTAAAAAGAATCAATAGTTATGCTCAATTAACTTTTGGATGCTTAGGTATACTTAAATAATAAAGAAGAATTAATGTTGAATTATTATGTATAAGAATTCTTATATAAAAACACATAACAATTATCTAATTTGTTCTCTCGTGGGGGGAATAATTTTGTTTCTTACACTGACAAATTTGCCTATGTCATTATCACAGGAACCAGCAATTTCAATACAAAATACTACAAATGGTACATCAGCAACTCTTTCTGATCAATCAAAAGGAATGGTACAAATAACAAAAACGGGTACCTCTTCCTTCAATATAATCAATGAGAGTACAGGTCTATTAGGGACATTTGATAACCTCTATACCATAACAGGAAGTAGTGATTCTCTGTATAAATCTAAAGATCTCATCATAACCATGATAACAAGTGATTTTGATAAATCTCCTACAGTAGGATATGTTAGAGCAGCTGACATTGAGCATGTATTTGATATATCGAATAAATCAAATTCTTTACCACCAGCATTACCTAATCCTTTTGCTGACGAACAAACAATTAATTCAACACTTACATTAGTAATATCAGGGGCTATTGATTCAGCACAAAGCATTGGATTTACAGTTGTTGCGATACAGTGTAATTTTGGAATGAATATTATGGATTGGAAATGCAAAGATCATGGTATTTATGGGTAGAATTTTAATTTCTCTTTATTTTGACATACAAGTATTATTACATTATATTAAATCAATATAAAGAATTGAAGCAAATATTTTATCCAAATCCCATTTTTACTCCATATAATACTTAGCCTTTGATGTTTCTCTTTCTACAAATAAATTTTTTATTAAGAAACTGATTATAAAATAATTGCAGAGTAGAAAAATTAGTTTGAATATTCTATTATTAACATTGTCATTTCTAGTATTAATGCTATTAATAACAAATCGTTTTAATATACCAATAACATTCGATATGTAATGAACTTTTTTCATCATAAAAAATTTGTCTGTGAAGAGGACAAAGAAAAATTTGAAACTTATGAAGAATTAATTAATCATTCAAGGCATATCCATCATATTACAATATTAAAATGTAATGGATGCGGAAAGGAATTCATTCACGAAAAAGACAGATTACATCATGTAAGAGAAGAGCATGAGAAGGAATTAGATAGGAGAGAACATAAAGATGAATATAAAAAGGTTGTCAAAAATCCACAACAGGAAATCGATGAACAGTCGAGAAAGTTTAGTGATAATTTATAATTATATTTTGTAATTTATAAAAGTAATTTATATTTACAATCGGTGTCTAAGCAGATATCACTATACTATCAATAATAAGTAAGATGTTTTAAGCTAGTATGTATAAGATCTTTTATAGAATTACAAAACCACTAATTTTTTAACCTTACTTTGCACTAATATGAATGCACTAATACGAATAATTTACTAATATAGGGTATATATACTATATGACCTAGATTCTTGTTCTAAGTTAAGCGACGAATTAATCAAATGATCGTAGATCTTCCTCAGGAGTAAGTGGATATTGATCTTCAAAACGGAAACTATCATCTAATGGAGAATCAAATGATCGTAGATCTTCCTCAGGAGTAAGTGGATATTGATCTTCAAAACGGAAACTATCATCTAATGGAGAATCAAATGATCGTAGATCTTCCTCAGGAGTAAGTGGATATTGATCATCGGGGGAAGGGGAATCAGGGAAATCACCACCATATGGCATATCATATGGCGAATCATAAGGTATGGAGGGGGATGGTAATGGATAATATGGAGATTGATAAGGAGAGGGATAATAAATAGATGGATTTCTATCGGAACCACTATTAAAGAGAATTACAAAACCTATAATAAATATTAAAATAAATAGTATTAGTACAAATTTTTTATTTAAATGAATCAATATTAATAGATGATCAATATTAATTATTAATCATTATTAATATTTTCTTTCTTTTGTTACACTGATAAAAAATAGATATTATAATACTCCCGCAGAACTAAAAACTTTATATCTAAAATAAAAATTCAACAATAGTATTCATTTGAAAGATAAATACTTGCCTGAATGGAAGAGAAATTAATAGAAAAGGATAAATCAAAATAAGGCTGTTTATCATCATTCAATGGGATTTTTTAGCAAAATAAAAAAAACTTTAGGAATTTGGGATAATGACAAAGACAAAAATAATAACAATATAAGTAATCCATTTATTGATAGCGAATCAATTGCATCTTTATCATTAGCATGTATAAAACTTGACGAGAATTTGGGTCTAAAAAGTACTGGTAGATGTGGAATATTTGTCAAGAGTGTAAATTCTGAAACTTTTAAACAGATGAAAGAGCATGTTGATAACTTTTTAAAAGTTGTAATAGATAAAAAAAATATTAATTTTGACGTTACATTTGACTCAAAAATAGATAATTATGGCTATCTATGGTTCATTATCAAAGGAAAATCAATAGAAGAAATAGTGGCAGTAATAAACGCTATAGGAGATCTTATTCATGAAAAAGGTTTTTCACGACAATTATTAGCAAACATATTTGAATTTTCAAGTGGATATGGTACAAATGATAGTGATCCTGTAAACAATAACCAATATTTGATATATAATTATAAACTTGACAAATTTTATCCATTTGTACCATTCTCTTCATCATGGAATAATAAAAAAAGAAACCATGATCAAGAATTTAAGATAATGAAAGAAATATCAGACACAATAAAGATAGAAGAGAACCCCTCTTTATGGTATCCTATTTGGAATATTCCATTTTAGAAAAGGATAAATACTCCTGCATAGGTCATTACAAATCAGCGATGTTGAATAAAGGATCATGTTAATTTCCTAATAAAATTTTGTGAATTATGTAAATTATATTATTTATTGACATTAATAACATAAGATCTCTCATAAATAATAATAAATATAAAATAAAACTTATTGATTCGAAAAAACTTAAATAATATAAATTCTAATCTTTCAAATTATAATGACTGATGTTGCAAAAATAATAGAAATTGTAGGGAGTTCTACTCAGGGATGGGAAGATGCAGTTCAAGTTGCTATTAATGAAGCTAGTAAAACAATAAAGGGAATTACTGGATTAGAAGTTGTTGATATGACAGGAAAAGTGGATCCTTCTACTGGAAAAATCAACCAATATAGGGCTGCGGTCAAAATCGCTTTTGGTGTACAACATTCATAACTTTCAATTTTTTTTTTTGAAATATAAATAATATATTAAATATAATACTATTTTTGAAAATTTATACAACTATTAACTATTTTAACTATATGTATAGATGGTGTTAGATAAATCCTCATAATTCCCTTCATGAAAAATCCAAATTTGGGCAATTTTAAAAAAAATGAAATAATTTAATTGTGTAATCAACGTTTACGTCTATTTTTTAAATAGAGTCTATACAATAAGTAAGCTCCTCCTATTATAACAACTAGTATAACCAATTGAGTCAAAAATTTGAGTAGTATTAAACCAACTATTATTAATAATACAATTATGAGAGCATTCATAATAAAAGATTTATTCATAATAGGATAACAATTTGTATTGTTCTATTTATTATACTTTGCTTTTAATTTATTATGCACAAGAATATGTTACTTTTATTACAATTTAATCTAGACTGATTAAAAAGAAAGAAGAAGATATTTAATGATAATATTCTTCTAATACTGTATTTTATTGATACTTGTTTAGAGAAAATTATAAAGCTATGGACTTGAGATTACTCCTTCTCCTTTAAAAATTTTTGTTGCTTCTTCTATAGAAAGATCAGAATCTGGAATAGTATCTGATTGAACAATTTCTTTATGATCTAATGGTTGTCCATTTGATGTTATTAAACTAATCATTTCTGTCAATTTGTTTTGTAGATCTTTTTGAGTAGTTTTATGGTCACTTGCTCCTGAGGAATAGTTTTCAATCAAATCAACTATTGAATTATCAATTTTGTTAATTTAGTCTAATCTTTCTGAATTAATTTTGAATTGTCCTTTACCCGATATTCTCACAATAATATCATTTCTACTCATACACTTTCACAATTTTATCAATACAATAAATAACTAAGTTTTGCCGACTTCTGTTTTTAATTTTGTTAACTCTTCTTCAATTGACCTATCTATAGAAACTTTATCAAGTTCTTTTTCAATATCTAAATTCTGACCAGCAGGATAAGATGTTGTAATATCAGTTAATGTTCCCGAGTCTATCATTTCATCCAATGCCTGTGCCTTAGCCTTCATATTTTCTGTCTTTTCTTCTACCCTGTTTAATACCATACCAAGGTCATTCATTTCTTCTGATATTCCTGTCATGTTTTCCTTTATCTTCACTTGAGCTTCAGCAGCTGAATATTGCGCTTTTATCATTTCTTTACGTGTCTTGAATTCTTCTATTTTAGAAGAAAGTCTTCTTTCAGCATCCTCCAATTTATTTTGTTCTTTTTCTATATCACCAATCTGTCTTTCTAATTCTTTAATTTGTGTAAGCAGCAAATTCTTTCTTTCTAGTGCTAATCTTGCTAAATCTTCCCGATTAGATTCGAGTGATCGACGAGCTTGTTGTTCTAATGTAGAAATATTAGTACTAAGTTTTGCTTTTTGAATTTCAAGTCGTTTTTTTGAAGTTACAACTGTAGTAATATCCTGTCTTAATTTATTTATTAATTCATGTTGTTTTTCGAAAGAATAATTTAGCATTTCGTTCGGATCTTCAAATCTATCAGCAACAGAATGAGCTTTTGCTTTGAATATAGATAAGAAGCGTTCTAATAATCCCAATAAAACTAATAGAACAGTATCAAATATTAATGTTATATATAGGATAAGAGAATTTTTATAATATTATAGGTTGTATAGTTTATAGCCAAGTTTTTTTCCTCCTACAATAAAAATTTATTTATTTCTTATTATTCTATATTAAAGGGCCATTTCAATATTTATCCTTAGAGTTTTAACATCAATGAATATAGTAACTTAGGAGAATGTAATAACATAGATATTATAAAAAAATAAAAAATATAAAAAAAATAACCTATTTTACCTATTTTTTATAAGTCGGCTTTGCTTCACTATTGACATAATCTCCATAAGATAAGAACAAAACCTGTCCTGTTGTATTAAATTGGTTACCTGAATACGTGTCCTTGGCTTCAGATTCATTCAATGCTCTATCCCATACTCTTATCTCATCAACGTCCCCGCTAAAGAATTTATCTTCATTTAACGAATTTGCTCCAATGCGTAGAGGTTGGTCTCCAGTATTATCTGGTTTGTCAGTGATGGCGCTCTGATTTCCTACCAATTTGCCATCTACAAACAGCAATAACGAGGATCCATTAAATGTTAAAAGGCTATAATGCCAGTTTCCATCATTATAATTCTTAGACGAGTTCACAATGAAATCATCTCCGGATTCTGCTTCAAATCCCCCCACAACTGCATTGTTTTCATTAATCCAAATTCCGTAATTCAAATTCATTCCTTCCTCATCAGTACCCATTCCACCTTTGTTCACAATATGACCAGGTTCAGTATAATTTGGACTCGTTCTAAACCATGTTGCTATAGTAAAATTATCAAGTTTTAATGACTCATTATCGGGAATATCTTGGAATGTTGAACCTTGCAACGAAAGGAACGGTTCAAGATTATATTTTGTAGCATTTGCTGATTGTGCATCAGCGTTTCGGTCATCGGTAGGGAAAAAAGAGACCGCAATGATAGTAAATAAAATCGATGTGGTAGCTAGTGCAAGTAAGTTTTTACTATTGTTTTGCATACCATCAAAAAGCATAGAAAGTATAAATAGCTGACCCTGAATTTTTCAGTTTATTTTATTATACTTATATATAATAAAATAATTATAAGATCTCATTCCCTATACTTATTGTAATGTTCTTTATAAACATACAAATATTCACTGTAGAAACAAATAAAATATAGCTTATTAATTGATTTTTTACAATTTAACTTATTTTATCCTCATCGTTATTTTCTTTATCATAATTATGTGTCACTGTTTCTTGTACTACACTCTTTAAAGTCTGAGTAACAACAGGGAGAATTCTTTGATCATTTATTTGTGGTATTATATAATCAGTTTTTAGATGTTGGATTTCTACTAAATTTGCTATAGCATCTGCAACATTAACCATCAAATTCTCATTCAACAACCTAACACGTAGATCCAATAAAGCTCTCATAACTGATGGAAAGATCACCGCATTATTAACTTGATTGGGAAAATCAGACCTACCAGTGGCCACAATTTTTGCCCCTGCATCCAAAGCAGACGGAGGCAATATTTCAGGATATGGATTACTTAATGCAAAAACTATTGGATCAACATTCATAGTAGGTATTACTTTGTTATTTAAAATGTTACCTTTGCCTGAAACACCTATAAATACATCACATCCCTCAATAACAGAATCCAAATGACCCTCTATTTTTGTAGGATTTGATTTAAATGCTATTTCAGATTTAAATTGATTGTTGATCAAATCTTTGCGTCCTTCGTAAATAGCACCCTTACTATCAACTACTATTGTATTCTTACACCCTGCAGAATTAAGAATTTTATTTATTCCATATCCTGCAGAACCTGCTCCTAAAATTAAAACTTTAATTTTTTCCAATTGTTTTCCTACAACCTTAAGAGAATTTATCAATGCTGCTAAGGTAATTATAGCAGTTCCATGTTGATCATCGTGAAATACAGGTATAGAAATCTCTTTTTTTAGCCTCTCTACAATTTCCAGAACTTTAGGCGATTCTATATCCTCTATATTGATAGCACCAAATAAAGGTTGGATATATTTCACAAATTTTATTATTTCCTCTTTATTTTGTGTCTCAATACAAAGAGGCACAGCATTTATTCCGCCTAATAATTTAAAAAGGACTGATTTACCTTCCATTACTGGAAGAGCTGCATAAGGACCTATATTGCCAAGGCCTAATACTCTTGTTCCATCACATATAATTGCTACATTATTCCATTTAGAAGTAAAGTCATAGGCTAAGTCTTTATTCTCTCCAATCTCGGAAGCAACATACGCAACACCTGGAGTATAAATTAAATTGAGTAGACTATTTTCTTTTGCAAAAATATTCTCTATAGGGACACGATTTTGAATTTCTATTTTACCTTTTAACATTCGATGTAAATTAATAGAATCATCTTTAATATTCAAGTAATAACATTAGATAGATAATATTATAATAGTTCTTCTAAAACAAAATAAAAATAGGTAAATAAATAAATAAATTCTATAGTTAAATGTTTACTATTTTCTATCTGGGAACATTTATCATAATACTAATTATATTGTTATTGTTATATAACTAGGCATATAATGACGATATTTCAGAGATATTCGAAAAATCCTATACTAACTCCCAATAAGGATAACTGGTGGGAATCCAAGGCAGTATTTAATTGTTCAGTATCATATGATGGTAAATATGTTCATATGCTATATAGAGCAATTGGAGAATACGATCATTATATTTCCAGAATAGGGTATGCCAGTAGTAGTGACGGTGTTCAATTTGATAGACGTCCTAACATTGCGATTCTTCCAACAGAAGACTATGAAAAACACGGGATGGAAGACCCTCGAATAACACAAATCGATGATAAAATCTTTGTTACTTATGTTGTTCTCTCAGAGTACGTAAAAAATCATCCAAAAATCTTCTCTGCGCTAGCAGTAACAAAAAATTATGAGGAATTTGATAAATTAGGTATTATTACTAAAGATTTTGATAATAACAAAGACGTAATTTTCTTTCCTAATAAATTTAAGATAGACTATAATATTTCTAATAACAGTTCTTTTCTCATATTACACCGACCTACTAGTTTGAGTAATCCCGATTATCAGATAAGTCGTCCTAGTATATGGTTAAGTATAAGTAATACTGAATCAACGTTAAGTAATTCTATTTTACTATTAAAGCCAGAACAAGACTGGGAGAATCTTAAAGTTGGGGCAGGTCCATCACCTATTAAAACAAAAGAAGGATGGTTATTAATTTATCATGGTGTAAGTGCAGACAAAGTTTATCGAGCTGGAGCAGCACTTTTAGATTTGGATGATCCAAGAAAAGTTATTGCTAGAACGAAACAACCCATCTTAGAACCAGAGGAAGACTATGAAAAAATAGGAGATGTTAACAATGTTGTTTTTCCTACTGGTACCGTAATAATTGATAAAAAAATTTTCTTATATTATGGAGGAGCAGATAGAGTATGTTGTGTAGCAAGTGCTAGTCTGGATGAACTAATTGAAAATATTTTAAAGGATTCAATAACTGCTTAGATTAACATACTATCTTTTCTAATTTTAAACCTTAAATTTATTTTAATTAATTTAAACATTAAACATACTACTACTTTATTTTTATTTTCTGGAGATTACTATTAGTTAGTAAAATTAATAGCATATAAAGGATACTTACCCTCCTATACCCTTTGGGAATATTATCTTTTATTCATAGACAAAAACAAAAAATAGACACATGTAGATCTATTAATTGGTTAAAATACAATATATGGATCATTATAAATCAAGCAGGAGGAGTATTAGGGGAAACATCTCTGGATGAGGCAATATCTTTAGACTTATCCTTTTCTTCAGTTGAATAATCTATAGATTCTGATTCTATTCCTTTTTGTTTCAGAAGACAATCATCACAAATCCAATTCCCATTAACAAATTTACCCAATTTAATCACATTATCATTTTCAACTTTAATTGAAACTATGTCGGTAACTGTAGCACCACATACTTGACAAATATGCGTATTATGATTGTCCATATAACTTATTGATCAAACAACTTTTTAAGGATTAAATGATTAATAACAGAAGATATATTTATTATTTATAACTTTTTTTGATAGTTTCTATAGTTTTGAAAATTTGGCTTTAAATATTATGAAATTTAAGTTTTTTCCTTCTCCTAAGTGAAAAAATTTTATTTTCCTTCGAAATTTTTATTATCCAAATATAATCTTAGAATTATGATTATTATTAGTATTAGTTTTATTCATTTCTAAAACATGATGATGATAATAATTATTATACTGTTAGAAAATTAAACTTCTTTTAGCTCTTTAATTGTGTTACTAATATACTTTGAACAATTAGTAGCATTATTATTATAAATTGATAGTAATTAGTTCTAGAATATGAATCAAAATAACCGTTGTTCTGTAAGAGAATCGAAAAAATGTATATTTTTATATCTTACTATCAAATCAATTTCATCGTTTTGTTTATAGTTAAAATTATCTGTATTTGATGAAACTTTGATTATACTATTATTTTCTAATTTGATTTCATAAATTACCTCATCTCCAAGTAATTCGGTAAATAATAACTTTCCTTTCAAAGATATTGTATAAGGGTGATTTTGGTCTTTTTTATCATCAATGATAATATCTTTCGGTCTTATTCCTAAAACAATGTCAGAATCTATATTTTCTAATAGTGGTAAATTTCTCTTTGGAATTTTAATAGCAATTTGAGACGAATAAAGATTAAAATCTTCGGATGTTTGAGATATTCTGAATTTTAAAAAATTCATTGGTGGACTTCCTATAAAATTTGCAACGAAAAGGTTTGTCGGTTGGTAATATATCACATAAGGTGAACCTATTTGTTGAATTACTCCTTTGTTCATAACGATAATTTGATCGGCCATACTCATAGCTTCAATTTGGTCATGCGTAATATAGATAGTTGTAATTCCTATTTTTTTTTGTAATTTCTTAATCTCCGTTCTCATTTGCATACGCAATTTAGCATCCAAATTACTCAGTGGTTCATCCATTAGAAATAATTTAGGATTTCTAACAAGTGCTCTTGCTAAAGCAACTCTTTGCATTTGACCCCCACTCAATTCTTTTGGCTTTCGTTTAAGAAACTGAGTGAGCTCCAACAGACTAGCTGTATTCTCTACCTTATTTTTTATTTCATGTTTTGAAAATTTTCTCATTTTTAAAGGAAATGCGATATTATCATATACGCTCATGTGTGGATATAAGGCATAACTTTGAAAAACCATCGCCACATCACGATCTTTGGGAGGAAGTTTATTTATTAAAATATTATCAATGTAAATTTGTCCTTCTGTAGGATCAATAAGCCCAGCTATAGATTTTATTATAGTAGTTTTCCCACATCCAGATGGTCCCAAAAGTACTAAAAATATTCCTGAATCAATTTCTACCGAAAATTTCGTTACTGCACTCACACTCCCATAACTTTTACTAAGATTTTTGATTGTTATTCTAGACAGAAAATACTCACTAAGTCTACTAAAAAGTAATATTTAATATTAATTTGTAACAATAAAAAACTCGATAAATAGGCTAGACAATTGAAACTGCATATATTCTAAAATAAATCTTATACAGTTATTAAACAGATAATCTTAAAAAAACAATATTTATCAGTAAATAATTAATAATAGTAGTAGTTGTAACTTCTGTTATAATTCTAAAATGGCCAAGTTAAAAATTTTAATTACAGTATATTTTGCAATATTATCTTTATTTTTTATTTCACAACTGGATCTTATACCCATTATTGCTCAAGAGGAAATAACTCTTACTGCAATCTTTGCTGAACCTAAGGAGAGATGGGATATGCTCTTGGAGAATGCCACAAAGATATTAAATGATAGACATCCCGATAAAACTATTAAAATTGATTATAGAGTCTTACCTTATTCTGATACACGAACACAGATCCTTACTGCCATGGCAGGAAAAACTCCTATTGATCTTATTTCATTAGACCAAATATGGTTGGGTGAATTTGCAGAAGCCGGATTTTTATCAGATCTTACACCTAATACACAAAAATGGAACAAGTCCTCTGACTGGTATGCACAAAACTGGGAGGGCGGATTGTATAATGACCAAGTCAAAGGAATTTGGGCATGGACTGATGTCAGGGCACTATGGTATTGGAAAGATCTGTTGAATAAAGCAGAAATTAATCCTGACGAGCTAGAAAATTGGAATGGATACATATCTGCATCTAAAAAATTAAATCAGATTTTACAAAAGGATGGGATTCAAGGTATGCATCTCGTAGGTGCTGCCCACTCCCCAGATATGTGGTATCCTTATCTATGGATGATAGGAGGGGAAATACTAGAAAAAAGAGATGGACATCCAACAAAACAGAATTATTGGTATCCGATCTATAATAGCGATTTAGGTGTTAAAGCTCTTCAATTTTTAAAAGATCAAGTAGATGTTGGAACTAAACCTCAAATCAATCATTATTGGGGTCAAGAATTCGCAGATAAGAAATTTGCTGTAATGCTTGAAGGATCTTGGTTATTGGGGCAATTTGATAAGAATGAATGGAATACATTCAAGGAAAAAATAGGAATGATTCCAATGTTTCCGGTACCTAATACTTCAAATACAACTACTTCTACCTTAATGGGAGGATGGCTCTTAAGTATACCTGAAACATCACAAAATAAAGAATTATCTTGGGAACTTCTTACTATAATGTTAGAGCCTGATGTTTTGATTCCGATGTTGTTACAACAAGGCTATCTTCCAACTCAAAAAAGCATAGGAGAAGGGCAATACTCTGGGAAGTTAAAATCAACAATTCCTTATTATGAAGAACTCGTTTCTCTAATTTCCTTAGGAAAAGGAAGACCAAATATTCCTGAGTATCCTATAGTTGCAGAGCATATAAGAAATGCAATTGAACAAGTATACAACGGAATGGATCCAAAACAAGCCTTAGATGAGGCTTCAAAACAATCCGCAAAAGCCTTAGGTTGGTAGTATAATATTATTTTTATCACTTATCCCATAACAGATTATAAATGTTAATTTTAAAAAGTGTTGAGCCTTATCTTTTTCTATTACCTAGTATTATAATATTATTTGTATTTCTTTTTGTACCTCTGATTTGGAATATATATATTTCGTTACATGATGTGTCTATTCTTACAATAATAAAACAATGGAATTTTGTAGGGTTTAAAAACTTTTATAATATTTTTTCTGACTCCAATTTTTACAATTCACTCAAAGTTACATTAGTTTTTGTATGTGGATCTGTCCTACTTCAATTTGGGATTGGACTCTTAATAGCTCTTCTATTAAATCAACAGATTAGGGCTTCAGGATTATTTAGGACATTGTTTATTATTCCGTGGACAGTATCCACAGTTATTACAGGTTTCTCTTTTAAGTTTCTCTTTGATGATAGTTTTGGGATTATTAATTATGGAATAGAAAAATTAGGTCTAGAATCTATTGGGTGGTTTTCCGATCCTAATTTAGCCATATGGATCGTTATTGTAGCAAATACTTGGTATGGTGCCCCTTTCACAATATTATTTCTTACTGCAGGATTACTTTCAATTAATCCTACACTTTATGAAGCAGCTATTATTGATGGTGCAACAAAGTTTAGGAGATTTTTTTATATCACTCTTCCACTTTTGAAATCTTTCATTTTAACTAATTTAATACTCGTTACCGTTTGGACAATTAACTTTTTTGATTTGCAATTGATTATGACCAATGGGGGTCCCTTATCTTCAACAACAACAATGTCTTTATACATGTATAAACGGGCTTTTGAATTTGGATATTTTTCGGAAGGAGCAGCAGTTGGTATATTACTCATCATCATGAACATAGCAGTTGCCTTTGTATACCTAAAATTATTCGATGTGAGAAACAAGAAAATATGATAATTTGGAAGATGGATACATCATGAAAAAAAATTTGCGTACTTCATCGGTATTTGTATATTCTAAATGGTTCTTTGCTGAAAAACCAGTTATTTACATATTGTTATTTACATATCTTTTTATTACTTTGTTACCACTTGTGTGGGTTCTTTCCACCTCTTTCAAATCTAATGAAGAAGCAATTTCACTTCCACCGCAATTTATTCCAAACAATCCTACATTTGAGAACTACATTTTTGTAATGACAGAACCACATATCATGCATAGCCTTTTTAATAGCTTCATTGTCAGCATAGGAAGTACGATCCTAAGTGTTGCAATTAGCGCCGTAGGGGGTTATGCCTTTGCTAGATTTCAATTTAAAGGTAAAAATATTTTGCTTAGTATTATTTTAGGACTTTTTATGATCCCAGTTTTAATAAATATTATTCCACTTTATATTATGTTCTCTCAAATAGGACTATTAAATTCGCTTTTAGGTCTAATACTCACTTTCCAAATTCTAATCATTCCTTTAAATATATTTTTGCTAAAAAGCTATTTTGAAACTATTCCTCGAGAGCTAGAAGAGGCGGCATTAATAGATGGATGTTCAACTTTAGGAGTATTAAGAAGAATAACCATTCCCTTATCAATGCCTGGCTTTGCTATTGCTGCAGTCCTAGCATTTAGATTCTCTTGGAATGAATTTATACTTCCAATAGTTTTGGCTAATAGGCCAGATTCAATGGTTTTTCAGGTGGCATTATATGAATTTGTCTCTCTCTATAGTATTGAATGGGGTTATTTAACTGCTGGAATAAATATAGCATTAATTCCAATTTTAGTATTGATGTTAATTTTTCAAAAACAAATGGTCAGAGGACTCACATTGGGTGCTATTAGACATTAAATTTTTTTATTTAATAGAATGGAAATATAAAATTTGTATGTTATAGAGGTCTTATTTTATTCTCGTTTAATAATATTAGTAAATAATTTATTGGATATAGACAAAGGATATCCTATGGTATTAGAAGGTAAAAAAGCAGAAAATGCTAAAAAAATAGAAAATAACAAAGACATTGAAGATGACCAGGAACTTAAGGAAGAGTTAAATGAATGGGAAGTCGAATCAACTGAAGCAGGAGATTAACAATCTCTAAACAAATGGTCAAACAATAATATTTAATTATAATTTTACTTTAATCGTATATTACTACCCTTATGTATCTTCTACAAAATACTTGTAATTACATTTTAAAATATACATAAACTGATTAAGAAATTTCTTATATCTGTATGACATAATTATTAATGTAAAACACATGACTATGATAAACAAAGTAGAAACTACTCCTGATTTGGTTTCTGCTGTTTATAAAAAATCTAGGAAAAATATTTCATATTATAAAGAAAAAATCAAGAACGACAATCTTACATTGAGTGAAAAAATATTGATAGGACATCTTTTTGATATGGAAAAAGATGATCAAAATAAAAATTTAGAAAGAGGAAAAAGTTATGTCTTATTACGTCCTGATAGAGTTGCATTACAAGATGTAACAGGTCAAATGACACTTTTACAGTTTATGCAATCACGTTTAAAGCAAACTACTTTACCGACTACTGTTCATTGTGATCATTTAATTCAAGCAAGACTAGAAGGAGTTTCTGATACCAAAGCTGCATTATATGAGAATAATGAAGTTTTTAAATTCTTAGAATCTTCATCAAGAAAATATGGTGTAGGATTTTGGAAACCTGGTGCAGGAATAATTCACCAAGTAGTATTGGAAAATTATGCCTTTCCTGGTGGTTTAATGATAGGGACTGATTCACATACTCCTAATGCTGGAGGATTGGGTATGATAGCTGTAGGAGTTGGTGGATTGGATGCTGCAGAAACTATGGCAGGTATGCCATGGGAGATTTTATATCCTAAACGAATAGGAGTTTATCTGACAGGAAAGTTAAATGGATGGACAGCTCCGAAAGATATCATTTTGTATGTAGCATCAAAATTAACTGTTTCAGGGGGTACAAATGCAATAATAGAATATTTTGGTCCTGGTTCCAAATCAATTAGTTGTACTGGAAAAGCTACTATAACGAACATGGGTGCAGAGATTGGAGCAACATGTTCAATTTTTGATTATGATGTAAGAATGGAGACATATCTTCAATCTACAAATCGAGCGGATATTGCTGAGGTTGCTAATGAAAATATTGATATTTTAACACAGGATCCAGAAGTTGAGGCTGAACCAGAAAAGTATTTTGACAAAGTAATTAGAATTGATTTATCAACTTTAGAGCCCTACATAGTTGGTCCTCATACTCCAGATTTAGGTAGACCAATTTCCCAAATGAAACAAGATGTTTTAAGAAATAAATATATCGATAAGATTTCAGTAGCTCTTATTGGTAGTTGTACAAACTCTTCTTATGAGGATATGTCAAGAGCATCAGGTATTGCCGAACAAGCTGATCAGAATGGTGCTAAAACCAAAACTTCGCTTTTGGTAACACCTGGGTCGGAAATGATTAGGGCAACAATTGAACGAGATGGACAAATGAAAATCCTCAAAGATATCGGTGCAACTGTTTTAGCAAATGCTTGTGGTCCATGTATAGGCCAGTGGAGTAGGCCTGAAATCAAAAGTGGTGAACCTAATACTATTGTTACATCTTACAATAGAAATTTTCCTGGAAGAAATGATGGAAAAAGAGATACAATGAATTTCATAGCCAGCCCTGAAATTGTGATTGCGTTAGCTCTTGGTGGAAAACTTTCATTTAATCCGCTAACAGATATAATTGAAGCAAAAGATGGAACAAGATTCAAACTTGAACCTCCACCATTGGCCCCAGAAGTTCCATCAAAAGGGTTTGCAAATGTAAAGGATGTTTATGTAGAACCATCCAACGAGCCAGATAATATTGAGGTAATAATAGATAGCGATAGTGAAAGATTACAAAAGTTAGAACCATTCTCACAATGGAATGGCAAAGATATTCTAGAAATCCCAATTCTTGCAAAAGTCAAAGGAAAATGTACTACTGATCATATTTCTCCAGCCGGTCCATGGCTAATGTATAGAGGACATCTTGATAGAATAAGTGATAATTTGTTATTAGGAGCAAAAAATGCATTTCATGATAACCAAATCGGAAATGGAAAGAATTTATTTAATGGAAAGATCGAATCATATCCTCATGTTGCAAGAGAGTATAAAGAAAAAGGTCTTAAATGGGTTATAATAGGAGATACAAACTATGGGGAGGGTAGTAGTAGAGAGCACGCAGCAATGACCCCTCGATATTTGGGATGTGCTGCAGTAATATCTAAGAGTTTTGCCCGAATACATGAAACAAACCTAAAAAAACAGGGGATTTTAGCACTCACTTTTGAAAATAGTTCAGATTATGATAAGATACATGAAGATGATAGAATAAGCATAATAGGATTAGAAAAATTAGAACCCTCGAAATCTGTAAAGTGTAAGATTGTTCATAAGGAGAAAGAAGCCAAAATAAGTGAAGAAGAAATAAATTTGAACCATTCTTACAATTTTCATCAAATAGAATGGTTTCGTTATGGGTCTGCACTAAATGTTCTTAAATCAAAGACCCAACAATAATAATAATAATAATAAAAATTATATATTGAAGTGTAACAAATACAATGCTTTACTATAATTTGAATTTAGTAATATTATGAAGTGCTGTATTCGTAGATCTACATTTATTATTCTTATTTCATATAGGTGATCAAAAATTAAGGAGAACTATTCGTTTATAGCTGATGCAATGTTAGGAAAAATTGCAAAAAAATTAAGGATACTTGGATTTGATACTATTTATATTTCTTCAAATACAAATGATAGAGAAATATTAGAGCTTCTTATGAAAACAAAAAGAATTTTATTAACCAGTGATAAGGAATTATTTAATAGATCTAAACACTACCACTGTCCTTCAATAATTATTAATAAAAATACAGAAATTGAAAATTTAATTACCATTTTTAGTAACTTAGAAATAAAAGTTATAGATACTTTATTGAGTTGCCATCGTTGTTCTATTTGTAACAATAAACTGGAAATTATAGAAGATGTAAACCTAGTAAGAAATGAAATTTATCATAGAGTGATTAAAAATAATAATGAATTTTATAAATGTAAAAGATGTAATAAATTGTATTGGCATGGAAGTCATATTAAAAATATCATTTTACTGATAGAAAAAATTAATAAAATGCTATGATTTTAGTTGCATATTTCTAGATGTTTAAAAGAGATAGTAAATGAATGCAATTCGGTCTCAGTCAGATTCAGGATGAACCTCTTCTTTAATATTATAATATAGCAATTAATGTATAAAAATACAAAGAGTATCTATTCTATCAATAACTAAATTTAAAGTTATAAAAAATATATATATAAAATATATATAAAAATAAGTGAATCTAAAATATCCAAAAAGTTATTTTTTTGAAAATTAATATAATTATTATAAACAGGAAAATCTTAATACTCCTCTTTAATACTATCTTGCTAATGTATAAAAAATCTCTAGATTCAAGCGTATTTTCCAATCCTATTAATTATGTTCCAAAGGCCATTTTTTTTACAAAAGGTAAAGGAGTACATAAGGAATATTTAACGAGTTTTGAGCTTGCATTAAGAGATGCTAAGATTTCCGATCTTAATTTAGTAACAGTGTCTAGTATCAAGCCATCACAATGTAAAATAATTAGTATTCAGGAGGGAAGAAAATATCTACTTCCTGGTCAAATTACATTTGCAGTAATGGCTAGATCATCAACCAATGAACCAAATAGACTTATAGCATCCTCTATAGGTTTAGCATATCCAGCTGACAATGATCAATATGGATACCTTTCTGAGCATCATTCGACAGGTGAGACTGCACTAAAAGCAGGTGATTATGCAGAAGATATGGCTATGGAAATGCTTGCTACAATAATGGGGTTACCAAACGATTCTTCGTTAACATGGAATGAAAAAGAAGAACAATGGAAATTATCCGGTAAAATATACAAAACTCAGAATTTCACTCAATCAGCAGAAGGACATAAAGATGGAATGTGGACTACAGTTTTAAGTGCTGCAGTTTTTATCTTATAATTACTTTTTAATTTTTTTCTTTGTGACACTAACAGTATCTTCATCAATTATTTTATTTTTGTATTTCCAAAATTTTTGATTATAGTACTAATCCATTTGGTTGTTTTATTTAATAAATCTAATCTAGCAAATTCATTTGGTGAATGAGACTTACCATATTTATATGACGACCCAATACAAACACAAGGTGCATCTAAGATATTGATAAAGTAATACATTGGACCTGTAGCTGCTGATGATATACTTTTTATTGTAGAACCAAATATAGAAGTAGCGGATTCCTCAACAACTTTTATAAAAGGATGGTCAACAGGAGTTGTTCGTGCGGGCCATTCCTTCTGTAATAATTTAATTTCAAGTAAATTTTTGTTAAAGCCCTGGTCTTGCATATGGTCACAAAGTCTTTTAAATTGCATAAGTGGATCCATATTAGGAACTAAACGGAAATCTAACTTTGCTATAGCTTTATTTGGAATAATAGTTTTAGACCCCTTCCCAAGATATCCAGATATCAGACTACTTATATTACATGTAGGCATTCCTTCATAGAACTTTTTAGCCTCAATATCCTTTACATTATTTAAAAATTTACTAATACCGTATTCTCTTTTAAATATTGCCTCATCAAAAGGTTCCTTATCTAATATTTCAAGTTCTTCTTCTGAAAAATCTCTTACTTCTTTATACCAATTTTTTATTAAAATTTTTCCATCACTATCGCGAAGGCTCTTTAGTGCATCTACAAGAATCCAAGCAGGATTTTCGATGAGTGTTGCGAGGCTAGAGTGAACATCTCGTGATGGTCCTCCTTTAGCTATAAGTTCCACATATAAGATACCTTTAAGACCTAACATAATAATTGGTCTTTCTTTTTCATCTATGTAACCAAATTCCCATATTACTCCATCACAATTTAGTTTTTCTTTATTTTGTATGAGGAATTTTTCCAAGTTGGGGCTTCCAATTTCCTCTTCACCTTCTACAATAAATTTGATATTACAAGGAACATCACCAGAACTTTTCAAAAGATATTCCACTGCTTTTATTCTTGTTATTAATTCACCTTTATCATCTGATGAACCTCTGCCATAAATATAATTTCCACTAACTTTCCCACTAAAAGCCTCCTTATTTTCCCATAATTCAATAGGATCTTCTGGTTGTACATCATAATGGTTATAAAACAAAAGGGTTTTACCTTTAGGATTTCCTTTTGATTGGACTTCTCCATATATTAATGGAGGTAAAACACTCTCTCTATCAAGTTTATGATCTATATCGAAACTGTTAGCTTTACAGATACCTTTTGTTTGTTCAGGAAAAAGTAATTCCGTTTTTATGCCAGCCTTTTCCATTATTTTTTTTACTAAAATAGAACATTCAAGAACCCCATGGTTCTTAGCAGAAACACTTGGTTGCCTTATTAAGAGTTGAAGATCTGATACAAGATCATTCATATGTGAATCTATTATATAGTCAATCTTATTCAAACTAAATATTGTTATGAATGTTAATAATATATAGTTAAATTTTGAAATATCAGTAAAAATAAAAAAGAAATAATGAATAGTAATTTATTATACTCAAATATCATACTACATTATGGGTTCATTTTTTTTTGTTCTTTCCCATATGTGAGATATTACCTCGAATATAGTTTGGTTAACTGAACCATTAAACTTTTTGTCCCATAATGAAGCAACATATTCGCTTGGAGAGATTCTATTTTTCACTCGGCTATCCAATATGTTTAAAAACTCAGGTTTAACATTTAGATCAGATAATCCTTTTCTGGCATAATCAAGTTGAACTTTTATTGTATCCACCATAGGAAAATGCGATGCAGCATTAAAACCTGATTGCACTGATGCTTGTCTTTCTTCTCTCAATATTGAAAGACTTCTTAGCAGTTTCTCACCGTAAGATTCTTCAAGAATAGCTTTGTGTATATAGCCAACAAAAAATTCAATCATAGCCATCAATGCTTTTGGTGTTGGCTGTACTGATACTATCCTTGTTTCAACACGATAAAATTCAGAATTCAAACGTATTCGTACATCATCATGTCTTTCTTTTTCAAGGTTAAAGTAATCTCTGGCAATTATCGGTTTTCTTGATTTAATATAATCTATATAATTTTCTATATTATTAGGATATGTTGCGATTGCAGGAAATCCTGAATTTTGTTGTTCAGATTGATCATATAG